>Ga0181529_10006129_pt1 | contig 12327 bp, 7 predicted proteins | sample PEATcosm2014_Bin_36_FD_119763 | JGI IMG/M metagenome (GOLD analysis project Ga0181529, IMG submission 119763) | Peatland microbial communities from MTU Mesocosm Facility, Houghton, MI, USA - PEATcosm2014_Bin10_30_metaG | ecosystem: Environmental > Terrestrial > Soil > Wetlands > Peat | place... | reverse complement strand
TCTACAATCCGCACGGCCTGGACATCGCCGCGCTGCAGAAGCATCGCAAGGAGACCGGCTTCCTCACCGGCTTCTCCGGCGCCGAAGACATGGACCTGCAGGACGCGCTGTTCACCGAATGCGCGTCCTCATTCCCGCCGCCACGGAAAACGTCATCCATTCCGGCAATGCCGACCGCATCCGCTACAAGATCCTCTTCGAGGGCGCCAACGGCCCCACCACTCCCCTGGCCGACCAGATTCCGGAAGACAAGAAGGTCTTCGTGATCCCCGACATTCTGGCCAATGCCGGCGGCGTCACCGTTTCGTATTTCGAATGGGTGCAGGATCGCCAGGGCTTCTTCTGGAATGAGAAGCTGGTGAATGAGCGCCTGGACGAGAGTTTCGACAGCGTGGTGGAGTATGCCGAAACGCACCACGTCCACAACCGCATCGCCGCCTACATGCTGGCGCTCGACCGCGTCGCCCTGGCCATCCGCCTGCGGGGAACTTACGCGTAGGAGGGCGGCGCGATAGGTTCCCGCCTTGCTCGCAGCCGTGGTCGAGGCTTCACTTAGCCACCGTGATCGTTATCGTGTTCGATTTCAGGTTGGGCTCTTCGTCGCGCCGCACTTGGATTGTGTATTTTCCAGGCTTGGGGGCAGACTTCCTGGGTTGGGTCGCAGAGTGCGATTGGTCCTCTGCTGCGGCGCTGACGGCCGAGTGACGCCGGCGGCATGCGGCGTGCCGGGAATTCCAGCGGGCTAGCCCGTTTGCAGCGTCTATTTGCGACGGATTCCGAGCTTTGACTCAACGGCGGCGTACGCCGGCATCCTCCCGGCGGCCATAATGGCCCGGTAGGCGGACGCGATCCTTGCAAGCTCCGGCTCCGATACGAAGGCCCATATCGAGTCAGTAGACGCTGCGAGCTGCTCAAGACCGTGAAACCCGGCCTCTGCCATCGCGCTCTTGGGGCTGAGGGCCAATGCGGTGAGCTGTCGTGCCAGGACCGCCTTATCGGGTTCGGATAATCGCGAGTATTCCATCGCGCCATAACCCGCCACCAGGGCCCGCGCTTGATCGGGCACACTCTCGCTAGCTGCCATCTGCAAGGACAGGAATGACGCGAGATCGGGACGGTCAAAGCTGACCGTGTAGTGGAGAACAATCATCAGGTATCCGGCTAAGGCCTCGTTTGGTCTTCTGGAGAGCGAGGCGACTGCATCGGGGATTGCCCCGGTCTGGGCCTCCAGCCTCGCGACATCCACCGCCAGGGACCGGATGGTGGACGCCCAATGCTCGTCAGTGACGACGGCCATGGGTTCACCCGGCTTTACGTCCGCCCGGCCGTCCAAGGAGAGGACCACGGTCACCGGCGCATTCACTGAAAGAACAGCGCTTCGCCAGGCCCGGTTCGGGCTGAGCCCCGAAGTCTGGGGGATGCTTGGGTTCGCGTAGGGGAGTTCGACCACTGAGCCGGTTGGCGCCGTCGGGCCTAGGAGGACCTCTTGGAGGCGCACCGGCAGCAGACCGCCTGGCTGGGGAGCGTCCGCCATCAGGTACCCTCGGAAGACCTGGCACTTGGTTAGTCGGCATTCACCGACCACCCCGCCCAGGCCGAAGTCCACCGAGGGCTCCGCCGGCGCTGGCCGGGAGGTTGGTATCTGCGCGAGGCCGGAGGCAACTATAGATACAAATGCTAGTGTCCACTTCACTGTCATCCTCCTCTACTGTAACGGGACGTACGTAAATGTGCGTTGGTTAAGGAACGAGTAGCCCCACACCTGAACCGCTGCGCTGCCGGCCGACTGGAGCGCCGAGCTTCCTGAGATGCCCGACGAACTCGTGCCCTGCCATGAGCCGCCACTGTTTGTGCCAGCGAGATTCACGGTCCAGGTGGCGGACTGCAGCGGGAGGTAGGTCTGGCTGGAACTTGCTGAGTAGGCCACAACAAACTCCTGGAAGGTGACAGTGCCGCTAGAGGTTGCCCACGGGTTGCCCGTGGCAGGGTGGGATGCGTCCCAGCCCCACCCAGGCCCGTCCTGGCTGTTTAGCTGCAGGAGCACCCCACCGCCCTCCGGGGAGGCAAGCAGCTGAGGGGAAGACTGTCCACGGAACGGGCTACTGCCGCCGGTGGACTGCCTTCCCGCGAGTATGTTCGAGGAGTCGACTATTGGCGGCGCGATAGGCTGTTTATTCGGGTCAAGTGTAACTTCTGTTCCAGTCCCGGACGTTGGGTTCCCGGACGTGGCCGGATACTGCACCGCTAACGAATCGCCCGTGAGGTTGCCGACGTTTCCAACCTGTATCCTGGTAATTCCCAGGGTTTGGCCCTGGCCCCCACCCTCCAGAAGGTATGTCCCGGACAACTGCATGGGATAAATCGTGCTTGGGGCGTCCGGTGCCGTTGTTGCGCTGGCCGTGGAACCAGTTAGGGCATTGGTCAGGGCGAATGTCGCCCCAGGCTGAACCGTTATCCTGACGATGGCTATTCGGTATACGAACAGTTGCTCGCCCGGATCGAATCGGCCGTTCCCGTTGCTGTCCACCCAGGCGATTACGCGGTAGTTCCCTGCGAGGTTCGGCAGGAAGGTAGTTTGCGCCCCGGAAAATGCGCCCGGAAACGGGCTCGGGTTCCCGTTGGCGGGCACTGTATCTGTTGGATCTTCGTCGATTTCCCAATTGATGTAGTTGGCGGAGCCAAAGGGTAGAGGATTCCCAACGGCGACGGTGACGGTGCCGCTCCCTTCGATCACGGCTGCCAGGTCGGTGGGGTCCTGCGGGGGCTTGGACTCCGCTGCAAAAGCCAAGATCGTATTAACTGTCGTGACGGAAGACGTGGCAGGGACGGCTCCCGTTGCGGGGTTGGCAGTCGCGGTTTGGGAAATCGACAGGTAGCCGGCTGATATGACTATGATCTGTGCCGTTGCCGTTCCCGGATTGCTGGTTCCGTCCTGCACCGTCACGGTGATGTTTCCTTTTCCCCCGCTCGCGCCCGCAACCAGGACACACGGTGCGTTCCCCGAGTTTGGGTCCGGCGAGCCGTTACAGTTTGTGATGGGTGACGCCAGGAGGCCCGGGTTGTCGATAGACCAGATTAATGGCAATGTGCCGAAATATTCCGTCGCGGTGATCGTGAAGCTACTTCCCGCGCCCACCACTATCCTGGATGGGCTCAACGATACCGTCGCCTCGTCCACTTCGTAGCATCCGCCGTTCTGGGTGAACGGGTACGGCGTCTGGGTTTCGTCACCCGCTAGCACGTAGTAACCGTCAAGCGATAGGCAGACATTCATCGGCCCGGAATTCAGCCCGATGTCGAACGTTGGCGTCCACGCGTCCGGATTGTTCCCAACTTGGGCACCGTAGGTGTCCGTCGACCCAAGGAGCGTTGCCGAAAGGCTCGTAATCGTTAGGCCCGACGTCGATTCCGGGTCCCATGAGAGATTAAACGCAACCACCGCTGGCGAACCCGGCGTTACCTGGGGCGGCGAGACCGTAATATCCACGTCCTCATCCGCGCCTCCGCCGGGCAACTCGACGCAATTTGGATCGCCTTGGAGGCAGGACACAGGGCAGACCTCCTCTGTCGGGTCACAGAGCGCGATTTGGATCTTTTGTTGAGGCGACCCCTTGGCCGCGGTTAGGCCGATCACCACTTGCGAGCCGGACTGGCCGACGATTCTCGCGGTGACTCCCGCCCCGCTTGTCGATACCTTGCTCAGCAAGGTGGCGTCGCCGCCGGCCAGCGTGTACGTATACTGAATTTCGGCGCCAGTGTCTCCCACCGCCGCCAGCGCCGGCCCCGCCGTGACCGTCAGCGTCTGCGCCGGCGGACTCGGATTCACCACATACGCGTACTGTTGATACTGCCACACGCCATTCACCTGCGTCCCCAACGTAGCATAGACCGTGCCACTCGTCGGCAGCGTCACGCTGGCAGGGGACGATGCCGAGCCCGAGCAATTCGATTGCTGCGCCGTGCCTGCGTACAGACAGTAGGTCGCTCCGGTCACCGTGCTCCAACTGAAGGACGTCGCACCGCCCGGAATTGTTGCTCCCGGCGGCGGACTTGTCATCACGGCGGCGGCGGGAGCCGTCTGCAGCGGCGCGGTCTGCGGATTCGCCGTGACGCCTCCGCCGCTGGCCGTAAACGTAATCGTGCCGTTGGTCCCGGGCGCGCAGCCGGCTGTCGATACCGAGATCGTTTGTGACGCCGTCCACTGGCCGCCGGGCATGGTCACCGAGGGCGAGGCGCCGATCGGCACGGCGCAGGAATCGGACTGGGCGCCCAGATTCACGGTCCCACTGTAACTCTGCGTAGAGACGCTCGCCATATAGGTGGCCGTCGTGGCGGTCTTCGATAACAGGCTTGTGGCCAGCGAGAGGGTGGGCGTGGTCGCCGCCTGCAGGTACACGATTAGCGTCTGCTCGTAGGCTTTGGGGCTGACGCCGTAGACGTTCACATTCACCGTCAGGATGGTGTAGCCGTGCTGCGCGCTATAGGAGGCGCAGGTCACGGTGCTGCCGTCGGCGTTGACGGTGGCCGACGGGTTCGGGCCACCGACCGGCGGTCCGTTGGGGTCGTTCACGCCGCAGCTCGCGGTGACGCTGGTGAGCTGGATGGCGCCGATGTATCCGGGCGGCGGCAGCACGGTGTAGGTGGCCGTCCCGCCCAGTTGGACCGTCTGGTAGTAGGGTTGGCTCGACGAGTTGGGCGAGATGGTGAAGATGGCGCCGCCGAATTGCGCGGTCTCGGTGAGCGGCCCGCTCATGGTGAAGGAGTAGGGATTCTGATTGGTGTTCACCGTCCCGGTGAAGCTGACGAACTGGCTCCCGTTGAGCGAGGACGCGGTGACGGTGACCTGGCGCCCCGCCGCATAGCAACCGCTGGACGGCGTCACCGTGCCCGATCCCGATACGGCGGTGGTCAGGTAGTATTGCGCGGTGTAGTTCGCGGTGTAGGTGGCGCTGGACGCGCCCACGGTGATAGAGTGCGACTGCGATCCGCTATCGGACCAGTTGGCGAAGGTTCCCTGCATGCCGGTGCCCGAGATGGACGACGGCGCCGAGAGGGTGTGCTGGGTCCCCGCGGCCCAGGCGAAGGTCTGCGGTGTGGTGTAGGCCGTGCCGTCGACGGTCACCTGCGCGCCGGGAGGGGAACTGGCGATGGTGGTGGAGGGCGCGGTGATGGTGTAGGGACCCGCGGACAGCCATCCGCCGCCGAGATGCCAATCATCCCCGGCGCCATGCCGGCTCCCAGCACCGCGGGCCCATGGTCGATTTCCGCGGTCCATAGCCGCCCGGCCCTATCATCCGTTGGAAGGCCCGCGAGAAAGCGGCTCGTCACTTCCCCGCCGGGGCCGCCCGCGCAATTCTCCTTTGAATCGCGTCGATCGCCCGCGCCCGGATCTCGTCGGCTCCCTCCTGCGGTGTCCGCATTTTCTCCAGCCTCTGCAGCGTCTCCGCGGATGTCGAACATAGCCCGAGGTACCAGACAGCCCCAACGGGATAAGTACTCTCAGCGTGTTTCAGCGCGAGAGCCTCGAATCGCTGCGAGCAATTCCCGCCCATCACGCGAAACAGTTGTAGCGCTGCCTCGTCTGCCCTTTGGCCGATCCTGCTGTAGGCCTCGAGGGCGGGCTCCAGGTGCTTCTCCAGCGTTGCCATCTGATTCGCGTCCTTGAGAGCCAATAGCACATACGTCGCGCGGGTCAGCAGTGCGTAGGAGTCGCTGTCCCTCGTCTTTACAAGGAGGTCGACGAATTGATCTGCGGAGAGATCCCGCTTCGCCAGCTCCGTAAGCAGCACAACGTCGCGCTGCTGGGAGCACCCTTGTTTACCTACCTCCGATCGAATACGGTCGTAGCTCCACCCTCGCGCCAGATCGGCCAGCGCCGGAAAACGCTCGGGCACGAATGCCGGTAAGCGGTAGTATTCGGCCGCAATATCCTTGGTGACGCGCACACATAGGTATGCGTCGTTTTCCCGCAGAACCCCAGCGACGTCGACCTCCCACGTCAATGCGTTCGGGGACCGCGTGGACGATCCGTAGAAGGCGGCGATGCCGGGTCCCGGGGGGACAGAAAAGGCGAGCCCGGCGAGGCCCAACCTTAACGGGGCTTTGCCGTCGACGATGACCTGCCGCAGGAAGGCGGTAAGGTCGTCGCGCGACGCGATCGCCCTCGTTGGCACGCGGAGCGAGTACACCGAGACGGCCGGATTGTCCTCAAGGACCAGCGCGCCAGAGCCGCTCGGCCCGCTCACCGCCCACTCCACCACTAGTGTGTCGTTATTTTCCTGGCAGCCGTCCGGCCCGTTGAAGAGGCGGGTATACGTAGCTGCGTGACGCAGCTCCAGGCTGGAAAATGTAAAGATCGCCCGTGTAAAAGACTCCGCTCCCTTGAGTACGCCCTCAGCACGGAGATCAAAGGCACCCTCACGAGCCCTCTTCTCGCCTGCCTGATACAGGTCTTCCTCAAACATAGGCTGAGAAGGCACCCAACCCCTCGTTATCCGCAGACCCGCGTCGCTCTGGCCGATTGCCGGGGCGGTGAGGACAAAAGACATTAATGCGATACCTACGCTTTTGGTGTTTATCATCCTAGTTAGTTAACCCCCAGGTTCGCGACTGGGAACGGAACGTGCCCGCCGCCGTTCGCCGCCGGAACGGGCCCCTTAGTGGTGGCGTCGACCCACCATTGAAGCCCGCCGTAGGTCGTGTCTATCGGGTTCACCTGCTGCCCCTGCAGTGTGCGGGCCATCACCGCCAGAGCGAGCCCCTTCATAGTCCCGACACCCTCCGCCGGACACGCGTCCGGCGGAAGCAAGGTACCCACAGGGTAAATGGGGCCCAGGGGGGGCTCTAGCGTGTGCGCCTCGCTCGCCACCGTGCCGGTGCAGAGGTAGACATACGCCTCGAACTTCTGCGGGGGCGCGCTCTTGCCTTGGCTGAGGTACCAGTAAAGCAGCATCGGCAGCCCATTCGTTTGGTTGCCTTGCTCGAGGTTGGTCGCGTCGGTGTCGCTTGTCGCCAGGGCGTAAGCAAAACCGGCGTTCACCCCGGCGTGCTCCAGCATCACCGCCGCGATCCATGCCAAGGACGCGCAATCAATGAGCGGGTACTGCGCCGGGTTATCAAGCGCAGTCCACGCGTCTCCGATGCTGTTACTGCCGCCCGTGAATATGGGCGCTTGGCCGGTCACTAGGTAGGACTTTAGCGCCGCCATCAGGTTCGACGCGGTGCTGCCAGAGAGGTTCCTCGTCACGTAATCGACGCGGCTCGCCTTGACATTAGAGGGGGGGAAGCTATAGCCGACGTTGCTGTTAGTGCCCCCCACGAATCCTGCGGGCGGCCCCAGCGTCACGAGGAACGTTTGCGCCGCCGTGGCAATCACCGACTGCCCCCCCGCACTCCACGCGATCGAAAACGTCAGGTTCGCGTCAAAGTTTGCGATGCCGCCCGGCATCAGGCCTGTGCTGGCGGCTCCGTAATTCCAGGCGTAATTTCCGTCCGAATCCAGCGCTTCGAGCTGAAGGCCCATATTGGGGCTGAATGCCAGGGACGCCTGATCACTGGTGACCGTTAGCGTTGCCTGCATCGCCGCTAAGTCGGCAGCCGAAAGCTGGGGGTAAATGCTGAAGGTCAGAGGACCGAAGCTGGCACTGGCGCCCGTCTGGTAGACCACGGGATCCATGAGCGTCGGGCTGTAGCCGTTCGACCCGCAGCAGGTCCATACGGGGGCGGGCTGCAACTTGCCCTTGGCGTCGGGGGCCCACCCGACCAGGACTTGGCCGTCCGCCGCCAAGGTGTCGCTGGTCCAAGGCTGCGTAGAGCTCTGCTTGTACATCACATCGGAATTGGGTTGTGTCCAGGTGATCGAAGTCAGGGTGACTTCCACCACCTTCAACGGCGCCGTTGCCGACCCTATCGGGTTCCCCGCGCCATCGGTAATTGTGAACGTCACCGTGGCCGTACCGCCTGTCCCGCCTGCCGTGAGGGTGCATGTCGTCTGGTTGGAGCAGCTTCGAGGGATCGACGCCACGCCCCCGTTGTCGATCGTCCAAACAGAACCCCATTCCTCCGGCGCACCTTGAATTTCCGCCGCCAGGGTAAGTTCGGTGCCAACGCCCGTTATTGCGACCGCCGGGCTCAAGGTCACCGTCGGCGCCGCGTCCTCGCAGATTTCGGCATACTGGTCAAACGTCGACGTGCCGGAGCCGTTCCCCAGCAGATACGTACCCTGGATGTCCATCGCATCCTGGACGCAGCCCGCCGGGTTCAGCCCGATGTCGAACGTTACGGTCGCCGAATCGCCGCTCTGACTCCAGACCCCCGGCGAACCCAGCAGGCTCACGCCCGTGATCGTAATATCCGACCCTTCGTCCCACGACAGCGTGAACATCGTCGCTGTCCCGGCGATAACCGTCGTCGGCGACACGGTGATGCCGATATCCTGGACCCCGCCGCCGCCCCCCGGCTGGATGCAGTTCGGGTCGTTCGGATCGCACGGAACAGGGCAGCCGTCCGGATCGTTCGGATCGCAAAACACTACGGTCATCGGCTGCGCCGCCAGTCCTTTCGGCGCCGTCAGACCGATGACCACCTGGGAGGTCGACTGGCGGACAATTCGTGACATCACTCCGGCGCCGGCCAGGCTGGTGTTGACCTTCGACAAGAGGGTCGCGTCGCCTCCGGTCAACGTGTACGTGTACTGAAACTCGGTGCCATTGTTTCCCACGGTCGCACTAGCCGGGCCGGCCGTGACCGTCAGCGTCTGAGCCGGCGGACTCGGATTCACCACGTACGCGTACTGCTGATACTGCCACACGCCGCTCACCTGCGTCCCCAACGTAGCATATACGGCGCCGGTGGTCGGCAGCGTGGGGCTGGCGTTCGTTGACGACGTCGCCGAGGAGTAGATGTCCGTGCCTCCAACCGAGGATCCCACAGCCAGGCTATACGACGCTCCAGGGACCGCGCTCCAAACAAAAGACGTCTGCCCGCCCGCGATCGTTGCTCCCGGTGGCGGATTCGTCATCACTGCGGCGGTGGTCGGAGCGGTCTGCAGGGGCACGGTCTGCTGGTCGGCGTTCACCGCGGCGCCGCCGCCGCTGGGCGTGCCGCTAGCCGAAAACGTGATGTTTTGGTTCGAGCCTGCCGGACACGTTGCCGTCGATACCAGAACCGTCGCCGATTGCGTCCGCTGACCGCCGGGCAGCTGTATCGAAGGGGTGGGACCGATCAGGCTGGCGCACGAGCCCGACGGCGTCACACTCACCGACCCCTGGAAGCTTTGCGTGCTGACGGTCGCCAGATACGTTGCCGTGGTGGCCGTCTTCGACAGCAGCGAAGCGGCCAGCGAGATGTAGGGCGTGGTCAACACCTGTAGGTACACTACCAGGTTCTGTCCGTAGACCTTCGGGTTGACGCCGACGACGTTCACGTACACCGTCAGGATCATGTAGCCGTGCTCGCTGCTGTAAGAGACGCATTGCGCCCCCGGAAAGGTGGCGTCCTGGCCGATGGTCACGGTGGTACTGCCGTCGGCGTTGACGGTGCTCGGCGCGGTCAGGCCGTCCACTGGCGGACCGTTAGGGTCGCTCACGCCGCAGCTCGCGGTTACGGTGTTCAGTTCGATGGTGCCGATGTACCCGGGCGGCGGAAGGACGGTGTAGGTCGCGGTGCCGCCCATCTGCACGGTCTGATAGTAGATCTGGTTGTTCGGATTCGACGTGGGGTTCGGCATGATGGTGAAGATGTAGGTGGGCGATACGATCGTGGTGGAATCGCTCGCGCTCGCGGATGCTGAGCCTCCCCCCGACACCGTCACAGAGTTTGTCTGCGGCGATGTCGCCGCCGTCCCGACAGCGACCGTCACGGTGATCGTCGAATAGCTGTTCCCGCCGGTCAACACGTTGCTCGTAGTGCAGGTGGACCCGCCGGTCGGGCACGTCCAGCCGGTGCCAGCCATGGACACCAGGGTCAGCCCAGAGGGGAGATTCTCCGTCGCGGTCACTGTCCCGCTCGTCGACGCGGCGCCGGAAGCGTTGGATACCGTCAAAGTGTACATGCCCTGCTGCCCCTGGGTGAAGCTGCCGGCGTGGCTGGACGTGATGCTTAGCGCCGGGCTGATGATCGTGGTGGAGTCGGCGGCGCTGGCTGGCGCCGAACCGCCTCCAGACACGGCCACTGAGTTTAGTTGCGGCGAGGCTGCGTTGCCACCCACATTCACGGTCACCGTGATTGCCGGATAGCTGGAGCCGCCGTTCAACGCGTTGCCCGTCGTGCAGGCAGCCCCGCCGGCCGGGCACGTCCAGCCGGTGCCAGCCATGGACACCAGGGTCAGGCCAGAGGGGAGGTTCTCCGTCACGGTCACCGTCCCGCTCGTCGGCGCGGCGCCGGAAGCGTTGGACACGGTCACCGTGTAGGTGGCACTCTGCTGTCCCTGGGTGAAGCTCCCACTGTGGCTGGACGTAACAGTGAGCACCGGCACGGCGATGATCACTGTCGAGTCGTTGGCGCTTGGCGGAGTGGCCGACCCACCGCCCGATACCGCTGCCGTGTTCACCTGCGGCGAGGTGGCCGTGGCGCCGACGTTGACGGTCACCGTGATCGCTGGATAGCTGGAACCGCCGCTCAGGGCGTCGCTCCGCGTGCAAGTTCCGCTGCCGCAAGTCCACCCCGTGCCCGCGGCCGAAACCAGGCTCAAGCCGGAGGACAGGCTATCCGTGACAGTCACGGTCCCGCTTGTAGGGCCGGCGCCCGATCCGTTCGAGATGGTTACCGTGTAGCTGGCATTCTGCTGTCCCTGCGTAAAGCTGCCGCTGTGGCTGGAGGTAATCGTGAGCGACGGTACAGCGGTGATTACCGTGGAGTCGTTAGCGTTCGGCGGAGCGACCGAGCCCCCGCCCGATACCGATGCCGTGTTCACCTGCGGCAACGTTGCCGTGGCGCCCTTCGCGCAGCGGCCGCCGGAAGATCTGTACCGGCGATGGACCGCCTTCGGCATGTTGACGTCGCACAGCCGCTGTCACGGAGCGCCGCCGCGCGAGCCGTGGGAATACAGCCCGCAGTTCCTGGAGGACTTCCGCCGCGCCGACGACATGCGCTACCGCCTGATGCCGTACATCTACGCCCAGGCCAAGGATTCGAGCGAGCGAGGGCTGCCTATGCTGCGCGCGCTGCTGGTGGAGTTTCCCGAGGATCCGGGCGCCTGGCTGGTGGAGGATGAATATCTGTTCGGGTCGGACCTGCTGGTGGCGCCGCTGCTGGAGAGCGGATCCACGGGGCGCGATGTCTATTTGCCCAAGGGGCAGTGGATCGATTATCAGACCGGCAAGGTGTATGCCGGAGGGTGGCAGAACATAGAAGCGGGGCCGATTCCCGCGGTGATGCTGGTGCGCGACGGAGCGATTCTGCCGCAGATGCAGCCGGCCCAATCCACGTCGCAATTGGATTGGAAGAATCTGGAGATGGTGGTGTATGCGGCGACCGGTGCGGCCGCCCGCGGCTTGGTGTGCCTGCCGTCGGACAACGTGCTGCGGCGCGTGGAGGCTGCCCGGCGGGGCAATTCCTTTGTGCTAACGGGCGATCCACTGGCGGGGAAGGCCTTGTCCACGGTGCGGTTGTATTCGGCGAAGTGAGGCGGCAAGGAAAAGGGGGTGGCTGTCCGCGGCGGCGCAGACATGGACCTGCAGGACGCGCTGTTCACCGAATGCGACGTCCTCATTCCTGCGGTGCCGACGGCCCCGCCACTCCCCTGGCCGACCAGGTTCAGGAGGACAAGAAAGTCCTCGTGATCCCCGACATTCTGGCCAATGCCGGCGGCGTCACCGTCTCGTATTTCGAATGGGTGCAGGACCGCCAGGGCTTCTTCTGGAACGAGAAGCTGGTGAATGAGCGCTTGCAGGAGATCATGGACGAGAGTTTCGACAGCGTGGTGGAGTATGCCGAAACGCACCACGTCCACAATCGCATCGCCGCCTACATGCTGGCGCTCGACCGCGTCACCCTGGCCATCCGCCTGCAGGGAATTTACGCGTAGGGGGGGGTGTCACTGCACGACGCCGTGCGCGCCTTCCTGACCCGCACACCGTCCACGAGTGGGGCCTGCGGGAATGCCAGGGAATGAAGCGGCTCCTGGACTGCGCTCGCATGGGCGCGACGACGGCAGCGATGCGCGGCCCGCAGGCATAGGTCCGGCTCCGGCCGGCCTCTCGACTAACTAACTAGGCAAGGCTTCGCCTTGATATCCTTCGGATATGGGAGTCGAGGAAGTCAGGAGTCAGGAGTCAGAATAGCAGCGGTGTACGCGTTCAGGAGCCGGCTGACTTCCTCCAGCAAGGA
>Ga0181529_10006124_pt1 | contig 12331 bp, 10 predicted proteins | sample PEATcosm2014_Bin_36_FD_119763 | JGI IMG/M metagenome (GOLD analysis project Ga0181529, IMG submission 119763) | Peatland microbial communities from MTU Mesocosm Facility, Houghton, MI, USA - PEATcosm2014_Bin10_30_metaG | ecosystem: Environmental > Terrestrial > Soil > Wetlands > Peat | place... | reverse complement strand
TCTTCGAGCATGCGCCGCCGCAGCGCGCTGACGGGGCGTTCGACAGAGGGGCTGGACATCGGGAGTTCCTTTCAAGTTGAAGGGAACTCCATGCTCAAGACGCCGCCGCGCCTCGCTCAAGACCTTACGGAAAACGCGCTACCTTGCCGGCAGTAGCAATCCCGCGAAGCGGGTTCGTGCATGGGCGCGAGGCGGACAAAGCGGAATGTCAATCTTGGCCGAGAGCGGAGCGCGGCTGGTCTAAGACGTCACGTGGAAGAGCAGCAGTTCGGAATCGGGCTTGGCCTACCAGACGTGGGGGACGAGGCGATAGCGCACCCGTTGCAAGTATTCCGCGTATCCTGGAAGCTCATTGATCAGCACTTTCTCTTCATCTAGGAGCCGCCAGGCGAATCCGGCGGCGGCGACCGGCACGACGAGGAGACCCCACCAGGAGCCGAGCGCGAGTGGCGCGCCGAGGAAGACAAGGAGCGCGCCCGCATACATCGGATGTCGCAGGAACGCGTACGGTCCCGTCGAACAGACCGTCTGACCCTCGATGACCCGCACCGTCGAGGCGGCGTAGGTGTTCTCCTTGGTCACGAGGTAATAGACGTAGAGCCCGAGCACGATGACGATATCGCCCGCGATCGAAACCCATACAGGAACGGCGGGAGACCATCCGAAGCGATGATCGAGGACCATAGCGACGAGCGCCGCGACGAAAACCGGTAGGCCGGCCATCGTGATGATCTTCTGCGTTCGCGTCTCTTCGGCGGCCGGCCCCATAGTGACGCGACTCGCGAAGAGTCTCGGATCATGGATCGCGATGTAGACGGTGGCGACCGTCGACGAAGTCCCGAGTGCCACGAAGAATGCCCATCCTTGCCAGTAATCCAGGGTCCAGGCCGGGAGGAAGATACCGGCGAAGAGCGCGACGAATCCGCCAATGGTCGAACGGACGGCGCTGCGATAGAGTTTCTTCATGGCGCTACGATAGCGCGCTTCGAATCCTGCACAAACACTGGTTCCCGTCGAGAGCGTACTCGCGTAGAGCAACTATTGAGTACGAGACCGCCGCCGCTTGGGCGTGCTGGGATCGCAATAGCCTATTGCGGAGGCGTCGATGTCTAGCGGATATCGGTTTGCAGAGATGGCGTTCTTGTGCGCGGCGCTCACAACAGGCGCGGCTCACGCCGACAGCGCGACGCCCGCCGCTCCCGCCACCGCGACCTCAGAGGTCGACCCTCAGGTCCTGGAGGAACGCGCCGCCGAGGCGAGTTTCATGAAGACCTTGTTTGGCGTAGAGGCGCCCAAGGCTCGCTCGCGCGCCTGCTTCACGCGTGTCTATGACGCCGCGCATCTGAAGGCGCACCCCAACCAGCACGTGGTCGAAATCCGCATATCCGCGCACTACGATCCCGTCGAGAGAAAGCGCGAGGACATAGACGCGCCGCGCTCGAAATGGGGCTACGCCATTCACAGTCTGCTCCGCGGCGGCAAGGTGAAGACGTTCAAGGATGAGGGAGCTTGCTCCTTCAATGCACCTGGGAAGGGCTTTCACGGCGGCTCGGGTTTTACGCTTCTTTGCAACCCCGCCTGCGACTCAGGCGACCTCTTCGACATGAAACCCGACGGCACGAGCGCGAAACTCAGTAACAAAGACGATCTCGTTCACCCCGAATACACCGAGCCCGGCGCGCCGGACAAACTGGCGGCGAAGGCGGACGACAGCGTGTTCCGGCTCTATCGGGTGAAGGATTCCCTATGTGACTTCGACAAGCCCTGAGGCGCCCGCATGATGTTGCGTCGAAATTTCCTGAAATGGACGACGCTGGCCGCCGCTTGCGGCGCGAGCCCCGCCGCGTACGCCGAGGGCGGCGAAAACAAGGTCGTCTATCACCTTGACGATCGCGAGAAGATCGCCATGGCGCTCGGCAATATTCAGAACCACTTTAACGCCTTCAGCGACGGCGGACGGGTCGACATCGCGCTTGTCGTTATCGGCGAGCCGCTGGGCGACTTTCGCCTCGGCGCCGACGCAGAACGAACGACGCCGAAGCTGCGAGGCCTCGTCGACAAGGGCCTGACGCCCTACGCCTGCGCCAACACAATGGCCTGGCTGAAGTTGACGCTCGCCGACTTGGCGCCCGGCTTTCAGATCGCCGAGAAGGGCGGCGTCGTGAAGCTCGCAGAGTTGCAGCGGCGGGGCTACGCCTACATACGCCCTTGAGAGCCGGCGGCGGGTGACGAAGCGAAGAAGGCGCCCCCTCCTAAGTCCCCGGAGTGGGCGTTTTATTCAATTCACGGCAGCCGAGCGCGGATGTCGCGTTAGCGTCGGCTTCGGGGATGCAGTGATCATCGGTTGTACGACCAAGTTGGGCGCGAAGCGGCCGGGGATGACCGGTCCAGACGCTTTCGACCACCTCCCGTCAATCGGCAGGTGTTTTGTCCGCCCCGAGCAGAACCTCCGCGACATCCGGGGAAAAGCGGCCTCTCTGGCCATCCATGACGACCGTCTCGACGTCGTCGGGATCGGGCGCGGCGGCGGGCAATCCGTGCGCGACAAGCGCTCTTGCGCAGCCTGCCCAGTCTCCGCCCTCCACCGGTTCGTTGATGGACGCCCAAGACAGCGTGCCGGTCACGTCGTCGCCGTAGCCGTGTTGCTCACGCCAACTCGCGCCGTGCGCAAGAAGGAATTCCGTCAGGTTGGCGTCGCCCCGGAAGACGACAAGGTTCAGCGCGGATGCTTTCCAGTCGCCGCCGCGCGCTGCAATCGGCCAGCCGAGCGCGACCATAACTCGCGCGGCGGCGCTCGACCCCCACGCAACCGAATCTGGCAACAGTCGAAGCTGGGCCTCCGGCAGCGAGCCCGGCAGGTCGGGCCGGCGCGCCTGAATGCGCCGCGCCTCGGCCGCGTCACCCCTGGCGCAAGCGGCGATAAATTCCTCTGCCTCAGACAGCGGCTCCGCGGCGCCGGCCGCGCGCAGGATGCCCGCCACCTCCGGCATGCCCACCTGCTCGGCCAGTCGATAGGCGCTGATGCCGGCCGGCGTGCGCGCTGATGGATCGGCGCCGGCCGCCAACAACGCCTGGATGTGGCTTGGCGAACGCCGCAGCGCGATGCCGCGCAACAACGGCGCGCCCCAGTCGCTCGTCGGCGGGCCATTGGCGGGCTCGTTGGGATCGCCGCCATGAGCGAGCAGCAATTCGAGCGCGGTGGGGTCCGCCATGTCCAGGGAACGACGCAGCGCGTTGGTTCTGGACACACGGGCGCCGCGCGACAGCAGCAGTCGCGTGCAATCAGGGTTTTCCAGCGAATGATAGAGCGACTCGCCGTCGTTCGGATCAGCCCCGGCGTCGAGCAGCAACTTCGTCAGCGCGGGATCACGATTGACCCCGGCCGCGCCGTAAAGGGCGGACAGCGGAGTCTTTTCATCTGGCGCATCTAAAGACGCCGGCGGGAAGCGATTGCCGATCGTCTGGTTCGGATCGGCCCCGGCTTGCAGCAAGAACCGCGCACTTCGGTATAGGTGGTCGCGGAACTCCGGGAGCTGCCCCAGCCTAGAATGCGTGACCGCGATCAGCGGCGGCAATTTGAACGGGCCGCCGGGGCGATCAACCCATCCGGGCTCGACCGCCGTCATCTGCTCCAACGCTACGACGTTCCCCGCCGCGCACGCGGCATAGGGGTCATCGGCGAGCAGATCGGGGGCGTCGAGCAATGCGCGGGCGGCGACGCGGGGCCGCGCCGGATTGAGGCTGCCGGTGACGTCGCCCCCATACGCCTGGGCGAGCCAGGCGCGGAGGCCACCGGCGCGGCCGCCCCGCGTGAACAACTGCGCCTCGACGTGAATCGTCAGTTCGTCCCAGGACGCAAAGCCATATTCACGAGCGATGCACGGCTGAGCGTCGTGCAGACGGAAGCCACGCGAGATAGTTTCGGTGCGGCTCAGATTCCTGGCAGATGGCAACGCCCGTCCGAACCGCGCGATGGCATCAGGATCGCCACTGCGGTAGGAGCGAAGCAGATCCTTCGCCTGCTTCCTTAGATGGTCGGAATTGGGCCGATCGGGCAAGTGCGGCATGAGAAACCTCCGTGCATGTGATCGCCGGAGGCCCGCAACGACGGCTGCACAAAGGTTATGGCGGCTGTCTCAAAGCAACAGGTGGGTTCAACCCTTTCCGCGGGCCCGGAAGCGGCTTGCACCGCTGCACGTTCATGCTATCGAAGGAGCCGCTGGCCCGTCAACCACCGCCGATTGCCGTCGCAAACGCACGTCCTCGCTCGGGACGCCGAAGAATCGCACCGCCGGTATTTGCTGACCGTCTGCTTCCGGCGCCTCGCCCCACTCACATAGATGACGCCTATGGGCGCAAGGCAGACTGTCTACCCTTCTCCTGCAACTGGCCGAAGCTGGCACGGATAGCTGACTGGCAGAAATCGGCCAGCTCCAGGCATAAGCAGACCGCCTGCCTTGCGCCCACAGCGGTCAGTCCCAGCCCACCTGGGGGCTCTCGAATGCCGTCATGAAATGGTAACGCCGAACTCCGACTGCAAAACTGAGAGGTCGGGCGTTCGGAACTATTCGGGCGCGCGAATTTCGACACCACTCAGTACAGGCTGCGAACTCTGGGCATCTCCTCGGCCATCATTGACATGTGCCGCAGCTCGGCGAGAACAGCGCAAGCCTCCTGTGAAGCACGCGGATCAGGCGGGTCGCAGCGTCTTCGCGGTTGGCTTTCGTGCCAGCGTTTGGCGACTACAGCGACGTTGCCCTTCAGCGGTTCAAGCGGCGGCAGGAACAGAGGACACCGCAGGGGCGACGGCGTCCGCATCGCGGTGAATATCGAGTCGTAACGGATTGGTCGCGTCGAGGATGGTCTTGGCGCGGGCGATCTCTTCCGCCGTGCCGCGCGCCATGACGAGAAAGCTGTCGGCCTTGATGGCGGACTCGTATTGAAGCACGCTGTCTTTTGGCACGCCGATGCTATAGAGCGCGGCGGCAAGCGCAGCCACTCCACCGACAACGACGGCGTTCTCGATGCCGGCGACGATGATCGTGGCGAGAAATCCGAGGACCACGACCGGCCCTGTCACCGGCGACGCCAGGAATAGGCCGCCGAAGAACAGGCCCCAGAAGCCGCCCCAGAAGGCGCCGCGAGAGCCCCAAAACTTGATCCGGTCGCCGGTGCTGTAGAAGCCGACCACCTTCTCTTCCGAATGATAGCCATTGCCGACGACGCTGAGGTTCTTCATGGCAAAACCGCCTGCCGTCAGGGTCTTCACCGCGCCCTCCGCCGCATCGTGATTCGAGAATACGGCGATTGCCGTTTCCAGCTTTTCCATGGCGATCTCCTCGGGACAAGTCGGCGCCGTGCAGTCACTTTGAGCGCTGCTTGACGCCAAAGCGGACACGAGCGAGGCGAACCATTCGTCAACGCGTCGTCCGACGAGACGACGTTAAACGGTGACGCCGCCATGAAGACAGACTCGGAAACTACCCAGTCTCTTTTCGGTGCCCGCGCGCTGCGATCCTGAAGACATGGGCAAGAGACCCGGCTGGTCGACCGAACCCGGCACTAGGTAGTTTCCGATCCTTTCCACCAATCCGCCGCGAACTAAGGTCGCTGCCACAAATCCGCCGACGGCGTTCGCGCGTCGAGCGGAACGATCACTAAACAGGAGACCATCATGCCGCTGCACAGGATCACAGGGTCCAGCGAGTCGGAGATCGAGGACGTGTACGCGACCGAGTCCGCCACCCGGCGGCTGCCGAGGTTCAGCATCCCGAAGCTCTCCTCCGCCGCGCAGCCCATCTACGATCTGGTGCATGACGAACTGCTTCTCGATGGCAATTCCAGTCAGAACCTGGCGACGTTCTGCACCACCTGGTCGGAGCCGGAAGGCCGCCAGTTGATGGCCGATTCGATCAACAAGAACATGATCGACAAGGACGAGTATCCGCAGACCGCAGAGATCGAGAATCGCTGCGTGCACATGATCGCCGATCTCTGGCACGCGCCGGGGGCCCGCAAGACGGTCGGCTGCTCCACGACAGGATCGAGCGAGGCCTGCATGCTGGGCGGCCTGGCGCTCAAGTGGCGATGGCGCAATCGGCGCATCGCCGCCGGCAAGTCATACGCCAAGCCGAATTTCGTTTGCGGCCCAGTGCAGGTTTGCTGGCACAAATTCGCCCGCTACTTCGACGTGGAGATCCGTCAGGTCCCCCTCGAGGGCGACGCGCTCGGGCTGCGTCCCGAGGATCTGAAGAAATACTGCGACGAGAACACGATCGGCGTCATCCCGACGCTCGGCGTGACGTTCACCGGCGTCTATGAGCCGGTCGCCGCCTTGGCGGCGGCGCTCGACGATCTTCAGCGCGAAACCGGTCTCGACATCCCGATCCATGTCGACGCCGCCAGCGGCGGGTTCATCGCGCCGTTCATCGAACCGAAACTCGAATGGGATTTCCGCGTCGAGAGGGTGAAGTCGATCAGCGCTTCCGGTCACAAATACGGGCTGGCGCCGCTCGGCGTGGGTTGGGTGGTCTGGCGCGACAAGGAGGATCTGCCCGACGAGCTGATCTTCAACGTCGACTATCTCGGCGGTCAGATGCCGACCTTCGCGCTGAACTTCAGCCGGCCCGGCGGTCAGATCATCGCGCAATATTACAATTTCCTGCGGCTCGGCCGCGAAGGCTATACGCGCATCCAGCAGGCCTGCGCCGACACCGCGCAATGGCTCGGCGGCGAGATCGAAAAGCTCGGACCGCTGGAGTTGGTTTACGACGGCAAGGGCGCCCTGCCGGCGGTCTGCTACAAACTGAAGGAAGGCCACAACTACGGCTTCACGCTCTACGACCTGTCGGAGCGCGTGCGGATGCGCGGCTGGCTGATCGCTTCCTATCCGCTGCCGGCCAACCGTCAGACGACCGTCATCCAGCGAGTCCTGGTCCGTCACGGCGTCAGCCGCGACCTCGCGCAACTGTTGCTCGACGATCTCAGGCGCGCGCTCGACCATCTCCAGGCCAATCCCGTCTCGCATTCGGCCGCGGGGCCGACCTTTCACCACTGATTTCCCAACCCGGGGAGGCCTCGATGGCCAAATCGAAATTAGCGACTGTTTCCACTTTCGGCATCGCGATGATGACGGCGGCGGCGGTCGTCAGCCTGCGCGGCCTGCCGATGATGGCCAAGGAGCAACTGACGCTGTTCGTCTACATCGCCTTCGCCACGTTCATCTTTCTCATTCCCGCCGCGCTGGTCTCGGCCGAACTCGGCGGCGCCTTCGGCGACAAGGGGGGCGGCGTCTACACCTGGGTCAAGGAGGCGTTCGGCTCCCGCTGGGGCTTTGTCGCCATCTGGCTGCAATGGATCCAGAACGTGGTCTGGTATCCGACGGTGCTCGCGTTCTCCGCCGCGGCGATCGCCTATGTCGTGGGCAAGCCGGAACTGGCGAATAACGGGATCTTTGTCGGAATATTCTGCATCGTCGCCTACTGGGCTGCGACGATGATTACGTTGCGCGGCGTCGGCGCTATCGCAAAGGTGACTAGCTGGGCTTTTCTCGCCGGAACCGTGCTGCCCGGCGTGGTGATCATGATTCTCGCGGTGATCTGGATCGCTCAGGGCAACCCGATCGCCCTGCTCCATCCCGCAGCGACGGACTCGGCTTCCGTCATGTCGATGGCGGGCGGCCACGCGCATCCGCGATATTTCCCCAACATTACCGGATTGGGCGACATCGCCTTTCTCGCCGGCATCATTCTGCTGTTCGCCGGCGTCGAGGTGCACGCCGTGCACGCCAACGAAATGTCGGACCCCAAGCGCCAATTCCCCGTCGCCATGTTGATCGCGTCGGTGGTGATCATCCTCCTGTTCACCCTCGGCTCATTTGCGGTGGCGACCGTGCTGCCCGATCAGCAGATCAATCTTCAGGAGGGACTCATGAAGGCCTTCCAAGACATCTTTGCACGTTTCGGAATTGCCTGGGCGACGCCGATCGTTTGCCTTCTGCTGGCTTTCGGCGGTATCGGCGGCGTCATGGCGTGGATAAGCGGGCCGAGTCGCGGCTTGTTATGGACCGCCCAGGAAGGCGAAATCCCGCCGATCCTGGCCAAGACCAACAAGAACGGCGTGCAGATCAGCATCCTGATCGTTCAAGGCGCGATCGTCACGGTCCTGTCGCTGGCCTATTTCGTCATGGCTGACGTCAGCGTGGCGTTCTTCCTGCTCAGCGCCGTGACGATCACGCTCTATCTCATCATGTACATGCTGATGTACGCCGCCGCGATCCGCCTGCGCTATTCGCAGCCGGACTTGAAGCGCAGCTATCGCGTGCCGGGCGGGACCACGGGGATGTGGATCGTCGCCGGCGTCGGCTTCGCCGGCGTCGCCTTCTCTTTCCTCGTTGGCTTCTTTCCACCGACGCAATTGCCGGTCGGAAGCCCGTCGCTCTATGTCTGGCTGGTCGTCGGCGGCACGGTGGTGTTCACCGGTCTGCCGCTGCTGATCGGAACGATGAAACAGAAGTCGTGGCGAGCGGCGGCACCGGCGATTGCGCCGACCCGGAAGGCGGCCTGACGCGTCCGACATGCGCAAACGGCGACGCGGCGACGCGTCACCGAGATCGCTCGATCAAAATCGAGATCGCGGGCACATCAGCCGCGATCTCCTCACGCCTGAACGCTCCGGAAGATAGCGTCTGAAAGGAAGTTTTCATGGCATACGGCACCCGCAACGAAGCCGGCGTCCTCTCCGCCCACGCCTTGTCGCGAAGGCGATTAATGACGATCGGGGCAGCGGGCGCTGTGATCGCGGCCTCGCCGCTACGCTCCGGCGCGGCTCGCGCCCAAGTGCGGGTAACTCCCGAACCCTTAGATGAGCGTCGTTTCAAGCAACTTGTCGACGACGCTCACGCGCGCTTCGCTTCGGTGACCGACGGTAAGAACGCTGATTACATCCCCTATCTCGCCGGTGTCCCATCTCAACTCTTCGGCATCGTAATCGTGACGCCGGAAGGCAAGGTGATTGAGGCGGGCGATACGAACTACGCGTTCGCCATCGAGTCCATCGCGAAGTATTCACACTCGCGCTGGTCATGAGCGAGTCGGGGCCGGATGTCGTGAAGAGTAAGCTCGGGACCAATGGTACCGGGCTGCCTTTCAATTCAGTCATCGCCCTCGAATTGCATAAGGGCAATCCGTTGAGTCCGCTGGTGAACGCCGGCGCCATGGCGACTGTCAGTCTGGTGAAAGGGAGCAGCGCCGACGAGCGCTGGCAAAAGATCAGCAAGAACATGGACGAGTTTGCGGACGCGCAGCTTCCGCTGAACAAGGACGTATTCAAGTCTGAATCCGACACCAACCAACATAATCGCGCCATCGCATATCTGCTTGAGAGCGCCAACTTTATGTACAGCGATCCGATGGAAGCGTGCGACGTCTACACGCGGGAATGCTCGGTGGCCGTTACACCGAGAAATCTCGCGATCATGGCGGGGACTCTGGCGAACGGCGGGGTTAATCCGGTGTCGGGAAAGCGACTCCTGGAAAAGGCCTACGTCCCAAAAATCCTCGCCGAAATGGCGGTCGAGGGCTTGTACGACACGAGTGGGACTTGGCAATACGACGTGGGTCTTCCTGCAAAGAGTGGCGTCGGGGGAGGGATCATGGCGGTCTTTCCCGGGAACTGGGCGATCGCGGCCTTTTCTCCGCCGCTGGATGAGGCCGGAAACAGTGTGCGGGCGCAGCTCGCGATCGCCTGGATCGCTGACCAGCTCAAAGCGAACATCTATGCGAACTGATCCGGATTTCCATCAGTGCGCAGACCTAGTCAGGTCACCTGGGCTGGTAGAACCTTTATTGATGGAAAGTGGCGGCAGCTAACGATGAGCACGATCGATTACGCCAAATTGGCGAAGCTCGGTCCGTTCGAGATCAAGGATCAGTTGACGCGGCTGGCGTCCAGCCATGCCGAGCGCATGATGCTCAACGCCGGCCGCGGCAATCCGAACTTCATGGCGACCATCCCGCGCCACGGGTTCTTCCAGCTCGGATTGTTCGCCTTGCAGGAGGCGGAGCGTTCCTTCGCCTATATGCCGGATGGCGTCGGCGGCCATCCGCGCCTCGAAGGAATCGAGACGCGCTTTGACGCCTTCGTCGCCGCCCGTCGAAACGAGCCGGGAGTCGCCTTCCTCAATGGAGCAGTCTCCTTCGTCCGCGATCAGCTCGGCCTTTCCACCGCGGCGTTTCTGCACGAGCTGGCGTCCGGAATTCTCGCCTGCAATTATCCCACCCCGCCTCGCATGCTTTCCATCACCGAAATCGTCGTGCGCCACTACCTCGAGCGGGAACTGATGGGCGGCCCATTGCCGTCGGGAGACGTAGACCTGTTCGCGGTCGAAGGCGGCACGGCGGGGATAACATACGTCTTCAATACGCTACGCGAGAACAAGCTGCTGGCGCCAGGCGACAAGATCGCCCTCGGCGCGCCGATCTTCGCGCCCTATATCGAGATTCCCCAATTAAACGATTACCGCCTGGTCGAAGTTCAAGTGGACGCAGATTCTGCGGGAGGCTGGCAGTATCCCACGTCCGAACTCGAAAAGCTGGCCGATCCCGCGGTCAAGGCGTTCTTTGTCGTCAATCCGAGCAATCCGCCATCCGTGAAGATCAACGCCGAGAGCCTACGCCTGATCGGTCAAATCGTCGGGGACAGGCGGCCCGACCTGGTCATCATAACCGATGACGTCTACGCCCCGTTCGCGGACGACTTCCACTCGCTGTTTGCCATCTGCCCGCTCAACACCATTCTCGTGTATTCATTTTCGAAATATTTCGGGGCCACCGGCTGGCGGCTGGGCGTTGTCGCGACGCACCACGACACGATCCTCGACGCTCGGCTCGCGGCGCTGCCGGAAGCGGACAAGGCGATGCTGGACGAGCGTTATCGCTCCCTGACCGCGGAACCGCGAAAGCTCAAATTCATCGACCGCATGGTGGCGGACAGCAGGACCGTCGCCCAGAACCACACGGCCGGGCTTTCGACGCCGCAACAGGTTCAGATCGCGTTGTTCTCGCTCTTCGACTTGATGGACGAGTCTGGCGCCTACAACGCGGCGATCAAGCGCATCATTCGCCGCCGACAAGACGCGCTTTATCGCGAACTGGGAATCTCGACCACGCGAGATCCGAACGGAACGGACTACTACGCGCTGCTCGATCTCGAAGCGATCGCCAAGGAACTTCACGGCCCCAAATTCGCGGTCTGGATGCTGGCCAAGAAGGAGCCGCTGGAAATGCTCTTCCGGCTCGCGGACGAGGGCGGCGTCGTTCTGCTGCCCGGCAAAGGATTCGGAACCCTGCATCCGTCGGCGCGCGCCTCGCTCGCGAACCTCAATGAATATGAATACACGAAGATCGGGCTGATTGTTCGCACGCTTGCCGACGAATATCTTGAGGAATTCCAGCAAGGCGAGGCCGCGGGAGATGCAAGGGCTCCCGATTCCTAGGCGGACGCAGCGCGCGAGCGGGCGTGTTCCGGCTGGAAGCGAACCTGTCGCGTTTGATGACTTACCAATCTCTGCGCCGACGAAGCTGGCGCGGGCGAGCACGGAGATCAGCTCGGCTTCTCGGAGCTACACGCGATGTTGCACGACATGCTGTCGACCGCGCCCGCGCTCGTCGCGACCGTGAAGACCCTTCTGGTCGACCGCCCTGAACTCGCGATCTTTGCGGCGCTGATCGTCGGATACGCGATCGGCTCGATCAAACTGGGGCCGTTCCAGCTCGGCGGCGTAGCAGGTACGCTGCTCGCCGCGCTCGTGATCGGGCAGATCGGCGTCATCATCGACCCCAGTCTCCAGCGGTTCATGTTCACGCTGTTCATCTACGCGCTCGGCTTTTCCGTCGCGCCGCAGTTCTTTGCAAGCGTCGACAGGACGACCTGGACCTGGACCCTCCTGGTGATCGTCGAGGTCGTTGTGATCATCGTCGTGGTGTTTGTCGCCGCCTATCTATTCAAGCTGGACGTCGGGACGGCGAGTGGCCTGTTGGCCGGAGCCGCGACCGAGTCCGCCTTGGTCGGCACTGCGAGCGAGGCGATTGGCAGGCTTGGGCTGTCGCCCGCGGCCACCCAGGCATTTCAAGCGAACGTCGCGACCTCGTACGCGCTATGCTACATTTTCGGCCTTATAACCATCGTGTTGTTTGCCAGTCAGGCTGCGCCCAAGCTACTCGGCATTGACTTGCGCAAGGACGCGCGCCGCGTACTGGCCCAGCTCGGCGGGGCCGATCAGAACCTAGACTCCGATCAGAGCCAATCTTTTCCTTTGTTGGTCAGTCGCGGT
>Ga0181529_10006120_pt1 | contig 12338 bp, 8 predicted proteins | sample PEATcosm2014_Bin_36_FD_119763 | JGI IMG/M metagenome (GOLD analysis project Ga0181529, IMG submission 119763) | Peatland microbial communities from MTU Mesocosm Facility, Houghton, MI, USA - PEATcosm2014_Bin10_30_metaG | ecosystem: Environmental > Terrestrial > Soil > Wetlands > Peat | place... | reverse complement strand
CATGTGCGCGAACTCGCTATTTTTCCAGCCTTCCCGCCACCAATGCTAACTGTGAAATAATGTTGCGCCGGGAGAGGGGACCCGTGGATGCCGTTCACTCCCGAATCTACTGAACTGCTATGGCTTGGACCGGGGGGTCAATATAAAATGACGGGAATAAGTGGATTGTGCCGCCGCTTCCCTCCCCCCCGTTTCTCGGAAGAAAGTCTGCCATGTTTCGGCGTGGTCTATCGCGGATCGTTCTTGTGGGTGTCCTTGTCGCCGGATCAACGCTCACCGCACTTGCTGAGGACTGGCCGCAATGGGGCGGCAGCAATACGCGAAACATGGTCTCCGACGAAAAGGGCCTGCCGATCAGTTTCGAGCCCGGCAAGAAGCGCAGCGACGGCTCCGGCATCGATATCCGGACGACCTGCAACGTCCGCTGGGTGGCCAAACTCGGCACGGAGAACTATTCCAGCCCGGTGGTGGCCGACGGCAAGGTCTTCATCGGCACCAACGACGCCGCGCTGGACGATCCACGCTACCGCCCCAGCGGCGGCGGTCTGTTGCTGTGTCTCGACGAGGCCACGGGCAAACGGATTTGGCAACTCCCGGTGCCCAAGTTGCGCGAAGGCCGCCGCAGCACCGATTACGACGAGATGAACCTGGGCATCTGTTCCACGCCCACCGTGGAAGGCAACCGCGTCTACCTCGTGACCAATCGTTGCGACGTGCTCTGCGTCGACGCCGACGGCATGGCCAACGGCAACGACGGTCCGTTCATCGACGAGCGAGACTACACCGTCGAGCCGGGCGAGCGTCCGGTCGAGCCCAAGCGGGGCGACGGCGACATCATCTGGCAGTACGACATGCTCAGCCGGTTGCCGGTCTTCCCGCACGATGCGGCCAATTGCTCACCGCTGCTCTACGGCGATTACCTGTACGTCTGCACGGCCAACGGCACCAACGAGGGCAAGCCGGCCCTGCCGTTGTCGCCCAGCCTGATTGCCTTGGACAAGCACACCGGCCGGCTCGTGGCCCGAGACGACGAAATGATCAGTTCGCGGGTGTTCCACGGCCAGTGGTCGTCGCCCTCGCTGGGGCTGGTCCACCAGCGGCCCGAGGTCTTCTTCGGCGCCGGCGACGGGGTCTGCTATGCCTTCGACGCGATCACCTCGGCGGCCGAAAGCCACGGCTATCTCCAGCACATCTGGTCGTTCGACTGCAACACGCCCGAGCACAAGGTCCGCGACGGCAAACCAATCGATTATTGGGAAGGGGACAAACGCAAGGACCTAGGCAACCATGACGATTGGACATACCTGGGCCTCAACGAGATCATCGGCACGCCGGTCTTTTACAACAACCGGGTATACGTGGCCGTGGGCCGCGATCCGCTGCACGGCCTGAAGACCAAGGGCGGCCTGTTCTGCATCGACGCCACCCAGACCGGAGAGATCACCACCGGCGGAAAAATCTGGTCTTATGAGGACATCGGCCGGACGCTATCGACGATTTCGATCGCCGACGGGCTACTCTATGTGGCCGACGAGTCGGGCCGGGTCTATTGCCTGGAGGCCGACACGGGCAAACTCTGCTGGATGCACCAGACCGGCGCCGACATCTGGAGTTCCACGCTCGTGGCCGACGGCAAGGTGTACGTGGGCACGCGGCGGCACTTTTGCGTGCTGGCGGCCGGCCGGCAGAAAAGGCTTTTGGCCGAAGTTCGGCTCGGCTCGCAAGTTCGCTCCACGCCCGCCGTGGCCGACGGCGTGCTCTACGTGGCCTCGCAACGCTATCTGTGGGCCGTGCAGTTGACGAAGCCCCACGGACTGGTCAGCCTGCCGCTGGAGCGGAAACATGCCGAGCAGAAGCGGCACACGTGATGCTCAGGTCGCTTCAACGGGAAAGTGTTTGCTCAGCGTAGGGCAACGCCCTCGTTGCACGCAAGTCGGCCGACGCAAGGCGAAGTGAGAAACGTCCATCTTCGCATTTTCTCTAGCCCAGGCGTTTACGCCTGGGGAGGCAAGGCCGAAGTATAATTTCCCCTTTTACTTTTGTCCCCTTTAGGGAACGCGAGTGACCGATTGAAGCCCCCTCGACAAAGCGACGCCCCTGAAGGGGCTTTACGGAAAAAAATATTCCTGCTGGGCTCGCGGCCCCAGGCGTAAACGCCTGGGCTAGAGAAATGGATAAAACAGCAAGATCGCTCGGCATTTCATCCGACCAACTTGCGTGCAACAACGAGGGCCGTTGCCCAAGGCTTGGCAAACGGCGGGGCCTTTGGCCTGACAATCGCCGCCAAAAACCGCAGCAAAGTCGGTCAGGGGAACAGTGTCATCAGGCTGTCGGCAAAGAGTTTCATGCCTTGGGCGTTGGGGTGGTTGATCGCGTTCGAAAGCAACGTGCTGTAGGGAATGCCTTGACGCCACAGCCGGCCCCAGCGGAGCGAGGCGTCGCCCAAGGCCACGCCGTGCCGGGCCGTGAACTGCCGCAACCCTTTGACATACGCGCGCGGATCGGCGTCAATCTCGCGCTGGCTCGGCACGCCCAACCAGTCGGGCCGGACGTAGTGCGGAGTCAGAATGATCCATTCGGCCCCGATCGCGGTAAAGTCCGCCAGCAATTTGCCGTAGCGCTGTTCAACCTGCTGCGGACCAAGGCCCGCGTCGTTGACGAACTCCGAAATGACCAGGTCCGGCCGCGCGCCGAGCACCTTTTCCCGATAGTTGTGCTCGCTTCCGGCCGGCTCAACCAGATAGCTTTCCGACGAGCGGCCGCCCCAAGCCTCCGTGACCAGTTCGATCTTCGCCTTGGGAAACTGCTGCTGAAGCCGAGTCACGAATTGGGCCTGCCAACGCTCGGCATCAGGAAGATAACCGCACGCCGTGACGCTGTCGCCCCAGGCCAGGATCCGCAGCGGACGACCGCCACGGAGTTTTTGCATCGTCTTCGTCAGCAGCCGTTCGGCGGGCGCGGGCGATGTTTTCGGCGGCTCCGGATAGGCCGTTTCGAGGATCGGGAACAGATGCTGCGGTTCCAGCTTGGCGATGCGGCCGGCAATCCAAAGGTTGGCCAGGCGGCGTTCGCCCGGGGCCAGCGCCGGCGGCACGGGCGTCACGATATGAGGCTTGCCCTGGCGCACCTCGATCTTCCCCTCGTCGCCGAAGACGATGGCGTCGATCCGTGGCAGGGCGTAGCGGTAGCTGACGTACACCGGCTGGTTTTCGGCGATACGTCCGCCGGGCAGCCGACCGATCGTGGCCCACAGCGGGTCGGCCCCATAATCCTTGCCCCGTTCAAACCGCTGGGCGTTGGCCTCCGGCCCGGCGCAGACTTGCAGGCTGGCCGGATCGAGCAGGCCGGAAGCGGTGCATTCCATCGCCACCAGCGGACGAAGCCGAGCCCCCTTTGTCCAACCGCCGCCCGCCAGATTGAACAGCGGCAACGAGCCGTACTTCTCCGCCTGGACGATCACAACCGTTGGCGGGGATATGTCGACCGTGGCCTTCAACTCGTTCGTCCCGTTGGTGACCTGTAGCTGCCAGTCGCCTGTTAGTCGCAAGCCGGTCGGCGTCTCCTTGGCGGCCAGCGGCGAAATGGCCGCGAAAAAAATCGTCACCTCGCACAAGGATCGCCACGTTGTTGGTTTCATCACTCTTACGTCCTCATTGAATATAGTGTTTGAGATACTGACGCAAACCGGCCAATTCAGCGAACACCTGCGGACGGTCAAAAGCCTTCTGGGGGTCAGTCGCGGCGGGAAATGGTGGCGGGATAACGTTCTCAGACAACAGAGGAACACTGATATTCGCTAATCGTCACTGATCGTCTCCATAAGTGTCGATCAGCGAAGATTAGTGTTCCCCTAAAAACAATCAAGTTATTCTAAGGCGGTTCCTTAGAGTGTAACGTCCGACGGCGCGGCCCGTCAACCGACGGACTTCACCGGGCCCGAGTGCGGCAAGTTTTCTTGGCGAAGGGGACTGGCTCCGTTTGCCGCGGCGCGGCCCGAAGGGTGCTTTGCACAAACGGTGCCTGTCCCCTTTGCCGCCGCGGGCCCGCTGGTGCTTGCTTTCCGGCCGCGCCCGGGATAGGCTGGAATGCCGGTGCACGAGTGCCGCCAGCCTTCCTCGGTCGTCCCGCCCTCGATGAAAGGTAGCAGGTATGAGGAATCTTATTCTTTCCCTGTCTATCCCGCTCTTTGCAATCGGCGCCGAGGGCTATGGCGCGGAACTCAAGGTGGAAGCCGTCGGTCACGCGGAGCGCGCCATCTATCACTCTCCGCAAACGCCCGGCTATACCTCCTGGGTTGGACTGTGGCAGTTGCCGGATGGGCGATTGCGCTACGATTTTCTCCAGCTTACGGGGACGCAGGAAAAGCCCGTGGCGACGGTGCCCGTCTTCGAGTCGCGCGACGGGGGCGACACGTGGAAGCGCGTGGTGAACACGTCAACCGAGGCCGAACTCTCGCCGGGCGGTTACCTTACGGTCAGCCGCGATTCCGGCCGCGGCATGGCCGTCTTGCCAAACGGGACCTTGGTACGGCCCGTTTGGCCGCCGGTGGACGAAAGCACATCCGGATGCGTCGAGCGCTCGACCGATGGCGGCCGGACCTGGGGCCAAAAAATCTTTTTCCTGCCGGCTGTCGAGTACCGCACCTGGCCGACGCTCATCCGTAATCTTCGCGACGGGCGGCTGGTTTTGTTCGCCGGCTGCTGGAAACGGGGCGACCATCAAAGCGGCATGGGAGCCATACAGAACATGACCAAGACCATGTTTCTCTCGTCGGATGGAGGGCAGACTTGGGGTAAGCCGATCGTTGTCATGCCGACGAAGATGGGCGTGTGCGAAGAGAGCGATTTTTGCGAACTGCCCAATGGCGATCTGTTCTGGGTTCACCGCACGGAGCATTTCCCCGATCGCAGGACCGACGTCTCGCCACTGGCCGCCCGGATGGGGCCGAATCCGCCGCAATCGTATTGGTATAGCGATCGCATGCAGAGCGTCGTGCGGAAACAGGGCGAGACCTTCGCGCCGGACCCATGCGTGCCGGCCGCGCTGGCCCATAGCGGCTATCCGGCCGTGCTCCGCACCCGCGACGGCATCATCCTGCATCTGGCCACCACGGGCGTACACTGGACTATCGACCTGGGAAAAACCTGGACACGGCTAAATATCCCCGGCACGCCGTATTATCCAAAGGCCCTCGAACGCCAGGACGGCGCGATCGTCGTGCTAGGCCACGTCGGTTCGGACGATAAGTACGGCACGGTGGATCAGAGCATCAAACAGCAAACCTTCCGGCTCCGCGTGGGCAGCATCCGGTAATCCCTCACCGTTCGAATAAATCCGTAGTAGTTCGATCAATCTTTCCCAGCCGAGCTTTTTGGAGCCCGCCCATGAATGTCTTAGCTGCTCTGGTTGTTTGCACCCTGTTGAGTTCCGCCCCGCCGGAGACGCCGGCCGCCGCGAAAAACGGCTGGACCGTACTATCCGACGATCTGAAGGCGTTTCAGCCGCCGACGGGCCAGTGGTATATCGCCGGCGGCGCGAGAATGAATCCCAAGTTCGAAAGGCGGCTGCTGGGCGAGCCGGGCCACGGCACCCTGATCAACGGCAAGATCGGAGTCACCGACAACCTCATCACCCGCCAGCAATGGGGCGACGTCGAGGTTTCGCTCGACTTCATGATTCCTCGCGGCTCGAACTCGGGCGTAAAGCTGCACGGCGTCTACGAAATCCAAATTTTCGACAGTTGGAAAGCGGCCAAGCCCACCGGCGCAGACTGCGGCGGCATTTATCCGCGAGCCGAGTTGCGGCCCAGCTATCACCACATCGACGAGGGCATCGCGCCGCGGGTGAATGCGGCCAAAGCGCCCGGCCAATGGCAGACGCTGGAGATTCGCTTCCGCGCTCCACGTTTTGACCAGCAAGGCCGCAAGATCGCCGACGCCCGATTCGAGAAGGTGGTGCTCAATGGCAAACTGATCCACGACGACGTCGACGTACCTCATCCGACGGGCAATGTTTGGCGGGACAAGGAGCATGCGGTCGGACCGCTGCTGTTTCAGGCCGACCATGGCCCGGTGGCCTTTCGCAACGTTCGCGTGCGACCGCTGCCGGCGGCGCCGGCGGCCGCGAAACACGAATTGCAGGCGGCCGATTTCAGTTTTCATGGCCCGCTCGGCTCCGAGGGCGCTCAGATCACGCCGATCGGCGCGAACCATTTTCTCGTTACGCTCGGCCATGCCCCCACGCATCCCGCTTGGGCGAATATGGTGCAGTTCGAGATTCTCCGCCACGCCCGGGGCAATCGGCTGCGATTGGACGTGCGGTTTGACGCTGCCCGGCCCGAATATCTCTTCGATGATTACCCGCTGTCGTGGTCCTGCGACGGCAGGAACTGGTGGCAGATCGCCTGGTCGCGCGGGGGCGGGAAAGGAAAGGCCCGAACGCTCGAGTTTCCCGAGTTTGCTGCCGATCGCGTGATCGTGGGCCACCAGGTGCCCATGTCGTACGACGATGCGGAACGCCTGATCGCCGCCTGGCGCAAATCTCCGTACGTGCAAGTCCACGTGTTGGGCAAGTCGTTGGAAGGACGGAATCTCTACCGTCTGACGATTACCGATCCGATCAGTTCCGACCCGCCCGCTCGCCGCTGGGTCCACCATTTTGCCAACCAGCATCCGTTGGAGTGTTGTTCGCAGTGGCGCATGGTCGGCATGATCGATTGGCTGCTCTCCGAAGAGGGCGCCGCGCACCGCCAGCGGACCATCTGCCATTTTACGCTGATGATGAGCCCCGACGCGGCCTCGCACGGTTGGTATCGAACCAATCGCCAAGGTTTCGACATGAACCGCACCTATCGCGCCGAAGGCGCCGATAAGACCAAACAGGCCCACGAGGCCTTTGTGTTTCAGAGCGACTTGGAGGCCCTGATGCGCTCCGAGGCCCCGGTGACCACGAGTTGGGCGATGCACACGTGGCAGGGATTGATGGATCCGATCATCCGCGGACAAGGCCCGGAGATGGGCAAAGCCGTCGGATCGTGGGAGGATCTCAAAAAGCTGCTGGCGAAGTACGATACGCAGAAGCTCTCGAAGCCGCTGCAGGCGTCGCCCGAGACCAAGCCCGAGGGCCATTGGGACTGTGGCCCCTTCCGCCAATTTGGCATTACCAACGTGCTCGTGGAAGGGGCGAGCCATCTCGACATGCAGCAGAATCTCGACTCGGGTGCCGCCCTGATGCGGGCGATCGTCGAGTATTATCGCGGACTACGGCCCGTGAAGTGATGGTCGTACGGGCAGGCTATGCTTCAGCATGACATCTTGGCCGTCATGGCGTTTCGTTATGCGGAAGCATAACCTGCGGGCCTGCGCGCTGAAAATGCCCCTAGCCGCCGGTCTTGTAGACTGCTTTTTCCGTCACGATCATGTCCATGCGGATATCGTGCGGCAAGCGGGGGACTTCGGCAACCAGTTGGCACTCGAAACACACAGCCACACGGGTCGCGTCGCCTCGGATGTGGCAGAGGAAGCGGTCGTAGTAGCCCTTGCCGTATCCCAAGCGTCCGCCGCCACGGTCGAATGCCAGGCCCGGAATCACGATCAGGTCCGGCCCCGAGCGAGCGATTTTCCGATCCGGGTGGCCGCGCAGCTCGCGCCTCGGCTCCAAAACTCCGATCGTGCCAGGCGCCAATTCGCCCACGTGATCGAGTCGAAACAGTTCCAGCTCGCCGTTTTCGCAGTAGGGCACCACCACGTGCTTCCCTTCACTCCATGCCGTGGGCAGGAACCAGCGGGTGCGCACTTCGCTGAGCATGTCGAGATAGAGCATGACGGTCCGGGCGCGGGCGTACTCGGGCAAGGCCGCAATCTGTTGGAAAATCTGCTGGCTCGCATGGTGCGCATCTGTCTGTTCTGCTCGGCGGGCGGACGCCTCGGCGCGCAACTGCTTTTTCCTCTGTAGCACCTCGTCGATCATTTGCCGCGTCATCTGCACGCTTATTTATCCTGTTCAGTCCAATGTCGGCGGGAAACTCCTCTCCCTTGCAAGGGAGGGGTGTTCGGCAACGGTAAAGACTTCCCGAACGATGCGCTAAGCCATCCTAACCCGACTCGGCCCGCATCGTCAACCGGTGCTTCTAGTCGGCGAGCAGCTCGTTTTTCGCTGCCGCCACGATACGGTCCAACTCGCCAGCCAACGCCGGATTCGCTTCCAGATCGGGCTGAGCCGCCACCAACTTGCGCCAGGCCTGGTCGGCGTCTTGCAGGAGCTTTTCGTCACCGAGGGGGGCCGTGGCCGTGTGGTCGCAATAGCGCCGATCGAATAGCCGCGGCTGCCAGCCGACTTGGCGGAAATGGCGGAGCGTGTGCTCGGTATCCAAATACGTTCGCCGCGCGCCGAACTCCATTTCGCCGATCAGGTCCAGGCACATCGTCTCTTCGGTCACGTCGAAGCCGCAGTAGAACTTGTGCAGGGCCTCCCCCGTTTCCAGGTCGAGCATGGCCTGGGTGGGCGAGAACACGGCGCCGTTGTCCAAGGCGCCGATGGCCAAGGGCAGGCTCACGGTGCTGCCGAAGGCCATCTGCCGGTACATCTTCATCATCGTGGCCTGGATACCCGGTATTTTGGCCTCCACGTAGCCCGGCTCGATGTTGTGCACCAGCCCGTACTTGACGCGGAACAACTCGTGCAGGGCCACGTCGGTCAGAATGGCCGCCGGCGTGGCATAGCAGACTTGCGTGCTGCGCATGTCCATTTCCGCCGAGATGCTCGTCGAGTAATAGTGGGCCTCGGGACAAAGCAAGGTGGCGGCCGTCATGCAGCCGAGGATTTCGGCCGCAGCCACGATCACGCTGCCGGCCGGTGTCATGGGAGTGGTGGCGCCCAGGATTGGCATGGGGCAGAAGTTGACCGGAAAGGCATATTTCATGGCCGCTTCCAGCACGTCGCACGATCGGGTGTCGAGCTTCAGCGGCGAGGTGGTGCAATAGGCCGCCGTAAACAGCGGCGGCTCGTTCCGCAGCCGCTCGGTGTCGCCGCCGGTCACCAGTGCGGCCATCTCGGCCAGGTATTTTACCTCGCGGCCGCTGCTGGTGCCGACCCAGCCGGGCTTCTTCGTGTGCAACAGCAAGAGCCGCGCCGACTCGATGGTCTCCATGCGCGGGTCGAAATCGCCGCAAATATAGGGCGAATTGACCGCCGCCACACAATCCAGGGCGTTGCCCAGCTTGATCGCCTCGACCTGGTCGCCGGCCGTCGGCTTGCGGAATCGCCGTTCGGGATACTCGTAAATCCAGGGCGTCGTGAACCCGTAGTCAACGATGAACGGTTCGGGCACGGCCGAGCGATCGTCGGGCAGCTCGCGGCAAAACGGATACCACAGCGACGAGCGAACCATCTTGCACCGGCCGCGCTGCGCCGCCACCTGCCGCTCGACCAACTCGCGCGGCAACCATGCGCGGTGGGCGGAAAAATCGACCTTGCAGCCGGCCTCGGCCAGCGCCCGCAACAGGAACTGGCCTTGGATTTGCAACCCCGTCCGTTCCAAGATCGTCAGCGCGCCGGCGCTGAGCCGATCGATTTGCTCGACATCGAGCACCCGCAATCGCCCGTGAATCATGGCGTGCTTCTCCGTTAGGGCCTAGAAGACAAATTGTCGAAGTGGGGGTGGCACGCCCCGAGCGCAGCGAAGGGCGTGGTGAACGGCCAAATCGCGCCTTTCGCTGCGCTCAAGGCGTGCCACACGTGCAGGTCACTTGGGCACGGGTCGAATGCGCTCGGCCCAGGCCGTCATTTCGCCGTAATACCAGACCAGCTCGATGAGGGCCCCGTCGTCGGTCTCGTAGAAACCGGCCAGGCAGAAGCCCGTGTCGAACGGTGCGATCAAGACCTTCATCCCCTTGCTCAATTCCTGGACCTGCTCCTTGCGCTCCACGCGGAAACCGAGGTGCGGCTGATCGTGCAGCGGACCGGTCACTGAAGTATCGGGCTCATAGCGCAGCCACTCGACGCTAAACGGGTGCCGGTGGGCGTCGGTCACCCACACCCGACTCGCCTCGATCCAGATCTCGCCGGCATGTTTCTTCGTCGTGGGAACGCCCAAATGATCGAACTCCATGAGAGGCCTCCAATCGGTGGTGGGGAATGTGCGGGGTTAGGCAGGGTGGGCCGAGCGCAGCGAGGCCCACCGCGAGAACGGATGCAAAATGGTGGGACTCGCTGCGCTCGGCCCACCGTATTCCTCCTAGGATTGCTGTGCCCGAGTTTCCGCCAGTTTGACCGGTCGCTTCTCCTGCCAGGAAAGGTCCGCGGCGAACATCACCTCATGCGTGCGAACCACCTCCGACAGGCCGCTCAACGGCATATCTCGGCCCTCGGCCAAGGAAGCGAAAAACGCGTCAAACTCCTGCTGATACGGATGGTCGGCCACGTCGCCCGAATCGACCGGTCGATACGACAGCTTGCTCCACTGCTGGCGATCGAGCCCGTCGATCAGGTTGGAATGAAACTTGTCGTCCAGCAGCGAGCCCTCGCTGCCGACCAGGTGCGTATGGAAATAGTACGGCTGCAAACAGTCAACCACTGAGGCGACCTTGCCTACCTTGCCATCCGGATAGCGGAGCAGGGTCACGCTGGTCGACGGATACTCGTAGGCGGCAAACGCCGGATTGGCCGAGCGGGTGGCGTAGCTGAACACCTCGTCGACGTCGCCGCCCATGCAAAGCAGCAAAATGTCCATGGCGTGGCAACCGGCCAGCATCAGCGAACTGACGCCTTCCTCCGCCTTCCGATACCAGGAAAACGCCGGATACCAGGGCCCGATGCCGTGATAGTAATCCACTTCGCCATAGTGCAATTGGCCCAGCAGGCCGCGATCCAGCAACGACTTGACGGCACGGAACTGGGCCGAGTGGCGCACTTCGAAGCAGACGCAGAGATGCACGCCCGCGGCACGCACCGCTTGCTCGACCTCGCGGAGATCGGCCAGGCACAAGGCCAGAGGCTTCTCGCAAATGATGTGCTTTCCCGCCCGGGCGGCCGCAATGACCTGATCCTTGTGTACGTGGTGGTAGCCTGTGATGGCCACTACGTCGAGATCCGGCTGGGCGAGCATGGCCGCGTAGTCGGTGTAGGTCTCGATCGGGTTGCCGTATCGTGCCGACACTTCGGCGGCCAGCAAGGGTCGCGAGGAGGTAATTTTGGTGACTTGTCCGCCCGGCCCGGCATTGATTGCCCCAATGATGGCGTTGGCCGACCAGCCATAACCAACGACTCCCACCCGGAATTGTTTCATTGCCGATCTCCTTCACGGGCCGCGGTTTACCGCTTGCTTAGTGTAGCGGTTTTTTCCTGGCTGGCAAGCAACACGGGCAGGAACCCATTGTGCCGGTCGAACATCAGGACGTGTGGCGGGCAGGCTTGCCGGCCGTGTCGTTCCGCGTCCCAACACGGCCGGCCGGGGCGCAGGTTATGCTTCCGCATAACGGAAGTCCGAGCGGGCACGAGTGTTATGCTGAAGCATAACCTACGCTTGTCGGCGACAAGAATGGCGCCCTAGTACCGGCCGCGATAGTTCTTGGCTTCGCGCTGCGAGGTGCGCGGGATGGGCGCCGAGCCGGAGGCGGCCGTGGGCGTCTGCCCTTTGCACTCCACAAAAACCAGCAAATCGGCCCGGGCCGGCGTCTGTCCGAAGGGCAAGGTCACACCCGGCACCAACGGGGCGCCGTCGATGGGGATCGGCAACGGCACCATGCCCATCCCGACCACCAGTACCTGTTCGATCGGCCAGCGGAAACGCTCGTGGAAGCGGAAATGCGTGATCTGCGGCACTTCGATCTTCGCCCGCTGCCGCGGCGAATCCCGCGTGGGTACCTCGAGCATCACCGAAATCATCTTCTCGATCTGATCGACGTCGCACTTGATCGTGGCGTCGACCATCCGGCGGTCGGCAGAGAGCAAGGGGCTGAAATCCAGATTGAAACCTTCGTCGACCTGGCCCGGCGACGGATCGAAGCCGGCGGCCGTATCGGGCCGAAGGATCAGGTCGCGAACGTAGGGCCGGCCCCGCATTGCGGAGATCAGCGTGGACTGTCCGTTGTTGACCATCAGGTAGGGCGAATTGTGTTCGCGGTAGTCGCTGCGGCGGTGCAACTGGCCCAGCAGAATGGCGGCGTCCTCGCGGGGCAACACCCAGGCGTTGATGCCCGGGGTCTGTACCGGCACCGAGCGGAGCAATCGCTGGGCCAAGGTGCGCCAGTTGGGGCTATCGAGCGTGACGACGCGCAGCGAAAAGGTGTACGTGGCCGCTTCGCTGCTGACAAAGCGATCGACCACGTCGGCCACGATGT
>Ga0181529_10006114_pt1 | contig 12342 bp, 11 predicted proteins | sample PEATcosm2014_Bin_36_FD_119763 | JGI IMG/M metagenome (GOLD analysis project Ga0181529, IMG submission 119763) | Peatland microbial communities from MTU Mesocosm Facility, Houghton, MI, USA - PEATcosm2014_Bin10_30_metaG | ecosystem: Environmental > Terrestrial > Soil > Wetlands > Peat | place... | reverse complement strand
GTTGGCCGAGAAGATCCTCAGTGCGTTTATGGACCGTCAGGACAGGAACGCCCCCGAAGAATCGTTCGAACTGACGATGTAACTGGCAGCGGGGAGACCACCATGAGCATCCTGGAAGAACGCAAGCTACAGGTCTATCGAAAAGGCGCCGAGCCCTTACAGTTGGACTGCAACAAGCAGAGCGTGGCCGGTTCGGTGAGCCAGCGCGCGTGCGTTTTCTGCGGGTCGCGCGTGGTGCTCTATCCGATCGCCGATGCGCTTCACGTGGTGCACGGGCCGCTCGGTTGCGCCTCTTATACTTGGGACATTCGCGGGGCGCTTTCCTCCGGTCCGCAGCTCCACCGCCTGAGTTTCTCCACCGATCTGCGAGAGATGGATGTGATCCAGGGCGGCGAGAAGAAGCTGGCCAAGGCGCTGAGCCAGCTTATCGACCAGTATCATCCGAAAGCCGCATTCGTCTACTCCACGTGCATTGTGGGCGTGATCGGAGACGATGTGGAAGCGGTGTGCCGGCAGGTCAGCGCGGCGAAGGGGATCCCCGTGCTGCCGGTACATTCCGAGGGGTTTCGCGGCACCAAGCGCGACGGGTATCGCGCGGCTTGCGAAGCCTTGCTGCAGCTCGTAGGGACCGGTTCAACGGAGGGGATCGGTCCCGTGAGCGTCAACATCCTCGGCGATTTCAACCTGGCCGGCGAAGTGTGGATGATCCGCGATTACTTCGAGAAGATGGGCGTGCAAGTCGTCGCGACCATCACCGGCGACGGTCGCGTGGACGACATCCGGCGCGCGCACGGAGCGGCGCTCAACCTGGTGCAATGTTCCGGCTCCATGACGCACCTGGCCAAACAACTTCAGGAGAAGCGCGGCATTCCGTTCAAGCGGGTCTCGTATTTCGGCATCGAAGACATGGCGCAGGCGCTCTACGATACCGCGGAGTTTTTCGCCCCCCGGTGCCCCGGCATCGTGGAGAAGACCGCCGAGTTGGTGAGCCAGGAGTTGGCTGTCGTCATGCCGCAAATCGCTCTATACCGCCGCAAACTGGAGGGACGCAAGGCGGCCGTGTACGTGGGGGGGGCGTTCAAGGCCTTCTCGCTGGTGCGGGCGCTGCGGCAGTTGGGAATGAGCACGCTGATGGTGGGGTCGCAGACCGGGCTGCGCGAGGATTACGAGGAACTGCGCGACCTGTGCGACGAGGGGACCATCATCGTGGACGATTCCAATCCGCTGGAGCTGTCCGCATTCCTGCAGGAAAAGGAAGTGGACCTGTTCATCGGAGGCGTCAAAGAGCGCCCAATCGCCTACAAGCTGGGGGTGGGATTCTGCGATCACAACCACGAGCGTAAGCAGCCGCTGGCGGGTTTCCTGGGGATGCTGAATTTTGCGCGGGAGGTGTACAACACCGTGGCCAGTCCCGTGTGGAAGCTCACGCCGCGCGGTCGAAAAAGAGAAATGGCGAGGGAGTTGTCATGACTGCGATAGAGCCACAGGCGGCCACACGCAATGCCTGCAAGTTATGTGCCCCCTTGGGCGCCTGTATGGCGCTGCGCGGCGTGGAGGGCGCGGCGCCGTTTCTGCACGGATCGCAGGGTTGCGCCACATACATCCGCCGCTATCTGATTTCGCACTTTCGCGAGCCCGTGGACATCGCAGTGTCGGGCTTCAGCGAAGCTACCACGGTGTTCGGCGGACGCGACAACCTGCACTCCGGTCTGAAGAACGTCGCGCGGCAGTACCACCCGGAGTTGATCGGGATCGCCACCACCTGCCTGCCCGAGACTATTGGGGAGGATGTCGGGTTTCTGCTGCACGAGTTCGACCCCGGAGGGGATTCCGAGCTTCGATTGGTCCACGTATCGACGCCCAGTTATCGCGGCACTCACGTGGATGGATTTCACGCCACCATCCGGGCGCTGGTCGAGCAACTGGCCGATGGCGGAACGGCCGGCGAACATGTCAACGTATTCCCCGGCATGGTATCGCCCGCCGACCTGCGGTACCTGAAAGAGGTATTCGCCGATTTCGGACTCGAGGCCACGCTGCTGCCGGATTATTCGGAGACGCTGGACGGGCCGCAGCTCGACGAGTACCAGAAGATCCCCGCTGGCGGGACTCCGGTGGAGAAAGTCCGCGGCATGGGACGGGCGCGCGCCAGTCTGGAACTGGGCCGCACTCTGGCCGAATCCGGAACCGCGGCGGCGTTTCTCGATAGCCAATTCGATGTGCCGCGCCGCAAGCTCGGCTGGCCCATCGGCGTACTGGAAAGCGACCGTTTCTTCGCCGCTCTGGCGGAATTGACTGGCCGGCCGACTCCCGAGAAACACGTCAAGGAACGGGGCCGGCTGGTGGATTCTTACGTGGACGCCCATAAGTATGTCTTCGGCCGGCGGGCGATTGTGTACGGCGAAGAGGACCTGGTCGTCGGACTTACCGCATTCCTGGCGGAGATTGGAGTGCAGCCGGTGCTGTGCGCCTCGGGAGGAGAGAGCGGGCGCTTGAAAGAGGCGGTGACGGCGGTGGCCGGCGATGCCGCCGACGACATCGTGGTCCGCGAGGGAATGGATTTCGCAACCATGGGCGAGGTGGCGCGCGGTCTGGCTCCGGACTTTTTGATTGGCAGCAGTAAGGGGTACAGTGTCTCTCGCGACCTGGACATTCCTTTGATCCGCGTCGGTTTTCCGATCCACGATCGCATCGGCGGCCAGCGTATATTGCATCTTGGCTACCGCGGAGCCCAACAGTTGTTCGACGCGGTGACGAATACTCTGCTGGCCCGGGCGCAGGACGGCTCGCCGGTGGGCTACAGCTATCTGTGATGGAGAAGCGATGACACTGGACATCACTCAACACCCGTGCTTCAACGACGCCGCGCGAAAGACCGCCGCGCGCATCCATCTTCCGGTAGCGCCACGGTGCAACGTGCAGTGCAATTTCTGCGACCGGCGCTTCGATTGCCTCAACGAAAGCCGTCCGGGCGTCACCAGCGCGGTCCTCACGCCGCAACAGGCGGTCTATTATCTGGATCGCGCCGTGGAGCGGTCGGCGGCCATCCGCGTGGTGGGAATCGCGGGACCGGGCGATCCTTTCGCCACGCCCGATGAGACTCTGGAGACGCTCCGGCTGGTGCGCAATCGTTACCCGGAGATGCTGTTGTGCGTGGCTAGCAACGGTCTGGAAGTGGCCGCGCACGCCGCCGAACTGGGGAAACTTCGGGTGAGCCACGTCACTCTTACGGTCAATGCCATCGACCCGGAAATCGGCGCGAAGATTTACGCCTGGGTCCGCGCCGGCATCCGCGTGCTGCGCGGCGTGGACGCGGCTCTCATCCTGATGGAACGCCAGCGCGCCGCCATTCTGGCGCTCAAGCGGCACGGCATCATGGTGAAGATCAACACCATCGTCATGCCGGGCATCAACGACGGACATGCCGCCGCGGTGGCACGCGAAGTTGCCTCCCTGGGCGCCAACATCATGAACTGCATTCCGGTGTATCCCGTGGCCGGTACGCCTTTCGAAACGCTGCCGCAACTCGAGCATGGCAAGCTAGCGGAACTGCGGCAGGGCACGGCGGGATACCTACCGCAGATGCTGCACTGCACGCGATGCCGGGCCGACGCCGTGGGTCTGCTGGGCGAGGCGCAATCCAGCGAACTGATCGAGCTGCTTCAGACCACCGCGGCCGGGCCGGCCAACCCCAACGAGAAGCGGCCGTATGTCGCACTGGCGAGCCACGAAGGGGCGCTGATCAACCAACACCTCGGGGAAGCTTCGCGGTTCTGGATCTTCGAACCGCAGCCCCATGGGCCGCCGATTCTGGTGGAAACGCGCGACGCTCCGGAAGCCGGAGGCGGTGCGACGCGCTGGTACGATCTGGCGGAATTGCTGCAGGATTGCAAAGCCGTGTTTACCAGCGCCGTGGGTCAGTCGCCGCGGCGGGTGCTGGAACAGCACGGAATTCGTGTGATTGAGGCGGTGGGTCTGGCATCGGATGCGATGGCCGCGTGGAATGCCACGGGCCAGGTGCCACGCGGGATGCAGAAGCTGTTTCAGGGCTGCGGCAGCGGGTGCGTGGGCCCGGGAACGGGTTGCGGGTAGTCGAACAGGAGTCATTATGGAAAAGCCGAAACATCATGTTTTCGTTTGCGGGAGCTTCCGCGTGGCGGGAGATCCGAAAGGCATCTGCCATCGCAAAGAGTCGGGTGCACTGGTCCAATACCTGGAGACGGAAGTCTCCGACCGCGGCCTCGACGGTGTCACCGTATCGAGCGCCGGCTGTCTGAAGTTGTGCGAACAGGGCCCCGTCGTAGTGATCTATCCGGAAGGCCACTGGTACGGAAAAATGGACGAGGAGCGGATCGACCAAATGCTGGATGCGCTGCAGGAGGGCAAAGCGGCTGAAGAATTGCTGCTCGCGTAGGCGGCCATGGCGGAGTCGAGAGTCCACCTTATCGACAGCACTTTGCGCGATGGCGAGCAAGCGCCGGGCGTGGTTTTCGCGCGTGCCGAAAAGCTGGAGATCGCTGCCGCCATCGTCGCGGCTGGGGTTCCGGAGTTGGAAGCGGGAACGCCCGCTATCGATGAAGAGGAGCGTGCCGATCTCAGGGCGATTGTCCATCTCCGCCTGGCCTGCCGGGTCACGGCGTGGTGCCGCGCCACCGCGCAGGACCTGGACCACGCGGCCGGTTGCGGCGTCGATTCGGTCCACATCTCTTTCCCCGTGTCGCCCGTCCTCTTCAGCGTGCTCGGTAAGGATGAGGGATGGCTCTGGCACGCTCTTCCGGAAATCGTGGGGCGTGCGCGCGCCCGCTTCCAGTATGTGTCGATAGGGGCGCAGGACGCTTCGCGGGCGGACGCCACGCTGCTGGACCGGTTCGTCCACGCCGCGCGCGATGCGGGAGCGGGGCGGGTGCGGATCGCCGACACCGTGGGCATCTGGAACTCCCGGCAGACGTGGCGCTGCTTTCGCAGGCTGAGGGCGATTGCGGGAAGTCGGCTGGCGCTGGAATTCCACGGGCACAACGATCTGGGCATGGCGACGGCCAACACGATTTCCGCGGTGGAAGGCGGCGCCAATGCGGTCAGCGTCACGGTGAATGGATTGGGAGAACGAGCCGGCAACGCTCCGCTGGAAGAAGTCGCGATGGCGCTGCGGCACACGCTGAGAGTGGATTGCGGAGTAGACACATCGCGCTTGAGTCCTCTCTGCGAGATGGTGGCGAAGCACGCGCGCAGGTCGATTCACCGCGCCAAACCGATCACCGGGGCCGACGTGTTCCGCCACGAATCCGGCATCCACACTGCGGCGCTGCTCAAGAACCCCACCGCGTATCAGGCATTTCCCTCCGAGGAAACGGGGCGGATACCGGAGCCCTTTGCGATCGGCAAGCACTCCGGTACAGCGGGTGTGCGGTCGCTTCTGGCGGACCGGGGCATTTCCGTGCCCGCGGCGCTCGCTCCGGCGATCCTGTCGGCGGTACGGCGCCGTGCCAGGGAGCACAAAGGAGCGGTCAGCCCGCAGGAATTGGCGGCGATCGCTCAAGAGATGTTGAGCGGCGGAAGTGCCGGTGTGACCGGATGATGGCCCGTTTCCTGTTACGACTGTGACGATCGGTCGCCGTTAGACGTGAGAAAAGTCGCGTTCGCTGGCCAATTGGAACCAATCGGTTCCTAAAAGCTTGAGCGTTTTCCCGGGAACGCGATACACTAGAAGAGTAGTCTGGAACCCGGCAAGTTCGGTCCCGCCTCTGTTGCCAAGCGATTTCTTCGTTGAAGTCATCCAAAGAGGAGTCGTGTCGCTATGAACGCATTCACGTACGAGGGTATGGTGTCTGCCCTTTTGGTGGGCGATTACGAAAACGATCGTGGTCTGGTCCGCGACGTCTTTCACGATCTGGGATGGCGGCTATTCGAACAGCGCGACGGGCGCCGGACGTTGCAGTGGTTGAAGCGCAATCCGGTACAAGTGGTAATTGCGGAGAAGTCGTCGGCGGGAGTCGGATGGCAGAGACTACTGGACGATTTACGGGATTTACCCGATCCACCGCAACTGGTCGTGACTTCACGGACGGCGGACGATTATTTGTGGTCCGAAGTACTGAACCGGGGCGGGTACGATGTTTTGCCGCGACCGCTCAATCGGGATGAAGTGGAACGCGTGGTTGCCGCGGCGGGGCGGCACTACTGTTCGGTGCGGGGCGGATTTCTACAGGTTGCCGAAGCCGGAACAGCGGCTTAACGGCAGCTCCGTTCGAAATGCAATTTATGCCGAATTGCGCCTGCGGATCGCTTTAAAAAACACACCACTTGACAGGGGTATGTGTACGGGTAATTACCTAATCCCTGTAACCTCAAGACACATCATATAGATAAAAATCTTGACCTCACACTACATATTGGGGCAAGATTACGAAGGCGCTTCTTCAGCAGGAACCCCGGAGGAATCATATGATGGTAGAGCCCGCTTTTGCCTTGGGTGCGAAAATGGAACCAGTGGAAACAGAAACAACGACGCGGAACAGGACGGGTGTCGCGTTCCCGCGCTACTTTACAGCCCGGTTGGAAGCCGGCAAAACACCGTACGACGACATTCAGTGGGAAACGCGAACGGCCTCGATTGGCAACGACAAGGGTGACGTGATTTTCGAACAGCGGGACGTGGAAGTGCCTGTGGACTGGTCGCAGACGGCCACCAACATCGTTGCCAGCAAGTACTTCCATGGCAAGCTCGGATCGCCGGAGCGGGAAACCAGCGTAGCTCAATTGGTGGAGCGGGTGGTGGACGCGATCACCGCCTGGGGTAAAAAGGACGGGTACTTCCGGTCGGAGGAAGACGGAGAATCGTTCCGCTTCGACCTGGCGCACCTGATGTTGACGCAGAAAGCCTGCTTCAACTCCCCGGTGTGGTTCAACGTCGGCGTGAAGGAAGCGCGCGGCTACGGCTGGATCTTCGATCACGAACAGGGACGAATCGCCAAGTTGGAAAAAGGCGTGGCGCGCCCACAGTGCTCGGCGTGTTTTATCGTTTCGGTGAGAGATTCGCTGGAATCGATTCTCGATTTGGCGAAGACCGAAGGCATGTTGTTCAAGTGGGGTTCGGGGACGGGGTCGAACCTGTCGCCGCTGCGCGAGGAAGACGCCATTCTTTCGGGTGGCGGACGCGCTTCCGGTCCGTTGTCGTTCATGAAGGGATTCGACGCGTTCGCCGGCGTGATCAAATCGGGCGGCAAGACGCGGCGCGCGGCCAAGATGGTGATCCTCAACGTGGACCATCCGGATATCGAGCCGTTCATCTGGTGCAAGGCCAAGGAAGAGAAGAAGGCCTACACGCTGGTGGAGGCCGGTTACGACTCGTCCATCGACGGGGAAGCCTACAGCTCGATCTTCTTCCAGAACGCCAACAATAGCGTGCGCGCGACCGACGATTTCATGGAAGCGGCGGCCGCCGACGGCGACTGGTGGACCAAGTCGGTAGCCACGGGACAGCCGGTGAAACGATATAAGGCGCGCCACCTGCTGCGCTCCATTTCGGAAGCCACCCACCAGTGCGGCGACCCGGGCATGCAGTTCGATACCACCGTGAACCGCTGGCACCCCTGCAAGAACACGGCGCGGATCAACGCGTCCAACCCGTGCTCGGAATACATGTTCCTGGACGATTCGGCGTGCAACCTCTCGTCGTTGAACCTGATGAAGTTCGTGGGACCGGACGGGCAGTTCGACGTGGAGGCCTTCCGCCACGCGGTGGATACGATGATCCTGGCGCAGGAAATCATCGTGGACAACGCCAGCTATCCGACCGAGAAGATCGGCGAGAACTCGCACAACTTCCGGCCGCTAGGGCTGGGATTCGCCAACCTGGGCGCGCTGCTGATGTCCATGGGGATTCCCTACGACAGCGATCAGGGACGCGATTTCGCCGGGGCCATCACCGCGGTGATGTGCGGCCAATCGTACCTGACAAGCTCGCGGGTGACGGCGGCGACCGGACCGTTCTCCGGCTACGCGGTGAACGAGCAGCCGTTTCTGGAAGTGATCCGCATGCACCGCGACGCGGTGGGCCGCATCAATAAGAACAACATTCCGACGGCTCTGTACCAGGGCGCGCAGAAGTGCTGGGACGAGGCCTACGAGTCGGGGCGGCGGCATGGATATCGCAACGCGCAGGTGACCGTACTGGCGCCCACGGGGACCATCGGATTCATGATGGATTGCGATACCACGGGCGTGGAGCCGGACCTGGCGCTGGTCAAGTTCAAAAAGCTGGTGGGCGGCGGGGTGATCAAGATAGTCAACAACACCGTGCCGGCGGCGCTGATCAAGCTGGGGTATACGCCGGAGCAGGTGGAGCAGATCGTGGCCCACATCGATTCCACGGGGACCATCGAAGGCGCTCCGAATCTGAAGCCGGAGCACCTGGCGGTGTTCGACTGCAGCTTCCGTCCGCACAACGGGACGCGGTCCATTCATTACATGGGCCACGTGCGCATGATGGCGGCGGTGCAGCCGTTCATTTCGGGCGCGATTTCGAAGACCATCAACATGCCCGAAGAATCGACCGTGGAAGACATCATGGCGGCCTATACCGAAAGCTGGAAGCTGGGGTTGAAAGCGGTAGCCATTTATCGCGACAATTCGAAAAGCGTGCAACCAATGAGTTCGGGATCGGGAACGGGGAAGAGCGAGAAGAAGGCGGTGGGCGCGACGGCCACAGCGGCCGCCACAGCGACCGGCGCCGTGCAACCGGTCGAGAAAGTGGTGTACCGGCCGGTGCGCCGCAAACTACCGGACGAACGGCGGTCGATCACCCACAAGTTTTCCATCGCCGGCCACGAAGGCTATATCACCGTGGGCATGTACGATGACGGAGCTCCTGGGGAGATCTTCATCACCATGGCCAAGGAAGGGTCTACGATCAGCGGGCTGATGGACGCGGTCGCTACGGCGGTGAGCTTCAATCTGCAATATGGCGTGCCGCTAAAGTTCCTGGTGGACAAGTTCGCGCACGTTCGGTTCGAGCCCAGCGGTTGGACGGGCAACCCGCAGATTCCCTACGCCAAGTCGATCATGGATTACATTTTCCGATGGCTCGGAGCGAAGTTCCTGGGCCCGGAATATGCGGTGACGGAAGCCGGGGAGACCACCAATCTACGGCCGACGGAAGCCGATCCGCAGCAGCAGTTGCAGTTTGCGCCGGTGGTGACGGACGCTCCCGCGTGCGCCGAATGCGGATCCATCATGACGCGCAATGGAAGTTGCTATAAGTGCGGCAATTGCGGCGGCACGAGCGGCTGCAGCTAAGCGCCGGCGCGGCCGCGGCCGCGGCGTTCGAACAGTTCTAAGTGGGAGAATCGCAACTCCCGGTCTCCCTCGTGGGGCCGGGAGTTTTTTATTGGAGTGTGCCCGATGGAGCACCGCGAAATACAAGAGATGCTGGCGGAGTTGGATAAGGGGCGGCAGGAGTTGTTGGAGGCGCTGCGCGGCGTGACGGAAGAGGCGGCGTCGTTTCGTCCGGGGCCGGGCCGGTGGTCCGTGTTGGAATGCGTGGAGCACGTCGTCGTGGTCGAGGATTACCTGTTCGGTCAGATCGGGGCATCGTCGGCAACCGCTGTTCCGGCGGACGATCGACGGCGGGAGAAGTTGATCCCGGTACGCGCCACGGATCGCCGCTTCCGCATCGAGTCTCCGGATGTCTCCAAGCCCACCGGACGATTCGCCACGCTGGAAGCCGCTACCGAGCGTTTTCTGGCGGGGAGGCAGCGTACCATCCATTTCGTGGAAGAGTGCGGCGACGATCTACGTGCGCGGCTGACCACGCATCCGATTCTGGGGACGGTGAACTGCTGGGAGACGCTGCTGCTGATGGCGGCGCATCCACGTCGGCATGCCGCCCAGATTCGCGAGACGCTCGGCGAGGGAGTAGCGGCGCGGGGTGGAGCCTGGGGGAGTTGACTTGCCATGGGTTATTGGTAACAGGCAGTACGATCCAGAGCCGTTCATCGGGCATGCTCATTCTTGCGTCTGTGATTTTTGTCTCGGTTTCAAAGCCAGCGGGGTCGCGGCAATCTAGCCCGAAAAAGTGGGCTAAGATAGAATCATGGCAACCGTCATCAACATGCACGACGCCAAGAGCAGTCTCTCACGCCTCGTGAAGCGGGCTGCTTCGGGCGAGGAGATCCTGATCGCCAAGAACGGCAAGCCGATGGCGCGGTTGACGCGGTTATCGAATCGCAAGTCCACCGCCTTGATCGGTGCGTTCGCGGGCAAACTGCACATGGCCGAGGATTTTGACGCCATCCCCGCGGAATTTGAGCCGTATTTGTGACACGCCCGATTCTGCTCGACACCAATATTCTGATTTGGGCTCTGAACGACGATCGTGCCTTGACCCGGCGAATGAGGGCGGTTCTCTCTTCACCCACTGTCCGCGTACATTTGAGCGTTGTAAGCGCCTGGGAAATCGCCATCAAGCACCAAAGCGGGAAGCTTTCATTCGATGTGCCGGTGGAGGAAGTGCTTTCCCGAATTCTGGATGGCGCGGTTTGGCCGGTGCTGCCGGTGCTGCCAGCGCACATCCCAGAGTTGCTGGCCCTTCCGATGCATCACCGCGACCCTTTCGACCGTCTGCTGATTGCACAGGCGCGCGCCGAAGGGATGTCCCTCGCCACCGCAGACGATCAAATCCGAAAATATCGCGTCTCGATGGCGTGGTAAAGGTGGTGGAGGCGGGGGGAGTTAACCAATCGCTCGTATTGAAAGCGCGGAAGTTGTCGATTCCCGATTTCCTGCCGATTCCTTGGATGCCACCGTTTCCACCCATGCGGTCACGATTTATCACGGTGAGCGTCAAGCCTTCGGCACCGGCGAAGCCAGCGCCATTGCCCCTCGGACACGATCCGCTATGAACTCCGCAAACGGCCCGATATCTCCGTCGATGCTCGCGCGGTCCAGCGTCGCGAGATAAGTGGCGCGGTCCTCGATCCGGATCACCGTCCAAGGATAGCCCCCGGAAGCGAGCATGGCGTTCATCAGGAAACGCGCTATCCGGCCATTCCCGTCCGGGTACGGGTGCACATAGCCGAAGAACCAATGCCCGAGAACGGCGCGCACGCTGGCCTCCGATTCGTTTTCCAGCAGATCGAACAGCGCGGCCATCCCGTCGCGCACCGCCTCCCAGCGCGGCGGCACGTAGCGCGAAGTGCGCAGATAGACTGCATCGTTGCGGTAACCCGCCAGGGCCGATGGCGCAACCAGTCCGGCTCCGACACAGGGCTGGAAGAATTCGCGGTACCACCTGCTGTGAGCGCCACGGACAATGCGCCCAGGGGATTCTTCGTCGAGGATCGCGGCGATGTTCGCTTTGACCGACTGGAAAGCCTGCCAGTAGCCGCGCGCTGCCAGGGCATCCCGGCTTTGCCAGTCGGCGGCCCGATTTTCCGGGTCCCAGTTGCCCGCCCTCACCCGCTCGATCAGGTCTGTTGAGACGCTGTAGCCTTCTATCGATAGCGAATGATATGCGTCGCTGCGATAGATTTCATCGACCGCTTGGAGATAGGCGCTCCTGTCCGCCGGCAGACCCGGCGCCGGGCGAAACGCCTCGATGACCTTTCTCCGCATCGATTCCCACATGGCCTGCATGCGCCGGACAATGGGCGCCGTCGTCGCGGGGACCGGAGCCAGAGCCGGATGACCGGCGAAGGGATCGCTCTCCCGTACGTCGTATGCCGCGGTCCTCATGGTATTGATGACTTGGTCCGCGAGTTCGGGGCGCCCAATGCGCCGCAAAGCCCCGGCAAGACGGCCGGCAACGAATGAGCGGCCACCGTCCAGGAGGAGGCGGAGCAAGTCCGTAGCGTCGTGCAGGTTTGCAAGAACCACCTGGACTTCAATCGGATTGCGGGCGATGAAGGACTCCGGAACTCTGACAAGGGCCGCCTCCGGAGTGTAAAGCCGCAGACCGTTCTTAACCGTGAATTCGGTTGGCGGCGGCATCCGCGACTGCTTCAAGTCGTACAGCGACCTACCGAAGAGCAGCGTGAGCTTGTGGTTCGTGCCCTTGGGGCTTTGAACTATCGCCTGGGACGGAATAACTGTCTTTTCTGCATGGAGGAGAACTGACTGCTCGGGAGACAGATACCAATCGTTGCCGAAGCGCTCGCCGCAGTAGCGCGCGCAAAACTCCCCAAAGGATGCGTACCATGGTGTACTGTCGCCGTCACGCACGTCGGTGTCAGCGCCGGTCTAGAATTCCCCAAAAGCGCCGGTTGAAAATTCCCCAGTAGCGCCGATCTAAAAATCCCCAGGTGTGAAAACGTTGGGCTTGACCAAGGAGCCCAATGCTCAACCTGG
>Ga0181529_10006113_pt1 | contig 12342 bp, 6 predicted proteins | sample PEATcosm2014_Bin_36_FD_119763 | JGI IMG/M metagenome (GOLD analysis project Ga0181529, IMG submission 119763) | Peatland microbial communities from MTU Mesocosm Facility, Houghton, MI, USA - PEATcosm2014_Bin10_30_metaG | ecosystem: Environmental > Terrestrial > Soil > Wetlands > Peat | place... | reverse complement strand
GTCGAGCCGGATGGCATCGTTGATTTTGCTCAGTGCCCCGTCGTAATCCTTCAACTGGTACAGCGCCATGGCGTTTTGCAGGTACGCTTCCACGTACTGCTTCCGGCTGTCCAGCGCAATCAGAGCTTGCGACGACGCGGCCGCACCCCGCCAATCTTTCAACTCGATCTCAGCGTCGGTCAGCACCAGGTAGGGAGCCGGCCGTTTCGGGTTCAGCTCGATCGCGCGCTCCAGGGCCTGGCGCGCCTCCTGCGGCTTGCCCTGGTTCTCGCAGATCGTCCCCAGCGCGGCCCAGCCGGGCCCGAAGTTGGGGGCCTGTTGCACCACGCTGCGCAGCGAACCTTCCGCTACCGCCCAGTTCCTGGCGTTCAGTTGTTTCAGGGCCGCAGCCCACGATCGCGAAGCGGGGCGCGGCACGCCGGGACCGTTTTCGATCCCCAGATCGATCCTCTGGGATGCCGGTGTCAGCACGATCGTCGGCAGTTGCGGGTTCATGGTGACATGGCGGTCCATCAGGTCCACGCGGCTTGAGACGAACCCGCTGGCGGCCGCCTCCAACATGCAGGGAGACGTGGAGTAAAACCCGGTGTCGGAGAGAGCCCCCCCGAAATCGCTGCTGTTGGAGAGGACTTCCCCGAAAGCGCTGACTTCCAGGCGCATGATGTATTCGCCTGTTTTTGCCGAAGTAATGGTTTCTCCCAGCGTATGGTCCAGGCCTTCGCAGACCCGTTGGATTCTCACCGCCCGGCGGGGAAGCGAGCCGTCGGACAGGGTCACCTTCCCATGAAAGATGACCATCTCCGCGTTTGCCGGGCTGAAGAATAGCATCCCGCCCAAGACCAGGAGCACGTAATGATGTAGCCGTCGAATTCGCACGCCGGAAGACTCAGCATACAACTTGCTGGGCGCCGGTGCATCCACCCCGATGAGTTATCCTGATGCCATGACGCGCCGATTCCTGGTTCCCGTGCTGGCTGCGCTGGCGTTGCTGCCCCTTTCCCTGTTGCCTGGGCAACCGGCGGCGCAGCGTCCGTACGTGGTTTTGGTGTCGCTCGACGGTTTCCGCTACGACTATGCGGAGCGATACCACGCCACCGAACTTCTGGCCCTCGGCAAGGCGGGAGCGGCGGCGGAAGGGATGATCCCTTCGTTTCCCACGGTCACTTTTCCCAACCACATCAGCATCGCGACCGGGCAATATCCGGAGCACCACGGCATCGTTTTGAACTCGTTCTACGATCCCGCGCGCAAGGAACTCTACAGCTCGCACCAGTCGGCCACCGACGGTTCCTGGTACCACTACAAACCGCTGTGGGTGGTGGCGGAGGAGCAGAAGGTCAAAGCGGCGTCCATGTTCTGGCCTACGGCAGACGCCGAAATCGGCGGAGTGCGGCCCTCCTACTGGTCGAAGTACGACGGCACTTTTCCCAACGAGCAGCGCGTCGCCAAGGTGCTGGAGTGGCTGAGAATGCCGGAGAGCGAGCGGCCCCATTTCATCACCCTGTACTTTTCCGACGTCGATAGCGCCGGCCATTCCTCCGGGCCGGAATCGCCCGAGACGGCGCAGGCGGTGGCGCGCGTCGACAAACTGGTGGGCGATCTGTGGGCCGGCATTCGCGCCATTCCGCTGCCCGTGAACGTGATCGTAGTTTCGGACCACGGAATGCAAGCCGTGGAAGGCTTCGTGAACCTCAGCGACTACGCAGACCTGAGCAAGGTGCGGGTAGTGACCGAAGGCCCGGTGGCATTGATCTATGCGCCCGACGCGCAGACCGCGGAACAGGTATATGCGTCGTTGAAGGGCAAGAGCGGGAAGTTCGACGTCTATCGCCGCCGGGAGACGCCCAGGCGATGGCACTTCTCCGCCAGCGAGCGCATCGGGGACCTGGTGGTGTGTGCGCATGAAGCTACCAGCGTGGTGGCCGCAGCGCCTGCGCGGCCGGTATCCAAGGGGAACCACGGCTTCGATCCGCAGGAGTTCAAGACCATGCAGGGGATCTTCTACGCGGCCGGCCCCAACGTGCAGCCGGGCGTACGATTGCAGCCGTTTGAAAACGTCAATGTCTTCCCGTTCATCGCCCGGATTCTGGGCCTGGAGTCGCCCCCCGGTCTGGACGGCGACGCGAGCGTGCTGGCGAGCGCTTACCGGAAGTGAGCCGCTTGCTCGGCAAAGACCGCCCGGCTGAAAAAGTCGAAAATCGCCTCGACGGGTCTGCCACGGGTGCGTCTTTCCTTCCAACCCGCACACCCCGCGCTTCCACTCAGCCCGGGCTGGCCCTCTGAAGATTGACCAGCAGTCCAAACCGTTCCGCGCATTGGGCCTCCACGGGGCATCCTCCACCAGCACATCAACAAAGTGCTCCCGCAACGGCTGCCCCTCATGCGGAACGTCGAGGGAGCCCGCCCCGCAGAACGAATCCCACGCCGCCAGTTTCCTCCCCAACAACGCCCGGTCATCCGACTTAAACCGGGCGCCAGCCCGTGGGAATTGGTTCCCGCCCTGGAAGAACCGCTCACGCAGGGGCAAGACGCAGCTAATGGCCCTGGTATGACGGTGATTCACGTGATTGGCGGAGATAGCCGCGGAAAGACCGGCGCTTGACACGAGGCGGTGGGTTACAAATTCGGGGTCCCAGTAGTACCGGAACGATTTAGTGCGAGAATTCTCTAAATGCTTTGTCATTCTGTATGACTTGATATAGACTTATTGGAACCGGGAAACCCAACATGGGAAGTCCGGACAGAATGCACTCGGGAGGGGTTAAGATGACACGTTTTTCTGTGTTTACGATGGTCCCAGCGCTCCTGGGCCTATCTGCGTCGGTGCACGCCGGCACATTACTCAGCGAGAATTTCGACGAGCTGACGCCACAGTTGGCAGCCACCAGCGTTGGCGCGTTTTCTACTCTCGGCGGTACAAACGTCGACATCCTGGGCGGCGGGCTCTTCGGATCTCTATGCGCAGCACCCGAAAGTGGGAATTGCGTTGATATGGATGGCACGGGAGGTTTGCCGCAGGGCACACTCCAGACGAACACGGCCCTCACGTTAAGCCCCGGCGTAGATTATTATCTGAGCTTCGATCTGATCGGCTCTGGCCGCGGTGTAACAACGTCTACTACCGTTGCGTTCGGGCCCTACAGTCAGACATTCGTGCTGGCCAGCGGCGACGTCACTTCCGGCATCGTCAGCGACGAACTGGTAACTGTCACTACGAGCACCTCGGCGAATTTAAAGTTTACGAGTAACACGCCCGGGGAGGTCGGTGCCCTTTTGGATGACGTGCTGATAACATCAGGGGTCCCCGAACCTTCCACCTGGATTCTGTCCGGCCCGGCACTGCTGGGCGTGTATCTGCTGGCTCGCCGTAGGGTCGCACGGGCACCTGCCGCGAGAGTGTGAAAACGCCGGCGCCGGGCCGTCGCGGCCGTGGGCGCGGACGCGGCGGTCGCGTTTCGAGTCTTCGTAAAGCCTCTAACCAGCCGTTGCAGTAGCGCGCCTCTCCGGTACCGCAGTGATTCCTCGCCGCTCCAACCTGGGTACCGCGGACGCCGGTTTGGCACTTGCCAGCACCGGCAGCCCCCGTCCCGGTTTTGGGCCGGCACGGTCCTACCGTGGAGAATCGTGAACATGCTTTCGCGATGGAGAATGTTGTACGGGCAGACGTAATCCCACGTGCCGGCGGCGCCGGCGCCCGGCGCGGCCGCCAGCGAGCATGCACCGCCCCGCGCCCACCGCCCCGCGCCCACTTCTTGACTTCCTCCTCGATTCGGTGTGATATTCGGCCTGTGAACCGAAATCCCTCCGTGCCCCTCGCCATTCTGGCTTTGGTTTTCGCCGCCACGGCTCCGTGCCGGGCCCAACAACGCGCCCTCACTGCGGCGGACTACGCCCGCGGGGAGCGATTCCTGAGCCCTAACGTCGCCGGGCTGACGCTCCATACGAGTGTGCAGGCCAACTGGCTTCCGGACGAACGCTTCTGGTATCGCAACTCCACCGGCGAACAGAGCGAGTTCATCCTGGTGGATCCCGCGCGCCGCACCCGCGAGCCGGCTTTCGACCATACCCGGCTCGCCGCCGCGCTTTCCACCGCTGCGCACGCCGATTACGACGCCGCGCACCTGCCCTTCCGATCGTTCGTTCTCTCGCCCGATTCCCGTTCCATCTCGTTCAGCGACGGCGAAAATCGTTGGAAATGCGACCGCCAGGGCAATGCCTGCGCCCCGGACACCAGCCCCGCGGTTCCTCCCGCCGGCCGGCAGCGCGCCGGCGAAGCGCGCAGAAGCCGCGGCAGCCCCGGCGCCGGAGCGCTCTCTCCCGACGGCAAAAGCTCTATCTTCATCCGCGACTATAACCTGTGGGTCCGTGACGTGGCCAGCGGCAAGGAAACTCAGCTCACCACCGATGGCGTGCAGGATTTCGGCTACGCCACCGACAACGCCGGCTGGGCGTCCAGCGACCGCGCCATCGTCGTCTGGTCTCCCGATTCCCGGAAGGTCGCCACCTTTCAGCAGGATCAGCGCGGCGTCGGCGAAATGTACCTGGTCAACACCACTGTGGGCCATCCTACTCTGAAGGCATGGAAATACCCGCTGCCCGGCGACGCCGTGGTTACCACCATCCAGCGGGTGATTATCGATGTGGCCGCGGCCAAGGTGGTCCGCCTGCGAATGCCTCCCGACCAGCACCGCTCCACGGGTTGCGACGACATTGTCTGCGGCGGCGGTGTCGAGGACATGCAGTGGGATGCCGATGGCAGCAAGCTGGCCTTCGTCTCCACCTCGCGCGACCACAAAGTGGAACGGCTCAAGATCGCCGACGCCTCTACCGGCGCCGTGCGCGACGTGCTCGAAGAGAGAGCCGCCACGTTCTTCGAATCCGGCATCGAACGAATCAACTGGCGGTATCTCGCGGCCGACAACGCAGTAATATGGTTCTCCGAGCGCGATAACTGGGGCCAACTCTACTTATACGACCTCAACGGCAGGCTGAAGAACCAGATCACCACCGGCGAAGGCACCGTCAGCCAGATCATCAAGGTGGATGAGAGAGCCCGCGTAGTCTATTTCCTGGCCGACGGCAAGGAGAAAGGCCGCGACCCCTATTTCAGCCACTTCTATAGCGTCGGCTTCGACGGCAGAAATCAGAGGCTGCTGACGCCCGACAATGGCAACCACAGCGTGTCCCTGTCGCCCTCCGGCCGCTATTTTATCGACACTTACTCCACGCCCGAGGTCCCGCCCACCATCGCCCTGCGCGACATCGAGGGCAGGCTGGTCGCCGTTCTGGAAAAGGCCGACATTTCCAGGCTGCTGGCCACCGGCTGGAAGCCTCCGCAGCCCATCGCCGTCAAGGCGCGGGATGGCGCTACCGATATCTATGGCCTGATGTATAAGCCCACTAATCTCGATCCCAGTAAGAAATACCCCATCATCAATCACATCTATCCCGGGCCGCAGCCCGGCAGTGTGGACAGCCGGAACTTCATGGCCGCCCGCGGCGACGCGCAGGGGCTCGCCGAGCTGGGCTTTATCGTGGTCGAGATCGACGGCATGGGCACGCCGTGGCGCTCCAAGCAATTCCACGAGGCCTATTACGGCAACATGGGCGACAATACCCTGCCCGACCAGGTGGCCGGCATGAAGGAACTGGCCAGCCGCTACCCGTGGATCGATATCGGCCGCGCAGGCATTTACGGCCATTCCGGCGGCGGTTATGCCGCGGCGGGCGCCATGTTCCACTATCCCGATTTCTTCAAGGTAGGCATCTCCGAATCCGGCAATCACGATAACCGCGACTACGAAGACGATTGGGCCGAGAAGTGGCAGGGTTTGCTCGAAACATCGGCCGGCGGCAAGACGAACTACGATACCCAGGCCAACCAGAATTTCGCCGGCAACCTGAAGGGCCACCTGATGCTGGCGCACGGAACCATGGATAACAACGTCCCACCCTACACCACGTTGCTAGTCGTGTCCGAGCTCATCAAGGCCAACAAGGATTTCGACCTGGTAATATTCCCCAACCGCAGCCACAGCTACGGCGCGGACTCGAACTATATGATGCGTAAACGCTGGGACTATTTCGTCCGCTATCTGATGGGCGCCGAACCCCCGAAGGAGTATCAGTTCGGGGGGACGGCCCCTCCGCCGGCGCAGTGAGGGACGCTTCCCCTTTACGCGATGTGCGCCCCCCGCGTTCCCACATACAGCGCGTATAGCGACTGGCTGGCCGCCATGAACAGCCTGTTGCGCTTGGCGCCGCCGAAGCAGATGTTGGCGCAAATCTCCGGCAGAAGGATCTGTCCGATGCGCTCTCCGGCCGGCGTATAGACGTGGACGCCGTCGTAGCCCGCGCCCACCCAGCCCATGCCCGCCCAGATATTGCCATCTATGTCGGCGCGGATACCGTCGGCCAGGCCCGCTCCCTTGCCCGCCATTGTGGTGTTGATGAACTGGCGCTGGTTGCGCAACCTGCCGTCCACTATGTCGAAGAGCTGTACGTCCTTAGGATCGCCGGTGTCGCAGATATAGACTTTCTTATAGTCCGGCGAAAAGCAGATGCCGTTGGGCTTGTCCAGTTCGTCGGTCAGCTTGTCCATCTTACCGGTTTTCGGCTCCACGCGATACACCGCGTCCTTGATTTCCGGCTTGGCCTGGAAGCCTTCGTAGTTACCCTGAATGCCGTAAGTCGGGTCGCTAAACCAGATGGAGCCATCGGGATGCACCACCACGTCATTAGGCGAGTTGAGCGGCTTCCCCTGCCACTTATCGGCAATCACTGTGACGGTGCCGTCGGGCTCGAAGCGCACTACGCGCCGCGCGGCGTGCTGGCAGGAAACCTGCCGCCCTTCGTAGTCGAACGTATTGCCGTTGCTGTATTCCGAGGGCGACCGGAAGACGCTCACGTGTCCGTCTTCCTCCAGCCGGCGCATCTGGCGGTTGTTAGGGATGTCGCTCCAGACCAGGTATCGCCCCACGCCGCTCCAGGCCGGCCCTTCGGCCCACAGAGCGCCCGTCCACAGCCGCTGGAGGGGCGTGTTGGTAACGATGTATTTTGTAAACCGCTTATCCAGCGCGACGACGTCGGGATCGCCATAGCGGATGGGCTCCCTCCCGCTCCAATCGCGTTGTGTCTGAGCCAGCACCACCGGGGCCCCGGCCGCCGCCGCCAGGAAAGATCTTCTTTTCATCACCGGGATATTCTATACCAAACGCGGACCGGGCGACGCTTTCACCGCGCAACTTTCACCGCGCAACGATCATTTGGGCAGTGCTGCTTGACGGCTCGGCCCGATGGCGTTCGCACACGATGCGGACTCCAGCCTTCCGCCGGGCTGCATGGACCAAACCCCATTCCTGGGACACACTGAAAGGCCGCACTTTGCAACGAATGGAGGCAGAAATGGCCAAGATGCAGGGCTGACGAAGTGGCGTCGACACGCCGTGGCGTCCAACGGCAGGTCGTCCAACCGGCGAAGACCTGCGGGAGGTACTTGGGGGTTTGGCGCGCACCGGGTAGAGAGCAACTCCGGGACCCGCCGCGACCCTCCCAGCGGCGACGCGTCTTCACGGCCACACGCCGAGGTGCGCTTGAGAGACAATGGAGAGCTTGAGGAAAGTTTTCGACGGGTGCTGCCGATAGATGTATTGAACACCGTGTGCACCGGGCGGCAGAAGGATCAAGGTACTGGATGTCGATAGAACAGAACTACAGCATCGGGTTTGTCGCGTCCCTTGCCCTGCGGGAGAAGCAGATCCAGCAGAACTACCGCCCCATCATCGCCATTCACAAGTGGTTTGCCCGTCGTCCTGGAACGTTATTCCGCGGGCTGTTGCTGTCGGAATTCTGCGAGGGCCCCGTCGAAGAGGCTTATTACCGCGCGAATACCCTGGAAGGCGTGACAATTGCCGATCCGTTCATGGGCGGAGGCACGCCGCTCCTCGAAGCAAACAGGGTCGGCTGCGACGTGATCGGCACCGATATCAACCCAATGGCAGCGTGGATTGTACGTGAAGCGATCGAAGCAATCGATCTCAAGAGGTATCGCAGGAAAGCCGAGGAACTGCTCGACCGGCTTTCGCAAGAGATCGGCCACCTGTACAAGACGCGCTGCCCCGTCACGGGTCGCGACGAGGCCGACGTCAAGTACTTTCTCTGGGTGAAGACCGGGACGTGCCGGGAGTGCCGGAAGCAGTTTGATCTTTTCCCCGGCTATGTGCTCGCCGAGGACGCCCGTCACCCATCGTACGTTCTCGTCTGCCCGTCCTGCGGCGATCTGAACGAGGTATGCGACCCTCGGCGGCCCGGTGCTTGCCGGTGCGAAACACCTTTGACGATGCAAGGGCCAGTGGGCCGAAGCAGATGCGCCTGCCCGCATTGCGGGCACATTAACTCCGCCCCGTTTCACGGCGAAGGTCCGCCTTCCCATCGCCTCTTCGCGATCGAGTACCACAATTCGGATCTCAAGGACCGGCCTGGGCGCCTTTTCAAGAAGCCGGACCAGGAGGACCTCGCGAGGGCAAAAGAGGCGGAGGCTGCCTGGAACAGGCTAACACCATCATTTGTTCCCGAAGACGCGATTCCGGAAGGTGACGAGTCGTCGCGTCTGCGCCGTTGGGGTTATCGGAGATTCGTAGAACTCTTCAGCTCGCGCCAACTTCTCGGTCTGGAAACCAGCGCCCGCCTGATCTCCTGCGTTAAGGACATTCGTCTGCGCCGCGCCTTGGCTACGAATCTGTCGGATCTATTGCGATATCAGAACATGCTGTGCCGTTACGATACGATGGCACTGAAATCGCTGGATATATTTTCTATCCACGGTTTTCCCGTCGGATATGTTCAAGTCGAATCCAACCTCCTGGGCATCCGCAACGGACACGCTCTGCCGGTTGGATCCGGAGGGTGGGTTAACATCGTCGAAAAGTATGTGAAGGCGAAGCGCTACTGTACGGAACCATTTGAAGTGGCCTTCGATGGAGGAAGGAAACTGACTCTTCCTATTCGCGGCGAGTGGATCGGGGAGAAGAACCCGGAGCGCCCGGCCGCGCCTGAGCGGCGCGTTGACATTCGCTGCGCCTCGGCGACCGATGCGGCGCTTTCTCCGTTGACCCTCGACGGCGTTTTCACCGACCCGCCGTACTATGGGATGGTCCAGTATGGCGAGCTCATGCAGTTCTGTTATGTGTGGCTGCGGAAGCTTATGGGGGGAGAGTTCCCGGGACTAGAGTTCCTGACAACACGGCATGCCGGCGAACTAACGGGGAACGTGACCGCAGCACGCGGCTTGGCTCAGTTTGCCGAAGGCCTCGCAAACGTGTTTACGCGCATGCGCCAGGCGCTGAAGGTGGGTGCGCCTCTCGTGTTCACGTATCACCATAATCAGCAAGACGCCTACCTGGCTGTCGGAATGGCGATCCTCGACGCCGGGCTAACCTGCTCCGCCTCGCTGCCTTGCCCGGCCGAGATGGGCGGTTCGATCCATATCCACGGAACCGGGTCGTCCATTGTCGATACCGTCTTCGTCTGTCGTCAAAGCGGAACGACGCCGCGATCATGGCTTTTCGACGATGCCGATGGGCTCGTTCGGATCATGTCCGGCCAACTGGCCGAGCTTCGAGATGCGGGCATGAAGCCGACGCCGGGCGATATTCGGTGCACGGCACTCGGGCATATAACGCGGATGGCGATCTGGCGCCTGAGGCCTTCCTGGGATGACACGCTTCCCACCGAGGAGAAACTCTCGATCTTCCGGCATGCGATGAACGCCCTCGCGACCGTGGACAACGTCAAGACCGGGCTGGAAGAAACGAGAGCGCCGGATCCTACAACGGTCTACGGCCTCTTTGCCGAGGAAGAAACGGAGAATCTGGTCGATGCCGTTGCGTTTTGAGGCCAACTACGCCGATCCCGCACTGGCCTTCGACCCTCTGGTGGACGAAGTGTTCGCGGAGTTGAAGTCCGGCTTTCTGGAGATGCCACGCGGCGATGGCTTCGTCGACTATGCCACCTTCGAGAACGGTTACCAGGCGCTGAAGCGCTCCACGGACGCGTTCCTCAACGTGACGCCCGCGGCCGTCGAAGCCGCAGTCGAGGTGGCTCCGATTGCCTTCATCGTGTTTCGGGCGATACTTGGCTTCACGCCGCCCGAATGGGCATATGTCACCACCGAAGGGACCGGTATCACGGTCGATCAGGGCACTGCTCGGGCCATTGATCGAAACATTCGCATGCGGCCGCTCAAGCCGCGTCCGCTTGGGGTTACTCTGACCGATAAGCGTATCCGCGCGATGATTGACGCTGGTGTGAGAACTCTCATTGCCGGGGTGAACACGGAACTTCCCACTGTCTTGCACCGCCTCGATAAGGCCGACACCAAAGAAGGAATCAGGAGCCTTCAGCCGGTCGCCGATCTCGGCGTCCCGTATCCCGTGCTTCTTTACGAACGTTTCCTGGGCCGGCCGTTCGCATCGCACAGGGACTCGGTGAGCGAACTTGTCGGCGAAGTGGTCGAGGGTGCAATCAAGGATGTGCTCACGGCTGCAAAGGTCAGTTTTCGGGAAACGAAACGGGCAGAAAGGATCACCGGATTCGATCAGGCTCCGGACTTCATCATCCCCGACGAGTTCAATCCCGCCGCGCTGATCGAGGCGAAGCTCACTGAGGATGACGGTACGGCACGTGACAAGGTGTCTCGCGTCCAGCGCCTGCGCACTCTTCGCGATCAGGCGGGCCTAACCTATGATGTGATCGCCTGCATTGCCGGTCGCGGTTTCAAGGTCCGCCGCGAAGACATGCGCAGGCTCCTTCAGGCTACCGATGGGAAGGTATTCACGTTGTCCACTATGCACTTGCTCATCGATCATACCCGCATTCGGGAGTACCGGTCCCGAGGCTTGCGGCGGCCGCGGCGGCGCAAGACCTGAAGCACCTTACCCGGAGACTCAGCGCCGCGATGTTGGCCTGTCCGATTTTGCTTCACCCTCGCCAATGCCGTTCGGCCTTTGGGCCCTCCGCCCCCGCGGCGCTCTCCGGCTTTGACTCTGTACTCCTCACAGCCTCAAAACCTCTGCGGCGGGGTACCCCTGTTAGAGGTCCTCTCTGCGGTCAACTCGTTTTTGCTAAACTCATAACATCACTCCTGTTATGACTACACCCTCAGAGCGCCTGCAGGCGCTCGCCGACATCCTGGAGCAGCGTGTCCTCGTTCTCGACGGGGCTATGGGCACCATGCTGCAACAACGCAACCTCACGGCGGCGGATTTCGGCGGACCCGCGCTTGAAGGATGCAATGAAAGCCTCAACCGCACGCGGCCCGATGTCGTGCTCGGTATCCATCGCGCCTACCTCGCGGCGGGGTCCGATGCCATCGAGACCAATACCTTCAACTGCGACCGCATCTCGCTCCACGATTACGGCCTGCAGAACGATGTCGCCGCACTCAATACCGCCGCCGCCAAACTAGCGCGGCAGGCGGCCGACGAATTCTGGACTCCCGCCAAGCCGCGCTTCGTGATCGGCTCCATGGGTCCCACCACTAAGTCCATTACCGTGGTCGGCGGGGTTACTTTCCCGCAACTCGTGGAGGTCTATTATGAGCGCGCCAAGGGGTTGCTCGATGGCGGCGTCGATATCCTGGTTGCCGAAACCTGCAACGATACGCGCGCTGTCAAAGCGGCACTGGTGGCCATCGAACGGCTGCGCGCCGAGCGCGGCACGCCCGTTCCCACGATGGTCTCCGGCACCATCGAAACTATCGGCACCATGCTTGCCGGCCAGACCGCCGATGCCTTCTGCGCCTCCGTCCTCGGCGCCGACCTGCTCTCCATCGGGCTCAATTGCGGCACGGGGCCGGAGTTCATGACCGACCACCTGCGCACCATCTCCGAAATGGCGCCCACGCGCGTTTCCTGCTACCCCAACGCCGGCTTGCCGGAGGAAGGCGAGTACCGCGAGACGCCCACCACCGTCGCCGCCCACCTGGAGCGCTTCATTGCGAACGGCTGGCTCAACATGGTGGGTGGCTGCTGCGGCACCACCGACGCCCACATCCGCGCCATCGCGCAAATGGTCGAGGGAAAGCGCCCGCGGCGCATTCCCCGCCGCTCGCACCGGGCGTATTATTCCGGCATCGACCTGGTGGAGGCCGAAGACAGCAACCGCCCGCTGATTGTCGGCGAGCGCACCAACGTCATCGGCTCGCGTCTCTTTAAGAACATGGTGGCCGCGGAGAAGTGGGAGGAAGCTACCGAGATTGCGCGCTGGCAGGTGAAGAACGGCGCGCACATCGTGGACGTCTGTCTGCAGAGCACCGACCGCGATGAGATCGCCGATATCCCGCCG
>Ga0181529_10006112_pt1 | contig 12343 bp, 14 predicted proteins | sample PEATcosm2014_Bin_36_FD_119763 | JGI IMG/M metagenome (GOLD analysis project Ga0181529, IMG submission 119763) | Peatland microbial communities from MTU Mesocosm Facility, Houghton, MI, USA - PEATcosm2014_Bin10_30_metaG | ecosystem: Environmental > Terrestrial > Soil > Wetlands > Peat | place... | reverse complement strand
CTTGCCGTCCTTCTCGACCTTGCCGGTGAACGGCTGGTCGACGACCAGTTCCTGTCCCTCGATGTCGGCGGCGAGATAGTCCTTCAAGCCGCCGGGGAAATGGAAGGTCGCCTCGGCGGGGACTTTCCCTTCGGAGTCGACGAGAGAGGGCGCGCAACGCCAGCGAATTTCCACGCCGCCGAAGAGATAGGCCTTGGCGCGCGTCATCTTGAATAGCCGCGCCGGGTCGAAGCGCGCCGATTTGCCGAAAATCTGCTCGTCGGGATGGAAGCGGACCCGCGTGCCGCGGCGGTTGGGGGCCCTGCCGACCACTTCGAGCTTAGTGACCGGCACGCCGCGCTCGAAGGCCTGGCGGTAGAGCGTCTGGCCGCGCGCGACTTCGACTTCGACCCGCGACGACAACGCGTTGACCACCGAAACGCCGACGCCGTGCAGGCCGCCCGAGGTCTCGTAGGCGCCAGAGTCGAATTTGCCGCCGGCGTGCAGCTTGGTCATGATGATTTCGAGCGCCGACTTGCCAGGAAATTTCGGGTGCGGGTCGACCGGCATGCCGCGGCCGTTGTCGGCGACCGACAGCCACTCGCCGTCTTCGAGCGACACTTCGATGTAAGTGGCGTGGCCGGCGACCGCTTCGTCCATCGCATTGTCGATCACCTCGGCGAAGAGGTGGTGCATGGCGATGGAGTCCGTGCCGCCGATGTACATGCCGGGCCGACGCCGCACCGGCTCCAAGCCCTCGAGCACTTCGATCGAGGCGGCGTTGTACTCGGCTTCGCCCATCGTGCCGGAATGGCCCGGGCGGGCCTTGTTCGGCGGGGACTTGCGGCGCAGCGCCGTTGCGCCGCCAAAAAGGTCGTCGGTCATGTTTGCGTCAGGTCGGTGATTCGAGAATGCGCCAAAGTACCACGTCGGGACTCTTGGCGACAAAGAAACGCGTGGCGGGCGCCGTCACGGATGGTGCGCCGCCGCGGGATCGCCATCGCGCCATTCGAGCGCGACGACCTTGCCGTGTTCGACAGTGAGCGCGAGATCGCCGCGCTTGAGCTGCAGCGCGCGCTCGCCGAACAGCTTGCGCCGCCAGCCCTGCAGCGCCGGGACGTCGGCCGTGTCGTCACAGGCGATCGCTTCGAGATCGTCGACGGTGGCGATCATCTTGCTCGCCACGCCGCTCTCGTCGCTGACCTGCCGAAGCAGCACCTTCAGCAGTTCGACCGTCGCCGCCGAGCCGCTGCCGTTGCGCCGCTCGCGCACCAGCTTGGGCAGGGTGCGCGGGTCGCGCGCGAGGCCGCGCTCGACCGCGGCGACAATCTCGTCGCCGGCCTTCGATCGCTCCATGCCGCGCGGAAACGCGCGCAGGTTGCCGAGCGCCTCGCGGGTGCGCGGCGCGGCGAGCGCAATTTCGATCAGCACGTCGTCCTTGAGCACGCGCGCGCGCGGAACGTCGCGCGTCTGCGCCTCGGACTCGCGCCAGGCGGCGAGGTCCATCAGCACCGCAAGGTCGCGCGGCTTGCGCGCGCGCATTTTGAACCGCTCCCAGGCGCGCTCGGGGTGCTGCTCGTAGGTCGCGACCGAGGTCAGGACCTTCATCTCGTCGTCGAGCCAGGCGCGTCGACCCGATTTGTCGAGCTGGGCGAGCAGCGCGCGGTAAACGTCGCGCAAATGGGTGACGTCGCCGATCGCATATTCGATTTGCGCCGGAGCGAGCGGGCGACGCGCCCAATCGGTGAAGCGCGACGATTTGTCGAGCGTCACCTTGCACACCGAATGCACCAACTCGCTGTAGGAGACTTGGTCGCCGTAGCCGCACACCATCGCCGCGACCTGGGTGTCGAACATCGGCGCGGGCACTTGCCCGGCGAGCTTCCAGAAAATCTCGACGTCCTGCCGCGCGGCGTGGAAGACCTTGACCACGTTTGGGTCGGCCATCAACCCGAACAGCGGCTTGAGATCGATGTCGGGCGCAAGCGCGTCGATCGCCAGCGCCTCGTCGTCGGACGCCACCTGGACGACGCACAAGATCGGCCAGAAGGTCGTCTCGCGCAGGAATTCGGTGTCGACCGTCACGAAGGGATGGCGGGCGAAGCGCTGACAGGCGTCCGCCAGCTCCGAAGTCGTCGTGATGAGGGCCACCGGCCTTATGCCTTGGCCGAGGGGGAGCTCTTGGCGCGGTCCTTTCGCGCCGGGGCGGGCGCGTGGCGGGGCATGCCGAGGCGCTTGTCGAGGTAGGCGCCGACCGTCTCCTGCAAGTCTTCCATGCAGTCTTCGAAGAAGTGGTTGGCGTTGGCGATGACGGCGTGCTCGATCGATATGCCTTTCTGCGTCTTCAGCTTCTCGATCAACGCTTGGACTTCTTTGAGCGGCGCGACGCGATCCTTGTCGCCGTGAACGAACAGGCCCGACGAAGGGCAGGGGGCGAGGAAGCTGAAGTCGAAGCGGTTGGCGGGCGGGGCGATCGAGATAAACCCTTCGATCTCCGGCCGCCGCATCAAAAGCTGCATGCCGATCCACGAGCCGAACGAGACGCCGGCGATCCAGCAGGCGCGCGCCTCGGGACTGATCGATTGCGCCCAGTCGAGCGCGGAAGCTGCGTCGGAGAGTTCGCCCTGGCCGTGGTCGAATGCGCCCTGCGACCGGCCGACGCCGCGAAAATTGAAGCGCAGCGCGGAGAATCCGCGTTCGGCGAACGCGTAATACGTATTGTAGACGATCTGATTGTTCATCGTCCCGCCAAACTGCGGGTGCGGGTGGAGCACGACCGCGATCGGCGCGCCACGCTGCTTGGCGGGGTGAAAGCGGCCTTCGAGCCGTCCGGCGGGGCCGTTGAAAAAGACCTCAGGCATTGCGTCTCCAAAGACCACTCGTCACCGCGCGGCGCCGCCGCACGGTTTTCCGCCGAGCCCCGGAGGGGGTCGCCTCGCCCAAGATCCACCTTCGACCCGAAAGGCGCCGGGGACGGCGAAGCTTGCGGCGGACTCGGCGCGCGCCTATGTGTCGATCGCTCGAGACCCGCGCGGAAGCGGCCACATAGCATGCCCCGCCCCGTCAATTGCAAGAATAAAACGCATTCCCGGGCGCCCGTCCGCGGCGGAAGGTGAAACAACAGTTCGGACGCGATCCGCCATGGCCTCCGCCGAGATCTCACGCGTTTACCTCGACTACAACGCCACGGCGCCGCTGCGTCCCGAGGCGCGGGCGGCGACGCTCGAGGCGCTCGACCTCCTCGGCAACCCGTCCTCGATCCATGCCGAGGGGCGGCGGGCGCGGGCGATCGTCGAAGAGGCGCGCCGCGCCGTCGCCGCGCTCGTCGGGGCCGAGCCGCGCGGGGTCGTCTTCGTTTCCGGCGGCACTGAAGCCGCCAATCTGGCGCTGACGCCGGCGATCCCAGCGCCGGGGCGGAAGTCGCCGCTGACACGTCTGATCATGTCAGCGGGCGAGCATCCTTGCGTCCTGCGCGGCCATCGCTTCGCCTCTGAGGCGACCGCGATCGCGCCGCTGCGGGCCGACGGCAGGCTCGACCTCGACGCGCTCGCCGTGATTCTTGCGCGCGGCGAGGACGCGCCGATGCTGGCGCTGCAAGCCGCCAACAACGAAACCGGGGTGCTGCAGCCGGTCGCCGAGGCGGCGGCGCTGATCCATGCGGCGGGCGGAATCGTCGTCTGCGACAGCGTGCAGCTTCCCGGGCGGATCGGCTTTGCCGCCGCGACGTCGGGCGCCGACTTCGTCCTGCTTTCAGCCCACAAGTTCGGCGGCCCCAAAGGCGCGGGGGCGCTGATCGCGATGCGTCCCGACCTCTTGATCGAAGCGCCGCTGCTGCGCGGCGGCGGGCAGGAGCGCGGCGCGCGCGCCGGCACCGAGAACGTCGCGGCGATCGCCGGTTTCGCCGCTGCGGCGCGCCTCGCCGCCGCCGAGACTGACAGCGAGGCGACGCGACTCGCCGCGCTGCGGGATCGGCTGGAGCGGCGTCTGCGCGAAACGGCGCCGGAGGCGGTCGTCTTTGGCGCGGCGGCGCCGCGCCTGCCCAACACGCTCGCCTTCGCCGCGCCCGGCGCCGCCGCCGCGACGCTGCTGATCGCCCTCGACCTTGCCGGCGTCGCCGTGTCGTCGGGCTCGGCCTGTTCGTCGGGCAAGGTGACGCCGTCGCATGTCCTGGCGGCCATGAACGTCGAGCCCGGGCTCGCCGCCGGCGCGCTGCGGGTCAGCTTCGGCTGGGCTTCGCGCGACGATGACGTCGACCGCTTTGTCGCCGCGTTCGGCGAAGCGCTGGCGGGGTTGCGTCGGCGCCGCGGCGCCGCCTGACGCGGCGCGACGCAGTGAGAACGGTTGCGCGCCGCCGCCCTGTCGATGCATATAGATCGAGCCGGAGTCGTAAGCGGGTTTGCCGTTTGTCGGCATAAGGAGGCGTCGATGGTTCGTTCGCTGATTACAGGTCTCGCCGCCGCGCTGGCGCTCGCCGCCGCCGTTTCGGCCGCTGACGCGCAGACGGTCCGTCATCACCGTCACATGCATTACGCGGGGGTCCGTCCCGGCGACATCGTCGTGCACGCCCGCTCTTACCTCGATCCCGGCGCAGGGGCCTCGTACGGCGAAATCGGAACCGGCAACCGCTACTTGACCGATTCGGCGCCCTCTTCGCTTGGCGAGCTGGGGCCGACGTTCGGCAACCGTGGCTTCGAGAGCCTGCCGACCCGCTTCAATCCGCCTGGCCGGCCCGAGCCGCTGTTCGAGTTCTGACCGACTGAGATTCTATCGTCGACAGGCGGCGCCGCGAGGCGCCGCTTTGCGTATTGGCGGGGCGCCAGCGAGGGAAACTATGGCCACGGACCTGTGGGCCTGGGGCGCGAAACTGGCCCGCCGCCTCTCTGAGCCTGGCGAAAAGCTTGCTTCGCCGCCTCTCCCGGTGTAGGAGCGGCCAAACTCCCACAGTACTGAACCCATTCCAGGAGCAGCTATGGCTCGCGTCACCGTCGAAGACTGCATCGACAAGGTCGAGAATCGCTTCGACCTGGTCCTGTTGGCCAGCCATCGCGCCCGCGCGGTTTCATCGGGCGCCCAGATTCATGTGGCGCGCGACAACGACAAGAACCCCGTCGTCGCGTTGCGCGAGATCGCCGACAGCAAGTTGTCGCCCGACGATCTCAAGGAAGACCTCATCCACGCGCTGCAGAAGCACGTCGAAGTTGACGAACCGGAGGCCGAAGCGGCGCCGCCGATGATTCATTCCGCCGCGCCGGCCGAAGCCGACTCCGGCGCCGGCGCCGAGGCGCAGTTCGATCGCATGACGGAAGAGGACTTGCTGCGCGGTCTCGAAGGCATGGCGCCGCCGCCCGAGCCGGAAGAAGAGACGGAGTAGTCGCGCGCGCGACCGCCCGCCAAAGGGCGAAACATTCTTGACGCGCCGTTACAAACAACGGCGCCTATCCACAACGTTCGGGAGCGGCCGCGCGATTTCGCTAGGCCGCTCTCACCGTTTTGGTATCTTCACAATTGAGAATCACTCGCGCGATCTTCGCGCTGACGAAGCGGTGCCTGGCGGACCGTTCCCTTCGTTGGTGACGCGAGTCAGTCTCGGGTGCGGCGACCGAGTCGGCGCATGCGTCGGTGGGGGCCAACGTGAGCGAAGAGGCTTTCAAAAGTATGGCGGCGTTCCCAGTCGAGAGCGCTGCCTCGCCTGAGGAAAGACCTGTCGGCCTGGTCGAAATCGCCGGGCGGGTCAAATGGTTCGACGTCTCGAAGGGCTATGGATTCATCATCCCGGACAGCGGCGAAGGCGATGTGCTGATCCATGTGACCGTGCTGCGGCGTGACGGCTTCCAGACCATCTACGAAGGCGCGCGCGTGGTGGCCGAAGCGCAGCGGCGCGACAAGGGCATGCAGGTCTTTCGCGTGCTGTCAGTGACGCCGGGCGAGGGCGCGCAGGCGGCGCAATTGCCGCCGGCGCGCTTGCGCGCGCAGGCGACCAATGTCGGCGGATTCGAGATCGTCGTCGTCAAATGGTTCAACCGCTCGCGCGGCTTCGGCTTTCTGACCCGCGGCGAGGGCACCGAGGACATCTTCGTCCATATGGAGACGTTGCGGCGCTACGGCTTCGCTGACCCGCAGCCAGGCGACACGATGCTGGCGCGCTTCGGGCCTGGTCCGAAGGGGCTGCTCGCCGCCGAAGTGCGGCCGCTCGACGGCGGCCGCGGACATTCGTCACATTGATCTTGGGCCCGACCAAACCGGGAGCGGCGCCGTGAGGCGGCGCCCGTGGGCGCGCCTCGTCGCGACCGCGTTCGCCGCGGCGCTCGCCTGGACCGCCGCCGCGCGTTTCGTCCCGCCCGCGCTCGCCGATCCGCTTGAGCCGTTAACCATCAGCACACAGACCGGCGATCACGCCTTTTCCGTCGAGATCGCTGCGACGCCGACGACGCGGGAGCGGGGGCTGATGGATCGCCGCTTCATGCCGATGGACCGCGGCATGCTGTTCGAATTCGAGCGCGACGAACCCGTCGCCTTCTGGATGAAGAACACTTATATCCCGCTCGACATGGTCTTCATCGCCCACAATGGCGCGGTGACGCGGATCGTCCACCGCGCTGAGCCGTTGTCGGAAACGGCGATCCCGTCGGGTGGTCCGTGCGCGGCGGTGCTCGAACTCAACGGCGGCGTCGCCGCTCAGATTGGGCTGCGGACAGGCGACAAGGTGCGGCACGCCTTTTTCAAACCCTGACCCGGCGAAGCCCCCGGACGCTGGGTCGCGTTGCATCCTGGCCGAGTCTTGCTACAGTCGGCGGCGAAACCGTGTCCAGGGCGCTTTCCGCGCCAGGGCGCAGGGAGTCGTTTTTGGCTCAATCGCAGTTGAGCCCAGATATCGCGCGCGCCGGGAACGGCGCTTCGCGGCTCGGGCGGTCGGCGGGAGATCGCGGCGCGCATCGCGGCCCGTACGCCGCGCTGGATCTGGGCACGAACAATTGCCGCCTGTTGGTCGCGCGTCCGACCGCGGACGGCTTTCGCGTCATTGACGCCTTCTCTCGCGTGGTGCGCCTCGGCGAGGGCCTTTCTCACAGCGGTCGGCTCAGCGAAGCCGCGATCGAGCGCACGCTCGACGCGCTCAGGGTCTGTCGCGACAAGATGGCGGCGCGCGGCGTGGCGCGGGCGCGGCTGATCGCCACCGAAGCCTGCCGCGCCGCCGAAAACGGCGTCGAGTTCCTTGAACGGGTGCGCGAACGGCTCGACCTCAAGCTGGAGATCGTCGACCGCGAGACAGAGGCGACGCTGGCGGTCGCCGGTTGCAGCGAGCTCGTCGACCGCGAGGCCCGGTCGATCCTGCTGTTCGACATCGGCGGCGGTTCGTCGGAAATCATCTGGCTCGACCGCGGCGCGCGCGACGGCGTCGCCGTTCGTCGCCTGCAGTCGTGGGAGTCGCTACGGCTCGGGGTCGTCACCCTGGCCGAGAAATTCGGCGGCGACGAGGTCACGCCGGAAGCTTTCGCGGCGATGACGCATTTCGTCGCCGAAGCGCTGGCGCCGTTCGCCGCGCAGGTCGCCGGCCGCGAGCGCTGTGGCCGTTTCCACCTTCTCGGCACCTCGGGCACGGTGACGACGATCGCCGGCGTTCATCTCAACCTGCCGCGGTACGACCGGCGCGCGGTCGACGGGCTGTGGCTGACCAGCGACGAAGTCGACGCGACGGTCACCCGGTTGAAGGCGATGACCTACGCCGAGCGCGCCGCAAACGCCTGCATCGGGGCCGAGCGCGCCGATCTGGTGCTCGCCGGCTGCGCCATTCTCGAAGCGATCCGCGGCCATTTTCCAGCCCAGCGCATCCGCATCGCCGATCGCGGCCTGCGCGAAGGGATGCTGATGCAAATGATGCGCGCCGACCGGGTTTGGCCGCGCGGGCGCGGCGGGGCGTTCGTATGACCGGCGGCAGTTCGGGGCACGAAGGCGGACGAGCGCTGAAGACGCGCGTGCGCACGGCGCGCAAGCGTTCGCTCGCCTCGACCCTTTGGCTCGAGCGTCAGCTCAACGATCCCTACGTCGCGCAAGCCAAGCGCGAAGGCTATCGCTCGCGCGCCGCCTACAAGCTGATCGAGATGGCGGAGAAGTACGGCCTGTTCCGCCCTGGACAGCGCATCGTCGATCTCGGCGCGGCGCCCGGCGGCTGGAGCCAGGTGGCGGCGCAGGCGGTCAAGGCGGCCGAGGGCAAAGGTCGGGTCGTCGCGATCGACATTCTGCCGATGGACGCGGTCGTCGGCGTCGAGTTCGAGCTGATGGACTTTCACGCGCCTGACGCGCCCGAGCGGCTCCAGGCGCGGCTCGGCGGCCTGGCCGACGGGGTGATGTCGGACATGGCGGCCAACGCCACCGGCCACCGCAAGACCGATCATCTGCGCATCGTCGGCCTCGCCGAGCTCGCCGCCGACTTCGCCAGCTCGGTCCTGGCGCCGGGCGGTTTCTTTGTCGCCAAGGTGCTGCATGGCGGATCGGAGGGCGAACTGCTGGCGCGGCTGAAGCGCGACTTCGCCGTCGTGCGCCATCTCAAGCCGAAGGCGAGCCGCGCCGACAGCGCCGAACTCTACGTGATGGCGACCGGCTTCCGCGGCGCGCGCCAAGACTGATCGGCGGCGGTCAGCGGGCGTCGGCGGCCGCCTCGCCCTCGACGTATCCGAGCCGGCTCGACAGGTCCTTGGCCGATTCGGCGAGCGCTTGGAGGTAACGCTTTTCGTTGCGAACGCCGTCTTCGCGCGGCGCCACCAGACAGAGCGTGGCGACGCAGACGTGGCCGGGACGGTAAACAGGCGCGGCAAAACAGCGCGTGAACGTGTCGACGACGCTGTCGAAGGCGACGTAGCCGCACCGCGCCGCGGCGCGCGCCTCGGCGATGAAGTCCGTCGGCTTGAGCCGTCGTCCGCTCGGCTGGCGAAAGTCCTCGGCGGGGATCAGCGCCAGGATCTCGGCGTCGCGCATATGCGAGACGAGCAGCCGTCCCGAAGCGGTCCACGGGATCGGCACCGGATCGCCGACATTGGAGGAGATACGGAACGGCCGCACGCCCTCGCGCATCTGGGCGACGACGTATTTGTCGCCCTCGAGCAGGCACATCTGCGCCGTTTCGCGCGTTTCCTCGGCGAGCTTGGTCAACAGCCGATCGCACTCGCGCATCAGGTCGAATTGCTCGGCGTAGGCGGCGCCGAAAAAGTAGAGTTTGCGGCCGAGAAAGACGCGCCCGTCGTCGCCGCGGTATTCGAGCGCGCCCTGGCGCAGCAGCAGGTTGACGAGCTCGTAGACAGAGGACCGCGGAGCGCCGATTCCGGCGGCGATCTCGTTGGGTCGGAGCGGCTGTCGCCGCAGGCGCAGGTGCTGCAGGATCTCGAAGGCGCGATCGAGGCCGCGGGCGCGGCGATTGGCCGACTCGCGCGATAAGTCATCCATACGCGGCCTCCGGCGCTGCTCCGAGGCGTCCGCAGGTCTCCATGCCGTGTTCCGTCACTTTCCCCTGTAGGCGACGCAGTCGATTTCGACCTTGCAGTCGACCATCATGCGCGACTCGACGCAAGCGCGGGCCGGGGGGGCGGCGCCGAAATACTCCGCGTAGATGGCGTTGAACGCGGCGAAATCGCGCGGGTCGTCGAGCCAGACGCCGACTCGCACGACGTCGTGCAGTTCGTAACCGGCTTCGTGCAGAATGGCGACAAGGTTGTCGATCGCCTTGCGCGCTTGCGGGCCTAATCCGCCGGCGACGATCTCGCCGTTCGCCATCGCGGTCTGGCCGGAGACGTAAAGCCACCCCCCGGCTTCGACCGCGCGCGCGAAGGGCAGGGCCTGTTTTCCCGCTCCGGTTTCGCCGGCGCCGTATCGCTTGATCGACAATGAGCTTCTCCAACTACTTGGTGAAAGGCGAGGACTTGAGAAATTCGGCCAGCCTTTCGGTGCGTGGCCGGTTGAACATCTCGCGCGGATCGCCTTCCTCGCCGATCCGCCCCTGGTTCATGAAGATGACACGGGTCGAGACTTCGTAAGCGAAGCGCATCTCGTGCGTGACGATCAGCATGCTCATGCCGTCGGCGGCGAGCCCCTTGATGACCTGCAATACCTCGCTGACCAACTCGGGGTCGAGGGCGGACGTCACCTCGTCGAACAGCATCAGCTTGGGGTTCATCGCGATGGCGCGAGCGATGGCGACGCGCTGCTGTTGTCCGCCCGAGAGTTGGCCGGGGTAGTGGCCGGCCCGGTCGCGCAATCCGACGCGATCGAGCCAACGCTCGGCGACGGCGCGCGCCGCCTCGCGCGTCAGGCGCTTCGCCTTGACCAGCCCGAGCATGACGTTGTCGATCGCGCTCATATGCGGGAAGAGATTGAACTGCTGGAACGCCATGCCGGTCAGCGCGCGTTGCCGGGCGATCTCGCTTTCCTTCTTGCGACGGCGCGCGTCGCCGAGGACTTCGTAGCCGATGTCCTCGCCATCGATGCGGATCGAGCCGTCCTGGAAGTCCTCCAGCATGTTGATGCAACGCAGCATCGTCGTTTTGCCGGAGCCGCTGGAGCCAATGACGCTGATGACTTCCCCGGCCCGCATCAGACAGTCGACGCCTTTGAGAACTTCGACGGCGCCGAAGCTCTTGTGCAGGTTGCAAATTTCGAGAAGGTAGTCGGACATGGCGGCGTCTCAGGTCGGCAGAGCGGAGCGACGCTCGACGTAGCGGCCGAAGCGTTCGATGGCGTAGTTGACGGCGAAATAGAGGACGCCGGCGAAGAAGTAGAAATCAAGGCTGAGGAACGTGCGCGAGATCAGCTCCTGGATCCGCAGCAGCAGTTCGCCAACGCCGATGATCGACAGCAGCGTCGAAGCTTTGACCATTTCCGCCGCCGTGTTGACCCAGGCGGGAAGAATCTGCCGCAGCGCCTGCGGCGCCAGGACGTAGGCGAAGGTCTGGGCGAAAGTCAGCCCGATCGCCTTCGCCGCCTCGGTTTGGCCGGTCGGGATCGCCTGAAGGGCGCCGCGAACGATCTCGCCGACATGCGAACTGCAGAAGACGGTCAACGCCAGAACGCCGGCCTCGAACGGCGGCAGGTCGAGGCCGACGGTGCCGAGCACGTAATAGCTGGCGAATACGAGGACGAGCACAGGCGTGCCGCGAATGAAGTCGGTATAGCCGCGCGCCAGCCAGCGCAAGGGGCGCACGCCGTAGGTCAACGCGAGCCCGACGCCGACGCCGAGGATCGTGCCGAGGCAGATCGCCACGGCCGACACGGCGACCGTCGTGCCCAACCCTTTGGAGATTGCGACGCGAGCCGCCCAGGCCTGATCGAAAAAGGCTGCGAACTCCATGTCCGTCACCGCGGGATGGCCAGGCGCCGCTCGGCGTAGCGGATCAGCGCCGCGAGCGCCGCGCAGGTCGCGACGTAGAGCAGACAGGTGACGATCCAGGTCTCGACGACGCGGAACGTCTCGACGTTGATCTTGCGCGCCTCGAAGGTCAGCTCGGGAATGGCGATGGCGGCGGCGAGCGAGGTGTCTTTGAACAGCGAGATGAACGTCGAGCCCAACGAGGGCAGGACGTTGCGCAACATAAGGGGCAGAATGACGGAATTGCGGATCTGGCCTTCGCGCAGGCCGATCGCCAGCCCGGCTTCGCGCAGGCCGATCGGCACGGCGGCGAGGCCGGCGCGAAACACTTCGGCGAGATAGGCGCCCGAGTAGATCGCCAGCGTCAGAACGAAGCTGTTTGTCTTGCTCAGCGCCAATCCGAGCTCCGGCAGCGCAAAATAGGCGAAGAGGATCAGCACGAGGATCGGCGTGTTGCGGATGATCGTCACATAAAGCCGGGCTGGCCGGCGCCAGAGCGGAGCCTTCGCCGTCAGCGAGAAAGCGACGATCAGGCCGATCACGCAGCCAATCAGGATGCCGGCGAACGCGAGGCCGAGCGACAACGCCAGACCTTCGAGCAGCAGGTCGAAGCTGCGCCAGACGGCGGCGAAGTTGAGGGTGTAGCCCATCAGGCGAGGCCTCGCGGTTGACGGCGGGCGGCCCGGCGCGACGACCGGGCCGCCTTCAATCGTCTAAGCCTATTTGAATTCGACCGGGAAGCCGATCTCCGGCGGCGGCAGGTCCTTGCCGAACCAGGTCTTGAACGACTTGGCGTAGGCGTCGAATTCGACGCCGGTCATCGCCTCGTGCAGCGCCGTGTTGACGAAGTTGAGCCAGTCCTGGTCGCCGCGCTTGACGCCGCAGGCGTAAGTCTGCGGGTTCCAGCCGTAGCCGGCGTCGCGGTACTTGCCGGGGTTCTGCGCCATGTACCAGGCGAGCGACGACTGGTCGGTGGCGGCGGCGTCGGAGCGACCGGAGCTGAGCGCCTGGTAG
>Ga0181529_10006111_pt1 | contig 12345 bp, 10 predicted proteins | sample PEATcosm2014_Bin_36_FD_119763 | JGI IMG/M metagenome (GOLD analysis project Ga0181529, IMG submission 119763) | Peatland microbial communities from MTU Mesocosm Facility, Houghton, MI, USA - PEATcosm2014_Bin10_30_metaG | ecosystem: Environmental > Terrestrial > Soil > Wetlands > Peat | place... | reverse complement strand
GGGCCGCCGATCGTCGCCACGCCGGCCTCCTCGAGCAACGCGCCGGCCAGCGCCTTCGCCTTCCATCCTGTCGCGGCGATGTTGGGAAAGGCGTAGAAGGCCCCCTTCGGCGTCGCGGCGCGCGCGCCCGACAGTGCGTTGAGCCCGTCGACGACGATACGGCGGCGCGCGTCGAATTCGGCCACCATCGCGTAAACCGCGTCTTGCGGCCCGGTCAGCGCCGCCAATCCGGCAAACTGCGCCGCCGCATTGACGCAGGAATAGGAATTGACGGCCAACTTGCGCGCCGCGTCGTACAGCGGGCGTGGCCACACCGAAAAGCCGAGCCGCCAGCCGGTCATCGCGTAGGTCTTCGACCAGCCGTCGAGCAGGATCAGCCGGTCGCGGATCTCGGGATAGGCGAGCAACGTCTGGTGGCGATGATTGTCGTAGGTCATCTGCGCGTAGATCTCGTCGGACAAAATGGCGACGTCGGGAAAGCGCGCCAGCCCCGCCACCAGCTTGTCGATCTCCTCGCCCGGCGTGACGCCGCCGGTCGGATTGGCCGGCGAGTTCAGGATGATCAGTCGCGTCTCGGGCGTCAGCAGCGACAACGTCTCCTCGGCCGAGAAGGCGAAGTCGTTCGCCTCGCGCATCGGGATCGGCACGGGACGCGCGCCGGTGAAGTCGATCATCGAGCGATAGATCGGGAAGCCGGGGTCGGGATAGAGGATGTCGACGCCTGGCGCGCCGAACATCAGAATCGCCATATGCATCGTCACCTTGCCGCCGGGGACGATCAGCACGAGGTCGGGCGGCGCTTCGACGCCATAGCGGCGATGGAGGTCGGCGGCGACGGCTTCGCGCAGCGACGCGATTCCGGTCGCAGCGGTGTAGCCGTGCTCGCCGTCGCGCAACGCCTTGACCGCCGCTTCGACGATATGCGGCGCCGTTTTGAAATCCGGCTGGCCGATGCCGAGATTGACGATGTCGCGTCCCTGCCGCTGCAGTTCGGCAGCGCGGGCGAGGACCGCGAAGGCGTTCTCGTCGCCGAGGCGCGAGAAGGCGGGAACGACGTCGAGCATGGGCGACCTCCCTGGGGAAGGCTGTTCTAGGCCGGTTGGCGCGCGGCGAACAAGGGCGCACTGTCGGCGCCGCCCACGACAACGGGAGAGACTGCGCTATGTTGAACATCTGGGGCCGCAAGACGTCGTCGAACGTCCAGGCGCTGATGTGGTGCGTCGGCGAACTCAAGCTCGCCTATCGCCGCTACGACGTCGGCCACAAATACGGCGGCGCCGATACGCCTGATTTTCTCGCGATGAACCCCAATGGGCTTGTCCCCGTCGTACGCGACGGCGATGGCGAGCCGCTGTGGGAGACTGGCGCGATCCTGCGCTACCTCGCCGCGCGCTACGGCGACGGCGATTTCTGGCCTCCCGACGCTGCGGCGCGCGCGCATGTCGACAAATGGGCGGAATGGGCGAAGATCAACGTCGCGATGAATTTCACCGGCGGCGTCTTCTGGCGCGTCGTTCGCACGGCGCCGAAGGATCGCGACGAAGCGGCGCTGGCGGCCGCGCTCCGGACGCTCGCCCGCTTTCTCGACATCGCGGAAAAGGAATTGGCCGCCCACGCCTTTCTCTGCGGCGACGTCATCACGCTGGCCGACATTCAGTTCGGCCATGTCCTCTATCGCTATTTCGACATCGCCATTCCGCGCGTCGAGCGCCCGGCGCTACGCCGTTACTACGACCGGCTTTGCCAGCGCTCCGCCTATTGCGAGCACGTGATGATTTCCTATGACGAGCTGCGCGCCTGATGGCGCACGCCTTTCGTCGGCGGCCCGACCGCGTCAAAACTCTAACGCGCTGTCATATTCGGACCGCGATTGTCATAATTCACTTAGCAAATATGAGATTCTTCTTTAATTGATCTCACTTAAATTCTCGCCCCGGCAGTCGAAGCAAGAGATCGGGGGCGCTGTATGGCCCGCAACGCAGTCGGATCGACGGACGAAAAACTGCTGGTCGACACGGCCCTGCGCCTACAAAAAGTCGTCGCCGAAGAAAACGTCTTCGCGATCGTCCACGCCGCCTGCAAAGCGTCGATCGGGGCGGTCGGCGTCGACGGCTGGATGGTGGGGCGAAACGGACGATCGGCCCATCACGTCGCACATTTCGGGCCGCAAGCCGCGGCCAGACCCGACGACGTGGAGGCCTGGCTGCTGCGCAGAGGCGCGCCGCCCTCGCTCGACAGGCGCGTCGGCGGCGTGACGGACGTCATTTGGCGCCGCCTGGCCGATGGACCGCGGATCGTCGGCGGGCTTCGCCTCGCGGGCGCCCGTTTCAGCGCGGCCGAGCGCCGGCGCTGCACCGACTTCGCGCGCCTCGCCGCCGGCGCAATCGCGGCATTCCGCCAGCAGCGATTGAGCCAAATGGTCCTCGAAGCGCTGGAGCAAAGCGAAGAGGCGATCTCCTTCTACGACGAGGCCGACGGCGTCATCTTCACCAACGACGCCTACCATCGCATCTTCACCCATTATCCGAGCCCGGCTGAGTTGGTGGGGCGGCGGCATCTCGACCTCTACCGCATGGACCTCGAGGCCGGCGCGATCGACGATCCGCTGGCGCGCCGCGACCCGGAGGCCTATCTCGCCGAACGGGCTCGGATGACGCGGACGCTCGTCGGCCGTCACCGCGAGATCCAGAAGATCCGCAGCCGAACCTACATCTACACCCGCACCCGCTCGAAGACCGGCGCGACCATGTCGAGGCGCATCGACATCACCGAACAGGCCTCGACCGAAGCCAAACTGCGCGAAAGCGAAAGGGAGCTCCAGGCGCTGGCCTTTCGCGACCCGCTCACCGGCCTTTACAATCGCGCCTTCCTGATGGGGCGCCTCAAAGAGCTCGAACGCCGCGCAGCGGAGGGCGAACTCGCCGGGCTTTGCGCTTTCCTGGTCGACCTCGACGACTTCAAGACGGTCAACGACACCTACGGCCACGATTGGGGCGATCACGTGCTGAAGACGGTCGCCAACGGCCTGCTGCGCGCCGCGGCCGACACCGCGGGCGGCGTCGTGGTGCGGCTCGGCGGCGACGAATTCCTCATCCTGATCGAAAAGCCGATCGAAGACGAGCGACTGGCGGCGATTGGCGAGCGCATCGTCGCCGACCTCTCGGCGCCGATCACGCGCGCCGGCGTCGCGATCCGCATCGACGCCAGCATCGGAATCGCGCGCCGTGGCGGCGAGGGCGTCGACCTCGCGTCAATCGTCGGCGACGCTGATCTCGCTATGTACGAGGCCAAGACAACGATCGGCAGCGGCTATCGCTTTTTTGCGCCGGGCCTCAAGGCGGCGACGGTCGATCGGCTCCACTTGATCGAGGACGTGCGCAGTGCGCTGCAGCGGCGCGAGTTCGAGCTGCATTACCAGCCGCAATTCTCGGTCGCGACGGGTCGGCTGGTCGGCTTCGAGGCGCTCGCGCGCTGGCGGCGCCCCGATCGCGGTCCGACGTCGCCGGCGGTGTTCATCCCGATCCTCGAAAATCATGGGCTCATCGAGGAGTTCGGCAAATGGACGCTCGAAGCCGCCTGCGCCGAAGCCGCGCGATGGCCGGACGATCTCGTCGTCGCGGTGAACGTCTCGCCGCTGCAGGTGCGCGACGTCCGCTTCCCGATCGAGCTGCGCGAGACGCTGATCCGCAGCGGATTGAGGCCGAGGCGGCTCGAGCTGGAAGTCACCGAATCGGTGTTCATCGACGACGAGCGGCGAACCCGCGCTATGCTCGAGGATTGGAAGTCGCTCGGCTGCCGCGTCGCGCTCGACGACTTCGGACACGGCTATTCGAGCCTCGGTTATCTCGGCGCCTTCCCGATCGACAAGCTGAAGATCGACCAGAGCTTCCTCAGCAAATTCGACGCGACGCAGCCGCAAGCGACGGCGGGCCTCATCCTCGACGCCATCATCGATCTCGGCCGGTCGCTCGGCATGACGGTGATCGCCGAGGGCGTCGAGCATCCAGACCAGCTCGAGCATTTGCGCCGCCGCGGCTGCCCCGAAGCCCAGGGTTACTTGCTTGGCCGGCCGATGCCGGCCGACCAGGCGAGGCGGTTGGTCGAAGCGACGTCGAAGCGAGGCGATCGCGGTTACGATTCGGCTTCGCCGCCGGCGATCTCTTCGAGCCGTTTTTCCTCCTCTGCGCTCAGCGGCGGGGACGGCGGCGGCGCGCGGCGGCGGGCGAGATAGACGCCGAGCGCCCCCAGCGTCAGCGTCAGCGGCCCGCTTAGCCACAGCAGCAGGGTCGCCAGCTCGAATGGCGGCTTCAGCAGGATGAAGTTGCCGTAGCGCGAAACCAGGAACGCGCGCACCGCGTCGTTGCTCTCCCCTTGTCCGATTCGGTCGCGGATCAGCAGGCGAATGTCGCGCGCCAGCGGCGCGTCGGAATTGTCGATCGACTGGTTCTGGCAGACGAGGCAGCGCAGTTCGGCCGACAGCGTCCGCGCCCGCGCCTCCAGCGCCGGGTCTTTCATCACTTCGTCGGGCTGCACCGCGCCGGCGACGGCGGCGACCAGCAGGAAGCCCAGAGCGAGCAGCGCGCGAAGCCAGGCCATCGCGTCACCCCGCCCCGCGCGCCGCCGCGGCGGCGGCTGAACGCGCCGGCGCCGGCGCGCCGAATCGCAGCCGACGATCGGCGAGCGACAGCGCGCCGCCGAGCGCCATCACGACAGCGCCAAGCCAGATCAGCGTCACCAGCGGCTTCCAATAGAGCCGCGCCGCCACTGCGCCATTGTCGTTAGGGTCGCCGATCGCCGTATACACTTGGCCGAGGCGCAAAGTGACGATGCCGGCCTGGGTCGTCGCCATCTGCCGCGTCGCGAACAGCCGGCGCGCCGGCTCGACCGTCGCGACGACGACGCCGTCCTTGCGGATCGTCATCTCCCCCACCGACTCGCGATAGTTGGGGCCGGCGCGGTCGCCAAGCGAATCCAGCGTGATCTGGTAGGGGCCGACCGTCTGCATTTCGCCGGCCTTCATCATCGCGATCGTCTCGGCGCCGAAGCCGGTCGAGGCGAGGCCAAGCAGCGCGACGCCGGCGCCGAAGTGGGCGAGCGCGCCGCCCCAGAACGACAGCGGCAGGCCGGCGAGGCGCGACAGCATGACGCCGAGCGACGCGCCGCGCCGCCAGGCGCGCGAGACGATCTCGGACAGCGTCCCAAGCATAACAAAGACGGCGAGCGACGCGGCGATCGGCGCGAGGACCGGCCCGCCGCGCAGGAACGCGACGAGTGCGACGAGAACAATGAATCCGCCAGCGAAGGCGACCGCGAGCCGCTCAGCGACGCCGAGCAGATCGCCGCGCTTCCAGGCGAGCGAAAAGCCGAACGGCGTCGCGAAGGCGATCGCCATCATCAGCACGCCGGCGGTCAAATTGAAGAACGGCGCGCCGACCGTGATCTTCTCGCCGGTCGCCTGCTCGAGCGCTAGCGGATAGAGCGTGCCGAAGAACACGATGGCGCAGACCGTGGTCAGCAGCAGGTTGTTGAGCACCAGCGCGCCCTCGCGCGAGATCGGCGCGAACAGTCCGCCTTGCCGCAGCATCGGCGCGCGCCAAGCGAAGAGCGCCAGCGGGCCGGCGATGAACGCGGCAAGAATGACGAGGATGAACACGCCACGCCGCGGATCGCTGGCGAAGGCATGGACGCTGGTCAACACGCCGGAACGCACCAGGAAGGTGCCGAGCAGCGAGAAGGAGAAGACAAGGATGGCGAGGAAGATCGTCCACACCTTCAACGCATCGCGCTTTTCCATCACCGCCGCCGAGTGGATGAAGGCGGTGCCGGCCAGCCACGGCATCAGCGACGCGTTCTCGACCGGGTCCCAGAACCAGAAGCCGCCCCAGCCGAGCGTGTAATAAGCCCAGTAGGAGCCGACCGCGATGCCGAGCGTCAGGAAGCACCAGGCGATCAGCGCGAACGGCCTGACGAAGCGCGCCCACGCGGCGTCGATGCGCCCTTCGATCAGCGCCGCCGCGGCGAAGGAAAAGACGATCGAGAAACCGACATAGCCGAGATAGAGCAGCGGCGGATGGATGGCGAGGCCAGGGTCCTGAAGGATCGGATTGAGGTCCTGACCCTCGAACGGCGCCGGCGACAGGCGCTCGAACGGGTTCGAGGTCAGCAGGATGAAGGCGAGGAAGGCGGCGCTGATCATCCCCTGCACGGCGAGGGCGTCGGCGCGCAGCCGAGTGGGCAGCGAGCGGCCAAAGCCGGCCACGATCGCGCCGAACACCGCCAGGATCAGCGTCCACAGCAGCATCGAGCCTTCGTGATTGCCCCACACGCCCGAGAATTTGTAGATCGCCGGCGCGGCGCTATGCGAATTCTCGGCGACGTTGAGCACCGAGAAATCGGAAGTTAGATGCGCCCAGGCGAGCGCGGCGAAGGCGAGCGCGACGAGGACGAACTGGCCGAGCGCGGCGCTCGTCCCGACCGCCATCAGCGCCGGATCGCCGCGCCGCGCGCCGACGAGCGGCGCGCTCGCCTGCGCCAGCGACAGCGCAAAGGCGAGGATCAAGGCGAAGTGGCCCGCTTCGACGATCATGGCTTGGCCCCGCCTTCCTGCCAGCGCCCCTGGCGTTTGAGCGCTTCGACGACTTCGCGCGGCATATAGCGCTCGTCGTGCTTGGCGAGGATCGCCTCGGCGCTGAGGCGGCCGCCGGTCGCCAACGTTCCCTCGGCCACGACCCCCTGCCCTTCACGGAACAGGTCGGGCACGTTGGCGAAGCAGGCGCCGGCGCAATCGACGGCGACGCTCTTGGCGCCGTCGGTGACGTTAAAGGTCATCGCGTCGGCGCCGCGCGCGACCGAGCCGGTTTCGACCAACCCGCCGAGTCTGAGCCGCACGCCCGGTTTCAGCGCCTTGGCCGCCACCTCGCTCGGCGTCAGGAACAGCGCGATGCTGTCGCTCATCGCGTAGAGCGCGAGGCCGACCGCGACGCCGACCACGACCAGCGCGACGCCGATCAGCGTCAATCTGCGGCCTTTGCGCGTCACCGTCAGCCTCCGATCCCGAGCTCGCGCGCCAGCGCATCGAGCTGTTGTCGAGCTTGGGCGTCGCCGGCGAGCGCCTTGCGCGCCGAAGCGAGCGCGTCCTTCGCCTTGTCGGTCTCGTGCAGCACCGTATAGGCGCGAATAAGGCGTTGCCATTCGTCGGCGCCGCCGCCGCTGGCGGCCAGCCTCGTCGCCAGCCGGTCGACCATGCCGCGGATCATCGCGTCCTGCTGCGCGTCGTCCTGAGCCGGCTTGGGGACGCCTTGGGCCGGAGCTGCGTCGCCTTGGGCCGGCGCGCCGCCGCCGCCGGTCAGCGCGGCGAGCCGCGCCTGCAAGGCCGGCGTCCACGGCGCTTGCGGCGGCGCGTCGCCGAGCAGCGCGCGATAGATCGCGATCGCCTTCTGCAGGTCGCCGTCCTGTTCGGCGGCGAGCCCGAGGTAGAAGCGCGCCGACGGCAGCCCCGGTTGTTCGCCAAGCGCCTTGTCGAAAGCGGCGCGCGCGTCGGCGGTGACGATTCCGCCCGCGGCGCCGACCAAGGCCTCGCCGTAATCGGCGCGCACGATCGCGTTCTCGCCGTTGAGCCGCAGCGCCTGCTTATAGGCCGCGACCGCGTCGTCGAAACGGCCGAGCTTCATGTAGACTGGCGCGACCAGCGACCAGCCGGGGCCGTTGTCGGGATTGGCGGCGAGCTGCTGTTCGACGTGAGCCAGCGCCGCTTCGACCCGCAACATGCCGCGCGTGTCGACCTTGCGCTGGGCGAGCGGCGAATCGGGAAGATCGGGCCGACCCAGGTCGGCGTAGAGCGCCAACGCGACGACCGGCGCCGCGACGACGATCGCAATCGCCCACCCGCGCCGCAGTCCCGGCGCGTCGGCGACCGCGCCGTCAGCGGTCGCCGCGCTGGCGGCGATCAGCCGCCGCGCCGCTTCGACGCGCGCGCCGGCGGCTTCGTCGGCCGGCAGAAAGCCGCGCGCGACGTCACGTTCGATCTCGCCGAGCTGAGCCTTGTAGAAGGCGGCGTCGGCTGGAACGGACGCGCCGCGCCGCGCGCCGCGGACCAGCGGCCACACTGCGGCGAGCGCGGCCAGCCCCGTCATTCCCGCCACCACCAACCAAAACATCGCTTTTCGGCCTTTCGCGCCGGACGCGGCGGTTCTTAGAGCAAGTCGGCCGCGTCAGGAATAGGCAAGGCGCCCGCCGCGACGGCGGGAGGCCCCCTTTGGCGGCCGCGACAGGTCCGCGCTTTGTCGGCGATCAAAGCCGCGGCAGACGCAGGGTCGCCCTGAGGCCGCCGAGCGGGCTCGGCTCAAGCCTCAGCGCGCCGCCATAGGCGGCGGCGAGGTCGACGACGATCGACAGACCGAGGCCCGAGCCCGGTCGCGATTCATCGAGCCGCCGCCCCCGCTCCAACGCCGCCGAGCGCTCGTTTTCGTCGAGGCCGGGCCCGTCGTCGTCGATCGAGGCGGTGAAGTAGTGCCGCCCGGCCGCCTCGGACTGCGGTTCCGGCTCGGCGTGGACGGCAATGCGCGTGCGCGCCCATTTGCCGGCGTTGTCGAGCAGGTTGCCGATCAAGTCAGTCAGATCCTGCGATTCGCCGCGGAAGCGCAGTCCGTCCGGCGCCTCGACGACGAAGGCGATGTCGCGATCGCGGTAGATCTTCTCGAAGGTGCGGATCAGTTGTTCGACGACCGGCTTCACCTCGGTCGCCGAGCCTGCCGCCCCGGCGCGCGCCGCCGCTCGGGCGCGATCGAGATAGAAGCTGACCTGGCGACGCATCACGCCAGCCTGCTCGCGCACCTTGTCGGCGAGCCGTGGGCTGCTCGAATCGGCTTCGTTGAGCATGACGCTGAGCGGCGTCTTCAGTGCGTGCGCGAGGTTGCCGACCTGGGTGCGGGCGCGCTCGACCACGGCGCGGTTGGAATCGAGCAACAGATTGACCTCGGCGGCGAGCGGCGCGACGTCCTGCGGGAAGTCGCCGCTGATGCGTTCGGCCTCGCCGCGGCGGATCGCCGCCAACCCCTCCTGAAGCACGCGTAGCGGCCTGAGGCCGAAGCGCACCGCCAGTGCGGTCGAGCCGAGCAGCGCCACCGCCAGCACCAGGAAGGTCGCGGCGAGCGCGTATTCGAACCGCGCGATCTGGGTCTGGATCACGTCGGCGTTGGCCGCGACCTGGATGAGATAGCGCCCATCTTCGTCGTCGATCTCGCGTTCGATCATGCGCAGCGGTTTGTCGCCGGGACCGACGACGTAGCCGCTACTGATCGCGCCGCGCTTGTCTGTCGAGTTGGCATCGGCGAGGCTCGGCAATTGGGTGGCGAACAACGAGCGCGAGGTGCGAATCTCGGGGTGAGGCAGGTCGACGCGGGTGATCTGCCAGTACCAGCCGGAGAAGGCGAGCTCGAACTGCGGGTCGATGACTGGCAGCGCGCCGCCCTCGAGCTCATCGTGGGTCGAGGCCACGTTAGCGACCAGGGCCTTCAGATAGACGCCGAGTTGCTCGTCGAAATTCGCTTCGGTCGAGCGCGCATCGAGCGCCGACAGGCCGAGCCCGGCGGCGACGAGGATCAACGAACTCCAGAACGCCGCGGAGATAAACATCCGCGAGGCGATCGACTGGGCGTTGAGAGCCTCGCGGATGGCCGCCAGTCCGAATCCGCCGCGGCTAGGCGAGGCGGTCAGCGGGCGCTCCTGCGTTTGGCGCCGCTCTCCCCCTCGGGCTCGATCACGTAGCCGAGCCCGCGCGCGGTCTGGATGACGTCGACGCCGAGCTTCTTGCGCAGACGGCCGACGAAGACCTCGATGGTGTTGGAGTCGCGGTCGAAGTCCTGGTCGTAGAGATGCTCGACGATCTCGCTGCGCGAGACGATCCGTCCGGCGTGATGCATCAGGTAGGAGAGCAGGCGATATTCGTGGCTCGTCAACTTGACGACGCCGCCATTGACCGTGACGCGGCCGGAGCGGGCGTCGAGTCTGACGGGGCCAGCGACGAGCTCGTCCGAAGCGTGGCCGGCGGCGCGGCGAAGCAGCGCGCGGATGCGCGCAAGCACTTCCTCCATGTGGAATGGTTTGGCGACGTAGTCGTCGGCGCCGGCGTCGAAGCCCTGCACCTTTTCGCTCCATCGATCGCGCGCTGTGAGGATCAGAACCGGCGTCGTCCGGCCGGCCTTGCGCCAAGCTTCAAGCACCGCCACGCCGTCGCGCTTGGGCAGGCCGATGTCGAGCACGATCGCGTCGTAGGGTTCGGTGTCGCCGAGGAACCAGCCCTCCTCGCCGTCGAAGGCGCGATCGACCGCGTAGCCCGCCCCTTCCAGCGCGGCGGCGACCTGACGATTGAGGTCGCGGTCGTCCTCGACAATCAGCAGACGCATGGCGTTCGGGCGCCCTTTCGTTCAGCTCTTCGGCCCCGGCTCGCGCGCATTGCGCACGCTGATCACCTTGCCAGTCGCGGCGTTAGTGACGACGTGGACGAGCCGGCCGTCACGGTGCAGCAGCGCAATCTCATAGACCAATTCGTCGCCATTGCGGCAGAGTTTGGCCGACAGCGCCTCGGCCTTGAACTGGGCCGCGGCCGACTTCAGCGCGGCGAACGGTTCGAGCAAGTGACGGGTCTTGATTTCCTCGCGGGTTTCGCTCGGCGGCAGGCAGCCGCTCTTGAGCGCGACGCGAACTTCGGCCTCGCCGGCGCGGGCCAAGCCGACGCCGAGGGAGAAAAGCGCCAGGGCGAGGACGGTCGTCGACACACGAAGCATGTCGCAGTCTTCCCCTGCGCCCCTGAATGAGCGATGAATGCGCGACTATAGCCGCTCGGCCCCCCGCCCGCCAATCCCGCCTTACGGACGCGTTCGCATGTTTCGCGACAATTTGACCCGATGGACGAGACTGGGCGCGTGGGTCGCCTTCGTCGTCGCTCTGTCGGAGGCGTCGGCGGGCGCGGTGGTCGGCCCGAGCGAATCTGGGGCGCGCTTCGCCGACCACCTCGTCATGGTGCTGGCGCGCGGCGGCGACCGCGAAGGCTTCTGCACCGGAATCGTGCTCGGCCCCCGCACGGTGCTGACCGCCGCCCATTGCCTGCGGCCGACGCGCGACATGGCGGTCGTCTATCGCGACGCGGCCGACAAGCCGGTGTTGATCGCCGTCGCAGCGGCGGTCAGCCATCCGCTCTATCGCGCTAACGCCATCGCCGAGCGCCAAGTGTCGATCGACCTCGCGCTGGTCGAGACCGAGACGCCGCTCGACGCGCGCTTCTCCCCGCCGCCGCTCGCTGAAGGCGATGGGCCGGCGGTCGGCGACGACGCCATCCTCGCCGGTTATGGCGTCGCCCGCGAAGGGACGCCGACGAGCGGCGGGACCCTGCGCAGCGCTCGGCTCAAGGTGCGCGCGCCGTTGTCGCCCATCTTGCTGTGGGCGGAAGATGCTGCGGCCGGCGCCGGCGCATGCGGCGGGGATTCCGGCGCGCCGCTGTTTCTCAGCGACGGCGTGACGGTGGCGGCGATTGTCGCCTGGACGTCCGGCGCGGAGCGCGGCAAGCGCTGCGGCGGCCTGACCCAGGGGCCGCTCATCGCTCCGCAGCGCGACTGGATCGCCGCGACAATGGCGCGGTGGGGGCGGTAGGAGGCGCGCGGCGTTGTTCGAATCTCGCGGCCCACGCTCGGCCAGATACGCCGCCCCGCGATTCTTCGCCGCCGAACCAAAACGGAAATCCATGCCCCCCGGGCGACCTGTCCGCGTCCGGCGGCCGGCGCCGATAGCGCGCCCTCCAATCGCCGCGGCTGAGGCTCGAGCGCAATCTCAGGCGGCAAGCCCGGCCTCGATCAGCAATTCCCGTTTATGTCGGTAGGAGGCCTGAAAGGCCTCGTCCTCCTCGGCCGTGAGGCGGCAGGCGACGATGCGCTGCACGCCAGTCCGGCCGATCACGCAGGGCACGCTCATCACCACGTCGCGGACGCCGTATTCCCCTTCCAGCAGCGCGCCGACCGGAAGCACGGAGCGCTCGTTGCCGGCGATCGCGCGGATGATGCGAAACACGCTCGCCGCGATGCCGTGATTGGTGTTGCCCTTTCCGGCGAAGATATCGAGCCCGATCTGCAGCACCCGCTCGCGCACGGCGGCGCGGTCGAGCGGCGGCAGGCCGTTCAGGGCGCAATAGGCGTCGACGTCGAGCCCGCAAACGTTGCAGAGGCTCCAGGGAATGAACCCCGTTTGACTGTGATCGCCCATCACGTAGCCGAAGATGTTCTTCGGGTCGATCTCCACGTGATCGCTGACGATCCGCATGAAGCGCGCGGTGTCGACGATCGTGCCGAGGCTGAT
>Ga0181529_10006109_pt1 | contig 12347 bp, 9 predicted proteins | sample PEATcosm2014_Bin_36_FD_119763 | JGI IMG/M metagenome (GOLD analysis project Ga0181529, IMG submission 119763) | Peatland microbial communities from MTU Mesocosm Facility, Houghton, MI, USA - PEATcosm2014_Bin10_30_metaG | ecosystem: Environmental > Terrestrial > Soil > Wetlands > Peat | place... | reverse complement strand
GCCCGCTCGCCCACCTGAAAGTTGCGCACCTTGCCGCCAACCGCTTCGATGATGCCGGCCGATTCGTGGCCCAGAATGAGCGGATACGTTTCCACTCCCGGGAAGTGACCAGCCACCAGTTTGCCGTCCGTGGCATTACACAGGCAACAAGCTTCCGTGCGCACCAACGCCTGATAGGGACCGATCACAGGCTTGACGATGGGAAGTTCAACCATCCGGATCACACCGGGCTCCATGACTGCTACTGCTCGCATTGCCGTATCCTCGCTAATTCCGAATAGACGCCCTTCAACGCTCCGTAGGCTTGCTCCAGCACGGGCGTCATGGCGGTGTAAAGAGCGTGGCGACCGGCATCGGGCACGGAGCGGTCGCAAACCTGGACAAAGCGCTCGATGACGTCGAAGTCAGGAAAGAGGCCCGCAGCGACGCCGCCGATAACCGCTGCGCCCATCGAGGTAGCCTCTTCCAGATAGTTCAGACTCTCCACCGGGCAGCCGAAGACGTCGGCATGGATCTGCCGCCAGACGCGGCTGCGTGCGCCGCCGCCAATCACCGTGATGCTCTCGATGGGAACATGCTTGCGGAAGATCTCCACGATGATGCCGAGATTGAGCGAGACGCCTTCCAGAGCCGCACGCAGAAAGTCCTCATGGCGTGTCTCCAGACTTGCGCCGATAAATGCTGCGCGGGCTTCGGGGTTCCACCAGGGCGTGCGCTCGCCCAGCAGATAGGGCAGAAAGAGCAATCCGCGCGCGCCTGCAGGAACGCTTTCAATGGCCTGATCGATGAGTTCGTAAGGATTGCAGCCGCGGCGGCTGGCCTCAGCAATCTCTCCTGCGCAAAGCGTTTCTTTGATCCACTTGTGGGTTGCACCGGCGGTTTGCATGGTCCCGCTGGGATGTAGATAACCGGGCACGCAATGCGCCCAATTCATGGTACGCATCAGCGGATCGACAATGGGTTTCTTGACCGTAAGTGCTATCCACGACGAAGAGCCGAGGTAGTTGTACGCCGTGCCGGGCCGCACGCATCCCACGCCCACGCCCGCGCAACTGCCATCGCCACCGCCCACGGCAACGGGCGTTCCTGCCAGCAGGCCGGTGGCGCGTGCAGCGTCGGCCGTGATGCCGCCCAGCAGGGTGCTGGACTCCGCCGGATCAGGGAACAGGCCGGTGGAAATGCCAGCGGCAGCGAGAACTTCGCTGGACCAGGTAAAGCTGTTCAGGTCAAAGGCGTTGGTACCGGAGGCATCGGAGTAGTCGGTGGCCATGCGGCCGGTGAGCCGGCAGTTGATGTAGTCCTTCGCGCATAGTGTTTTGGCCGTGCGTGCAAACACATCCGGTTCGTGGTCCCGCAACCACATCAGCTTTTCCAGCGTGTACGACGCGCTCACACGATGACCAGTGATGCCATAAAAGCGCTCCATGCCCACGCGCGCAACCAGCTGGTCAGCCTGCACAGTTGCGCGCTGGTCGCAGTAAAGCATGGAGGGACGCAACGCCGTGCCGTCGCTCGTGACCGGCGTACACCCCATCATCTGGCCGCTCAGCGCAACAACGGCAATCTGTGCTGGCTCAACACCGGCCTGCGCAAGCAGCGTTTGGGTAGACTCGCAAATGGCCTGCCACCAGTCTTCCGGATTCTGCTCTGCCCAGTTCCCCTTGAAATAGTGGGTTGTATAGACGGCCGTATAACTGGCCACTAACTGACCGGCCGGTGTATACAGGGTGGCCTTGTTACCGGTGGTACCAAGGTCGTGCGCAAGGATGTAGTCCGCCATAGAGTGTGCTCTTTTCCGCCTTGATCAGTACCCGAAGAGATTGGCACCGCTCCAGCCAACCAGGCCAGTAAGCGCGCCGCCGATGATGCCACCAAGAATGGCCAGGCCGATGCGTGGCATGCTCTCCAGAATCAGCGCAGCGCGTTTGCCGCGCGTGGCCAGCACGATCCCGTGAATCCACATGCCGAAGGCAATGGCTGTGCCCATATCGACCCAGGGCGCCGCGCCGCGAAATCCCTGGTAGACGAGGCCGAACTGCTTGATGCCTCCCTCGGGATGCGGCAGGCCCTCGGGGTGGATTCCGAATCCTGGCAGTTTGTGGTTGAGCACCCAGAAGGTGCCAATGATAAAGCCGGCTGCCATCATACCGCCGATGGGGCCGAAATCATCCACCAGCTTGCCCCAGCAGCGAATCACCACAAATGTGACACAGAAGGCACCGAAGATGGTCGTCACAAGAGCGGCAGGCGTCATGCCCAGCCAGTCAACGTAATGCGTCAAGAATTCGACCATGCTAGGGCGTCTCCTGTGGGCGTGGCGTGGATTGGGCACGCGCTTCAGCCTGCGCGATTCGGGCCGCGGACCATCCCGCAGCGGCACCGCCCAGCAGGCAACAAACTACGACAGGCAATGCCTCCAACAACTGTGCGTGAAAGCGCACAACCGACCAGGCCACTCCCGCCGCAGCCACAGCCCATCCCTGGTCGACCCAGAGCTTTCCGGGCGGGTTGGCAATCAGGCCGTTCCAGTGGTTCATGTACCAACAGATGCTGATGGCGATAGCCGCCGTAAGCCAGCCGCCCAGGATGCCATAGCTCTTCCACATCTCGGGCCAGATGCCGAAGCACAGCGCCCCACAGATCGCTCCGCCGATGATGGTTGCAAGTCTTGCCACAGGATGAACCGCCTTGGTTTTGAAAACACAGAAGGGCCTATACAGATCCAAATTCCTTACCTGCAAAGCGCGGTAGATGTTCACCTGGCAGAGGAGGCAGGGTGCATCGACGACGTTTGGATGGCCATTCATTTTCGCATCATACCATGCATGCTATCATCATAGTATGTGAGCATGTAAGCGGATGGGTCGAAGAAGCTTTCTGGATTCTCCAGCGACCGGTGCGACCTTTGTGCGGTCACTTGGCCGAACGGTTCAGCCGTGCAAATGGCTGCACATGGGCTGGGGTGTGCATGCTGCGACACCGTAAGGATTGCCTGCAAGGCTCACTGGCGCCAGCGCCCTTGAAGCCGGGCACATCAAGAGACGAGAATCCATTTTGCGGAAGCAAAAATGTGGAGGTAGAAGTTGAAGTCCCTGGAAAAGCAGAATCAAACCAATCCTATGCTTGTGCGCATGACTGGCGCAGCCCTTGGCTTTGCAGCGCTGGTCTGGTTTCTGGTCCGCGTGGTTCCAAAGCCCAGCCGCGCCAGCTATCCATGCCAGCGTGCGGCCTTTCCCCTGGCCAGCGCCTTTGTGCTGTGGGTGTGCTCGCTGAGCGGGATTTTCTCGTTGGTTGCGCCCAAGCGGTTCCTGGTACGCCATCGCGGTCTACTGGTCAGCGCCCTGGTGCTGTTGCTGGCCGCATCAGGTGGCTGGCTCTATCAGACGCATCGCGCGCAGGCTGCGCGACGCACCACTCTCTACAACTACGCGCCGCAGCAGCGCAACATGCCGATGGGCGTGGCGCGCGGCATCTTTCCGGGCCGCGTGGTGTGGACCCGCGATCCCAAGGCCGCGCACTGGAGCGGCAACCTGAATGCGCCCACCGATCAGTGGTGGATGGATCGCAACAACGACCAGGACCGTATTGATGCAATGATGTCGGCCACCCTGCGCAAACTTACCGGCGCAAAGACCGACGAAGAAGCGTGGAAGAAGATCTTCACCTACTACAACCAACGCTCCCGCGGCATGAAGGCGCGCGGTTATCATGACAATGAAGTGGTGGCCGTCAAGATCAACTTGAACAGCAGCGCCGCCGCCGGTAGCGACAACTATGTGAATGCATCGCCGCAGGTGACGCTGGCGATGGTGCGCCAACTGGTGCTGCATGCGCATGTGCCGCAAGCGAGGATTGTGGTGTACGACGCGCAACGCAATGCGTATCCCGCGATGCTGACCAAGATCTGGAGCGAGTTCAAGGATGTGCGCTTTCTGCAGAAGCAGGAGCCGCAATCGGTGCAACCGTTCAATCCCGGCTACGGCAACTATCACGGCCTTGAAACGCCCGACTGGGTGGAGGGCGTGAGTTACTCGGCCAACGATTACAAAGATGCCAAGCTGATTCCGCGCCAGATCAAGGACGCCACCTACATTGTGAATATGGCTCTGCTCAAGGCGCATTCTTATCCCTATCCAACAGTGGAAGGCGGTGACGAAGGCCAGACTGCGGTGACGATGAGCGGCAAGAACCACTTTGGTTCCATCAAAGGAACGCCTGAGCTGCACGCCGCCATCAACACCGACAAGGAGGGCACGCCGCACGCCTACTCCCCCATTGTGGATCTGGCCGCAGCGCCGAATCTTGGCGCCAAGACAATTCTCTACATGCTCGATGGTCTCTATTGTGCGCGCCGTCATCAGTCCTATCCGGTGCACTTTCCCAATCCGCCGTTCAACAATCGCGTGGAGCCGTACGCCAACAACGAATGGCCTTCGAGCCTGCTGGCTTCGCTGGATGGCGTGGCGCTCGACTCGGTCGGCATCGACATCCTCTATGCGCAGAGCCAGAACAACATCGACAAGGGCGGTCATCAGCGCATCCAGCTCCGCGAGAACGCCGACGACTATCTGCAGGAAGAGGCCACACCGGAACATGCGCCCTCAGGCACGCATTACATGGTTGACGGCAAACCAACCACCAGCCTGGGCGTCTTTGAACACTGGGATAGCGATGCGACGCGGCAATATTCGCGCAACAAGGATCACAAACATGGCACGGGAATCGAACTGATCTATACGTTGATGTAGGCAGCGCGATTCACCATCAACAAGGTGCGCGCCTGCTCCCATCTTGCCTTCCGGGAACAGGCGCACTTTGGTTCCACCCCGCACGCGCAGCATCCGTTCAGTGCACAACGCTTGGCCAGAGGCTGCACTTACTGGTAACGAGTTGATGCCAGCATCAACCTTGCATGCCATTCCATCGCTCCTCGCGCCGGAGATCGTCCCATGAAAAAGCTTCTTCTTGCTGTCTCCCTTCTTGCATCTCTCGTTTCGCTGTCCTTGCTGACCGCGCAGACAACAGCCCATCTATTTCTCAAACTGCCGGCTTTTGTTGCTACGCCAGACGGCATGGCGATTGCACCGGACGGCTCGTTGATCGTGTCCTGTCCGAACTTCGCCAGCTATCCGCAAGGTACGGACAAGCCGGAGGTGCCTGCCTGTCTGGCCAAGATCGACCTGAACGGCGTAGCGCACAAATGGATTGATCTGCCACCAATGTCCGAGACCGGGCGCATCTGCCCCATGGGGATTGAGTTCGGCCCCGATGGCGAGCTCTACATGGTGGACAACCAGAACTGGCTAGCTGGCAATGGTGCGAATGGTGAGATCAATCAGGGCCGCATTCTGCGGCTGGTCATCCATCACAACCATCTGGATGAAATTACCGTGGTGGCGAAGGGCATCAGCCATCCGAACGGAATCCGCTACCGAAACGGCTATTTGTTTGTAACAGTGTCCATGCTGGCCAAGGTGAAACGGCCGGATGGGTTGCTGGTAAGCGGCGTCTACCGCTTTCCCGCCGATGGGCATGAAATTCAAGTGACCAACGGGCTTGAGGACAAGAGCTTGGTCGCTAGTTTCGTTACCCACAATCGCTATACCCAATACGGGCTGGATGGAATTGCCTTTGACAGCAAGGGCAACCTGTTCGTAGGCAACTTTGGCGATGGCGCCATTTTCAAGCTGGTTCTCGATGCAGAAGGCAAGGTGATTTCAAATTCTCTATTCGCCCAGACCGACTTCGATCTTGCGCGTGATCCAACGACGCCGGGCTTTCTGGCCTATGCCGCGAAGACCAGATTGCGCACTACCGACGGTATCTGCGTGGATGCAGAAGACAATCTGTACGTTGCGGATTTTTCCAATAACGCAATCGACAAGGTGACACCAAATGGAAAGATCTCTGTGCTGGCCGCAAATGCCGACAGCGACGGACAGAGGGGCGAGCTGAATGAGCCCGGAGAACCGATTGTGTGGAATGGCAGGCTAATCGTATCCAACTTTGACGCGGTTTCCGGCCCGGACAAAGTGCACACCCAGCATCACGCACCCGCAACGCTCTCGGTCGTGGAGTTGCAAGAGTAACTGGAAGCCGAGTGATTGAACTCCACCTGCATCGAGCCGCGCCGATTGGCCGGCTCGGATGCTTCTGAATTGTCCACTAGCGAATGGAATCAAGAATCGCGCCACTCTGCAGGGCAAGAAACGAACTGATGCTGCCTGATGTCTATTTACCCATTTCTTGACTCATGTGGGCCACCTAGATAAGGCAGAAACCAACCAGCGTCGCTTGGCTCCGACTCTGGCCCACATCACCGCAATCAGTGGACCACTTCACTGGAATACGCAGTCAGGCAAAGGGCTTGAGCGGTTGTCGTGGCTCCGACGAGGCATTCCGTGCACCACTCCAATCTCTCTGAGAACGGCGAGAAAAAGACCAGCCGGCGAGGCATTGCCGGCTGGATATTGAATAGTTCGAGACGGAATGTATCCGTATACATTTGAAGCGAATTTGACGCCGCTGTCAAGAGAAGTTTTAACCCCATTGCGGTAGCCAGGCCGGCGCACACTCCAGAAATTGCGGACCAACAGGATTTGGCTTGCGATTGGGGTGTCACCCGATGGAGTGCGCTCAACGGAGCGCAGGGTAGGTATGGTCATGGTTGAGCGGAATCAGGTTCCAGGGGCGGGGGCTCGATGCGCTTTTTCCAGATGTCGGGCAGCCAGAGGTCGAGTTCCTCCGGTAAGATTACGGTTTCTGTCCATGCGTCTGATCCCAACTGCTTTCCCTCCGCTGCACCATCTCCCGTATTCCTCCACAGCCTCTTCCCTTTCGCCGACGCTCTTTCTCGTGCTCTGTTGACCACTCGTAACCGTCAAGAGTCACGATTCCCTCGTCCGAATGGGGAATTGGCGAGGGACAGATGCTGCGTCGGGTTCAATTGACCCGAGATCTGAACGAACGCAGACGCAAGCCCGTCGCTGGTTACGCCGATAGAAGACTCGCCGCTTTTATGCTCGATCAAGATCCGGGCGCGGCCGTTGTACATTTGAACGACACGGGAACCGCTCGACGTACCAAGGTTGTCGATCAGCCGTCCGCTACCGGCGAGCGAGAAGCGAATGACGTTTTTCGCGTCGAGGCAAAGCACGCCATTCGCGTCAAATAATTTGGCTTCGACCGTTACAGTCGTTGCATCGCGGGCAATCTCTGCCAGTTCTAACTTGGCCGGCTTTTCCCACTTCGCGGTCTGATACTCGAATTCAATTTCATCGCTAACAGTGACGCCATCCTTGCTGGCAACTATCTGCAGATGATTCTTTCCCGGAGCAAACTTTGTCGTCCAACGCAACCCGGCAGCAGGGAAATTCTGACTGTCGCGGTGACGAATCCCCACGGATTCTCCGTTGACGAACAATTCGACGCCAGGACAGTTCGAATAGACCTTTACCATACGCGGTTCACCTTCCGCTCCCCAGCGGACGGGCCATGTATGGCCGTAGATATGCGCCATCGGCTTCTCGCTCCAATATGACTGGAAGACGAAGTAGCTCTCTTTCAAAGTCATATCGCGTTCGACAAGGCCCTTCTGATTGACACGGGGAATAGGGTTTTCCACTCGTAACGGTGTGGTGAAGTCCTTGAAGATCCATTGCGCCGATCCGGTAAGCCAGGGCAGCGTCTCCTGCACCTTCAAGTGCCAGTCGAAGAGGTTGCAGGCATAGCTTTCCGACCAGTTGCCGTCGCGCGAGACACGCAGTTCGGCTCCGGTGGGCAGGTAATCTAGTCCGCGCTCATCGGTCCGATTGCCAGCAGTAATTTTTTCCAGCTCTGCATCCGTGCACTCCGCGTGGCGGCGCGCATGACTGTCGGCACCCCATTCAATATGGATTAGGTGTTTTACGCGCTCGCGTTCGGTTTCCAGGGCTATTTGATATTCGGTATAGGCGCCGCGATACCAGCCTTCCCAAATGGAAGGTGAGTACACGTCGGGAATATCGCGCGCGAAATCGCAGCGGCGGAAAGATGTGACCCGCTGCGGATCCAGCACGTGCGCCAGCTGGTTCATCTTTTGCATAAAGCCGCGAATGGCGGCCTGATCCGTCGCTGGATATTCGCCCGGCCAGTCGTCTTCATTGCCCAATCCCCACATCAGCACGCAGGGGTGGTTGAAGTGCTGGTCGATCATGGTGGCCAACTGGGCGCACGTCTGCTGCTGCCACTTTTCGTCGCCGATGCCGGACCGGCACCACGGCACCTCTTCCCACACCAAGAGGCCTAGTTCGTCGCAGAGATCCAGAACCAGGCGCGGCTGCTGGTAGTGAGCGAGGCGGATGAAATTGGCACCCATCGCCTTGATCAACTCCATCTCCTTGCGGGTCAGGTCGTCTGGCTGCGCGGCGGCAAAGCCGGCGTGGTCCACATGGCGCTGCGTACCGCGCAGCAGGAGGCGCTCGCCATTCAGCTTGAACGGACCGTGATCGACAAACTCCACGTGCCGGATGCCGAACTGTTCCCTAGATGTGCATTCGCCGAACTCGGTTGTGAGCATGACGCAGCACGTGTACAGGTGCGGATGTGCGGGTGACCAGGTCTCTGGTGCTACGATACCGAACGAAGCAATCTCGGATTCCTGTTCCCATGCGGCAAGCATCTTCTCAGATTGGTAGACAGCCCTGCCTTGGGCGTCGGTCACTTGAATGGCCAGCGTGGCATTGCCGGAATACTGCCGCGGGTTATAGAGACGCGCACTTACTTTCACGGTTGCGGGAGATCCGGGCGCGAAGCTGTGCGCCACGTGTACCGCTTCAAGAGAGACGGCTGGCGTATGGACCAGATGCACATGGCGATAGAGACCGCCGTACAGGCTGAAATCGCTCAGATCGGATGGCGCGCGCTCCAGGTCCTGCGAGTTGTCGCACAGAACGGAGAGAGCCGCCATACCCTTGCTTGTGCCAGGTGCGGCAGCCGCCAACGCATCCGTAACATCGAATACGAATTCGTCGTAACCTCCGATGTGCGTCCCCACCAGCGTATTGTCGATATAGATCTGCGAGGTCTGCCCGGCACCTTCGAAATAGAGCAGCGTGCGGCCGTTCTTCAAGGAATTGAGCATGGGAATATGGTTGCGATACCAGCCGTGTCCGCGATAGTACGGAGTGTCGGGATCGCAGGCGTCGTAATGATTGAAACAGTGAGGGAGCGAAACCTTCTTCCAGACAGCGATCTCATCGCCGTGCCACACCTCCCACGGTCCGTCCAGCGGTCCTTGGTAGTACTCCCAGTTGGAATCCAGGCAAAGCGACGTACTGGCCGGGTTCGCACCGTTAACCAAACCCCGCACCAGCGATGCCTGCAGCGGCACGCAAGCCTGTGTGGTCGCGGCGACTGCGGCCATCGATTTCAGGAATTGCCGACGTGATGAAATTGAGATTGCCTGTGACATAGCTCTCCGAAACTGTACCCAACGCGTTCTGGTTTTTCCCGCACGACAGCGACCCCTTGCCGATGCGCCGGGACCTCTCCCTGTGTGGGCTTAACGCGGTTTATCTTTACTGCGGAATGACGACGGGGGCGGTTGTGACATCCAGGTGCTACTTACCCCACCCATTCGCGGTTGACACCTACACGTTCAGGTCAATGCGGCATGGCCGGATTGCGTTTGCCCCCACTCAATTGCTCAATGGCAGCCTCATATTCGGGGTCGTGATACACAGCTTCGGCGCGCCGCAATTCCCCCAGCAGCGCCTGGCCATGAAAGCCGGCGATCTGCTGGTAATCCCAAGGCCTGGCGCCCACGGCATACAGGAGTAGAAAATCCAGGGACGCGCGAATGCATCTGCCATCCGCTGTTTTGTAGCCCCAGAGGTCAACCCCAACCTGCGAACCAAGCCAGGCAAGCTGCATTAACGCGTCGAGATTTCCAATGCTGTAGCTGAAGGCATTGGTTCTAACAAGCTCCAACGGTTCACGCCCATCAGGCTCAATCTGCACTGTAATGCGTCTGGTCTTTACGCGATCAAGCGTTTCGATCGCCAGCTTCGTGTCGCCAATGAAGAGCGCATAATCGGTAACCTGCAGGTCGTACCAGGACCCGTGATTGTTTTGCGCTGCATCCTCGGCCTTGCCCTTCTCACTGGTGCGCATCCAATGGAGAAACTGCTCGAACCACGTCTTCATGCCCTGTTGATCCGCAACGCTCCACGCATTCGAACCGGCAAGCAGCCCCACCGCATCCAATGCCGGCATCAGGAATCTAGTTTCTATCAGCCCGATCCCGCGCCCAGTATTGGTGCCGGGGATCCCTTGGCCGAATTCGAGGTTGGGATTCATGCGCGTGGAGGGATCGAGAAACCATGTGCGCAGCAGTAACGCGGCTCGGTTGGCATAGTCAGCATTGCCTGTGTAGTAATACGCTAGCGCCAGATCCCGCGCATCTTCACCCATGCGATCCATAGAGTCATGATCGGTGATCTTCTTGATCTCGGGATTGTGTTCGCCGTCGCGCCGAATATAGGGCAGGCCGTTGGGCTTGGTGGGGTCGGGCCAAAAATACGGAGCCTGGCTCATATAGTCGTGCTTGTCGCCACTGGGCGGAGCAACCCCCTTCTGCATGACGGAAAATGGGCCTTCCCACATCGCCTTATCTGCTGCCGAAATCGCCGTCTTCAATAACTCCTGCCTGTGCGCATCGCCCGGAGCAGCCGACTTGATCTCCGCAAGCATCTTTGCATCCTGGAGGAAGACGCGCGGCGGGGATGTTACCGAGCCGGCCGCTTTGGATGGCTTGAGAGAAGAGGGGGTTTGCGCCCCGGAAGAAAGAGCGAATAGAAGCACAAGTGGCAAGGCTCGAAAGCGCATCTTGGTCCGAAGGGTCATGCGAAGATACTCCTTAACAAATAGCTATTGAACGCCGAAGCGCCCGACAGCAAGGGTTGCAAGCACAATTTGTCTGTTCTCATCAGGCCGTAGGGTACTGCTGATTTACTTGCCCGCACTTGGCGATGGGCACTGTTCTTGGCGCCCGTCCGGTCAGCCCGCTTTCGAAGACCTTCTGATCCAGCGCCCCGCCGCACTTATGCCTGCAGCTCAGGTCAAACGGGAACTGTTCACTTGTTCGTTATAAGGTCAAAATCCTTTGGATTCTCTTCAAGCGTGACATCCTTGTACTCGTCCAACAGGCCGGCATTGTGCATCTGCCAAGCGATTGGGCCAGCCTTACCAGCGGACGGATCATGAAAATCGAGGACCTCCACTGCCTTGCTCCCCAAGGGTTGCGCGATGGCCATCCGCCATAAAGCCAGCGGCGGCCATAATCGCGGGAGTTAGAAATGTTCTTCTTTTGATCGAAACTGTCGATTTTCACACGATGGAACTCCTCGAAGGTTTCATGCCGCGAATCGCGGTTCGCAAGATCGATGATTCGCTATCCTTCAATCTTCCATGCCCGGGCGGAGGCTTGATCGAGCGCGCCGACGGCGATCAATTGAATATTGTCGTCGCCGGTTTGAACCTTCTGGCCGTGAATACCGCCGACAGCATTCATGGTTTCCTGTGCCTGTTTGTAGACGCTGACCAGACGTTGGTTGTTGTCGGGGTCGTGGTTGGCGGCGTTGTTGCCTTTGAGCGGCAGCAGGATGTGCCGGCTGGCATGATAGTCAATGGCCAACGGATCGTGTCCAGCCAAGAGAATATTCTGGCGGCTGGTGATAGCGGGGGGATATCCGACGCAGCCGCTGACCTCACGTCCATTCACCGTCATTGAACCGTAGCTGACCCAGATGCAGTCCAGGATGTTCAAGTCGGGTACGCGCACTTCCGTCCACATCCGGGCGCATTGCGAGCCGAGATCTGCATAATGGCGCTTGGCCGAAGAGCCGTCGGTCATGGAGAGCGTGCCGTAGACGATCTTCAGCGCGCCCGTCATCCCGATATCGCCGCTATGATCCTTGAGCACGGCACAATGAATGAGCTTGAGATTCTGCGCGTAGCCCGTACCGTTCCAGCGTCCCTCCCTGAGTTCGATGCGGTTGCCCCCAACGGTCGTAAAGCAGGGATAGGAAATGCATGGAGTCCCCTTGTCACCGATGCGGCGGTAACCGTTGGTCTTGTGGTCATCAGCCTCGATCATGACGCTGGCAAAGGGATCCATCAGGAAGGCGCTGACGGGCTTACCGGCAAAGACCGTATGGACCAGATAATCGATCGTCGTCACATCCTGCTGCTCGGCATTGACCATAACCTTGCCATCTAGTTCCGGGAATGGCCTGTACTCGGTCTTGTTCACATCGTTGTGGATACCGTCGAAGGTGGCGGGCCGGTTTTGGCCGTTCTCAAAGATC
>Ga0181529_10006107_pt1 | contig 12350 bp, 7 predicted proteins | sample PEATcosm2014_Bin_36_FD_119763 | JGI IMG/M metagenome (GOLD analysis project Ga0181529, IMG submission 119763) | Peatland microbial communities from MTU Mesocosm Facility, Houghton, MI, USA - PEATcosm2014_Bin10_30_metaG | ecosystem: Environmental > Terrestrial > Soil > Wetlands > Peat | place... | reverse complement strand
GATACGCCCATTCAGCGCGTCGCCGAACTCACGCCCTCAGCCTGGGCCCGAAAAACGCAAGCATAAATTCCTCTCATCTCCCACCCGCCACCGTCAACCGTGTACTTGGCTGGACGCATACCATTAAATGATGAGTCAAATCAGGGCGTGCGAGAGATTCTCGGCGAAGGACATGTCGACGATATGTTGGTATGGTCTCTAACTCAGAACCTCGGCGTCTTTATCCTTACCGACAGCTATCTGATGAACGTTGAACTGTCGTACAAGGTTGCATCTGGAGACACCCTTTGGACCATTATGAAGAGATTCCACGCGGGATCACCCCCTCCAACCTTCGGCGCATTGGCGGATCAAATCGCGAGGAGCAATGGGTTGGAGTCCCCTGACCGAATAAAGAGTGGAGAAAGAATCCGGTTCCGGTGGCCTGGAATAGGATTGCCCCCCGTTAACGATATCGGAGGAGGAAATCCGTGCCAACCGATCTCACGCTCGGCGGAGCAAGCTAGCGACACAGGTCCTCAGCTCGAAGAATCAACGAAACAGAGTGCCACCGGTTCTATTGATTCAGATTCTGATGAACCCGCGGTGTAGGTTCATGCTAAAACGCCGAGCACCCTTCGAATGCGGTAGCCAACGCCGGCCGAGGGATGGATACTTACCCGAGCCGGAGGGCGCAAACCGGAGGCGGCCGGAAGGCCAGGGTCCCCTTGCCTCTCTGTCGAAGACCTGTCCTGAGTGCAGCGGGTTGAAAGGTCGAGATTCCGTCTGCCCCACCGCAGGCGGTTTGCAGAATATTACCCTCCGTTGGCGCACAATAGTAGATAGAGACAGGGGCGCGCAGCCCCTCCTTCGCCGGATCGGCCGTGCGTTCTGCCCGCAACGCAGCCGAATTGCCGTCGGGGACCCGTCAAACCGGCGATCCAGGGGATTCTTTTGCATCGCGTTTTTGGCGGTGAAACTGTGAAACCGCACCTAGACCGATGAAAACAAAAGCGCGTTTTAGAAAACTTCACGGAAACACGCAAACTGTGAAGCTGTGAAAACGTGTGAATTCCACGCGGGCGCGCGTTGCATTGCATCGGCGCCCGCCTCTAACTCGCTTCCCGCCCTTCGAAGTGGGCTTCGATCTCTTCCAGCGTCTTGCCCTTGGTCTCCGGCAGCAGGAAGGCCGCCACCAGGAAGTACACCACCGTGAAACCGGCGAAGAGGAAGAAGATCGAGGAATAGCCGTATCGGCCGACAAAGGGCAGAAAGATGCCGGCCAGCGTGGTCGAGACCAACTGGTTGATGACCAGCGCGACGCTCATGCCGTTGGATCGGATGCGCGTGGGCATCAGCTCCGACAGCGCGAGCCAGACGCACACGCCGGGGCCGAGCGCAAAGAACGCCATGAACGCGTAGAGGCCCATGGCGACCCGCCAGCCGTGGCTCGAGTCGGGCACGCGGCCGATCAGCGCTTTCTCGATCTTCAACGGCGCGGTGCGGGCCCGGTCCAGATCGGCAAATGGATTCTTGAAGAACGCTTCCACCTTGTTGGCGGGAACGCAGCTTGCGCGCGAAATTTGAATGGGCGCGGCGGCGGGATCGCCGGAGCGCGCAAAGGTGGTGGCCGCGGTGAAGTCGCCGTAGGAATAAATGATCGCCAGGGAGGCGCGATCGCTCTCGATACCGCTTTCCGCGGCGTTCTGCGCGGCCAGCAATCTGCCGGCCTCCGCCGGATCGAAGCGCAGGGTCAGCTCCTGATCGGGAGTGACCAGCGTTTGAACCATGCTGTGGGCGTCCACGCCCACTCTTTCCGTGCGTAGAAACAGAATGCCCACGCCCACCAGCGAAACGATGATGCCGCTGGTGCCCAGAACCAGCAGGAACTTGCGGCCTTTGCGATCGACCAGCACCATGCCCACCATGGTCATGAGGAAGTTCACGACCGTGAAGATCGCGTAGCCCCAGTGCGCCTGAAGATCGGAGAGCCCGCTTTGCAGCAGAATGCCCGTGTTGTAGCCGATGATCGAATTGATGCCGGTGGCCGTGTTGCAGAAAAGAATCACGCAGGCCAGCAGGAAGGGAATGACATACTTTCGGCGCAAAAGGGAATCGTGAAGCTTTTCGCCCGTGGATCGTTTGGCGTTGGCGCTGTGCGCGGCCGCTTCCATCTCGCCGAGTTCGGCCTGGGCCTGATCTGGAGTGCGGGAGCGCAGCAAGGCCGCAAGGGCGCGCTGCGGTCTTCCGCACCGGAAGAGCCAGCGCGGCGACTCCGTCACCAGCAAACTACCCAGCACAAACAGCACGCCCGGAGGCAGCGAAACCCAGAAGATGCTGCGCCAGGCCTGGTCCTTGAATCCGAAGAGGACAGCGGCATCCGCGCTGGCGGCCACGGCCTGCACGCGATAACTGAAGTAGATTCCAGCCACGGCCGCAGCCACGATGCCCAGCGTGAGCAGCCACTGGAAGACTCCCGTTCCCTTGCCGCGCGCCGATGCGGCCAGGCACTCGGCCAGATACAGCGGAACCACCACGCCGATGAACCCGCCGCTGATGCCCTGCAAGAGCCGGCCGAAAAACAACGGGCCATAGCCGTGCGAGAGGGCGATCACCGGAATGCTGACCACGAAAGCAATCCCGCTCAGAACCATCAGCGGCTTGCGTCCCATCCAGTCGGCGAGCAGGCCGGCAAAGAGCGTGGAGAAGACGCTGCCCAGCAGCACCGCGGCCACAATCACCGAAAGCTGCTCGGCCGTCAGGCCCGAAGTCGCTTCCAGATAGGGCAGTGCGCCGCCGATGATGCCTACGTCGATTCCGTACAGCAGGCCGCCCAGACCCGCAACCAGCAGCAAAAAAAGGTTATACCGGCGCATGGCGGAGGAGCCGGCCCAGGAAGGCATATTTGTGGATTCGTTCGCGGTCAGCGTCAATGGCGTGAGTCCCTTTCGCACCTATTGCCGCCGCCGAAGCGGCAAGAATCGGCGGGCACAGGGAGAATTCCATCTCCCGGCAAAAGTGCGTATCCAGTCCCAGTCAAGGTAGCAGCGCGTACGTTCAGTCGGCAACGGCGGAATGGAAATGGGAGATTTGCGTTTAACCTCAGTATGTTTCACAACCTCCAAGCGGATGCCGTGTTTCTGCGCTCGCTCCGGCGAGAATAAAGTCAAACGCCATCGACTGGTTCACGCCTTCCGTTACAAACAACGGAATCCGCGGCAGCGGCGCCTTGAGTGCGCACATATATTGACCTCCGCCCGAAACAGTGCCGAGCCCACGGGGAAACCTTGCCGTATGCTTGCGGGGGCCATTCATGTTTGGAACTGGAAGGCACAGAGGAGAGCACTTTTTCGACCGCGCTTTTTCATTTTGCCTCCTCTCGTTGCAGTTCCCGCTCACGCAGCCAGGTAAAGATCACCGGAGTCACAATCAGCACATGGAGGAGGGAACTGATCATTCCTCCCAGTACCGGTGCGGCGAGCGGCCGCATGAACTCGGCGCCGGTGCGCGTGGACCAGAGCAGCGGCAGCAGGCCGGCAACCACCGTGGCCACGGTCATTACCTTGGGGCGAAGGCGCAGCAGAGCACCCTCCATGACGGCGGCGTGCAGGCCGGCACGGGTAAGTTTGCCATCGGCGGCGGTGCGGCGGGCAACGGCTTCCTCCAGATAGATGACCATGACTACGCCGGTCTGCACCGCGGTTCCGAAGAGCGCAATGAAGCCGACCCATACTGCGACCGAGAAGTTGAGTCCGAGCGCTTTCACCAGGAAGACTCCTCCGGTGAGCGCAAAAGGAACGGCCAGCAGGACGTGCGCCGCCTCTTTCACGGAGCCGTACGTGCGATAGAGCAGGGCGAAGATCACCAATAGAACCAGGGGAATAACAAGTTCCAGGCGCTTGCGCGCGCTTATCTGGTTTTCGTATTGGCCGCTCCACTCGATGTAGTAGCCCGGCGGCATTTTTACGCTGCCCGATACCACGCGCTTGGCCTCATCCACGAAGCCGCCCACGTCGCGGCCGCGCACGTTGAGGAGGACTGCCCCGCGCAACAGGCCGTTTTCGCTCGTGATCATCGAGGGGCCCATCGTCGTTTGGAGGGTGACCACTTTGCTCAGCGGCACCTGCGCGCCGCTGCTTCCGGCTACCAGGACATCGCCGAGTTGTTGCGGATTCTCGCGGAAATCGCGCGCATAACGCACACGCACTGGGAAGCGCTGTCTTCCTTCGATAGTGGTGGTCAGATTCTTGCCGCCCACCGCGGTTTCAATCGCGTCCTCCACGTCCGCGACATTCAAGCCATAGCGCTCCGCCGCCGGCCGGTCCACAGTCATCTCCAGATAGGGAGAGCCGGTGGTGCGCTCGGCATAAACATCGGCAGCGCCGGGAATCTGGCGAACGACTTCCTTGATCTCTTCCGACTTGGCTTCAATCACGCTGAGGTCAGGACCAAAGACCTTGATACCGACCTGCGTACGAATGCCGGTGGAGAGCATGTCGATGCGATTGCGTATCGGCTGCGTCCAGATGTTGGTGACGCCTGGAATCTGCAGCTTCTCATCGAGCCTGGCAAGGATTGCATCTTTCGTAAGGCCCTTGGGCCACTGATCCTTGGGCTTGAAGGTGATGGTGGTTTCGCTCATGTTGACAGGAGCTGGATCGGTGGAGGTCTCTGCCCTGCCCACTTTGCCCACGACCATCGCGACGGCAGGATCGGCGGAGATGATCGCGTCCTGCTGGCGAAGGATCTCGGTCGCCTTGGTGAGCGAGATGCGGGGATCGGTAATGGGCATGAAGAGCGCCGTCTCCTCATCGAGCGGCGGCATGAACTCGGAGCCGATCGTGGTTGCCGTGTAGATGGCCGCGAGGAACAGGGACAGCGCGGCGCCGAGTGTGATGAGCCGATGGCGCAGCGCCCAGCCGAGCGCGGGCCGGTAGATGGCGCGCAGCACGCGCATCACTGGATTCTCATCCTCTCGATGCAGCTTGCCGCGAATGAGGAAAGTGCATAGAACCGGCACCAGCGTAATGGCCATGATGGTGGAGCACACCATGGCAAACGTCTTGGTGAATGCCAGGGGATGAAACATTTTGCCTTCCATGCCGGTGAGCGCGAAAACCGGAACGAAGGCAAGGATGATGATGATCATGGCAAACGAGATCGGCCGACCCACAAGCCTTGCGGCGTTGAGCGTGATCTCCCAGATGTGTTCGCGATAGTTGCCGTGCTCTCGCTCGTAGCGCTCCGCCTGGCGGATGACGTTTTCCGTCATCACAATTCCCGCGTCGACGAGCACGCCGATGGCGATGGCGATTCCGCCCAGCGACATGATGTTCGACGAGATGCCCGCGCCCTTCATGAACAGGAATGCGCCGAGAACCGCCAGGGGCAGCGGAATGGTGACCACGAGGATGCTGCGAAAATGCCACAGGAAAAGCACGTGCGCCAACGTGACCAGAACGATCTCTTCGATCAACGCGTGGCGTAGCGTGTCTACGGCATGATCGATGAGGATGCTGCGGTCATAGAAAGGAACGATCTTCACGCCCGCGGGAAGGCCCGGCTGTATGTCGCCGATCTTCTTCTTGACGGCCTCGATGACTTCCCGCGCATTGGCGCCGTAGCGGATGATGACGACTCCGCCTACGGCTTCCCTGCCATCTTTGTCGAGAACGCCGCGCCGAAACTCGGGGCCTAGCTGCACGCTGCCCACATTGCCGACAGTGACCGGCGTGCCGTTGTAGACACCTAGAGAAATATCCTCAATGTCTTTCAGCCCGCGAATGAGGCCGATGCCGCGCACCATGTTTTCGGTGTCGCCTACCTCGATTACCTTGGCGCCGACGTTGTTGTTGCTGCGTTCCACCGCGGCCACCACGTCCTTGAGAGCGACGTTGTAGGCGCGCAGCTTCATGGGATCGAGATCGATCTGGTATTGCTTCACGAATCCGCCCACGCTGGCGACCTCGGCAACACCAGGCACAGAGTTCAGTTGGTATTTGATGAACCAATCCTGAATGGAGTGCAGTGTGCCGCTGTCGTAGGGGCCTTCGACCGTGTACCAGAAGACCTGTCCCACGCCGGTCGCGTCCGGACCCATCATCGGCGTCACGCCCGCGGGCAGAAAGCTGCCGGCGAGGCTGAGCCGCTCCAGCACGCGCGTGCGCGCGAAGTAGATATCCACCGAGTCTTCGAAGATGACATTCACCATCGAAAACCCGAAGGCCGAGGAGGAGCGCACCGTGCGCACATGCGGCAGCCCTTGCAGGTTCACGGTGAGCGGGTAGGTGATCTGGTCTTCGACCTCTTGCGGACTGCGCCCTTGCCATTCCGTGAAGACAATGACCTGGTTCTCGCTCAGGTCTGGAATCGCATCGATGGGCGTATGCAGCAGCGCCCAGTATCCCCACGCCGCCAGCGCGGCATAGGCGGCCAGAATCAGCCAGCGGTTTTTCATCGAGAATTCGATAATCCGGTTGATCATTGTGCCTCCTATTTCGCGCTGAGATGGGTGTGGAAGGAGGCGATCACGCCGCTGTTTCTGCGCGCCTCGACAAGGACATTCCAAGTTCCTGCCATGGGCGGCTGGCCTTTGCCCATATACATCTGGTGAGCCGGCATCCATGGAAGGCTGAAGGAACTCCTCATCTCCGGCATATTCATTGCCGGCATGGCGGGCATGATCAGCGTGACCGTTACCTGCGCATCGGCAATGGGCTTTCCACTCGCATCGGTCAGGTTCACGTGGAAGGTATTGTCCGCGCCCGCCTTCATCGGGTCGGCGTCTGCATGGAAGTCGATCTTCGCGGTGCTGGCCTCCGTGCTCTTATCCTTCGAAGGACCTGAAGCTGATTGGCTTGCAGCAAACTCTTTCGATCCGCCGTAGAGCCCCGACATGCCCGAACTCAAGTGCGCCTGCGAGTCGATGAGGAAGTTGCCGTTGAGCACCACCTTGTCGCCCAGCGCCAGCCCGCTCGACACAGGGAACAGGTCCTCAGAAGGCGCACCTACCTGCACTTCGCGCGCTTCGAAGACGCCATTGGGCCGCGCCAGATAGACGAGCTTGCGCGTGCCTGTATCGAGCACAGCCGAGCGCGGAACTACGATGGCGGGTTGCGCCGCACGGCTCACGAAGGTGGCATTCACAAACATGCCGGGCAACAGACGCATTCCAGGATTGGCGACGTGCACATGCACCGGTACGGTGCGCGTCTGCGGGTTGGCCGCGGGTTCAATAAAGTCCACGTGGCCGTGGAGGGTTTGGTTGGGCAGGGACTCGGCCGTGATATCCACTTCCTGACCCTGGCGAATCTGTGGCAGTTGCTCCTCGTAAACATCGGCCTTGATCCACACCTGGCTCAGATCGGCAACGGTGAACAGCGTATCGCCCGCGTTCACATACTGCCCCTGCGTCACCTTGCGATCGACGACCGTTCCAGAGGCATAGGCGTAGATCGTCACGTGCGGTACGGGGCTCGTTCCCGGCGCGTCAATTTGTTTGTTTGAAATGCCCCAAAGCTCCAGCTTGCGCTGGCTTGCTTCCACAAGCGCATCGGCCTGCTGGCGCGCATACGCGTCGTCCGACTGGCGCAATTGCTTGCGATTCTCTCCGGCCAAGCGGTACTCTTCGAGAGCTGTCGCCACCTCGGGACTGTATAAGTCGGCCACTGCTTGACCGCGTCGCACACGCTCGCCGGTGTATTGCACATAGAGCTTGTCCACGCGGCCGCCGATGCGCGCGCTCACACTGGCAAGCTGCGCCTCCGGCTGCTCTACACGGCCAAACGCGGCAATGTCGGTCTTCAATGTGGCCGTGCGCACCTCGGCAACCTGCACGCCCGCCGCGGTGATCTCGGAGGGGCTCAGTTGAATCGTCGTGCCCGGTTGCGTGCCTTGCTGTGTGTCCCGGCCAGTCTCAGGCTGCGCCGCCGCGGCCGGCTTGAACGCAACCTGCGCGGCTACGGATGCAAAGGACGGTTGTTCCCTCGCAATCAGAACTCCAGCGGCCAGCGCTGCCGCCAAAAATCCAGCACCTGCTCCCAATGCGATCAACTTTTTCTCTCTTGCCGTCATTTGCTTGTCCTTTCTGTGCCGGGCCGGGCGGGCAGAGACGCGCCGATTGCGCGCTCCAACTGGGCAATGCCTGCGTCCGTGGCCGCGGACGCCTTGTAATAGGCGGTTTGAATATCGAGCAGCAGATTCTGGCTGTCGAGCAGACTCATGAACTCGGCGCGATTATTCTGGTAGGCGGCAGTGGATGCCTTGAAAACAGCATCGGCCTGCGGAAGCAGCGTGTCGCGATAGAGCTTGACTCGCTTCTGCGCGGCCAGCACATCGATCTGCGCCTGGCGGATTTCGAGAAACACCGTGGATGTGCGTGCATCGAGTTCGGCTTGCGAAACATCCGTCGCCGCATCGGACTGCTTTGCCTCGCCCTCGTGGCGCTCACGATTCATCCAGGGCAGATTCATTGCCAGCTCAGCCATATATGCGTTGCGCGAAGCGGAGCCGGTGGGCATCAGCATATAGCCCAGGGCTACGGTGAAGTCGGGCTTCATGGCCAGCCGCGTCAACTGCCCCTGATCCCGCGATCGCACAATCTGCTTGCGCAAGGCGGCCAGTTCAGGACGGTTTTCGATGGCCGCGCGCTCCAATTCCTCAATCGAGGGCAGCGCGGCCGGGCTTGCGTAGCTGCCGGCAATCTCGACTGCCTCGTCCGGGCTGCGACCCAGCAGCGCGTTCAACTGTGCCCGCGCGTTGTCCCTTTCCTCTTCGAGTTCGATGAGGTGCTCGTTCAGCCGGGTCAGCGCTATTTGCGCGCGCAGCACGTCGGCCTGGGGCGACTTGCCGGTGGTGTATTGAGCAAGCACCGCGGCCAGAGCTTCTTTCAACAGCGACGCTTGGCGGTCGTGCAGCTTTATCTCATCCGCGTTGCGCATCAGGTCTGCGCATGCCTTGCGGACCTCGGCGGAGACTTCCTGACGCAACGATTCGAGTTCGCTGGCCGCCACTTCCACGTCGTCCCCGGCAACCTTGGCGCGGAGGTCCCGCTTCTGTTTGCTTGGAAACGACTGTTGCAGGCCGAACATGAGCTGCGCCTGGTTCATGTCCCACGGTTGCCGCAGTGGCGTATCCCAGTCGCGCACCATCAGCATGGGATCGTCCAGGCTGCGCGCAGTTGTGGTCTTGAGTCGGGCCAGTGACAAGCGCCGCACTGCCGCTCGTATCTCGGGGTTGGCCTGAAGGGCCTCGGCCACTGCTTCATCGACCGGCAACGGCGCGGCGGCCAGGGAAGGGACAGGTACAGAAGGCGGCTCTGTCTGTCCCGGACAGACAATAGACAGCGCCAGCACAAACGGCGCAACAACACAGATGGATTTCACTCTTCAACTCCGCGGAAGTAGGCAAAAGAGACACGCCAAGGCACAGAAATGCGCGCCCCGGAAAGCCACGGCGGAAATGAAAAGCTAGATTCTTAAGTTGAATGCGCCCGGGGGCGGAGACTGCGGAGGCACCACCGCCAATGCCGGAAACTCGCTCGGCGATGAGAATTCATCGGAGGGGATGAACTCCTGAACAATACTCGACAGGGCCGGGCCAGGAAGGTTTGGCGTAACCGCGGCGGCTGGCAGTGGGGTGCTGACGATGCAGCAATTCGTCTGGACGGTTTTGTTGGTCTCGGACGCGGGAACGCAGCAATCGTGTGCGGTCTTGTGGGCCCGTTGCAGGCAGATTCCATTGGGCGCAAGAAGCGAGCCCATCAAAACGATGGCCACCGCCGCCCGTTGGAAAACACCTCTCCGCATGAGGGGAGTGTATCATTTGCGCTGTTTCTTAGAGTGATGTGCGTCACAGGACCGTGCCGGGGAACAAGGGAAGGCGCTAAGGCTTATCTCGCCGGGTTTTCAACTCACTCAGCCAAACTCACTCCAAAAACGATGCAAACAAGAAGCGCCTGCACATGCCGATTTCTGCAGAGCTGCCCTTCATCTGGTCAGGTAGCACTCAACCGCAAATCCTTCCATCTGGCGGCTCATTTCAAAGGAATGGTCTGCTTTCATTAGGCCAGGCTGATGCAGGCAGTCGGATGCATGAGCGGGAATGCCGATCAGGCGGATTCCTCCAGCAGACGGGATGCCGCGTTGATCGCAGCCGTCTCATTCTTGGCAAGCAGCGCTCATCTTCGGTCCTGCGCTCGAGCCGGCGGGGATGCCCGATTCCTACCGAGTCAGGCGGAACTCTAAAAAAGGCCGCGACGGTTACGAAATACGTCCTGGGAAACGCCCTCCCCATCGGCGGCCAATGATCAGGGACCCGATCCGGGGAATTCGCGTCAGAATGGCAATCGGCAGGAATGGGAAAAGTAGCCGTTGAACCTCTCACTTGATCCAAGGTTTAACGCCAGTCGATGATCTGATCCCTTTGCTGCGACGCGCTCAATTCACCGTGAACGAGAAGGTCGTAGTGGGCACCAGCGCTTCTCCAGTTGCCTTATTGCTGAGTTCAGAGTATTCAAGGGCCTGATCAATAGCTGGCTGATGGCGTACGCGCCGCGAGCGAAGCCCGATACACTCCGCAGGGACCGTCGCGCAGGCTCGCCAACGGAACCACCTTGCCGTCCTGCTGAAATCGAATGAACTTTCTTTCGACGCCAAATTGGGGCCACTCGGGCAGGCCCGCGGAGTTGGGGTTGCCGGTCTTGGCGAAGTTGGTCCAATAGCTCTCCATCAGGCCGGAGAGTTGGATGTCCACATCGGTAAAACTGCCAGCGACGTTACCCCCTTTTGGATAGTACCCGAAGACATATGGCAAATCGGCGCCGTGGATGGCGCCCTGTGCCTCCTGGCCGGGGATGGCGTGGGCCAACTCGAATTCATAGGTTGGATGATGGGCTGCGTTGTGCCAGTCTCCCTGGGCCGTGGCCGGGCAACGAATGATAAGATCGGCGGCCCACTGGTCGGCGGGGGAGCCGTAGAGCGGGTCGTCGCCTGCCTGCGCTCCCTCGGCCAACCCGTAGGCCGCAAGCGCCCGTGAAGCAAGCCCGCCGAAGTAATCCGCGATCGCCTTGTGCAAGGCATCCTGGGCCGTCGGCATACGCCAGCTTGCGGCCCCGAGCTCGCGCGATGTAGTGCCGAAGAGCAAGGGAATCGCGGCCTCTTCACCCGCGGCAAAGACTGATGCCGGCTGACGCGAGATTACCCATCCATCGATGTCCGGGCCGAAGTGCGAGTACGGACTCTGGCTGGATTTGGATGCCAGCAGTTGCCGCGCGGTGAGTTGACGCAACTGCTTCAAACCCTCCGCACCAGTTGCAACCTTGAGGTTGGCGGCAAATGTCTCACCGGCCTTTTCGGCAACGGCCAGCGGAAGCAGAGTATGGCCGAACGAGGTGCCGCTTTCGGCAATGGCGCGCTGAAAGAGGTCTTTGGAAAGGCCGGAGGTCATCAGCAACCCGGTGTCAATTGCGCCCGCAGACTCGCCAAAGACGGTGATGTTGTTCGGATCTCCGCCAAAGTTCGCGATGTTCTCGCGCACCCAGCGCAAGGCTAGAATCTGGTCCATCAGGCCGTAGTTCCCTGAGCCATGGTGAGCCGATTCGGCGCTCAATGCGGGATGGGCAAAGAAGCCGAAGATGCCCAGACGGTAGTTGACGGTGACCAGCAGGACGCCGTGATTGACCAGCGTTCCGCCATTGTAGAACGCATTCGATGCCGAGCCTCCCTCATTGCCGCCGCCATGAAGCCAGAACATGACCGGAAGGGGCTGCTTGGCCGGCCAAACCGGAGTCACCACATTGAGAAACAGGCAATCTTCCACGCCTGTCTCGGCGTCGTGCCGGTTCCAGTCTGCCATCAACGGCTGCGCGCAGGGAGCGCCGAAGCTGTTGGCCGCGCGAACTTCGGTCCACGGCTTGACGGGCAAGGGCTCATGCCAGCGCAGATCGCCCACCGGTGGCTGAGCGTAGGGAATCCCAAGAAACTCAGCGCCACGATCCGGCCGCGCAACGCCCCGCAGTGGGCCGCTGGTTGTCCGCACGAGAAACCCGTCGGGCTGCGTCCCGGTCTGGGCCGCACACATCGAAACCTGTGAGAAGCATGCAATCGCCAGCAGAAGCAGGGCGAAGGGCGAAACGGGAAGCACTCTCAATCGATTTGCATCCTGGCTCACACCATCTCCTTGAAGGCAGGCATCCATCATCGCATATCTTCTTGGCAACGTAAGTGGGCGTGGTCAGGAGATTTGCGTCGCCATGCCGACTTACTGGCACAAATCCCCGTCTCGATTAGCGTTTTGTGGCGATGATCCACCAACTTGGGCATCTCTCACCGAGCGAAGTCGGTTATTTCCTTTCGATTTTGGCGCGCGCGGAT
>Ga0181529_10006105_pt1 | contig 12354 bp, 8 predicted proteins | sample PEATcosm2014_Bin_36_FD_119763 | JGI IMG/M metagenome (GOLD analysis project Ga0181529, IMG submission 119763) | Peatland microbial communities from MTU Mesocosm Facility, Houghton, MI, USA - PEATcosm2014_Bin10_30_metaG | ecosystem: Environmental > Terrestrial > Soil > Wetlands > Peat | place... | reverse complement strand
CTCCTCCTCGATGGAGGAGATGGCGGCGACGAACAAGCAGAATTCCGAGAATTCCCTGGCGACCGAACAGCTGTCGCGCAAGGCCTCGAAGGACGCCGAGGAGGGCGGGGCGGCCGTGGCCGCCACGGTCACGGCGATGAAGAACATCGCCTCCAGCATCTCGATCATCGAGGAGATCGCGAGGCAGACGAACCTCCTCGCGCTCAACGCAGCGATCGAGGCCGCGCGCGCCGGCGAGGTGGGGAAGGGCTTCGCCGTGGTCGCGAGCGAGGTCCGCAAGCTCGCCGAGCGATCGCAGAAGGCGGCCGGCGAGATCTCCGTCATGTCCTCCGATTCCATGTCGGTAGCCGAGAAGGCCGGCGTCCTCCTGGGCAGGATGGTCCCGGACATCCAGCGCATGGCCGAGCTCATGCTCGAGATATCCTCCGCGAGCCGCGAGCAGAACCTCGGCGTCGAGCAGGTCACCAAGGCCATAGGCCAGCTGGATAGCGTGATCCAGAGGAACGCGGCGACCTCGGAGACCCTGGCCACGGCTTCGGAGGAGCTGACGAGCCAGGCCCTGTCGCTCTCTAGCTCGTTGGCCTATTTCAGGATCGAGGCCCAGGAGACGAGAAGCTCCGCGGAGCAGCGCGGCCTCGCCCTCGTCTCTGCGGAGGACTGAAGGTCCATCCTGGAGCGCCCCGCGCTTCCCAGGATCTCTAGGGCGCCAGGCCGAGGAGGCGGGCGAGCTTGCGGACCGTGAAGCGATCGCGGAGGTAGTGGGCCGCGGCCAGGGCCGCAGCTACCTCCTCGGCCCCGAGCCCGAGCTCGCCGGCTTGCGTCGGGCAGCCGGCCAGGGCCAATAGCCTCTCCGTCTCGGCGCGGCTCGGCACCGAGGAGGCGAGCTCGCGGATCTCCGCCCAGCTGGCCGCGATGCGCGACTTCAGGGACTCGAACTCGGCCTCGCCCATCCCGAGGAAGCGCTCCTGGCCGGCCAGGACTTCCGCCGCGTCCGCGCCGAAGGCCGTTCGCACGAGCGCCTCCTCCTCGGTTCGGCGAGGCAGGGACGCGGAGCGCAGGCGCTCTTCCGCGTCCTCGGCGCTCATCCCCCGCACCGCGTCCCAGAGTCCCGCCGTCTCGAGGGTCCCGATGCCCACCTTGAGTCCGTGCAGGATCGGGGGCCGGCCCTCGCGCAAGAGCCGCATCTCCCAGAAGTGCGAATACTGGTGCTCGGCTCCGGAAGCCGGCTTGGAATGTCCGGCGAGGGCCATGCAGAGGCCGGACTCGACGAGTGCGGCCATGAGCCGCTCCACGCCCCCGCTCCTCGCGGCGCCTATGTCGGCGGCGGCCTCTACGCACCCGCGCGCCGCGGCGACCGAGCGCCGGGCTATGGCCTCGTCGAGGCTCTCGCCCCAGAGGAGGGCGCCCAGGCGCCAATCCGCCACGGCCGAGAACTTGCAGACCATGTCCCCGAAGCCGGCCGCGATCATGGGCCGCGGCGCTCGAGCGAGGAGCTCGGGCTCGGCGAAGATGGCGATGGGCGCGGCCGCGCCCACCGTCCGCTTCATGCCATCGACGATGATGGGCGCGACCACGGAGGAGTAGGCGTCGACGGAAGGGGCCGTGGCGACGCTGACGAAATCGCGCCTGGTGCGATGGCAGACGAAGCGGACGATGTCCGTGATGGTGCCCGACCCGACGGCGAGGTAGAGGCCTTCCTCGACCTGGTCGTCGACGAGGAGGGCGAGGACGCTCCGCTCGTCGGCGGCGAGATAGGGCTCGTCGAAGATCGTCGAGCGGGTCCTCAGGGACGCGGCGCGCAGCTCGGCCTCGAGACGCTCGCCCATGGCCTTCCAGGTCCGCCGGTCGGCGACGAGCCGCAGGCGCGATCCGCGCGACCTCCGGGCGCAATAGGCGACGAGGCGCCCCAAGGCTCCCTTTCCTATATCGATGAGTTCGGGCAGGCGGGGCGGGTTCACGACGACCTCCAACTGCTAGGCGGGCGGCCCTGGTTTCACGATTGACCAAGGCCGCGGACGATGGTACAAAGAAGGGGCCGTGTACGTACACGGCCTCTATGGAATCAGGGCGCCTAACGGTTAAGGAGATCGCTCGTCTCGCGGGCGTCTCCATCGGCACGGTCGACAGAGTCCTCCACGACAGGGGCGGAGTCTCGGCGCCCACCAAGGAGCGCATCGACGCGATCGTCGCCTCCCTCGGCTATTCGCCCAACATCATCGCACGACAGCTCTCGCTCAACAAGACCTGGGTCTTCCGCGTCGTCATGCCGCGGGCCGAGCAGGACTCGGGCTACTGGTCCCTCTGCCTGGACGGGATCCTCCGCGCCGAGCGGGACCTGGCCGCCTATGGCGCCTCGATCAAGCTCGACGAATTCGACCGTTACGACCGAGCGGCGTACCGCGCCCTCCTCGAGGAGATCGCCGAAGACCCTGGCGATGGCCTCCTCATCGCCCCCGTCCTGCCCGACGAGCTCCGGCCCGCGCTGTGCAGGATAGACGGCCGGGTGCCCTACGCCTTCTTCGACGGCAGCGTCGAGGGCGCGCGTCCCCTCGCGGTCGTCGGCCAGGACGCCTTCGCGGGCGGCTACCTCGCCGGGCGGATGCTCTCCCTGGTCGCCGGTAAAGGGGAAGGGCGCTTCGTCGCCCTCAACGCCCACGCCGAGGACCGCCACATCAAGCTCCGGATCGAGGGCTGCCTCGCCTATTTCCGCGAGCGCGCCGAGCGCGAGGCGCGCCGCTGCGACTGCTTCGAGCTCGGCCGGGCCGAGGAGGCCGAGTCCTTCCTCGAGGGCCTTTTCGGGGGCATACCCCGGATCGCCGGCATCCTCGTGGCCAACTCCTCGGGCCATCTCGTGGGCGAGTGGCTGAGGCGCACGGGCCGGAAGCCGGGCTGCGCGCTCGTGTCCTGGGACCTGGTGCCGGCCAATCTGCGGTCGCTCAGGGAAGGAAGCGTCGATTGCCTCATCTCGCAGAGGCCCTTCGAGCAGGGGCGGGAAGGCCTGGAACGGCTCTTCCGCGCCGTCGTCCACGAGGATTCGGGAGGGGGCGACGTCGAGGTCCCCTTCGAGGTGTATTTCAAGGAGAACCTGCCCAGGGATGAGCTCGCGTTCATCGCCGTGGCGGGCAGGCCGAGCCCAATTGAGGGAATGAGGCGTCCAGCGCTCGACAAGCGCAGCGCCCAGCCCATATCGCTTCGATAGGAGGAAGAGAATGAGAAAAGCCCTGCTTGCCTTGTTGGTAGCCGCCGCCGTGCTGACCGGCTTCAGCGCCTGCGCCCCGGCCAAGCCGAAGGTCAAGACCTTCGTGATGGTGCCCAAGGGCGTCCATCCCTACTACGTGCCCTGCTTCGCCGGCTTCCAGGCCGCGGGGGCCAAGTACGGCATCAAGACCCTCGAGGTCGATCCCCAGAAATTCGACGTGACCCTCCAGGCCAAGGTCATCGAGGACCTCATCGCCCAGAAGGTCGACGGCATCACCATCTCCGCCAACGACGACGCCGGCCTCGTGCCCGTCATCCACGACGCGATGAAGGCCGGCATCAAGGTCATCACCTTCGACGCGCCCGCCCCCTCCTCCGAGGCCCTGACCTACATCGGCACCGACAACCAGACCGCGGGCGCCACCGCGGCGAAGAAGATGGCCGAGCTCATGAACAACGAGGGCGACCTCGTCATCCTCCAGGGCGGCCTCGGCGCCACCAACCTCAACCTGAGGACCAAGGGCTTCAAGGACGCCATGGCCCAGATCGCTCCCAAGGTCAAGATCCTCGACGTCGTGGACGAGGGCGGCGACTTCGCCCAGACCGTCAACAAGACCGAGGCCATCCTCCAGACCTACCCGAAGCTCAAGGCGATCTTCGGCGTTTCCGCCGAGGTGGCGCCCGGCGCGGCCCAGGTCCTCACGCAGCAGAAGAAGGCCGGGAAGATAATCCTCGCCGGCTTCGACGACCTGAAGGACACCCTCGAGGGGATCAAGGCCGGGACCGTCTCCTTCTGCCTCGTGCAGAAGACCTACAACATGGGCTGGCTCTCGGTCGAGAAGCTCCAGGACGCCATCGCCAACAAGCCGATCGACAAGGTGATCGACACGGGCGTCCTCATCGTCGACAAGACCAACGTCGATACCTACATGGACGACATGAAGAAGGAATTCGCGCAGTAAATCCGGCTACGGGCCGCGGGCGGCCGCGCCTCGGCGCGGCCGCCCGCGGCTCCCCGGCGATCATCCCTCCCCAAGGAAAGCGTCATGGAAAGCAACAAGCTGCCCGGCCGCATCGTTAGCTCGCTGATGCGCGGCCGAGAGTCCGCCATCCTCCTGGCCCTCGTGCTCATCATGGGAGGGATCACCGCCTTCGCGCCCAATTTCATGAGCGGCGAGAACCTCTACCTCATCTCCCGCCAGATTTCCTTCGTGGCGATCGTGGCGATAGGCGAGCTCTTCGTCATCCTGACGGGCGGCATCGACCTCTCGGTCGGCTCCGTGATGGGGCTGGCGGGAGTGGCCGCCGCCGGCGCCATGAAGGCCGGCGTCGACCCCCTCCTGGCCATCCTCTTCGGCCTCTTCGTCGGGCTCGCGATCGGGGCGATCAACGGCGCCCTGATCGCCTATGTGCGGATCGCGCCCTTCATCGTGACCCTCGCCATGCTGAGCTTCGCCCGCGGCCTGATCCTCATCCTCACCGAGGGCTGGCCGATCACCCAAGTGCCCAAGTCCTTCCTGCCGATCGGCCAGGGCGACTTCCTCGCGCTGCCGATCCCGCTGTGGATCATGCTCGTCGCCGCCGTGGTGGCCTGGTTCTTCCTGACCAAGACCGCCTTCGGCCGCAGGACCTACGCGATAGGCGGCAACGAGCAGGCCACCTTCCTCTCGGGCATCGACGTCAAGTCGATCACCTTCCGGCTCTACATGATCTCCTCCCTCTGCGCCGCATTGGTGGGCGTCATCCTCGTGGCCCGCTTCAACTCCGCCCAGGCGGACACGGGGACCGGCTGGGAGCTCGACGCCATCGCGGCCGCCGTCATCGGCGGCACCTCGCTCGCGGGCGGGGCGGGCTCGGTCCTCGGCGTCCTCATCGGCGCGGCGATCATGGGCGTGATCCGCAACGGCCTCGTCCTGATGATGGTCTCGCCCTACTACCAGACCGCGATCATCGGCGTCATCATCGTGCTGGCCGCCGTCCTGGACAGGGTCAAATCCTCGAGGCAGGCGTAGCGCCATGGCCGAGATCGGTCTCGGGGGCGGCTCGGCGGCCGTTTCGGAAGCGCATTCCCTCCTGGAGATGAGGGGCATCGTCAAGACCTTCCCCGGCGTCCAAGCCCTCAAGGGAGTGGACTTCGCCGTGGGCCGAGGCGAGGTGGTCGCCCTCCTCGGAGAGAACGGGGCGGGCAAGTCGACCCTCATGAAGATCCTGACCGGCGTCTACCGCCCAGACGGCGGCCAGATTATCTGGGAGGGCAGGCCAACGCGCTTCGACACCATCCGCGAGGCCCAGGAGCGGGGCGTGTCGATCATCTTCCAGGAGCTCAACAACTGCCCCAACCTGAGCGCGCTCGAGAACCTCTTCCTCGGGCGGGAGATCAAGACGGCCCTGGGGACCCTGGACTTCGGCGCGATGCGCGACCGGGCCCGCGCGGTCTTCGGGCGCCTGGACATCGACATCGACCTCAAGGTCCCCGTCGGGCGTCTCTCGACCGCCGTCCAGCAGATGATCGAGATCGCGAAGGCCCTCCTGGCCGAGGTCCAGCTCCTGGTCATGGACGAGCCGACCTCCTCGCTGACGACGAAGGAGACGGAGAAGCTCTTCCAGGTGATCGCGGAGCTCAAGGCCAAGGGCATATCGGTGATTTTCATATCGCACAAGCTCGAGGAAGTCTTCCGCGTCACGGACCGGATCGTCGTGCTGCGCGACGGCGAGAACGCCGGGGAGCTCGACCCGGCCACGACCTCGATGGACCAGCTCATCGCCCTCATGGTCGGCCGCGAGCTGAAGGACTTCTTCTCCACCCGCAAGCTGAAGCCCTCCCAGGAGGTCGTGCTCCGGGTCGAGGGCCTCTCCGGCCCCCCCTTCATCCGAGACGTCTCCTTCGACCTGCGCCGCGGCGAGATCCTCGGCTTCGCCGGGCTCATAGGCGCGGGCCGGACCGAGACCGCCCGCCTCCTCATCGGGGCCGCGCGGAAGACTGCGGGCAGGATCGTCCTCGACGGGGAGGAGCTGCGGATAGCCAGCCCGAAGGCCGCCGTCGCCAAGGGCATCGCCTACCTCCCCGAGGACCGCAAGGTCCAGGCCCTCGTGCTCGGCATGACCGTGAGGGAGAACGTCACGATGGCGGTGCACCGCCTCGTCAGCAGGCTCCGCATCATGCTCGACAGGAAGAAGGAGAGGACGATCGTCGAGGAGTCGATCCGCTCCCTGGACATAAAGGTCTCCGGCACCGAGCAGGTGGTCCGCAACCTCTCGGGCGGCAACCAGCAGAAGGTCGTGATCGCCAAGTGGCTCGCGGCCAAGCCCCGCATCCTGATCCTCGACGAGCCGACCCGCGGGATCGACGTCCACGCCAAGAGCGAGGTGCACCGCATCGTCGCCGAGCTCGCCGACTCGGGGGTCTCCATCATCCTCATATCATCAGAGCTGCCCGAGATACTGGCGCTGGCGGACCGGGTCCTCGTGATGCACGAGGGCGGGGTCAAGGCGGTGCTGCCCCGCGAGGGGCTCACGCAGGAAGCGATCATGGGCGCGGTCTTCGGGCCGGGCGCGCAGGAGGCTAGATGAGCGTTCAAAAGGATCAGTCATACGTTCTGGGCGTCGACTTCGGCACGGACTCGGTCCGCGCCCTCGTCGTGGACGCGGCGGACGGTTCGAGCGCGGGGACCGCGGTGAGCGCCTACGCGCGCTGGGCCAAGGGCCAGTTCTGCGACCCGCGGTCCAACCGGTTCCGCCAGCATCCCCTCGACTACGTCGAGGGCATCGAGGACGCCGTCAAGCGCGCCCTCGCCGAGGCCCTCTCCTCGAGGGGGCCCGGCGTCGCGGCCAAGGTCCGCGGCATCACGATCGACACGACGGGCTCGACGCCCTGCCTCGCCGACGAGACGGGCACGCCGCTCGCGCTTCGTCCGGAGTTCGCCGCGGAGCCGGACGCCATGTTCGTGCTATGGAAGGATCACACAGCCGTGGCCCAGGCCGAGCGCATCAACGCCTTGGCCAGGGGCTGGGGAGGCGAGGACTACACCAAGTACGAGGGCGGCATCTATTCCTCGGAGTGGTTCTGGGCCAAGGTGCTGAAGCTGGTCGAGAACAAGACCGCGGCGATCGCGGCGGCGCGCACGGTGGTCGAGCACTGCGACTGGATGCCCGCCCTGCTCACGGGGGCCAAGGACCTGAAGGCCTACAAGCGGAGCCGCTGCGCCGCGGGCCACAAGGCCATGTGGCATTCGTCCTGGGGCGGCTACCCGCCCGCGGCCTTCTTGGACAGGCTCCATCCCCGCCTCTCCGAGCTCGCCGCCTCCCTGGGCACCCAGACCTACACCGCCGAGACCGTGTTCGGGAAGCTCTGCCCCGAGTGGGCGGCTCGGCTGGGCCTCTCTTCGGAGGTCGTCGTGTCGGTGGGCGCCTTCGACGCCCACATCGGCGCGGTCGGCGGCGACGTGGCCCCCGGCACCCTCCTCAAGATCATGGGCACCAGCACCTGCGACATCATGATAGGACCGCCGCCAAGCGGCGCGGAGAGGCTCGTGCGCGGGATCTGCGGCCAGGTCGACGGCTCGGTCGTCAAGGGCATGATCGGCTACGAGGCGGGGCAGTCGGCCTACGGCGACGTCTTCGCCTGGTTCCGCAGGCTCCTCTCCTGGCCCGCCCGCGCGGGAGCCGGCCTCATCGGCAGCCAGGCGGCCAACGCCCGCGCGGCCTCCGAGCTCGAGGACAAGCTCCTGCCCGCCCTCGAGGCCGAGGCCGCCACGATCGACCCCGCCGAGTCGGGCCTGGTGGCCCTCGACTGGCTCAACGGACGCCGGACCCCGGACGCCGACCAGGCCCTCACCGGCGCCCTGGCCGGGATCAGCCTGGGCACCGACGCCCCCGCGGTCTACCGCGCCCTCGTCGAGTCGGCCGCCTTCGGCTCTCGCGCGATCGTGGAGCGCCTGCGAGCCGAGGGCGTCAAGGTGGAGCGCGTGGCCGCGATCGGAGGGGTCGCCCGCAAGAGCCCCCTCGTCATGCAGGTCCTCTCCGACGTGCTCGGCATGGGCGTCTCGGTCTCGGCCAACGACCAGTCCGTCGCCTTGGGCGGCGCCATGTTCGCCGCCACGGCCGCGGGGCTCTACCCCGAGGTCCTCGCGGCGCAGGCCGCGATGCGCGCTCCCGTCGAGCGCGTCTACGAGCCCGATCCGGCGCGTCGCGCCGCCTACGACAAGATATACCTGAAGTACGAGGCCCTCGGGGCCTTCGCCGAGAAGGAGATGCGCACATGATCGACCTCAAGAAGTACGAGTTCTATTTCGTGACCGGAAGCCAGGATCTCTACGGCGCCGAGGTACTCAAGAAGGTGGACGAGCATTCGAGCGCCATGTTGAAGGCCCTCGGCCCGAGGCTTCCCTGCAAGCTCGTCTGGAAGAGCGTCGTGAAGGGACCGGACGCCATCCTCGCCCTCGTGCGCGAGGCCAACTCCAACCCGAACTGCGCCGGCATCATAACCTGGATGCACACCTTCAGCCCTTCGAAGATGTGGATCGCCGGACTCGTCGAGCTCAACAAGCCCCTCTGCCACCTCCACACCCAGTTCAACCGCGACATCCCCTGGGACTCCATCGACATGGACTTCATGAACCTGAACCAGTCGGCCCACGGCGACCGGGAGCACGGCTTCATCGGCGCCCGGCTGCGCCTGCCGCGCAAGGTCGTGGTCGGACACTGGGAGGCCCCCGCCGTGCAGGAGAGGCTCTCCGGCTGGATGCGCGCCGCGGCCGCCTTCGCCGACGGACGCAGCCTCAAGGTCGCGCGCTTCGGCGACAACATGCGCGAGGTCGCGGTCACCGAGGGCGACAAGGTCGAGGCCCAGATCAAGCTGGGCTGGTCCGTCAACGGCTATGGCATCGGCGACCTGGTCAAGGCCGTCCAGGGAGTCCCGGAGGCCGAGGTCGACAGGCTCCTGAAGCTCTACGCCGACGAGTACGAAATCGCGGCCGACGCCAAGACCGGCGCCGGGGCCGAGCGCGTGAAGGAGCAGGCCCGCATCGAGCTCGGGCTCAAGGCCTTCCTCGAGGCCGGCGCGTTCGGCGCCTACACGGACACATTCGAGGACCTCTACGGCCTTCCCCAGCTGCCTGGCCTCGCCACGCAGCGCATGATGGCCGCCGGCTACGGCTTCGGCGCCGAGGGCGACTGGAAGACCTCGGCCCTCGTGCGCGCCATGAAGGTCATGGCCACCGGCCTCGGCGGGGCCTCCTTCCTCGAGGACTACACCTACAACTTCGACCCCGCCTCCCCGGCAGTCCTCGGCGCCCACATGCTCGAGATCTGCCCCTCCATCGCCTGGGGCAAGCCGCGGCTCGAGGTCCATCCCCTGGGCATAGGCGGCAAGGCCGACCCCGCCAGGCTCGTCTTCGCCGGCGATCCGGGCCCCGCCCTCAACGCCACGTTAGTCGACATGGGCGGACGCATGCGCATGATCGTCAACGAGGTCGACGCCATCGAGGCCAGGCCCATGCCCAAGCTGCCCGTAGCGCGCGTCCTGCTCAAGCCCAGGCCCGACCTCGAGCGCGCCGCCGAGTGCTGGATCATCGCCGGCGGGGCCCACCATACGGGCTACTCGCGGGTCGTGAAGACGGAGTGGATGCGCGATTGGGCCGAGATGGCGGGCATCGAGTTCCTCCTCATCGACGCGAAGACCGAGAGCGAGGAGCTGCGCAAGGAGATCCGCTGGAACGAGATCGGCTACAGGCTCGGCCTGTGAGCTCATCGTCGAACGGCCGCTACGCGGCGCTCCGCGAGGAGGCCTGCGCCGCCAACCTCGAGATCGAGCGGCTATCCCTCGCGATACTGACCTGGGGGAACGCGTCGGCCTTCGACCCCGAGGCCGGCGTCTTCGCGATCAAGCCCTCGGGCCTGGAATACTCCCAGCTGGCGCCAGGGAGCATGGTCGTCGTCGATCTCGAGGGGAAGGTAGTCGAGGGGTCCTTAAGGCCCTCGTCGGACACCAAGACCCACCTCGTCCTCTACCGCTCCTTCGAGGGGATCCGGGGCGTCTGCCACAGCCACTCGACCTATGCGGTGGCCTGGGCCCAGGCTCGCAGGCCCATCCCCTGCCTGGGCACGACCCATGCCGACCAGACGGCAGGCGAGGTCCCCTGCACGCCCATGATCTCGCCGGAGGCCCTGGCCCTCGACTACGAGCTGGGCACCGGCGAGCTGATCGTCGACGCCTTTCGCGGCAAGAAGCCCCTCGAGGTACCCATGGTCCTCGTAGCTGGACATGGACCCTTTACCTGGGGCCGGAGCGCGGTGGAGGCCGTCCATTATGCGGCGGCCCTGGAAGAGGTCGCGCGCATGGCCCTCCTGACCCTCCAGCTCGACCCTGGCTCGCGCTCCTTGCCCGAGCACGTCATGCGCAAGCATTACGAGCGCAAGCACGGGACGGGCGCGTACTACGGGCAGCCGAAGGATCGTCCAACGGCTCCGAGGAGCGATGCTCCCCTTCCATCGGGCTCTGGAAGGTAGGATACTTCGAAGTGAAGGAGGGCCCTTGGAGTTCTGATTCCAACGGGAAGCCGTTGGAGGAGCTCTCTGCCGAGGCAGCCGAGAACTTGGCCGATATGGGCCCGGATCTCGCGGGCGATGTCTTCCCCCAAGAGCTTTTCTCGGCATCGAGGTAGGGCATGGGAAAGAGGATGCCGCATCACCGCCCGAGCCCGCGATGCGCGGCGGTCTTCCTCGCGGCCATCCTGCCCATAGCCGCGCATGGCCAAGCCAGCTCCCTCTTCAAGGCGATCGCGGCCGGCGACAAGGCGGCCGCCGCCCTCGCGATCAGGCAGGGCGCCGATCTCAATGCCGTCGATTCGAGCGGCCAGACCCCTCTCGTCGCCGCGGTCCGGCGCCTTGTCACCTACGGCGCCTCGGACCTCTCCGTCCTCGACCTCCTCCTGGCCTCGGGCGCCGACCCCAATCTCGGCTCGCCCCTGGCGGAGGCGAACGACCAGGCCGATGTGATCGAGCGCCTCCTCGCCAAGGGGGCCGACCCGAACGCCGCCTCGTGCGGGAACGGATCGCCCCTGCTGTCCGCCTTCCTGTCCTCCGCCGACGCGACGGACCTGCGGATCTCCCTGGATCTCCTCAAGGCCGGCGCCGACCCGAGGCGACCCGACGCGAAAGGGGTTCCGCCCATCGTGGAGGCCGCAGGCTCCTCCGCGCTCGAGGTAGTGCAGGAACTCCTCGATCGCGGGGCCGACCCCGACGCGAGGGCGCCCGGCTACCCCTCCTCTGCGCTCGCGTCCGCGCTCGGCGCGGGCCGCCTGGACATCGCGCGAAGGTTCCTCTCGCTGGGACTGGGCATCGACGCCGACGCCCTGACGGCCGCGGCGGGCACGGGCGTCGAGTGGGTCCAGGCCCTCGAGACCCGCGGGATCGACCTCAGGGCGAAGGACAAGGACGGCAGGACGGCCCTTCACGCCGCGGCCGGATTCGACACGGTCAGGTACCTCGTCGACAGAGGGCTCGATCCGAACGCCCGCGACGATCGCGGCCGCAGCCCGCTCCTGCAAGCCTGCAGGAGCGGCTCTCTCGAGTCCGTCCGCTATCTCGTCGATCATGGCGCCTCGCTCGAGCTCTCCGACGAGTTCGGGGAGACCGCCTTGTGGCAGGCGATGGAGCGGTTCGACATGGACGACGCCATCCCGCTCTACCTCTTGGGCAAGGGCGCCCGAGCGGAGGTCGGAAGCGCCGACCCGGACCGCCAGGGTTACACGCCGCTCTGGATCGCGATCCTGCAGGGACGCCTTGGCATTGCGCAAAAGCTCCTCGCTGCCGGGGCGAGGGTCGACGCGAGGGTGGCGGTGCCCTCGCCCGGAGACTTCGGAGACGAGCCCTTGGAGTCGATCTTCCTCGGGAATCTCGGCTCCTTCTACGTCTACGAACGCGCCCTCACCGACTCGGGCAGGCTCGATCCGGCCTCGGCGAGGAGGGAGCACTTTCAGGAGATGGGCATCGTCCAGGCGATGTGGACAGCGGCTCCGAGGGGCTTTCGCCCCGGCGCGGCCGAGGAGGCGAGCGCGCTCCTCTCGGACCTGCTCGCGGATGGCGCCATCGCTCCGATCGCGACGAAGGACGCCGTGGGCCGGAGCATCCTCCATTGGGCCGCGTCCTGGGCCGGGG
>Ga0181529_10006104_pt1 | contig 12355 bp, 11 predicted proteins | sample PEATcosm2014_Bin_36_FD_119763 | JGI IMG/M metagenome (GOLD analysis project Ga0181529, IMG submission 119763) | Peatland microbial communities from MTU Mesocosm Facility, Houghton, MI, USA - PEATcosm2014_Bin10_30_metaG | ecosystem: Environmental > Terrestrial > Soil > Wetlands > Peat | place... | reverse complement strand
GCGACCTCCCCTACCCTCTCGCTCAGGTCGAGGTCGCGGCAGGAGAACCAGTAGCCGTCGCGTCCGGCGATGTCGCGGCCGCCCGTCACGCGAGCGGCCGCGGCTCCGGTGCCGCCCGCGACGTCTGCCGCGCGATAATACGAGCGGCAGAGCTGGGCGCACTCGCCCCTGTTTCCGGATCGGCCGAGCACGAGCCCGGAGGCGAGGCACAGACCGGAAAAGGAATAGCACAGGGCGCCGTGGATGAAGGTCTCGTACTCGAGACCGGGCTCTTCCCGGACGAGTCGTTTCATCTCAGCGAGGGTGGTCTCGCGTGGCAGCACGATCCTGCTGGCGCCGAGCTCGCGAGCTATGCGGGCGGCGGCGGCGCCTTGGACGGCCGCTTGCGTCGAGGCGTGTATCGCTATTCCGGGGTGCCGGTCCCTGATGAGCTTGGCGAGGCCCCAATCTTGGATTATCACCGCGTCGGGAGGGAATCGGCCGAGAAAGGCGAGCAGCTCGGCGATGCCTTCCATTTCGGATTGAAGGATGATCGTGTTGATCGCCGCGTAGAGCCTGACGCCCTTTTCGCGGGCGAGGTTCAGGAGGCGACGGTATTCGAGCCGATCGAAATTGCGAGCCTGCTTTCGCGCCGAGAAATCGGAAAAGCCGAGATAGAGCGCGTCGGCTCCCCCTTCTATCGCGGCGATGGCCGAGTCGAAGCTTCCGGCGGGAAGGAGGAGCTCGGGAAGGGATCCGGGGATCAGCGCCTGCATTCGATATCGCGCCTAGGTGGGACGCCCATGGTCATCCTACAGCGAGACCCCGATCCCGAGCTCTTCGTAGAGATTCACTCCCTGGGAGCTGCCGGCATTCGGAATTCTCAGACCCGCCTCGACGATTCCCGTCAGGTAGCCGAAGACGATCAACCTATAGCCGACGCCGATGCTTTCCGAATCCACGTACGAATGCGGGGCTCCCGTGAACTGGTAATCGTAGGTTCCCGATATGCAGGCGTAGAATCCTTCGGCGAGCGGGCCGAATGGATAGAGGCGGCCTTCTATCCCGACCAGAATGTCGGAATTCGACAGGCCCCCGATGCGGATCGCGGGCGCCACGTCCATGGAATGGCCGACTGGAATCGCGTATTCCCCTTCCAGCCAGAAGTTCTGGTCATACTCCACTTGGACTCGCAGCGGCTTCAAGTCCTGCGACATGGCCGATGCCGCGACGATTACCAGGCCCGTCAAGGCTATCAAGAGTCTCTTCATGGACGGATTATAGGGTCGTCTCCCGTCCGTGTTCAAGAAAGTGAGTCGACGGTCCCGCCCCTTGAACGCCTCGCCGCTTCCATGCGAATAATGCAGTACAGTGATTAGCGTAACCGACCTCGCGCTCGCCTTTGGCGAACGCGTGCTCTTCAAGGACGTCAACCTCAAGTTCACTCCCGGCAACTGCTACGGCATCATCGGGGCTAACGGGGCCGGCAAGTCGACTTTCCTCAATCTTCTCTCCGGCGAGCTCAAGCCCGACAAGGGCGAGATATCCGTCGGCCAGGGCCAACGCATGGCCGTCCTGGCCCAGGATCACTTCGCCTTCGAGGAGCGCGGAATCGTCGACACGGTCATCATGGGATGGGCCAAGCTCCACGACGTCCGCGCCGAGCGCGTCGCTCTCTACGAAAAGGCGGAGTTCAGCGAGGCGGACGGCATCAGGGCGGCCGAGCTGGAGGCCGAGTTCGCCGAGCTAGGCGGCTGGGAGGCCGAGGCCCAGGCCGCCGTCCTCCTCTCGGGGCTGGGGGTCGCGGAGGCCCATCACGACAAGCTCATGCGGGAGGTGGACGAGGGCGTGAAGGTGCGTGTCCTCCTCGCCCAGGCGATCTTCGGCACGCCCGACATGCTCCTCTTGGACGAGCCGACCAACGGCCTGGATCTCGAGTCGATATCCTGGCTGGAGGAATACCTCATCGAGTTCCCCAACATCGTCATCGTCGTCTCGCACGACCGCCACTTCCTCAACGCCGTCTGCACCCATACGGTCGACATCGACTACGGGAAGATGAGGATGTACTCGGGGAATTACGATTTCTGGTACAAGATGACGCGCATCCTCGTCCAGCAGCAGAAGGACCTCAAGAAGCGCAACGAGGACAAGGCCAAGGACCTCCGGGAGTTCATCCAGCGTTTTTCGGCCAACGCTTCCAAGAGCAGACAGGCAACCTCCCGCAAGAAGATCCTCGAGAAGCTCGAGCTCAATGATTTCGTGCCTTCGTCCAGGCGCTTTCCCTTCGTCGGGTTCAAGCCCGACAGGGACGTCGGCAACAACGTGCTCAGGGTCGCCGGCCTCGGCAAGACCGTCGAGGGGAAAAAGGTCCTGTCCGATTTCGACTTCACGGTCAACAAGACCGACAAGATCGCCTTCGTCGGGAAGGAGCATTTGGCGAAGACCGCCCTGTTCCAGATCCTGGCCGGCGAGGACGAGGATTTCTCGGGCGAGGCGAGCTGGGGACAGACGATTTCCAAATCCTATTTTCCGATGGACAACACCGCTCTCTTCGACTCGGAGCTCTCCATCACCGAGTGGCTCCAGCAGTATACGAGCTCGGAGGACGAGACCTACATTCGCTCCTTCCTCGGACGCATGCTCTTCTCGGGCGACGAGGCGCTCAAGCCGGTTCGCGTCCTTTCCGGCGGGGAGAAAGTGCGCTGTCTCCTTTCCAAGCTCATGCTCTCGGGAGCGAACTGCCTCATTCTCGACGAGCCCACCAACCACCTCGACCTCGAGGCTATCGAAGCCCTCAACGAAGGCCTCATCGACTTCGGAGGAGTCCTCCTCTTTACGAGCCACGACCACGAGTTCGTCACTTCCATCGCCAATCGGATCGTGGAGATTTGCCCGGGCGGAGTCATCGACCGCTACTCGAGCTTCGACGACTATCTCGGGGACAAGCTGGTTGCCACCCTCCGCGACCAGTATTATCACGGACACGTCATCGCCGAGATCTAGCGGCGCGGGACGGTCTCAGTACTCCGGATCGGGCTCGCCGAGCCGCTCGAGCGCCTTTTCCCAAAGCGCCGCGCATTTCGCGTAATACTCGCGATCGAGGCCCCTCGCCTTCTTGGCGAAGGCGCGCGCCCTCTTGGCGGCCCGCTCGGCCATGGATTTGCCCGCCGCATAGCTGGGGTCCCGGACCGACTCTATCGGCACGAGGCCAGGCAAGGCCTTGACCGGCACGCCCGTCTTCCGGAAGACGAGATAGGCGAAGAGCTCGGCGCAGGTGCGGACCTTGCGCTCGTACTCCGGCTGCCCCGAAGGGGAGTATTGCAGGTATTGGTGCTCGCGCAGGAGCATCTGTATGCCGCCGAGCTCGGACGCGAATTCGCCCCGCGTCATCGGTCAGGCCCCGCCGCGGGAGCCCCGACGCCGGAGCGGGCAGGTCATGGGCATACGATCCTGAATACCCGCTTCTTGCCGGCGCGCAGGACCAGGACGCCCTCGGTATCCAGCCACGTCGAGTCGATGATCGCCTTCTCGTCCCCGATTTTCCTGTCGTTCACGACCGCCCCGCCCTGCTGCACGAGACGTCGCGCCTCGCTCTTCGTCGATGCCAGGCCCGCGAGGACGAAGAGGTCGAGCACGCCGATCCCCGCCGCCATCTCCGAGCGCGGCAGGGTCTTCGAGGGGATGAGCTCGGCGTCGCCGCCCTTCCCGAAGGCGGCCTTCGCGGCAGCCAGCGCGGCGTCTGCCGCGGCCCGGCCATGGATGAGGGAGGTGACTTCCCAGGCGAGGCGCGCCTTGGACTCGTTGAGTCCTCTGTCCTTTCGGGCCGCCAGCTCGCGGCACTCGGCGACCGGCAGGAATGTGAACATGAGGAGGAAGCGCTCCACGTCGGAATCCGCCACGTCGCGCCAATACTGGAAGAAGTCGTAGGGGCTGACCATGGCCGGATCGAGGAAGAGGGCGCCCTTCTCGGTCTTGCCCATCTTCTTGCCGTCGCTCGTCATGACGAGGGGGAAGGTGAGGCCGAAGCACTCGGCTCCCTCGACGCGTCGGATGAGCTCGATGCCGGCGACGATGTTGCCCCACTGATCGTCGCCCCCGATCTGCAGGCGGCAGCCGTGGCGCTTGTAGAGCTGGAGGAAATCGTAGCTCTGGAGCAGCTGGTAGTTGAACTCGATGAAGGAGAGGCCGGTCTCCATCCGGAGCTTGTAGGCCTCGAAGGAAAGCATGCGGTTTACGGAAAAATGCCTTCCGATGTCCCGCAGGAAATCGATGTAGTTGAGCTCGGCGAGCCAATCCTTGTTGTTGGCGGAGAGCAGGGTCCTTCCGTCGAATTTTAGGAAATTGTCGATCTGACCCAGGAAGAGCCTCGTGTTGGCGTCTATCTCCTCGTAGGAAATGATCTGCCTCATCGTGGACTTGCCCGACGGATCGCCGATGCGGGCGGTCCCTCCCCCCATGAGGACTATCCCGCGATGACCGGCCTCGTGCAGGTGGCGGATCGCGAAATACGGCACCATGTGCCCTATATGGAGGGACGGCCCCGTCGGGTCGCAGCCTTCGTAGAACGTGACGGGGCCCTCGTCCATCGCCGTGGAGAGGCCCTCGATATCCGTGCACTGCTGGATGAAGCCTCGCTCCTGGAGCGTCAGAAGGGCAGAGTTCATGCTTTCCTCCGGATCGGGGCATTATATCGGTCAACTTGACAGGCCCGCAAGGGCGGTATAGATTCCGTCTCCGGAGGGCGCCATTGAACGCCTTGGTTTCGGTCTTGCCGAGTTTCATCACGGAGCATCCCCTCCCCTACGCGTTTTTCTTCCTCTTGCTTTTCGGCTTTACCCTGCCTATATGCGAGGAGATAGCGGTCGCCCTGGTCGGCGTCACGATGCATGCGACCGAGACTTCGTTTCCGCTCGCGATCGCGGTCGCCTTAACGGCCATCCTGATCCAGGATACCGCCTATTTCTTCATAGCCAGGGTCTTCGGCCCCAAGATCATCCGCCACAAGCTCCTGGCCAGGTTCATCAAGCCCAAGAGCATCGACGACGGAGAGCGCTATTTCCTTCGCCGAGGCCCCTTCATCGTCTTCTCTTCGCGCTTCGTGGTCGGGCTCAGGGCTCCCGTGATCATGGGCGCCGGCTTTCTCCGGATGCGGCTCTCCCGCTTCATCCTCTACGATTTCTTCGCGGCCGTGATCATGACGCCCGCATGGCTCCTGGTCGGCTTCTCCCTCGGAGCTCAGTTCGATAGCCGGGTCGGCCTTCTCACCAAGTTCTTCGCGGTCGTCGCCCCGTTGGCGATCATCGCGGGAGCCATCCTCATATATAAGAGCGTGAGCGCGGACAAGGCCAAAGTAGACGCGGAAGCCGCGAGGGAATCCGCCGAAGGGGCTATATGATGGAGGATCGGATGAGGCGAATCCTTATCGCGCTGGTTTCGGCCTGCCTCGTTTCCTCTTTCGGCTTCGCCGAAGGCTACCACGCGCAGACGAGCGTCGAAGTGGAGGGCGACTACCAATTCCCGTTTCACGAGGGCGTCGACGCGAGCGGCCTCGTGCCGATAGCCTACGGCGTCGTCGGCGGCACGGCGGCCCAGCCGCGAGAGGCCGGGACTTCCTGGGGAGGCGGGCAATTGAAGGGCATTATCGACCGCAGCCTCGTCTTTCCCTTCCTGGCGGGTACGGGGGCCCTGACCAGGGGGAACAACCTCGGCCTCGATTTTTCCGGAGAGCTGTCTCCCGTCTCGATCAACGCCAATTTCAAGGCTACCCTGACGCCCATAGCCTTCTTCAAGCTGGATGCCGGCGCGGGCCTGGGAACAGGCTGGGACATAGGCTTCGTGGGGATGGGCGTCAACGACAAGGGCGCCATCGACCCGCAGAATTTCGGGGGACTCATCTATCGCGGATGGGTAGAGGGTACTTTCCAATTCGACTTGGCGGCGCTGCTTCCCGGCGAGTGGAACCATGTGGTGATCCTGGCCTCCGACAAGGCGGAATACCAGGCCTATACCGGGGCCGACGCGAATACCCCGTGGATATGGGAAGCCGACGAGGGCATGGATTTCAACGGCTGGCAGCTCTATGGAAACTATTTCCTGGGCTATCAAATGCCGATCGTCCTCGATACCGTCGGCTTCCTGCTTCAAAGCCAAGGGTGGCTCGGCTCGGTGAGAGACAGGTCGACCGAGGCGTCGGGAGGATGGGGCTCGGATTTTACCTACCTCACCTTCGGTCCTCTCTTCGATTTCAAGCTCGGCCGAAAGTCGAGCCTCGCCGTCCTGCCGCAATTCAAGACGGGCATCAAATGGAGCGACGCGACGGAATGGAGCCTGGATTTTCAAACGCGCGCCTACGAGGGGCAGTACCTCTATTTTTACCAAATGGCCTTCGATTATAACCTGGAATTATAGGCATAAAACGCGCTTCGATGCGCAATTCGCTTGCGCCTAGGGGCTTTGCGGTATTATAGTTGACCAAACTTTTGAAGGAGAGGTAGATGGCTACAGTGAAAGAAAGCGCCCCCAAGGCACTGACAAAGGCTCAGATCATTTCCCAGCTCGCGGAGAAGAACGCCCTTACGAAGAAGCAGGTAGGGGCATTCCTCGAGTCCTTCGTCGACCTCGCCTATCGCGAGACCAAGAAGAACAAGAAGTTCGCGATTCCCGGTCTCGGGATACTCAAGCTCAATAAGCGCAAGGCCCGCCTCGGACGCAACCCCGCCACCGGCGAGCAGATCAAGATACCCGCGAAGACAGCCGTCAAGCTGACCGTCTCCAAGGCCTGCAAGGACGCCATTCTCGGCCCTTCCAAATAAGTCGGGCGGGGCGTCCGATCGGGCGCCCTTCCTTTGCCTTTCGGCCTTTCGCCACTTGATGCGCTCCACCCTCAGTGGCTACCATCGCGACGTGAAGGAAGCCGAGGCGCAGCTCGCCAAATTGACGGAATCGGCACTCAGGCGCTATTCCATGATCGCGGAGGGCGACTCGATCCTCGTCGCCGTTTCCGGCGGCAAGGATTCGACGAGTCTCGCCTACGATCTCGCGATGAAGCGCCGATGGTGGCCTCAGAAATATCGTCTACGCGCGATACACGTAGCTACGGATTTTTGCTCCTGCTGCAAGAAAAGCGCCTTGTTCGACCTTCTCTCTTCGTGGGACATCGAGAGCGTTTCCATCGACGTGCCGGTGATCGGGCGGCTGAAGCCCGGTCGCGCCATGAACTGCTACTGGTGCTCGACCCAGCGGCGCACCGAGCTCATCCGCTACGCGATGGCCGAGGGTTTCAACAAGATCGCGCTCGGCCACCACCTGGACGATATCGTCGAGACCCTCATGATGAATATGCTGTACAAGTCGCGGATATCCGGCATGCTCCCCAATCTTCGCTACGATAAATACCCCCTGTCCATAATCCGCCCTCTCGCCCTTTGCGAGGAGAGGCAGATCATCGCCTTCGCCCAGGAGAAGGGCTTCCGCTCGGCCGCCTGCACCTGCCCCTATGGGCGCGACTCCAAGCGCCGCGAGGTGCGGGAAAGGATTCGGGAATTCACGGACGGCTCGAGCAGGCTGAAGCGGAATCTCTTCGCATCGATGTCGCGCGTGAGCCCGGAGTACCTGGCCTGATGCAAGGTAGATAGGAAAATCACGGGGGAGGAGTTTTCGATGACGGATCCGGAAATCACCTGGTGGGCCTTCGACGAGGTGGAGGCCTTCATGCGCTCGGGCTTCGAGACGATAGGGGTCCCTCCCGACGAAGCGGCGGTATGCGCCGACGTCCTCGTCTCGGCGGATAAGCGTGGCGTCGACTCGCACGGAGTCGGCCGATTCAAGCCGATCTACCTGGATCGGATATGGGCCGGGACGCAGAGCCCGGTCACGCGCTTCGAGATCGCGCGGGAGACGCCCACCACGGCGGTGATCGACGGCCACAACGGCATGGGTCATTACGTTTCCAAGCGCGCCATGCGGATGGCCGTGGACAAGGCCGAGGAGAACGGCCTCGGAATGACGGTCGTACGCAACTCGACTCATTACGGCGCGGCCTTCTACTACGCGAGGATGGCCGTCGAGCGGGGGATGATCGGCTTTACCGGCACGAGCGCCCGTCCCTCGATCGCGCCCACCTGGGGCGTCGAGCCCATGCTCGGCACGAATCCACTCACCTGGGGCATGCCTTCGGACGAGGATTTCCCCTTCATGCTCGACTGCGCGACGAGCACGACCCAGCGCGGCAAGATCGAGCTCTACGATCGCCTCGGCAAGGATCTCCCCGACGGATGGGTTATCGGACAGGATGGCGGGTATCGCCACGACACCCATCAAGTCCTGGAGGACCTGACCAGGGACAAGGCCGCGCTCACTCCCCTCGGCGGCCTCGGCGAGGCATTCTCGGGCTACAAAGGCTACGGCTATTCGATGGTGTGCGAGATATTGTCCTCGGCCCTGTCGCAGGCGAATTTCATGAAGGCCCTCATGGGCGTCGACTCGGCCGGGAAGCCGGCCCCGATCGAGCTCGGCCACTTCTTCATGGCGGTCAAGATCGAAGCCTTCGTCGGTCTGGAGGACTTCAAGAGGCAGGTCGGCGAGATCTGCCGCCAGCTCCGCGCTTCCAAGAAGGCTCCGGGGGCCGAGCGGATCTATACGCCCGGAGAGAAGGAGCACGAGGTCTGGCTTTACCGCAAGGACAAGGGCGTGCCCTTCAACGGGCCCCTCAAGGCATCGTTTCGGGCGGTAAAGGAGAGGCTCGGCCTGAAGAACGCGCTGCCCTTCTAGGCGAATGCGGATATCGTTCGTTTTTGGACGTTTTTGCTTTACCTCCGGCCCGGACAGTGGCATATTTTTACGTGCCGGCATATCTGAACGATCCGCCAAGTCAGCGCGGGAAAAGGAGGTAGACGATGAATGAGCACTCCATGAGGGCTTGGGTCCGGTAGACAATCGAGAACTTGCCAGGGCCTAGAGCCCTTGAAAAAGGACGCGTCCAAACGCGGTCTCCCGGCCGGCCTTATCAGCCGGCCGGTTTCTTTATGTCTTAGAACTCTTCGAATTCGGAGTCCGTCGTATCCTTGAGGGGGACGATAGCCGTCTTTGGCGCGCGATTTCCGGGCCGCGCGACGGCTATCGGCTTGACGCCGGACGAAGCGCCCGGACGCGAGGAAGCTCCGCCTCCGGAACCGGGAGCGGCTTTCGCCTCTCGCTTGCTCGTCCCCGCCGAGCCATCGGCGCCGGATCGCTCGCCGTCCTTCAGCCTGAAGAAGGACACGGCCTCGGAGAGTTGGGCGGACTGTCCCGAAAGCTCTTCGGCCATCGAGGCGAGCTCCTCGCTCGCCGAGGCGTTCTGCTGGATGATGGAGTCCAACTGCGTCATGGCCTTCGCGATCTGCTCGGCGCCGGCGCTCTGCTCCTTGGAGGAGGCGGAGATTTCCTGAACGAGCTCCGCCGTCCTCCGCATATCGGGAATGATCGCCTGGATGATGTCGCCGGCGCTCGTCGCGGTCTCCACGCTTGCCTTCGAGAGGTTCGTGATTTCCCCCGCGGCCTTCTGGCTATGCTCGGCGAGCTTGCGGACCTCGCTCGCCACGACGGCGAAGCCTTTGCCGGCATCCCCCGCCCTCGCTGCCTCGATCGCGGCGTTCAAGGCCAGGAGATTGGTCTGCCTGGCGATCTCCTCGATCACCCCGATCTTCCCCGCGATTTCCTTCATGGCCGCCACCGACGCTACGACGACTCTGGCCCCTTCCGCGCCGTCCCCGGCCGCCTTATCGGCGATCTTCCCCGTGGCCACGGAACCGTCCATGTTCTGCCGAATAGTGGCGGTCATCTCCTCGACCGAGCTCGAAACCTCTTCCGCCCCCGAGGCCTGCTCGGCCGATCCCTGGCTCAGCTGCTCGGCCGTGGCGCTGATCTGCTCGCTCCCGGCCTTCAGCTGATTGGCGGTCCTCTGTACGTTGCCGACGATCTCGCGGAGCTTCCGCGTCATCTCGAGCAAGGCGCGATTGATCCCCGTGGCTTTATCCTCGGACGAGTCATCGATGTCCAGGTCGCCCGCCGCCACGCGATCGGCGATCGCGGCGACCTCCGAAGGCTCCCCTCCGACCGTCTTGCGGACGGAGGACGATAAATATATGCCGACGAGGGCCCCGATCAGCATGGCTCCCGCGATGACCAGGGACATGAAGAGGACGCTCGACGCATAGAGCCGCTCGTTCGCTTCGGCGGCCTGCTGCGCGTCGTCCCGCTTCATCTTCGTGAGCTCGCTCATCGCCTTATTGAGGACGTTCACCTTGTCGCGAGCCCCGAACATCGTCAGGTTCCCCGCCTCCGATTGCCGGCTGAGTCCCTCCTTGTCGCTAAGCTCGAGCACCTGCTCCGAAAGCGGCAGCCAGGCTTCGTAGGCAGCCTTCACCTCGGCGAGCTTAGCCTTGCCGCTATCGGTGACGATGAGCGGCTGGGCCTTGTCCATCATGGCCTTGGCGTCCGCGAGGAAATCGTCCCATTGCTTCTTATACCTCGATCGCTCCTCGGCGGTGCTCGAGATCACGTAGTTCTTCTCGGCCCGCGCGACATTGATATAATCGGCGTTGGCCTCCTCGCCGTAGAACAGGCCCATGAGCTCTTGCCGATACATCGTCGCGGCCCTGGAATTGATAGCCCCCATGTTCCTGAGACCGATGAGGCCCACGACGAGGGAGAAAAGCGCGATGACCGCGAATCCCGTCAGCAACCTGGCACGTAACGACATAAGCTCTCCTTCGATCGAGAATATCCGGGCTTCGGACCGGCCATCGGCCGGATGGCCTCAGCAGCTCAGGCTATTAATGAAGTCTGTCGATGCCGTTGGATCTGTCAATACATTTTAAAAAGGATCATGAATTTTACGAGCTCGATCCGAGGGGAATCCGTCGTCTGCGAGGGCTTGACATGGATCGCATATCCCGTAGAATCCGGGCTGGAGATAGCAAAATCACTAGCGAAGGCAGGAATAGCCGCCGATCAGGGCGATCCCGACTATGAGGAATGCGCGCGACATGCTTAAGCGGTCTGTTTTCGTCGAATCCATCCCTGCGATACTATGGGGTCCCCCTTCCGGCGATGTTTATATTTTTGTTCATGGGAAGATGTCCCGGAAAGAAGACGCGGAAGCATTCGCGAGAATCGCGGCGGATAAAAAGCATCAAGTGATCAGTTTCGATCTTCCGGGACATGGAGAGCGAAAAACGGGCAAGGCCGAATGTACGGTTCAAGATGGAGTGCATGACTTATCGATAATAGGCGATTTCGTAAAGCATAAATGGAACAACGTTTCTTTATTCGGATGTAGTCTCGGAGCGTACTTCAGCTTGGCGGCATACCAAGACCTTGAATTCGCCAAATGCCTTTTCCTGTCGCCCATACTCGATATGGAACATCTGATTAAGAATACGATGAAGCTGTTCAATGTCTCCGAAGAGTCTCTTAAAGAAAAAGGAGAGATACCGACGCCGACGGGAGACACATTGTCCTGGCAATATTATGCGTATGTAAAAGAGCATCCGATACTGAAATGGGAAAACAAGACACACATATTATATGGATCAAATGACAATTTGACCGAGAGATCGATCGTCGATGATTTTTCGACTCGATTCCATGTCGATCTCGAAGTATTGGAAAATGGAGAGCATCATTTCCATACCCGGGAACAATTGGAATTCCTGGATAAATGGTTGAGACGAAACGCGTGAAAACGGGAACTCCCCCTCAGACTCTCACGTAGTCCCTGATCGCCTTCTTCAGGCTCGCCTCGAGCTCGTCGCGCTTGACGCGGATCTGCTCCATGCTGTCGCGGAAACGGACGGTGACGGTACTGTCTTCCTTGGTCTGGTAATCGACGGTCACGCAGAAGGGAGTGCCGATCTCGTCCTGGCGGCGATAGCGGCGGCCTATGGCCCCGCCCTGGTCGTAATCGGTGGCGAATTCTTCCTTGAGCCCCTGCCTGATGTCCTGGGCTATCTCCGCGAGTCCGTCTTTTTTCATGAGCGGGAGGACGGCGACGGTTATAGGCGCGAGGGTCGGATGGAAGTGGAGGACGGTGCGCCAATCGTCCTCGTTGCCCTTGTCCGCCACCTTCTGGTCATCGTAGGCGTCGCACAGGACCATGAGCAGCTGACGCGTCAGGCCGGCGGAGGTTTCGATGATGAAGGGGATATAACGCTCGTTGCCGTTCTCCTGGTCTATGTACTGGAGGTCCTTCCCGGAGAACTGCTGATGCCGCGTCAGGTCGTAGTTCGTACGATTGTGGACGCCCTCGAGCTCCTTGAACCCCATGGGGAACTCGTACTCGATGTCGTAGGCGTCCTTGGCGTAGTGGGCCAGCTCGTCCGGACCGTGCTGGTGC
>Ga0181529_10006100_pt1 | contig 12358 bp, 13 predicted proteins | sample PEATcosm2014_Bin_36_FD_119763 | JGI IMG/M metagenome (GOLD analysis project Ga0181529, IMG submission 119763) | Peatland microbial communities from MTU Mesocosm Facility, Houghton, MI, USA - PEATcosm2014_Bin10_30_metaG | ecosystem: Environmental > Terrestrial > Soil > Wetlands > Peat | place... | reverse complement strand
CCCCCAGGGATTCGAACCCCGATTGATCGGTTCAGAGCCGACTGTCCTACCATTGAACGAGGGGGCAGCGGCGGTGCAGTCGCTCACCCGGCGCGGAGCGGACCGATCGGTCCGCTGACTGCCTTATCGAGTGTACTGGGCGGGCTGCGCGGGGTCAACGGTTTGCAATGCCCTCGCGTGCAGCTCTTACTCGCCCGATGCGGTCGTCCCGGCCAGTTCGGCAACCAGTTCGCCGTGGTCGTCGCTGCGATCTTCCAGAACTGCTCGAATCTGGTCCAATCCCCAGTCCAGATCTTCTTTCGAGATGATCAGCGGCGGGGCCAGCCGGATAACCCGCTCGTGGGTCTCCTTGCAAAGCACGCCGCGCAGCTTCAGCGCCTCGCAGAAAGGCCGCGCCGCGCGGTTCAGTTCAATGCCGATCCACAGACCTTTGCCGCGCACTTCCACCACATGAGGGCTGCGCAGGTCGCGCAGCGAATCCAGCGCATAGCTTCCCAGTTCGGCCGAGCGCCCAGGCAGGTCCTCGTCCACAACCACTCGCAGTGCAGCGCGCGCAATGGCGCAGGCCAGCGGATTGCCTCCGAATGTGCTGCCATGATCGCCGGGAGTGAAGACGCCGAGCACCTCGCGTGAGCTAAGCACCGCCGACACAGGGTAGAAGCCGCCCGAGAGCGCCTTCCCGATGATCATCACGTCAGGCGTAACATCTTCGTGCATGGCTGCGAACAGCTTGCCGGTTCGTCCCAGGCCGGACTGGATCTCGTCGGCCATCAGCAGTACATTCTGCTTGCGGCAGATCGCCGCGGCCTCGCGCAAATAGCCCTCCGGCGGTACGATGATCCCCGCTTCGCCCTGGATCGGTTCCACCAGAAACGCGCAGGTCTTTGCCGTGATCGCCCTGCGCAGCGCATCGATGTCGCCGAAGGGGACCTCGCGGAAGCCCGCTGGAAATGGCCCAAAACCACGGCGATACTGCGCATCCGACGAAAATCCCACAATGGCGATTGTCCGTCCATGAAAATTGTTGGACGCCACCACAATCTCCGCCTCACCCGCGGCAATCCCCTTCACCAACTCGCCCCATTTGCGCGCGGCCTTCAGCGCCGTCTCCACCGCCTCCGCCCCAGAATTCATGGGCAGCGCCATCTCATAGCCCGTCAATTCCTGTAGATCACGATACAGCAACGGTAGCTGATCGTTGCGGAAGGCGCGCGAGGTCAGTGTTACCTTCTCCGCCTGGCGCACCATCGCCTTGAAGATCGCCGGGTGACAGTGCCCCTGGTTCACCGCGGAGTAGGCCGCAAGAAAATCCAGATAGCGGTGGCCGTCCGTGTCGTACACCCAGGCCCCCGAGGCGCGCTCGATCACCACATCCAGCGGTGCATAGTTGTGGGCGCCATAACGGTCTTCAAGAGCAATCAGTTCAGCGGGAAGCATCGCTAACTCCTTCGCATGGTGTGGTTGGCCCAGTCGCAAATGATGCGCTGCCAAGCGGAAAACCAACTCACCATTCCATGCTACAAGGTTGCATATTCATACACTTCCGCGCTGTATCTATATGCATAAGCTTGTCATTCTGGCGCAGCGAAGAATCCCCGTCTTTGTCTATCCTCTTGCGCGTGACCCAGGTCTCGCCTCTGAGACCTGGGAATTTAGTACCCCATCCACGCGTACTTTGCGATGGGCAGGATGTGGCCCATTCCGGCACATCCCACGCGTTGTCATTCTGGGCTGAGCGAAGTCGAAGGCCAGAATCTCCGTAGCTGTCCCTGTTTCTGAGATAGGTCCGGGCTTCAGCCCGGACAATCAATCGCGCCATTAAAAAATGGGCTTCAGCCCCGTGCATCTCAACTGTCAATATGGACTGAGCGAAGTCGAAGGCCAGATCTCCGTCGTTGCCTTGTCACACGGTAGGCCCGGCATCGGACGCTGAAGAAATATGCAGTTGGTCGCCCACTTCCATGCCCGTCTGCGAGATCACGCCGCTCGGCAGTTCCAGAACGCTCCGCATCTTCAAACTGACCGAAGTCACTCGCCACGGAACAAGGCTGCGCCACAGCCTGATAACTTTAAGATTGCCATCCAATCCCACCACATCGATGCTAAAGGCCATGAAAAAAGTATGAACACCGGAAGAGGGCTTGATCCATAACCCTCCTCCAGCGTCCAGACCGCGTCTTCCCAGAAGGCCGAACAGCCGAGTCCTGGAGGTGTCCGCCATCTCAACGCTATCGCCCACAATGCAGCTCCGAGTTGCATTCATCACTCTGAGCATAGAAACCCCTCGGCCTGGCCGGTCCTCAAATTCCTTATTTCTTTTTCCTGCGGTAGATGATGAGTCCTAGTACGAAAACTGCCAGTACGATAGCCACAATTCGAATAATCGTCGGTGAATCCATACATATCCTCCTTTCCGCTAAACTTCGGCGCACCAGGCAAACCGCGACGTACCTAGGCAGGCATAGCTACCTAACCATCGCAAACCCCTGTTGGTTCTCATTGAACTCTACGACTTACCTTGCTCCCAATCAACCACAAACATGTTTACCACTCTGGCTACGCCGGCAGCCTTCGTCTCCTGTCTCTTCACATAGAACGATGCATTCGTCCCCGCGTTTCATTGCAGGTTGTGTTATTGCCCTAGCCCGCTAAGTCCGCTCGCAATATTCAAGATCGCCGGCGCCAGTAGCACGATAAAGATGCATGGAAAGATACACAGCACAAGCGGAAAAATGATCTTGATCTTGGTCTTGGCCGCGGCCTCTTCGGCCCGTTGCCGTCGCTTCACTCGAATGTCTTCGGAGAAGCGGCTCAATGCCCGGATAATCGGCGTGCCGAATCGGTCCGTTTGCGTCAGCATACTCACAAACGAGGTGAACTCCTCCAATTCCGATCGGTCCGCAAGGTTCTTCCACGCTTCCAGCCTCGGTCGGCCCGCGCGCTGTTCAAGATTTACCTGGATGAACTCAGAACTGATGTCCGGATGGCTCACCGCAAGTTCCTCTCCGATGCGAAGCAGCGCCTGGTCCAATCCAAGGCCCGCATCCACGCAGATCACCATCAGATCGAGCGCGTCCGGCAGGCTTCGGCGTATGCGGTTTTTCCGGCTCGATGTCTTCTGCTTCAACCATAGGTCGGGCCCCAGATAGCCTGCGCCTCCTAGCGCCATGACCCAAAAGAATGGGCTGGACCCTATGAGACTACCCAATATGATGCCGGCCAACGGCGTTAGTAATCGTGCGGCGAAGAATATATCCACGCTATTGCGAGAGTTGAAGCCGGCCGCAACCAATCTAGCCTTCAGGTTCGGGTCTTCTGAAAGCCCCAGATGGACACGCAACTGTGTCGCTATACCCACTAATTTGTCCTGTATCCGTTCTTTATCGCGTATTGTGCGCCGGTCCATGCGCGTACTCTTCACCATATCCAGGAGGCGCTGTGCCTCGGGCGAAGGACGGAACAGGTCGGGCGTAAGTAGAAGCGCAACCAGGCAAAAGATAATCACTGCCAGCAGCGCGTAGAGGGGAATAGGCATCGTCCCTATACCTCAATTCCGTTGATGATGTATCGAATAATCATGGCGCCGGTTATCAGTAGACCTAGTCCTATGCAAATTAGCAGATGTCCAATCCCGGTGTTCAGAAGCACATTGGAGTAGCCCGGATTGATGATATTGATCATTACCAGCATCACCACGGGAAGAGAGCATAGGATCCATCCCGTCATCCGTCCTTGCGCGGTATATGTCCTGATCTCTCTCTGGATGCGCAGTCGCTCGCGTATGACGCTAGCTGTGCGATCGAGTATCTCGGCCAGGTTTCCACCGGTTTCCTTCTGCACGATAATCCCCGTGATCAGCACCTTGAGATCTTGCGATGGCGAGCGGTCCAGCATCTGGGTCAGGGCATCGCGTAAAGGAAGCCCGAAGTTCTGCTGTTTAAAGGCTTCGCGAAACTCCGACCTCACAGGTTCCGCGCTCTGTTCAGAGACCGTGTTGATGGAAGCAGCCAACGAATGACCGGCGCGCATTGCGCGGCCCATCATGTCGATCGCATCCGGCAGCGCCGCATTGAATGCGGTAAGCCTGCGAGAGCGCTTGAATGAAATCACCCCAAACGGTATATAGCCGAGAGCAAATGCCGTCACAATCGAAATCGGCAATATGCTAAGCCACCAGTAGGTCGCCGCAAATCCCGTAATGCCCAGGCCGGCGCTGCTCAACAGGAGAGTGGACACCGTCATTGTGTTGTTCGCTTGCGCAATCCACGCTTCCAGTTTGTGTACAACCCGGTATTTCTGTAGAACGCCATCCAGCCATCCAGTCTTGTGCTCCGGGCTTATCTTGAGAAATTGTTCCATCCTGTGGCTTGAGCTTGTCCCATTCTTCGTTACGATAATCCCTGTAAGCCGCCGTTTGGCGACCCTATTGCTAAAGGATGAACGCGTAAAGAAGACCATGACTGCAAAGCACAGCAATAACATGGCCGCAAATGCTATCAATAAAATCATTGGTCTCCTTTCAGCTATATTTCACATACGTGTTCAGTCATACCTGCCGGGATGGGAATACCGGCGGTAATAAATTTTTCTACGCATTTCGGAACGATCGAGGTCGATATAAACCGTCCCTTCACTTTCCCATTCGGTCCAATCCCCTGTTTCTCGAATAGAAAGATGTCCTGCATGCTGATCACATCGGAAAATGCTCCCGTCAATTCCGAGATATGCGTGATGCGCCGCGTGCCATCGCTCATGCGCGACACTTGTATGATCATGTGGACGGCCGAGGCAATCTGGGATCGTACTGCCTTCTCTGCCAGGCGAACTTCGCTCATCATTGCCATCGTCTCAAGACGTGACAGAGCGTCCCGCGGTGTGTTCGCGTGGATCGTTGTGATCGATCCGTCGTGGCCGGTATTCATGGCCTGTAACATGTCCAGCGCTTCGGCTCCGCGCACTTCGCCTATCACCACCCGGTCGGGCCGCATGCGCAACGCATTGATCACAAGCTCTCTTTGTTTCACTCCGCCTTTCCCCTCCACATTGGGCGGCTTGGTCTCCAGTCGCACCACATGGTCCTGCTTCATCTGTAGTTCGGCAGAGTCTTCGATGGTGACGATCCGTTCCCGGTCGGAGATGTAGCCGGAGAGCACATTTAGCAAGGTCGTCTTGCCCGCGCCGGTCCCTCCCGAGACCACAATATTCAATCTGGCTTTCACCGCGCCGCGCAGTAACTCCAGCATGGGCGGCGTCAACATCTGGTTGCGCAACAGGTCGTCTGCATCCAGCGGATGTTTTCCAAAACGTCGTATGGAAAGAATCGGTCCATCCACTGCCAGCGGAGGAATAATCGCATTGATACGCGATCCGTCGGGAAGCCTCGCATCCACCATGGGTGACGATTCATCCACACGGCGCCCCACCGCCGACACAATCTTGTCGATGATATGTAATAGGTGCCTGTTGTCCTGGAATGTCAGACTCGTCTTTTCCAGTACTCCGCGCCGCTCAACATAGATCGAGTTATAGGTGTTCACCAGAATATCGCTGATGGTGTCGTCCTTAAGAAGCGGCTCCAGGGGTCCCAAGCCGAATACTTCGTCCACCACTTCCTGCGCAAGGTGGTCGCGTTCGATGGCGCTGAGCGGTACGCCTTGCTCGGCTATGATCTGCTGGATGACGACGAAAAGCTGTTGCTGCGCTGCAACTGTCTCCTGCATCCCTGCCAGTTTGTCCAGGTCGACCCGCTTGATTAACTCCTTATGCACGGCCGTCTTGATCTGCTGTTGTACGCTGTCGCCGATCGTACGAATTGCGCGCACCGCGCGTTCATTGGACTGGCTCGTATTGGACGAACTTGAAGTTGCTTCAAACATATCGCCTGCACCTTGCTCCTACAATGGCGGCTCTTTGTCGATCGCTACCAAAGAGAAAACTTAGATTTTTTTTCGACATGATCTTGTGCCGGCTTGCTGCCTGCCAATGTATTGACCCATTTAATAATCGGAGTTGAAAACTCTGTTTTCTTCTTTGGACTGATTGGTTCGCCAAGTATCGCAGAGCGAGTTACCTCCGCATATACGTTGGGCAGCTTGATGGCGATCGGCAGGCGTATCGCTTTCTCGATCTGCTCCACCGTCAGTGCGTGCTGCGCGGAAAATCGGTTGATAACTACCTTCACTTTATCGATGTCGCGCTCGCCCTGAGACAGACTATCCACAAACCTGGACAAGTCGCGGATCGCCGCGATCTCAGGCGTGGCCACCAAGTACAGAATGTTGGAGGCGTCGATCACCGCCAGATTCGTATCGTCCAGGGAAGACGGCCCGTCAACTATAACGTAGTCATATTCGCCGCGTAGAAAATCCAGCGTTTGCGCAATCGAATCGGGATCTTGCGTCATGACGCCGCCGCATGAGTCCGGCGAGGCAAGCACCTCAAGTCCGCTGGAATGGGTTGCAATGTAGCCCTGCAACAGGTCGCTGTCCAGTCGGCTTAGGTTCCGCACCAACTCCTGAAAATGGTACCGGCTGCCATCGATGCCAAGATAAATGCACGCGTGACCCAGTTGCGGATGGCTGTCGATTAATAATGTCTTTTTTTTATGACAAAGAACCAGATACATCGCCAGATGCACTGCCAGAGTAGTAGTTCCTACTCCACCCTTGGCCCCAAAAAATGTCACCACCTCCCCAAGAGCGGCGTTGCGGGCCGGCTTGGAAGACCACTGACGGTAAAGCCGCGTTAGCATCTCCGAAAATGCATATTCATTCAGCTCCCCGCCAATGAATTCATTGCATCCGGCACGCATCGCCCGCAATAGTACATCTGGGTCCCGGCTCACCGACATGGCAACGATCGCAGCTCTGCTTGAAAATATCTCCTGTATATAGGATGCAGCGGCACACGCTTGTTCGATGTCCTTATCGAAATCGATTACCGCAATACAGGCAAGTGAGGATTTAACAGCCTGCGGAAAAGGTGGACGCTTGGCCGCCGAAATATAGCCTTCGCAATCGGCGCGATGCACGGCCCACGACATCTTCAGCACGGAGTCGGCAATATCATCCGCCAGTTTCATATCGAGGCTGACAGTGATCAGCGCTATGTTCATAAGTCCGGAATTATATTGAATTGGAATCACTGTCTGTTTCCTCATTGCCGTTTGTAAATACTGCTTTTTGTTTCATTGTGTCCGTAAATATTGCATGAGTATTTACCGGAAAGTCGCGTTATATCCATCCATAACTAATTTCTGCCGCATTGCTTCGGCATCGGACTTACTTTCAAATGGTCCAACCTCCAGGTGAAGAAGTGAGTCCACCGGATCGTGATTTATGGCGACGTTATATCCATGGCGTTTAAGCGCGGCCACCATGAACTCGGCGTCTTCATTGCTTGAAAGCGTCATGATCTGCACCATCGTCGGCACAGGAGCGCGTGTCGCCGCAACCGGATTAGCTCTTCCATCGGGCGCTGAGGCGTCATTGTTGTAATTTTGCGCAGGCCGCTGCGCAGTATCGGCTTCAGCAAGCTGCACGGATGCAATCGACGGCGCCGTCCCGGCTTTGGCGACAGTTGCAGGCGTGACAGGTGAGGCTGCGGGGACCTCGTTGCTCGCGGGAGGCGGCTCCGGATTGATCGGCGGCGCTACTGGATTTGCGCTATGGTCCTTCCCCAGCGACTTGTCGAAGCTTCCGTTGTTCAGGATCGGAATCGGCATCTCCGGCTGGGCAGGTTCCTCTGCCTCGGTCAACGGGTCAACTAGCGTCGGTGTAACAATCACCACCAGCTCGGTTGTTGAGTGGTTCACATTCTTCGACTTAAAGAGCGCTCCCAAAATTGGGATACTGGCAACCCCCGGAGTCTTACTCAACAGGTCAGTCGTTCGCTGGTCCAGCAGTCCCGATATGGCAAAGCTCTGGTCGCTGCGCAACTCCACCTGGGTCTCAGCCCTGCGTGTGGACAGTGCTGGTACGGTGAATCCGCCGATCGTGACCGAGTTGGTGTAATCCAGGGAGCTTACTTCCGGGGTCACATTCAATCGAATCGTCCCGTCGTCGTTGACGATGGGTGTGAATTCCAGCTTCACCCCATACTGACGGAATTGGATCGTGACCACGGGTGAGGAGCCGGTTCCGCCGGGCTGGACCATGGGGAAGGGGAACTCGCCACCGGACAGAAAATCGGCCTTCTGACCACTGATAGTCGTAATCGTGGGTTCGGCCAGTATCTGTAGTATCTGTTTGCTCTCCAGGTCCTGAATGGTCGTTCCCAGGTTCAACTTTGAGCTGTACAGCATGAAATTCAGCGGGTTCGTCGTCGTCAACTGGCCGATATCGCCGGCCCCCAGGGGCGACTGGTTCAGCGTCGCGGTCGAGGGGAACTGCGAAGTCGTTGTGGCCGCAAGGAAGCTGGTGTTTCCGCCAGGATTGAACAGATTGATGCCATACTGCTGCGCTCGAGTGCGGTCAACTTCCAGGATCCGCACCTTCAGCCTCACTTGTTTCGGATGGCCGGGAGCGATGGTCAGTGCATTCGCTACTTGTTTGGAGTATAGCCCTGCCAACTTTACCGCGGTATCGGCAAGTTCGGCGCTGCTCACCGTTCCGCTCAATGTCACACGGTCTCCACTCCCCTCGATGTTGACGGCATCGCTGTGCATTGCCTCGGACATGGCCACGCGCAACCCCGCAACATCCAGGTCGGAAGAGACTACGTAGGACTGCGCCTGCCCGGCCTCGTCCATCAGGACCAGCGAGCTGATGCCCGAGGTCATCGCGGTCACTACAATCTGATTCGGACTAAGCGTCACGGAGTTCAGAACGTTGGGATCGGCCACATACACGCGGCGCAGGCGTGTCCGTGTATTCAGAAACAACGAGTGTCCCACAACCACATGAAGCAACTCGGCCCCGGACGTGACCCGGCTGATGCTTACCTGTGCTCCCGGTATGGATGACATGCCAACACTGGAGACCGCCGCGACCTCTGCCGGTGTAGCAGCCTGTGCCCAACATCCCGCGCACATAGTCGCATTCAGTAGAGCGGCCGCCGCCGCAACACCTGCTCGCGCTATCGAGAATGCCGGCTTTGCTCTGTCTTCGTTCATGGTGTGTCTCATTGGAAATCGTCCATCCTCTGGGCTTTGCCCAGGATGGTCTCAACGGTGTAAGTCTTCGCTACCAACTGTTCCGGAGCTTTTGGGACTTCCTTTACCTTCTCCGCTACAACAGGGAGTGCCATTCCATACAGTCCGGCCAAAAGCGCCGGTGGCCCCTTGAACTGCTCCCGGTCAACCCCGTTCCTCAGCGCAAAATGGATTGTGCCCTGGTTGCTTGCCAGCACCACGCGTTCTGCATCTTCCGGCTTCACCAGAATCGTGACTTCCGTCGCGCTGCTCGCCTTGCCTTCGGGATCGGGGTCCGTCTTTTGCCCAGACGCCAATACCACCGCGTCCTGTAGCACCGTAAATGTGAGCGGGTCCGGATTATTGTTCGTGTGCAGCGTCACCAGTACGTCGACATGAGTGCCTGGCAGGAGAAAGCCTGCAACCCCCACTACATCGTCGCTGCGTAGCGAGATGGCCCGCATCCCATTCGGGATCCTCACCGTGATGCCGTTACCGGCGCCAGGATTGGACAACTGCCGCTCCAGAATCGGTTCTCCTTCCGCCAGGGGATACATCACAACACGCCCAATCAGTGCTCCGGGGGTGGTGAATGCACCGGGCAAGGGCACCGACGCCGGCCAATCGATCAGACGCACGTTATTTGCGCGGATCACCTGGTCGGCCTGCAGGCTCGTGGACGCCGCCACATACTGGCTCTTCTCCGGCGCGGGCGCTACAGTTCGGTTCTTCGAGAACCGCGTGCTTAGCCATAGGGTAAATACACCGGAGATCAGCAGTGCAACGATGAAGGCGGAGGTGAGTCGACGATTCATGGCTCTTCACCCCTAGGTCGCAACCTGCATGTATAGCGTCAAAATGCATCCGCCGGCGATTGCCAACGCATAAGGCAGCCTTAGAGTGCGGGCATTCGCGAGGTTCAGGTCCGGATGCGGTTGCAGCCCCTTATGCCGGTGGTGCGTAATCAGTTCCCCCACGTTCAGGAACGTCTCTTGCAGCCGTCCCCGCATCAGGGCCAGTCCCAGTGCCATCACGCCCCCTGCAATGGCCGTCAGCGACAGGATGTATACGATGTGCGATAGCCCCGCGATGCATCCCACCGCCATAATCAGCTTGACGTCCCCCGCGCCCATGCCGCCGGCAAGATAGAACACCAGAAAAATCAGGCCGCATATCGTCCCCGCGGCCACAGAAAGAAGCATCTGCTTCCATCCCCCCAGCGCCAGGTGCAGAACAAGTCCAAGCAGGAAGCAAGGGAAGGTGACAATGTTAGGAACGCGACGGCTCTTCACATCGAAGACCGAGCCTGCGAGTGCGCAGGCCGTGGCGACTGCCGGATAGATCGTCTCCGCTTGAATGTGTGTCATCGTACGTTCCTGATACAAACCTGGGAGTGTAATCGTGCATTGAAATATTGGGATGGAGTTGCGCCGGAGGCCGTGCCATATTTGCAATCCTGAAATGCTGGGCTTCCCCGGCGCATCCCCTTCTGTCGTGCCTTTATTCGTCTAACCTAAGCTCGAGGACTCACCTAATCGTCATTCTTGCTATGCGGTTGCATTGGTCAGTGCAGTACCCACGCCGTTGAAGGTGTTCCCGATGGAGTTGGACAGCCCCGAAATCGAGGCCACAGCGCCCAGACCAACCAACGCCGCAACTAACGCGTACTCAATCAGGTCCTGGCCCGAATCTTCCTTCATCAGGTTCGTGAGGATCTGTTTTACGTTATTCATACTTCCTCCTAAAAGTTTTTTTGAATTGCAACCTGCTCGTCCCGCGCCAATCGTAGACATTGTCGCTGTGCCCGCTAGCGACAAGGCCCGCTTTGGTGAAAGCAGCTTATGTGAGCGTTGACGTCTGCGCTCACATAAGCTTGGTCCAAACTATGCAGTGGCGTTGGTGAGCTGGCTGCCGACGCTGTTGAACGTGTTAGAGATGGTGTTCTTGAGAGTTGTGATGGAGGCGACTGCGCCCAGGCCTACCAGGGCCGCAACCAACGCATACTCAATCAGGTCCTGGCCTGAATCTTCCTTCATCAGGTTGTTGAGGATCTGCTTTACGTTTGCCATGATTTCCTCCTTTCTTTTGTATTTCCGTCGTTCATGCGGCCGGCGAGCTCGAGGTTGTTCGCAGGTCAAAATCATAGTGCGACTCGTATCGAGGGTACGGGTCGCTGCATCGCAGCCTACGGGAACGTGCATGTCCAAAGCTCCCGTCGTCTGTGTATCGGTTAAGCGGTTGCGTTGGTCAGCGCGCTGCCCACGCCGTTGTAGGTGTTACTCAGGGAATTGGACAGACCGCTGATCGCGGCCACCGAGCCCAGACCTACCAAAGCCGCCACCAGCGCGTACTCGATCAGGTCTTGACCCGAATCTTCAACCATCAGGTTCTTGAGAAGTTGTTTGTAGTTATTCAATGGAATGCCCTCTCTGAATTGAATAGTTTCCTCGAATTTGATGCCTGCATATCTAACGCCAAGCGCGGCGTACTTTGTCGTATTAGCCCGGCGACAAACCGTGTTAACTGCAATGCAGCTTATGTGAGCGCTGACGTCGTACGCTCACATAAGCTTTGTCCAACTTAAGCAGTGGCATTGGTGAGCTGGCTGCCCACGCTGTTGAACGTGTTCGAAATGGTGTTCTTGAGGGTTGTGATGGAGGCGACTGCGCCCAGGCCTACCAGGGCCGCGACCAACGCGTACTCGATCAAATCCTGGCCCGAATCTTCTGTCGCCAGGTTCTTGAGAATCTGTTTCATGTTGTTCATCTTTGGCTCTCCTCGTTCGATTTTCCACGGCACTCTGGCGTGCGAGTCCCTGGGGATATGCAGAGAGTAGGACTGTAGCGCAACACAAAGAAATCCCCAAGAAGTGTTATGAAGTACCACTAAGGTTCGCCGTGATTTACTGCATCTACCTGTCTCTAAAGCATTTAGACAAAATATCTCTGCTATATGAATGCACCGTTATTCCGCGCAATGCATCCCCAATCAATGACACGCGTTTTTCCCTTGCCCGCGGCGGCCAGCACCATGCGGATCAAAGGTAACTACAATCCTCGTCCGCCAGTAACCTGTTCCAAGGAGGGCTGAAACATAATGGTTTGATTGGCGAGTCGGCCGAGGGGACTTCCCCCTCAGCCGCTCTCAGAACCGTACGTGACACTCTCGCGTCATACGGCTCCCGCTATCCAACCATATCCCCAACCACACGCCAGTGGTGAAACAACT
>Ga0181529_10006099_pt1 | contig 12362 bp, 7 predicted proteins | sample PEATcosm2014_Bin_36_FD_119763 | JGI IMG/M metagenome (GOLD analysis project Ga0181529, IMG submission 119763) | Peatland microbial communities from MTU Mesocosm Facility, Houghton, MI, USA - PEATcosm2014_Bin10_30_metaG | ecosystem: Environmental > Terrestrial > Soil > Wetlands > Peat | place... | reverse complement strand
TTGCTTGACGTGGCATGCCGTTCCGTCGCAGATGCGGATGACGTGCTTGCCCTTCGGCTCCAGCGCAAAGTGCGCGTAGAACGTGGCCACGCCATAGACGCGCGCCGGAGGAATATTCAGCGAGGTCGCCACGTAGGTGAGCACCTCTTCCGGCAAATAATGGTATTCGTGTTGAATCGCCTGCAGGATCGGAATCAATCCTGACGGACGGCGTGCGTAACGATCGAGAATCTGGCACACCTCCTCGAACCTGTCTCTCTCGAGGTTCTCTATGCGATCAACGGCAATTGGCGTCGATGCCATCTAAACAGCCTCCCTCTCTTGAATTGGCACGCGGAATCGTCCCGCCAGCTTCCAGGAAAGCGAGGCCAGCGAATTGTAAAGATCTTCGTTATGCACGATGATGTGCTCGGGGACTTTAAGCTTCACGGGAGCAAAGTTCCAGATGGCCTGGATGCCCCCCTTTACCATTTCATCGGCGACCGCCTGCGCAACTTCAGCAGGAGTTGTGATGATGCCCATGTGAATGCTCATCCGCGGGGCCAGATCGGCAAGCTTGTCCAGAGGCAATACCGCCTTCTCGTGGACCCATTGGCCAATCTTGGCCGGGTCTGTGTCAAAGGCAGCCACAATCTGCAGGCCAAACTTCGAGAACCGTTCGTGGCCGAGCAGCGCAGTGCCCAGGTTTCCCACACCCACAAGAAACGCCTCGTTGACGTTGTTCCAGCCGAGAAATGTTTCAATGGCCTGGATGAGTTCGGGGACCGAATAGCCAGTCTTCGGCTTGCCGATGATTCCCGTATATTGCAGGTCCTTGCGGACTTGCACAGGGATGCAGCCCAAGTCCCGGCCAATCACGCTGCAAGAAACCCGGCTGATTCCTTTAGCTTCAAGGTCCTTCAGGTAATGGTGGTACTGGGGCAGGCGCCTCAGGCTCGGCTGTGGAATCGACCGCGCTTCCGGCCGTTGAACAGGCAGCGAAATCGGTAAATTCATATCGATATCCATATACCGAGTGTAGGGCGGGCAGGTTTGAGGGACAGTGACAGCCGTCACGGAGCGTCGAAAGCAGATTCACGACGAGTAATTGGCACCTGTAGCCTACAGTAAATAATTGAAAACAATTAACTTGCGATGCGAGTGGCGATCAGTAACCTAAAGTTGGCATGGTTTTACTTAATTCCCTTGAGCAACAACGTCAACTGACGATAACGGGTTCCATCGCCCACTGTGCTGTAGTCGTCTATCAGTAAGGGCCTTCTAGCCGCCGTGCAAAAACTGATACCGTCGAAATTATGAATCATGTCCGTTTGCATCCGGCTGGCTTCTGGCGAGGGACAGCATTGTAACTCCCTTCGGGGATATTCACCGTCGTTGTTGGTATGCCATCAATCCACGTGCCGGTCACATAGTTGCGAAAGCGCACTGGCTCCCAGTGGGCGGTTGCGTAGTCATAGATGCCTTCTCGCCGACGCGGGCAAAAGGGACGCGCGCGTACACCTTAAGAGGTTTCCATGGCAGCAAGCCGGCGGCAATCTGATCGGGAAAGACTTGGGATCGGCTGCGGCGTTGAAGACTTTCTGCCCATCTCACCTGATACTAGTGGTGATCATACTAGTGGTGATCGTGGCCGTCGGAGACATTGCCCGCAAATGTGGATGTGATGACCATGGGGCGGGTCATGCGGACGACGCGCACAACATCGTAGAGAACGCGATCGTGCCCTCAGTTCTTCGTCGCCTCATCAATCGTCTTGGAGAAGCCGTAGTCGGCCACGCGCGTCCAGTATTGATGAACGCCATAGTAGCTTCCCGCGGAGAGTAGTTCCTGGGTGCGAACCAGGCCAAGTTGGTCCTAATAATCGGAGGACATGACATTTTGACCGCCTTCGCCGCGCGTCAATGTCAGCAATGTGGCATCGGCGCCCAGGCCGCGGCACTCGTAGGCCAGCATGCCGCCGTCCTCATCATCTGGATACGCAACGATGGCGATAATACTGGCGCGGGTGTGCAGCTTTTGCAGGCTTTGCCAAAGGCCTGCGGCTCCAATATCGATGGCGAGGGGTGCCGCGAATCCCGGCAAATATTCAGCGGAAGATTGAGCGCCCGCGGTAACTGAAATGCCAAGTAAGATAGCAGCGATAAACATAGAAAAGAAAAATCGAAGAACGGCATTCATGCGCATCAATACTCCTTATTGCGATTCGAAGACATCTACGCGTACGTGCCCACGCTACAAAAAAACAGCACAGGCTAAATTCTTTGTAAAGGACCTTTCAATAGATGTATAATCGCTCTCGTAATGCGACAGCCAATGTCCGGAAGGGCAGAATGAGGAGACCTGTCCAGTCAAAGTTGCGTTCCATTCCCGCCAGGCCATCAGACTTGAAGCAGGCGAATGCACGCGGCTTGTTGCAGCTTTTGCAGACCCATAATCCATGCTCGAAAGCGGATCTGGTGCGCTACTCCGGTCTCAGCGCGCCTACCGTCTCCAGCGGGATTGCGCGCCTCGGGGAACTCGGGTTGGTGGAGCGTTTGGGCGACGGCAGGTCCAGCGGCGGACGTCCGCCGGAGATGCTGCGCTTCAAAGCCACTTATGGATATGTAGCCTCGGTGGACATCGGAGGAACCAGGCTGCGCATGATGCTGACCGATCTGGACGGCGCCGTAATAGCCCGGTGGTCCGTATTGCTGGGGAAAAAGCAGAAGACACCGGATGGAGTTTGCGGCCTCATTGCCGAGGGACTGGAGACGATGCGCCGGCAGAGCCATATCCCGCTGCAAAAAATCCTGTATCTGGTTGCCGGAGCGCCGGGAATTACGAACGTGACAGAGGGCGTGGTCCTGTCAGCACCCAACATGGAGGAATGGAAGAATGTTCCGCTGCGGTCGTTGCTGGAAAAACAAATCAAAATCCCCTGTTCGGTCGAGAATGATACGAATCTGGCCGCTCTGGGCGAACATTGGCTGGGTGTTGCGCAGGGAGTCGATGATTTTGTTTTTATTGCTTTGGGTACGGGTGTCGGTGCGGGAATCTTTTTGCGCGGACAACTTTATCGTGGCGCCCAGTGGAGCGCTGGCGAAATTGGCTACTTTGGTGTAAGCGGGCGGGAGCGTGGGCCCATGCGCACCAGCGACACCGGGCTGTTGGAAAGAGCCATTGGCGGACGCGGCATTGAGGCGGAATGGCTGCGGGTTCTGCGCGCATCTCCTTTACGTGTGGAGAAGAAAATGACTTCTCTGAAGGCCACGCAGATCTTTGAACTGGCCAAAGAAGGCGATAGCAGGGCCATCGAAGTCCTCCGTTTTTCGGCGCGGATTCTCGCCAATGTGGTCACCGATATTTCGCTACTGCTGAATATGGACATGGTTGTTCTGGGCGGCGGAGTGGGTATGCATCAGAGCTTATGCAGGGAAACTAACAAACGGGTGCAGCGCCATGAATTTGCGCGCCCTGTGATCAGATCCAGCGGGCTGGGAACCGAAGCTCAATTGTACGGAGCAATTGCATTGGGACTGAGACAAGTTGAGGCGCAACTGCTGGCGTAATCTTTCTACCGCATCAGTCCTCCAAAATTTTATTTTGCGCCGGCCCTCTTGACAGGCAGTCGCTTTGGCTTTATTCTACGAACTCTTGGTAGTGGGCCAAAGAATGGCGCCGCACCAGAAATGGAATTAATGGCCCAATTCGTCATTTCCGCGCTTTGTATGTGCTGTTGTCAAGACAGCGCATCGCGGGCGTGTACTCTGGGCTAGATTCCGAACTCGAATCTCGATTCCCGATGACCCACCCGCCAGTTGGCTGGTGGTTTTTTTATTTTCCAGTGCACGGTTTTACTAAAAACTGCACGCAGTGAAACAAAAACTGAACTTACAACTCCCAGGAGGAAGTGCCCATGCAAACTCGTTTTTGGAAATGCGTCCTCTTCGTCGCCCTGCTAGGGGCGATTTTCCCATCAATTGCTGTTCAGTCCGCGTTAGGGCAATCGCAGTCGATCAATGGAACCATCCGAGGCACTGTCACGGACAGTTCCGGCGCTGTTATTCCCGGCGCAACCCTCACTATCACCAACCTGGCCACTGGCTTTTCGCGGCAAACAAAATCGGGTAGTGACGGCGCGTACATTATCCCGAATCTTCCGGTGGGCGCCTACTCCGTACTCGCGGAAAACAGTGGGTTTGCTTTGCTGACGCAAAAGGGCGTGAATGTGGAAGCAGGCAGCAGCGTCACGGTGGACGTAAGCCTGAAGACCGGTTCTGTTGCTACGCAGATATTGGTGGTCGGCGATGCGCCCATTCTGGAGCCGACGCGCCTGGACCTCAGCCGCACCATCTCCGCGGAAGAAACGCAGAACCTTCCCCTCTCGTCGCGCAACCCGTACAACTTCATCTTGTTCCAGCCCGGCATCAGCGGACACCCGAATCCGGAAAACGGCATTCCCCGCACCGTGGACACCAATGGATTGGTGGACCGAGTCAACTACCAGTTGGATGGAATGGTTGACACCGAGACTGACCGTTATGGACTGCGCCTCTTTGCCATCTCCGATTCGTACGTGAGTGAAATTCAGACGATTTCCAATAGCTACTCGCCGGAGTTTGGTAATACAGCGGGCGTGATCTTCAACGTCATCACCGGATCGGGAACCAACAATTTCCATGGCACGGCGGACTACATCTGGCGGCCTGAGGCAGCAAGTTCTTGCCCAATTTTGGCGAACTGCAATCCTGCTGTTGCAGGCGGCATAGTAAAGCCGGGCCTGCACGTGGATGATGTTATCGGCAATGTCGGCGGGCCGGTGGTGAAAGACAAGCTGTTCTTTTATGCCGCCTATGAGCACCTGAGGCGTTCTTATCCGCAGCCGAATACCATTTCTTCCGCAAATCAGACTGCGTTGGAAGCACTGGGCGTCAGTGCCAGCGACTTCAACACTGCGCCCACAGTGCAACACGCACAGTGGTTCGATACCCGCATCGATGCTGCGATCAACAAGAAGAACCAGGTGTTTATCCGCTACAACTACTTCCGCAACGTATATCCATTTAACAGCGATGTGGGTGGCCAATACGCTATCAGCGCGGCAGCCGACTTCCAGGATCGCGCCCACATCATCGGGGCGCAGTGGGTTACCACCTTCTCTCCTAGCCTGTTCAACGAATTCCGCGGTTCGTGGCCCTATCGCAATGAGCATCACGTCGCCGATGCGCTGACAGGCTCGGGACCAATGATTACAATCTCGGGCGTAGCCAATTTTGGCGGATCGAACTCCGTCGGGGATAAATTCCAGGAAAAGATTCCCAGCTTCAACGATAACGTCACCTTCATCAAGGGCAAGCATGCGGTGAAGTTTGGGTTCGGTTTGCAGAAGAATCTTGACACGCAACTCGCGGACATCTACACGCAATACACCTTTGCCTCGATCGCGCAATATACCAGCGCTAAGAACGGAACCACTCCGCAGGTTTACTCCAGCGTGTCCGCCAGCATCGGCAATCCTGGCGCAGCGTATCATTCCCTGTTTTTCGACTTCTTTGGCCAGGACGCGTGGCAGATACGGAAGAATCTGCTGGTGACCTATGGCGCTCGCTACGACCAATATCGCGCGCCCTCGCCTCCGGCAAACGAGCCTTTCTTCTACACCACCAGTTTCCGGACGCCGACGGGCAACTTCTCTCCGCGCCTGGGCCTCTCCTATCAGCCGTATGCCAAGACAGTGGTGCGTTTGAACGGGGGCATCTTCTATGAGGCAACGCCGACGAATACCTGGTACAACCCGCTTTACAACAATGGCGCGGCGGGTACAGGTTCATTCATTACAACCATTGCCGGAACCTCAACTCCCGGAGTGTGCCAGCCGGCTTTTCCGAATAGCCCGACGACTCTGGCCGCAGGATGCGTGCCAACCCAGAGCATTTATGCTTTGAACCCAAAATTCAAGAATGAGTATGTCTGGAATGGCAATCTGCAAGTGGCCCAGCAGATCGCAAAGAACGACTCGCTGACCGTTGGCTACATCCTGACCAATGGGCGCAACATGCAGTTCCTGCGCAATATGAACCTGCTCAACACCACGCCGACTGGCTATCTTGCGGATGGACGGCCAATCTACGGCAGTGCGCGTCAATATACGACGCTGAGCAACGGCAACCCCGTCAACAACATCACGCTCGAAGATATCGGCTCGAACTCGTCCTACAACGCGCTGACAGCCACCTACGAACACAGGCTCTCTGCCGGCCTTACCACCAGCGCCTCCTATACCTGGGCTCATGCCATCTCCAACACGCCGGAAGGCAACTCCTACGAGTTCAGCACCCCGGTTGAAGATACTTCAAATCCGAAACGCGACCGCGGAAACAGCGGCATCAACCGTCCCAATGCATTTACGCTCAGCCTTGTCTATCAGCCCAACACCCATTTTGACAACCACATATTGAACAGCGTCGTACAGGGCAATACCATTGCATTGCTGGGAAATATGGAAACCGGCGACGAGCAGTCGATTACCACTAGCTCAAAGATAAATGGAGACGCAATCGCCACCAGCCGTCCGCTCTACATTGGGCGTGACACGGTTCGCACTCCACCAATTTATCAGTATGACTTGCGCTACACTCGCACGCTGGGCACGGTCGTTCACAAAGTGCAGCCCAAACTGCTGATTGAAGCCAACAACCTGTTCAATCGTTCGAATGTCACCTCAATCAACACATCAGCAACGGTTGTCACTACTGCTGGCAACCCTCTCGGACCGATCGGCACTATCACAACGGCGCCGACCTTCCTCCCGACCAGCACACTGCTGGAAGCAAGAATCATTCAGTTTGGTCTGAAGATCGACTTCTAACCCAACCTGCTGCTCCCCGGTCTTGCCGGGGGGCAGCCGAATATAACTTTTCAAAAAGCCGTCCAGGAAACTCCAGCACATGAGCCGCCCGGCGCACAAACTGGAGTTTCCGGATGGTTAAGTATGGGGGTTCCGGCCATACACAGCAGGATGCAAGCAACGCATGGGTCTTCCAGGCATCCGCGCCGTATAGTCACGCCTATGCCGTAGGATAATCATTAGAAAGGAATCCCGTGGAGGAGATCGTTTCACGAAAGCATAAGTCGGACTTTCCCGCGCCAATCTACCGCGATACGGTGCTTGCTCCGGTATTTGCTGACGCCAAGCGGTTTTACCTCGAATCCCTGCTTGAAATTCAATATGCGCACACTCTGATGCTAGGGCGGCAGGGCATCATGACGCGTTCTGAAGTTGTGCAGTGCCTGGGCGCGCTCAATGCTCTGGACCTGGATAAGATACGCAACGCCGTCTATGACGGCAGCTTTGAAGACCTGTATTTTTATGTAGAGAGAGAACTGGCGGGTGTTTGCGGTTATGATAACGCCGGCAAGATGCATACCGCGCGCAGCCGCAACGATATTGATTTGACCATGTATCGCATGGTTCTGCGCGAGCGACTCGCCGTCATGATGGGGCGGGTGCTGGATGTGCGCGAGAGGCTGGTGAAGATTGCGTGGGAACATCGCGCCAGCCTCATGCCGGCTTACACCCACAATCAACCGGCGCAGCCCACGACACTCGGGCACTATCTGATGGCCATCATCGAGTGCTTTGAACGCGATTTCGAGCGCATGAATGAAGCCATGCCGCGGGTGAATCGCTGTCCCATGGGCGCCTGCGCAATCACCACGACAGGGTTTGTAATCGATAGGAATTATGTGGCGCAGATGCTCGGCTTCGACGGAGTGCAGGTCAACTCGTATGGCGCGATTGCTGCCGTAGATTATCTTGCGGAGAGCTGCTCCGTGCTGGCGACCTGCATGTTGAACCTGGGGCGGCTTGCGCAGGATGTGTTGCTGTGGTGCAGCGTCGAGTTCGGATACCTGCGCCTGAGCGACGGATATGTGCAGATCAGCAGCATCATGCCGCAGAAGCGCAATCCGGTGCCGCTCGAGCATGTGCGCATTCTTGCGAGCAAGGCTTTGACTAAGTCCCAGGCGGTGCTGGGCTGCCTGCACAACACGCCCTTTGCCGACATCAACGATAGCGAGGACGACTTGCAGCCGATGGCCTACTCGGCTTTTGACGATGCGGAGCGAAGCCTGCGGCTGATGGCGGGAGTGCTGGAAGAGGTTGAGGTTCGCACGGATAGAATGGCTGCCTGCGCCGATGCGAACTTTCTGACCGTCACGGAACTGGCGGATACGCTGGTTCGCACCACGGGTATGAACTTTCACACTGCGCACGAGATTGTCTCAAGAGCTGTAAAGGAACTGCAAGGCAATTACGATGCGGAAGGGATGGCTGCTCTTGTCGCACGCATTCTTTCCGAGCAATACTCTCACCTTCCCCTGCCCGCGGTTGACGTGTTGGTGAGGGCAATGCGCGCGGAGCATTTTATCGCTGTGCGCAAAGTTGAGGGTGGTCCAGCTCCAGAGGCGCTCGATCCTGAGATCAAGCGTGCTCGCATGCTGGTGATTGCCGACCGGCAAAAGCTGCACGCACATCTTGCTCGCCTTAGAAATGCCCATGAGCGCCTGCGCGAAGAGAGCAGATCAATGTTGCCTACAGGCGATGTCTCTTAGAGTCTTGCGATTCGAATTGTAATCACGAACCGGAGAGCGCATCGGCCTCATGAACCCCTGTCCCTCGCCAAAATACTGATCTGCTGTTAAATCAGACAGATGAGTAGCACTTCCAATTTGGCTGCCTGGGGGTAAAACTGGATCCTCTACCCAACTATTTGATTTAACAGCAGATCGTTATAATGGAGAGGGGCAGGAATCGACGGGGCAAATAGGGTTAATTACGATCTGGCTGAAATCTGGACCAGCCGAAAAACTTTCTGCTGCTTACTGAGATTCGTCCAAGACCTCAATGCCCGAAACCGTGGCGTTGTTCAGGATGGGCTCAAAGGTGATGTTCAGCTTTCCCTGCGCCGACGGCTTTATGTGATAGAAGGTTTTGGTCAGCGCATGCAGGCTACCGGCCTCTTTGTAAATATCAAAATTGTCGAGCAAGGTTTCGCCGTTGCACATCACCCGAAATACGCGGCTGCCCACCCCGCTGCTCGGAACTCCCGGCCCGAAGTAGAACTCGGCAAAGTGGAGCACCAGCGTATACCGGTCGCGCGGATCAACGGGGTTGGCATAGTTGAAATGTCCGTACCGCTCCATGGCAAACAGATCCTGATCGGGCGATCCCACAACCTGCAACCGTTGATCGGAGAGCCGGCCGTTCATGAAGTAGTTGTCTTGATGCCAGAACTGGCCACTGTGATCGGTAAACGAAGTCCGTTGCATGACCAGCCGGATGGGAAGCTGTTTGTGAGGTATACCCGGCAGCAGTTCGAGGGCATTGAGCTGGGGAGCCCCGCGCTCGCTTGTGAAATCGATGTGGAGCACTCCATCGCTAGCCGGGGAGATGTCGCGGAAGATACGCTCATCGGCGATGTTTTCCCCCAGGGCGTCGGAATTGATATCGAACCCTCCCAGGACCAGGTTACCGTTGATTTTGACGCTGAAGGTGGAAAGGCTTTCGCTGGAGCGCTCGGAAGTGACGAAGTAGAGGTGCAGTTCGTAAAGGCCGGGCTGGAGAGGGATATCGTAGGTGAAATCGCCGATCCGCCATTGCTGGAAAAGCAGGAGATCGCTGGTTCTGGCAATGGGCGCGGGAGGACGGCGCCAAGAGCCGCCTCCATGGAAGTAGTTATCCGATTCCCACGCCTCTCCGGAGCTATTGGTTTGAGGCTTTCCACTATAACCCGCCAGGATGCGAAGCGGGACCGCTGCAGGCGGAGGAGATCCAAGCGGCCGCGCCGACTCGGCGGGCGGAGGGGTCCGGGATGCGGTGGAAACGGCGGCGCCGGCGTGGGAGCGGGCGACAACGTAGAAAATAGCCGCGGCAATGATCAATCCAACCGCTAAAAGAGCGAAGAACCAATTGCGGGGTCCGTTTAGCCGCAGGACATCGCCCAGCGGGTTTCGCACTCGCCCAGGGTACCTGGCGAACGCAGCGTCCAGAGCGGGGAATTTCCCAGTCCCCTTTGCAGAGTTTCCGGGCGCGCCGGAGAGGGACGGCGAATGATCTTTCGCCCGGTGTGTAAAGCATGGAATGTAGGTTCCGAGGGGAATCGTCAATTGGATGGGATGGTCTTTGCCCAGGCCCTCGTAGAACTCTTTGAGCCGCTTTCTCAGCCGATGAGCCTCAACTCGCGCGATGGCGTCTTCCCCGGCGTCGAAGACCGTCTTGGAGCGACCAAACACTTCGGTCGCAATGTTGTATTCGGTGAGCTGGTGGCTCTCGCCATGGAAATACTTCTCTCCTATATAGCGTAGAAGATTAGCCAGCCGGGAGGTATGGCCCAGCGCGTCGGCCACCGTTTCGAGTTCGGCAAGCTCCTCCGCCCTGGTTGGCGGCTCGGAATGCTCCTGCATGATGATGCTCCCTGTTGCAGAGACTTCCTCGGCACGTGAGGATGATACATCCGGTAACGGACGAATGCAACGTCGTTACAACCCGTACACGACACGCATTATTATCAATGCCCACAATGGTGTACCTATGCTGCAGAGATGTTGTACAGTACGGTACAAAATTAACCTTTCCATTTCATCGCGTCTTTCCGTAAATTTTGACGGTCACTCAGCCAATAGGCAAAGTCCACCTGAAATAGCACAAAACGGTGTTGCCTTATGGGGAGAGTGCGGCAGCACTGCTAAATCGTTTCGGTAAAACGTTTTGGCCGAGCGGGTGATTTTGGGGGTTGCGAGCGAAAAGCGCACATCAAACAACGAAACACTTTCACAAGAACCGGGAGAACGCTTCCATGTGACTGTGCTGGAGCGCCATCCTGAAAACAAGGAGAATGTTCATATGCGGAGATGAAACCCGGCATTACCGGTGGCATGTCTGCTTGTGTGGACCAACCCGCTGCCGCCGACACAGAGAATTACTTACTGACAAGCGGCACGAAACACAATCACGAAACACACTTTGGAGGATTTATGACGTTACAAGCTAACAGGCATGCACGGTGTTTCCCGTGGCCTAACGGCCTTTGGGCTTTGACCGTGATCGCGATCGCTTTACTGCTAGGCTCCATGAGCCTGCAGGCACAACTACTGACAGGCAGTTTTTCCGGCACGGTACAGGATTCAACCGGCGCCGTGATTCATGGCGCTACGGTCACCCTGCTGAACCAGAACACCGGCGACACACGGAAAACGGTCAGCAACGACAGTGGCTACTTCACCTTCGCCGGCGTCATTCCCGGCCTGTACTCGGTTGCGGTCGAGGCCAAGGGCTTCAAGACTTGGAAACAGGCCGACCTGACTATCAATACCGGCGATGAGCGTACTATCCCTGGAATCCAACTCACGGTTGGCGCGGCCAGCGAGATCATGATCGTGAAATCGGCTTCTCAGGAGATTGTGCCCACTGACAACGGCGAACGCGCCGCGCTGCTGGACTCCCAAGACATCGAGCGGCTGACGGTACAAGGCCGCGAACTCTCCGAATTGCTCAAGATTCTGCCCGGCGTGGCCACGGTCACAGGCCAAACCGGCAACGGACCTCCTAATAGCTTTACGGTCATGGGACCAAATGGCAGCAGCATCGGCACGAATGTTAGCCCTAACGGCGCTGCATATCGCGGCGGCACGGCCTACCTTCTGGACGGCGCCAACATCATCGATCCGGGTTGCAATTGCTGGTCCATCGCCAGCGTCAACCCCGACATGACCGCGGAAGTCAAGGTCCAGATGTCGAACTTTGGGGCAGATAACGCCGATGGCCCGGTGAGCGTGAACGTTACCAGCAAGTCCGGCGGTGATCAATATCACGGCCAGGGCTATATGTACGTCCGCAATGGCGTGCTGAACAGCAACCTGTGGACCAGCAAAGTAAACGGCACGCCCAGAACCTCTGACGAGTATTACTATCCGGGCGGCAACTTCGGGGGACCGGTGCGAATTCCGCACCTCAATTTCAACAAGAACAACAAGCTGCTCTTCTGGGCCGGTTATGAGTACCAGTGGCAGAATCCTGGTTCTTCCAACACTCTGATGTCCCACATCCCCAGCACGGACATGATGGGTGGCAACTTCACGCTGAACAACACCACGGCCACTAACCCCTACGCCACCAATGCTGTTTTGTGCCCCGGCGGATTCACAGCCTCCGCGACCAACTGGTGCAACAATCTCAGCGGCGGCTATAACGCCGCGGGCGTAGCCATTGCCAATCCTGGCGCGCTGACGGTCGATCCCGGCGCCAAGGCGATCATGTCGCTCTTCCCGGCGGCCAACGCAGACCCCTCCAAGAACGGCGGAAACAACTACGTGCAGAACTTCGG
>Ga0181529_10006097_pt1 | contig 12363 bp, 10 predicted proteins | sample PEATcosm2014_Bin_36_FD_119763 | JGI IMG/M metagenome (GOLD analysis project Ga0181529, IMG submission 119763) | Peatland microbial communities from MTU Mesocosm Facility, Houghton, MI, USA - PEATcosm2014_Bin10_30_metaG | ecosystem: Environmental > Terrestrial > Soil > Wetlands > Peat | place... | reverse complement strand
GGCCAGCAGCAGCGCATCGCCATCGCCCGCGCGCTCGCCATCCGCCCGCGCGTGCTGCTGCTCGACGAGCCCCTGTCGGCGCTGGACGCGCAGATCCGCCGCAACATGCTGGGCGAGCTGACCCGCCTGCACCGCGACCTGCCGCATCTCACCGTGCTCTATGTCACCCACGACCAGACCGAGGCGCTGACGCTGGCCGACCGCATCGCCATCATGCGCGACGGCAGGCTGGTCGCGCACGGCCCCTCGCAAATGCTCTACCGCGCGCCGCCCAACCGGTTCGCCGCCGAATTCCTCGGCCGCGCCAACCTGCTCAAGGTCCGCCACGACGGCGAGGACGGCCGCTTCTGCCGCGTCCGTCTCGGCGATACCGTGCTGCGGGCGATGACGCCGCCCGTTGCCCTGGCCGGCGACGTGCTGCTGTGTCTGCGGCCCCATGACATCTTCCTCGCCCCGGTGACGGTGGCGCCCGCCAACACGCTGCACGCGACCGTCGTCGACGTGCAGTGGCTCGGCGAGCAGCACAGTATCGTGCTGGACGTTGCCGGCCAGGCGCTGCGCCTGGTCAGCACGCCGCTGCGCGACCCGCCGGCGCCGGGCGCCGTCGTGGCGGTGCACTTCGCCGCCGAGGACGCCTCGCTGATCGCGGAAGAGACGGGCTAGATGGCCTCCGACGGTCTCGCCGCCCTGCCGGTTGCGCGCCCGCGCCTGGACGGCGCCTGGGTGCTGCCGCCATTGGCGATCCTGGCGGCGCTGTTCTTCTATCCGTTGGCGCTGATCGTCCAGCAGTCGGTCACCGCCGCCGACGGAAGGCGCGATCCCGGCGCCTATGCCCGCGTGCTGAGCGGGCCGCTGTTCGTCAACGCCCTGCTGCACACCATCGAGATCGCGCTCGCCGCGACCGCCGGCTGCCTGGCGCTCGGCTTCGTGATGGCGCTGGTGCTGACCTTCGTGCCCTTCCCCGGCGCGCGCGCCCTGTCACGCCTGATCGACACCTTCATCGCCCTGCCGACCTTCCTGATCGCGCTGGCGCTGACCTTTCTCTACGGCTCGGCCGGCATCGCCAACCTGTCGATCATGCAGATGACCGGCGCCACCGCGCCGCCGATCGACTTCCTCTACACGGTCGCCGGCGTCGTGCTCGCCGAGGTCACGGTCTACACGCCCTTCGTGATGCGCCCGCTGCTGGCGGCCTTCAGCCTGATCGAGACGGCGCAGATCGAAGTGGCGAGCAGCCTCGGCGCCGGCGCCTGGCGCATCATCCGCGAGATCATCCTGCCGGCCGCGCTGCCGGCGCTGCTGGCCGGCGGCAGCCTGTGCCTGCTGCTGACGGTGAACGAGTTCGGCATCGTCTTCTTCATCGGCGCCAAGGGCGTCGTCACCCTGCCGCTGCTGGTCTACGGCAAGGCGATCCAGGAGGACGACTACACCGCGGCCTGCGTGATCGCGGTGGTGAACATCGCGCTCTCGCTTTCGCTCTACCTGCTCTACCGGCTGATGGTGGCCAGGGCGGAGCAGGGACGGAGAGGCAGCTGACATGCTGGTGTGGTCGCTCACCGGCCGGCTCGGCGCATGGACGCTGCTCGCGGTGGTCTTCGGCGTGATCTACGTGCTGCCGCTGGCGGTGATCGCGCTCGCCAGCTTCGCCGGCGAGTGGAACGGCATGCTGCCAAGCCATCTGACGCTCGCCAACTATGCCGACGTGATGGCCGGAGAGTCCGGCGAACAGCTTCAGGTCAGCCTGATCACCGGCGCGCTGGCCAGCGCGATCGCGCTGCTCAGCGGCACCTGGGCGGCGATCGCGCTGCGCGCCGTCGCGCCGGCGCCGCGGCGGTTGCTGGACCTGCTGTTCTTCGTTCCCAGCGCGGTGCCGTCGGTGTCGGTCGGCCTCGGCCTGCTGGTGGCGTTCAGCCAGAAACCCGTGCTGCTGAACGGCACCACGGCGATCGTCATCATCGCCCACCTCGTGCTGATCTCCGCCTTCACCTATGGCAACGTTGCCGCCGGACTGGCGCGGCTGGCGCCGGAGTTCGAGCAGGTCGCGGAAAGCCTTGGCGCGCGGCCGATGTTCCGGCTGCGCCATGTCACCCTGCCGCTGGTGAAACCCTATCTGGTGGCGGCGCTGAGCCTGAGCTTTGCCATGTCGATGGGCGAACTCGGCGCCACCGCCATGGTCTACCCGCCGGGCTGGGTCACCATGCCGGTCGGCATCTTTGCCCTCACCGACCGCGGCGAAGTGTTCCAGGGCGCGGCGCTGACCATGGTGCTCGCCGCCAGCACGCTCGCGGTGCTCGTCGGGCTGTCGCTGGTGCCGACGAAAGCGGCGGCACGTTGAGCGTGATCGCGGCGATGATCCGGCGTATTATGCTGTCCCTCGTTGGAGAATTTCGTCCATGCCCGATCCCGTTCTGCTCACACCGGGTCCGCTGACCACGTCGCTCACGGTCAAGCAGGCCATGCTGCACGACTGGGGGTCGCGCGACGGTGCCTTCATCGCGATGAACCGGCGCGTGCGCGAGCGGCTCGTCAGCCTGGCCGGCGGCGAGGGGAGTTACGTGTGCGTGCCGGTGCAGGGCTCCGGCACCTTCGCGGTGGAGGCCGCGATCGGCACGCTGGTGCCCAGGTCGGGCAAGCTGCTGGTGATGGTCAACGGCGCCTATGGGCGGCGGATGGTGCAGATCGCCCGCGTCATCGGCCGCGACTGCGTCAGCATCGAAACCGCCGAGGACACGCCGGTATCGCCCGAGGCGCTCGACCGCGCGCTCGCCGCGGACGCTGCCATCGGGCATGTCGCCGTGGTGCAGTGCGAGACCACGTCGGGCCTGCTCAATCCGATCGAAGCGGTGGCCGCGGTCTGCGGCCGGCACGGACGGAAACTGCTGATCGACGCGATGAGCGCCTTCGGGGCGTTGCCGCTGGACGCGCGGCAGGTCCCGTTCGACGCGGTGATGGCGAGCGCGAACAAATGCCTGGAGGGCGTGCCCGGCATGGGTTTCGTCATCATCCGCCGGACCGCGCTGCAAGCGGCGGAAGGCAATGCCCATTCGCTCAGTCTCGATTTGTTCGCCCAATGGCGCGGGTTCGAGCAGAACGACCAGTGGCGCTTCACGCCGCCGACGCACGTCGTCGCGGCCTTCGACCAGGCGCTGGACGAGCACGCGGCGGAAGGCGGCGTCACCGGGCGGGGCGCCCGCTACCGGCGCAACATGGAGATCCTGCTGGACGGCATGGCGGGCTACGGTTTCGAATCGTTGCTGCCGGCGGCGTTGCAGGCGCCGATCATCGTCACCTTCCGCATGCCGGCCGATCCGCGCTTCGTCTTCGACCGCTTCTACGACGGGTTGCGCGAGCGGGGTTACGTCATCTATCCGGGCAAGCTGACGGTCGCCGACAGCTTCCGCGTCGGTTGCATCGGCCGGGTGGGCGAGGCCGAGATGCGCGGCGCGCTCGCCGCCATCGGCGCGATGCTGGCGGAAATGGGGGTGCGCTCGGGCGCGCCGCGACAGGTCGAAGGGAGCGTGCCATGAATTTTCGTTATTCGCGGCGCTACTGCGGCAAGCTGAAAGCCGCTGTGGTGGACTGGGCGGGAACGGTGGTCGATTTCGGCTGCCATGCGCCGGTGGCGAGTTTCGTCGCCGCGTTTGAAGGCGTCGGCATCACGGTGACGATCGCGGAGGCGCGCGCGCCGATGGGCCAGGCCAAGTGGAATCATATCCGCGCCATCATCGACCAGCCGCGCGTCGCCGCGGCCTGGCTGGCGCGTCACGGCCGCGCCGCGACGAAGGCCGACGTCGATGCGATCTATGAACGCTTCGTGCCGTTGCAGACCGCGATGGTCGCCAGGCACGCGGAACTCATCCCCGGCGCGCTCGACACGATCGCCGCGATGCGGGCGCGTGGACTGAAGCTGGGCTCGACCACCGGCTATCCGCGCGTGGTGATGGAGGTCGTCATCGAGCGCGCCCGGGCCCAGGGATTCACGCTGGATTGCGTGATCTCGTCGGACGACGTTCCGCTCGGCCGTCCCAGCCCGTTCCCGGCGCTGAAGGCGCTCGCCGAACTTGCGGTCTATCCGGTCGAGGCGGCGGTGAAGATCGGCGACACCGTCGTCGACATCGAGGAAGGCTTGAACGGCGGCATGTGGAGCGTCGGCCTCGCGGTGTCCGGCAACGAGGTCGGGCTCAGCTCGGCGGAATGGCAGGCGCTGCCGGCGGCGGAGCAGAATGCGCGGCGCCAGGCGGCGACGGCGCGGCTGGCGCAGGCCGGCGCGCACTACGTCGTCGATTCCATCGCCGACATCGCCCCGGTGCTGGACGACATCGACCAGCGCCTGGCACGCGGCGAGAAGCCCTGATCGCGCCACAGTCGGTGCGTTGCCCCGGCTATTGGCCGAGGAAGCGCACCATCAGTGCCGTCACGTCATCCGAAGCCGCGACCCCGTCGGAGAAGCGATCGAGTGCGGCGACCAGATTCTCGAGCAGCCGGTCCGCGGCGATCGGCCCGGCGGACCCCAGCAGCTCGAGCAGCCGTTCCTCGCCGAAGGCCTCGCCGTGCTGGTTGAAGCACTCCGCCACGCCGTCGGTCACCAGCAACAGTCCATCGCCGGGCTGCAGCGTTACCGTCAGATCCCGATACGGCACGCCTTCAAGCAGGCCCACCAGCGGCGCCGGGCGCTCGCGCACCAGCTCCACGCCGCCGCCGGCCCGCAGCACATAGGGCATCGCGTGGCCGCCGCTGCAAAATGTGAAAACGCCGGTTCGCACGTCGAGGATTCCATAGATGACGGTGACGAACAGCCACAGCGGGTTGCGCGCGATCAGATGCCGGTTGGTTTCCGCCAGGCACGCGCCCGGCGCCAGCCCACGCAGCGCGAGTTCCTGCAATACCGTGCGCACCAGCACCATGAACAGCGCCGCCGGCACCCCCTTGCCGCTGACATCGGCGACGACGATGCCCAACCGGTCGTCATCGAGACGGAACATGTCGTAGAAATCGCCGCCGATCATGCGAGCCGCGCGCATGAAGGCATGGCCCTGGTAGGCATCGTGGCTCGGAAAAGCCGTGGGCAGGATGGATTGCTGCAACGTGCTGGCGAAGCGCAGTTCCTCGTTGATCTGGTTCTGCGCCTGCACCAGGTCGGCGTTGGTGCTCACCAGTTCCTGCGTGCGCGCGAGTACCTGCGCTTCCAGCTGCGCCTGGTGGCGCAACAGCCGGTTATGGAGGTGCACGTTGTCCAGTCCGACTCCCACCAGTGCGCACATGATATCGATCAGCGCCAGGTGATCGGCATCGAGGGCGGCGTCGGCATGGAAATAGACCGCCGCCATCCGGTGGTCCGGCGTGCGGATCGGCCGGGCAAATTCCTTCTCTCCGGTGTGACCGCGGCGCTCGGTCAATGCCAGCCCGATCTGGATCGCCACCGCCTCCGGCAGGACCGCGCCATAGGGCTGGCCCTGCGCCGCCCGAAACCGGCCCATGGCGGCCACCACCAGCATCGGCGCGTCGGCTTCGTCGCCGGTTTCCGCGGCCGGGACGACGATGACGCCATCGCCGGTCTGGCCCGATAGCTCGGCCATCTGGCGCAACAGCGTGGTTGCGAAGCTGCTCAGGGAATGCCGCGCGAACAATTCCGGCGCGCCGGCGATGATACGCTCCAACCCCAGCCGGCTGCGCTCAAGCGCCACGATGTCCGCATAGGAGCGCAGCGCGGCGATCGTCGCCGTGAACAGCTTCTGTGCGGTCAGTTCGGTCTTGGACTTGTAGTCGTTGATGTCGTAGTTGACGATCACTTCGCGTTCCGGCGCCTGGCCCGGCTGGCCCGTGCGCAGGATGATCCTGAGCCGCGTGTTGCCCATCTCGTCGCGGATCTCGCGCACCAGCTTCAGCCCGGCGTCGTCGTCCTCCATCACCACGTCCAGCAGCACCACGGCGATGTCCGTGTTCTGCCGCAGCATCGCGGCGGCCTGACGTCCGGAATAGGCGCTGAGGATATCCACCCCGCGTCCCTGGAACCGGACATCGGTCAGCACGACGCGGCTGATCGAATGCACGCTCTCGTCGTCATCGACGATGAGCACCCGCCAGGGTGCCGCGGCCGGCCGCGATTCCTCGCCTTCCCGCGGCGCATCGTCGAGCAGGAAGTCGGTCTCGGGCCGCTCCGGATGGCTCATTGCGGAATCTGCATCGGGATCGTCGCGGTGAAACTGGTTCCGGTCCCCAGCACCGATTGGCAGGTGATGCGGCCGCGCAGCCGCTCGGTGACGATGTTGAAGACGATGTGCAGGCCAAGGCCGCTGCCGCCCTCGCCCCGCTTGGTGGTGAAGAAGGGATCGTAGATCCGGGCCAGATTCTCCGGCGCGATGCCGCGCCCGTTGTCGCTGACGGTCAGCGCCACGGCGGCGCCCATCGGCACCGCCGTCAGCGCGATGGTGCCCACCGCGCCGTGGTCGTAGGCATGGACGATGGCGTTGGCAACAAGGTTGGACAGGACCTGCGCCAGCGCTCCGGGATAAGTGGTCAGCCTGATCCCCTCTGGGCAGTCCATGGTCAGGCTGTGTCCGGCCTTGCGCACTTCCGGTGCGAGGCTGGCGATCAGATCCACGAGATAGGATCGCAGATCGAAGCTGCGATACTGCTCGCTCGCCTGGTCGACCGCGACCTGCTTGAAGCTCTGGATCAACTGGGCGGCACGCTGGATGTTGTAGCGCAGCAGATCGGCGCTCTCGCGCGCGATGTCGACATAGGCCTGCAGGTCCGAACGCTTCATCCGGTTCTCGGCAAAGAGCCGGATGAACTCGCCGGTCCGCTCGCCGAGATGGGTCACCGCGGTCAGCGCGACCCCGATCGGCGTGTTGATCTCATGCGCCACGCCGGCAACAAGCTGGCCCAGCGCCGCCATTTTCTCCGACTGCACCAGCCGGTCGCGCGCCTGTTCCAGGGTATCCATCGCGTCGCGCAGATCGTCCGCCGTCCGCTGCACCTGCTGGATCAGCTCGTCCTTGGCGAGCACCGCCTGTTCCAGCAGGCTGGCTTGCACCCGCATCAGCGTGTTCACCTCGAGAACGCCCGGCGCCGCGGCCCCGCGATCCACCAGCACCGGCTCGTACGACCGCTCGCCCCGGCGCGACAGCGCGTGCTCGATCGCTTCGGCGATCGTCGTCTCCGGCAGCAGGATGAGCGGTTCGGTATCGATCGCCGCCAGCAACTGGCTGACGGGCCGCTTGATGTAGACTTCGCGGCCCAGCGGCTTGCTGAGCTCGGCCAGCAGGTTCTTGCGGGACAGCACGCCAACAATGCGCCCGTCGGCGCGCACGGCACAGGCCGGCAGGTCGCGATCGCCCAGAAAATACTGCTCGACCTCGGCGGTCCTGGCGTGGGAATCGACGATCGCATCCCACAGCGGCAGTTCGCCGACGGTGGCGGCCACCGGGTGCTGAACCGCCTTCGCGGCTGTCATCGTGGCCATGCGGTGCGGGTCACGTCAACATGTCGAGCCCGATGCTCGCGTTGCCGCAGAACAGCCGGATCAGCTTATGGTCCGCCGCGCTGAGCAGGCGCATCGTCTCGATGTACAGCACCGTCGTCCGATTCAGCCGCGAGTGGAGATAGACGATGCTGTATTTCGTCATGAACATGCTGTCACGCGAGCGCAGCACGTCCGCCACTGCGCGCACCACGCCCGCCTCGAGAATGCTGGCCGGGTGGTTAACCAGCGCCGCGAAACGCCCCGATGCCGCCACCACCTGCAGGTCGTCGATGGTGGCCGGCTCGCCCTCGCTGCGTTCGAGCCTGGCGCTGACGAGCACCGCGTCGATCCCCACCTCCAACAGTGAGCCGAGCTGCAGCAGCACGCCGGAGAGGAATTTCTCCATCGAGCGGATCTGGAACAGCGACGCCGAGGCCTCGATGATCTTTTCCAGTCCTCGCCGGCTGACCTCGATCGTCATGATGTCCTTGTACGAGCGCAGCGTGGTCACCATGGTGCTGAACAGCTTCTGCGACGTCAGCTCCGACTTCTCCTTGTAGTCGTTGATGTCGTAATCGACGATCACCTTGCGCTCGGGCGCCTGGCCGGGCTGTCCGGTACGCAGGATGATCCGCACATAGTCGTTGCCGAGCACGCCGCGTATATCGCGCGCCAGATCGAGACCCGCGGACTCGGTCTCCATCACCACGTCCAGGAAGATCACGGCCAGGTCGGGGTTGGCGGCGATCACCTCATAGCCTTCCCTGCCGGAGTGCGCCGACAGGAATTGCAGCGGCCGGTCGCGGAACCTGAAGTCGCTGAGCACCATCTTGGTCACGGCATGGATCTGTTCGTCGTCGTCGACGATCAGCACCTTCCAGGCTCCCGCGCCGGCGTCGCCGGACTGTGCGGCAACGTCGTCCACAAACAGCAGTTCGTCTTCAGGCTCAGTCATTCGGCGGGTCCAATCTGGCTGCATCGTCGGACAGGAAAAGCGGGAAACGCACCGTGAAACAGGTGCCGTGACCGGGCTCGCTTTCCACCGTGATCTGCCCGCGCAGCGTTCCCGTCACGAGGTTGTAGACAATGTGCAGCCCAAGTCCGCTGCCGCCGTTGCCGCGTCGCGTGGTGAAGAACGGATCGTAAACGCGGCCCAGCAGATCCTGCGGGATGCCCTTGCCGTCGTCGGCATAGGCCAGTTCCACCAGCCCGCCCCCGAGCACCTTGACGCGGATCACGATGTTGCCGGTCTGGCCCGGATCGTAGGCATGCATCAGCGAGTTGAGCAGGAAGTTGGTCAGCAGCTGGGAAATCGCCCCGGGATAGCCGTCGACTTCCAGATTCTCGGGGCACTCGACCGCAATCCGGTGGCCGGTCTTGCGCAGTTGCGGCCGCAGGCTGAGCAACACCTCCTCGATATAGCCCTTCAGGTCGAAACGCCGGCGCTCGCCGCTGGTCTGGTCCACCGCGACCTGCTTGAAACTCTGCACCAGTTCGGCCGCGCGTTCGCAATTGGTCACCATCAGCCGCGTCGTCTCGGTCAGCAGTCCGACAAAGGAAACCAGGTCGGAACGCCGCAGCCGGTTCTCCTCCAGCATCGTCGCCAGATCGTTCACCTTGTCGTGGAGGTGCGACGAGGCCGTCAGCGTATTGCCCAGCGGCGTGTTGATCTCGTGCGCCACGCCCGCGACCAGCGAGCCGAGCGAGGCCATCTTCTCGGCCTGGATGAGATCCTGCTGCGCCTGACGCAGCGCCTGCTCCGCCCGCTTTTGCGCCGTGACATCCAGCATGATGCCGTTGAAGCGGCTCGGCCGGCCCTGCTCGTCGAGACTGCGCCTGCCCTTGGCGACCACCCAGATGATGCTGCCGTCCAGGCGACAGAGGCGGTAGGTCGCCTCATACAGGGCCACTTCGCCGCCGGTCTCGTGCGGCTGGTGTTCGCCATGCACATACTGGTGGATCGCGCGGGTCACCCGGGTCATGTCCTCCGGGTGGACATGGCGTTCCCAGACATCCTCGCCGGCCGCGGGGTGCTGGTCGTCGGCGTAGCCGAGCATCCGATAGAATTCCTTCGACCACCAGGTGGTGTGCTGGCTGAAATCCACTTCCCAGATCGCCGAACGCGTGCCGCTGACCGCGAGGTCCAGACGTTCCTCGCTGGCACGCAGCGCATCGACGGCCCGGCGCCGCTTGGTCACATCGTCCAGCCAGACCAGCATGGCCGGTTCCGCCGCGAAGCGAACCGCTTCCGCACTCATCAACACCCAGAGGGAACCGCCGCCTTCCGCGGTCAGGCGCAATTCGCGGCGGGCCAGCCCCTGCCCGCTGGCCAGCGCGGCCCGCACCTGAACGCGATCATCCTCATTGGCCAGAAAATGGTCGAGCAACGGCCAGGCGCCCGGCACGGCATCGGCCGCCACCATCTGCGCGAAATGCGCGTTGGCATATCGTATGCTGAGGTCCGGCCCCACGATCGTCACGCCGATCGGGCACTGCTCCAGGATCGCAGTGACGGACTCGGCCTCGCCTTCCACGTGCGGAAGATCGATCAGACCCAACATGTCAAAAGCACCGCCTGTCCCCCGTTACCGTTCTGTCGTTCTCAACGACGACAGCGGACCAAAGTTCCGTACGCTACTACATCATATCACCGCCGGGCGCGGAGCGACCTCACAGAACTGTGTTTGGAAACTGGCGATCGGAGCACGTCGATCAACCCCCGGGCCGCGCCGTGTTGTGCTACTTCATGGCACTGGCGCTGGTGCCGTGATGCAAGCAGGCGGGACGATGCTATGGAGATGACGATCGAAACGATCGCCGACGGAATAACCAAAGTCAACCTCGCCGGGCGGTTCGACATCCTGGCAGCCCAGCAGATCGATCTGCAGTTCAGTGTCATCGCCGGCAGCCATCGCAAAGTCATTGTGGATCTGGAGCAGGTGCCCTTCATGGCCTCGATGGGTATCCGCACGCTGTTGATCGGCGCAAAGACCATCCAATCGAAGGGCGGCCGCATGGCATTGTTGAAGCCCGTGCTGGACGTGGAGAAAGTGCTGACCACCAGCGGGACCGACACGGTTGTCCCGATCCTGCATGACCTTCAATCGGCAATCAACACGGTGTCGGTCTAGGCCCGCTGCCCCCCTCCCGGTCAGGATCGTGGATCCGCAACCCGAGACCCTGATTGTTCGCGCCGAGATGGTGGAACTTGCTCGCGTCAGCAGTTGGGCCAGTGAAGTCGCCGAACGCCTGACGCTGCCGCGATCGACTTTGTTCGCCATCGATCTTTGCTTCGAGGAAGCGCTCTCCAACATCATTCGATACGGTTTTCCGGACCAGCCGGAGACGCCTGGCGTCTGCAAGGACGTGCGCCTGGCCATTGCCCGTGGGACCATTGCCGTGACCGTCACAATCGAGGATCACGGCCTGGCCTTCGACCCGCGCGAGGTGGCCGCCCCCGCCCCGCCCAGAACGATCGGCGAGGCCACGATCGGCGGCCTGGGGATACACCTGATGCGCCAGTTCGCGCGCGACATCGCCTACCAGCGTCTGGACGGCATGAACCGCCTGACCCTGCGGTTCGATATCGCCTGAGCCGCCGGCAAAAGCGGCAACGGTCGGCGGACGGCCATCCGTGCCCGCGCAGGATCTTTATAACGCGGCAACGAAACTAATATGCTCAAATTCCATTTTTTGGTCGCTATGGAGCAAGATTGCCCGGTCCGAGCGCCCCGCACGACTGGAATGCTCCCAATCAACCGGCGTTCGATGATTTTTCGTGCTTTTTTGGAATAAAGAATATTTTTAGTGTTCATCTGACGGCAGACCGCTTCAATAAACTTGTGTATCTAATCGGTAGTATCCAATCCTGGTCGTGTGCTCACTACAACGTGATACCGTATAATTACTGATCCATGATTAACTGTCTACACGAAAAGTTTTGGCGTCGGCTTGGCGGCTCTTTTCGGCGCTTCGAGCGTCGTCACCTGGTCACGATGTCCCGGCATCGCTGGCAAGGTTACCCCTTCCCAGCGCACCAACTCCCCCGCCAGCCCTCACACGGCAAGCTTTCTGACGGGGATTTTTCTGCGCCAGAGAGAACTTTTTTGCAGATTTGAAAAATGTCATCGCCGACCACGCAAGGCAGCCCAAGCCATGCCGATCTCGATGTTGCACAGCAGGTTAACACGGTTTGCTGCTTTTGTCGCCTCAACGACCCGTTTCCTGGCGCGCTCTGCCTTTGACCAGCACATATGGATCGTTGGTCTCCTCCTGGCGCTGTTGAGTCTCTTGTATACCGGCATTATCATTCAGAATTCGCGCCGCGACGCCATCGAGCACGCCAGGACCGACATGCGGGGTCTCGGCATCGTCCTGGCCGACCAGACATCGCGCTACGTCCAGACGCTGGATCTCCTGCTGCAACAGGCGCAGTCGGACATCCAGGAACTGGGTATCCGCACGCCGGATGAGTTCCGCCATCTCCTGCAGGGCGGAGACATCGGCCGGCTCGTGGTCGCGCGGCTGGTGAACCCGCCGCAGGGCCCTGGCATCGCGCTGTTCGATGCCGAGGGCGCCCTGCTCAATACGTCCCAGCCCTCCCCGCCGACCCTCAATATCGCGGACGACGAATACTTCCAGCAACTCCGGGACTATCGCCACAGCGATCTGGTTATCAGCGAGGTGTCAACGCGCTACGGCACGGGTGGGAAGGCATTTTTCATCGGCCGCCGGATCAGCGGACCGGATGGCGCGTTCCTCGGTGCCATCGTTACGATGGTCAATATCGATGGCATGTACGACTTCTACCATGCCATCGACAACCAGCGGCGCCTTACCGTGACGCTGCGTCGCGGCGATGGTTCCGTGCTCGTGCGCTATCCCGCGACGGGCGGCAT
>Ga0181529_10006096_pt1 | contig 12363 bp, 9 predicted proteins | sample PEATcosm2014_Bin_36_FD_119763 | JGI IMG/M metagenome (GOLD analysis project Ga0181529, IMG submission 119763) | Peatland microbial communities from MTU Mesocosm Facility, Houghton, MI, USA - PEATcosm2014_Bin10_30_metaG | ecosystem: Environmental > Terrestrial > Soil > Wetlands > Peat | place... | reverse complement strand
GCGATTCTGGCGATGAAGAAGGTGATCGATCCGGTGTTCGAAAGCCGCACCGACTACGACATCTTCGCCGCGATCTCCGAGCGCCTCGGCAAGGGAAAGGAATTCACCGAGGGCAAGAGCGAGCTGGATTGGATCAAGTCGTTCTACGACGCGGCGCTGACCCAGGCCAAGGCGAAGAAGATCGACATGCCCGAGTTCGACGCGTTCTGGAACGGAACCGGCGTGGTCGAGTTCCCGGTCACCAGCGGCAAGAGTTTCGTGCGCTACGCGAAGTTCCGCGAGGACCCGTTGCTCGAGGCGCTCGGCACGCCTTCAGGCAAGTTCGAGATCTACTCGAAGAACATCGAGAAGATGGGCTACGACGACTGCGGACCGCATCCGATGTGGTACGAGCCGACCGAGCGCCTCGGCGGGCCGACGACCAAGTACAAACTGCACGTCGTCGCCAGCCATCCCAAGAGTCGGCTGCACTCGCAGCTCTGCGGCACCAAGCTGCGCGACACCTATACGGTCAATGGCGCCGAACCTTGCCTGATCAACGCCAAAGACGCCGCCGATCGCGGCATCAAGGACGGCGATCTCGTCCGTGTGTTCAACGACCGCGGCCAGATCATCGCCGGCGCCAAGGTGACGGATTCAATCCGACCCGGCGTGATCCGCGTCAACGAAGGGGGATGGTACGATCCGGCCGAGCCGGGCAAGCCGGGAACGCTGTCGCGCTACGGCGACGTCAACGTGCTGAGCATGGACATTCCCACCTCCAAGCTCGGCCAGGGCAACTGCGGCCACTCGATCGTCGGCGAAGTCGAGAAATACACGGGGCCGGCGGTTTCCGTCTCGGTGTTCACCGCGCCCAAGGGCGCCGAGTGAGCGCTCCCGGCGGGGAGGGGTTCGCCCCTCCCCGGTTTCCCGAATGAAAGTGCGGCGCGCCGCGAAGCGGCGCGTCGGGAGGACGGGACATGAAGATCTTCGGACTGGTCGGACGGAGCGGGTCGGGCAAAACGAGCCTGATGGTCCGGCTGCTGCCGGAGCTTCGGCGTCGCGGCCTGAGCGTCTCGACGATCAAGCACGCGCATCATGACTTCGACCTCGATCACCCCGGCAAGGATTCGTTTCGCCACCGCGAAGCGGGCGCGAAGGAGGTCATGCTCGTCGCCGACGCGCGCTGGGCGCTGATGCACGAGATCGGCGACGCGTCCGAGCCGCCGCTCGAGGACCTCGTCCGCCGCATGGCCCCGGTCGATTTCGTGCTGATCGAGGGGTTCCACACCCATGGTCATCCGATGATCGAGGTCTACCGCCCGAGCGAAGGGCACGCGCTGTTGTGGCGCGAGGGCTCGACCATCGTCGCCGTGGCGAGTGACGAACCCTTGCCGGCGGTGACGGTCCCGGTCCTCGACCTCAACGATGTGCAGGCGATCGCGACGTTCGCGCTGGCGAAGGCGGAATCCTATGACCACCCTGCTTCTTGACCGCCCCACGACCACGACCTCGGCGTCGCCGCCGCGACTCGTCGATCCGTTCGGCCGTGCGATCGCCTATGTTCGCCTGTCGGTGACCGATCGCTGCAACTTCCGCTGCGTCTATTGCATGGCGGAGACGATGAAATTCCTGCCGCACGCCGAGGTTCTTCGGCTCGAGGAGCTCGATCGGCTATGCTCGATCTTCATCGACCTCGGGGTGAAGAAGATCCGGCTGACCGGCGGCGAGCCGCTGGTGCGGCGCGGCGCGATGAATTTGGTCCAGTCGCTTTCGCGCCGCCTGGGCTCGCACGAGCTCGACGAACTGACGCTGACGACCAACGGCTCGCAGCTGGCGCGATACGCCGACCAACTCGCCGCTTGCGGCGTGAAACGGGTGAACGTCTCTTTGGACACGCTCGAAGCGGCGACGTTTGCGGCGATCTCGCGCCATGGCGCGCTCGCCGACGTGCTGGCGGGGATCGAAGCGGCCGATCGCGCCGGGCTCAAGGTCAAGATCAACGCCGTGGCGCAGAGGGGACTCACCGAGGATTGTGCGGTTCCCCTGATCCGCTGGGCGCATGGTCGCGGTTTCGATCTCACCTTCATCGAGGTGATGCCGCTCGGCGACGTCGAGGGCGCGTGGTCGCAACGGTTCATGCCATTGGCCGCGTTGCGCGCGAGCTTGTCCAGACATCTGTCGCTGCTGCCGACGCCCTATCGCAGCGGCGGTCCGGCGCGCTATTGGCAAGTCGAGGAGACGGGCGGCCGCATTGGCTTCATCACGCCGATGACGCACAGCTTCTGCGACAGTTGCAATCGTGTGCGGATCACCTGTTCGGGTCGAATGTATCTCTGCCTCGGCAATGAGGCCGCCGTGGACTTAGGCAAGATCTTGCGCGAAAGCGATGACGACGACGTCGTCGCCGCTGCGATCCGCGCGGCGGTGGCGCAGAAGCCCAAGGGCCACGCGTTCGGCTCGGTTGAGGTCAGGGCGCCGCGCGCGTCCGCCCGATCCATCAGCCTGACCGGCGGTTAGGCGCCGGAGCGGGCGATGAAGGCGGTCAATTTCGCTTGGATCCGAGAGCGCATCGGCAGGACGGAAGAGGACCTCGCGCCGCCGGCCGACGCGCGCGAGATCGCCTTCTTTCCACCGACGATGGTAGGCTGAACGCGATGGACAAACCGCTTGAGGCGCTGTCGTGAGCGCGACCCCGCTGATGCCGGTCGAGGAGGCGCTCACGCGCGTGCTCGCTTCGGTCGCCGCGCCGACCGAGCGCGAGGCGGTCGCGTTGGCCGACGCCTACGGCCGGACGCTGGCGAGCGACGTCGTTTCGCGCCGCGTTCAGCCGCCGTTCGCCAACTCAGCGATGGACGGCTATGCGCTGCGCGCGGCGGACGCGGCGCGCGCGCCGGCGCGGCTGACGGTGGTGGGCGAATCCGCGGCGGGCCGACCGTTCGACGGACGGCTCGGGCCGGGCGAGGCCGCGCGCATCTTCACCGGCGCGCCGTTGCCGGAAGGCGCGGATGCGGTGGCGATGCAGGAGAACGCGCGGCGCGAGGGCGAGACGGTCATTCTCAACGCGCCGGTCGCGCTGAGCGATCATGTCCGCGCGCCCGGCGGCGATTTCGACGCTGGCGAGATCGTGCTGCGCGCCGGCCGCCGGTTGTCGGCGCGCGATGTCGCGCTCGCCGCCGCCGCCAACCATCCGACGCTCGCCGTTCATCGCCGGCCGCGCGTCGCCGTCCTCGCCAGCGGCGACGAGCTGGTCGCTCCCGGCGCGGCGCTTGGACCGGCGCAGATCGTCTCGTCCAACACGTTCGCCGTCGCCGGCATTGTTGGCGCGGCAGGCGGGGCGCCGATCGACCTCGGCATCGCCGTCGATGATCCGAAGGCGCTGGCCAAGAGTCTGGCGCAGGCGGTCGCCGAGCGCGCCGACGTCCTTGTGACATTGGGTGGTGCCTCGGTCGGCGATCACGACTTGATGCAACAGGCGCTCGTCGACGCCGGCATGGAATTGGGCTTCTGGCGCGTCGGCATGCGACCGGGCAAGCCGCTGATCCACGGCCGGCTTGGCGCGACGATCGTGCTCGGCCTGCCGGGGAACCCGACCTCGTCGACGCTCTGCGCGCTCTTGTTCGTGCGGCCGCTCGTTCGCGCGCTGCTCGGCGATCCTGAGGCCGGCGCCGATCCGAGCGAGCCGGCGCGGCTCGCTGTGGCGCTCTCGGCCAACGGCCCGCGCCGCGACTACGCCCGCGCGACGCTGGCGCGCGACGTCGGCGGTCTGGACTTGGCGACGCCGGTCACGAGCCAGGACGCCTCGCTGGTTAAGGCGTTCGCCCGCGCCGACGCGCTGCTGCTGCGCGAGCCGAATGCGCCGGCCGCCGCCGCAGGGGAAATATGCCGGATCATCCGCCTCGCGCCGCTCGGCGCGTAAAGCGCCCGCGCATTCCGCCAACGGCAGCGCCTTTTGAAATCATAGCAGGACGACCTGTGCGCGCCGGCAGCGACGGCTCGCGCCTGGTTTCGGCGACGCGCATGATCCTTTCGCCGCGACCAATGGCCGCGCGCGTCGATGTCGCGCGAAAGACCGATGAAGCGGCTTCGGCGCGTTGGAAGTTTCTTAAGCCGCCAGCGTTATGGACAAGCGCAATCGGAAACTGACGCCTGTGAAATCACGCGAGTTTGGCTTCAAGCGGGGGTTGGGCAGGTTCGCCCGCCTTGTCGGGAGGCAAGCTTCCCTCTTCGTCGCCGCTGGAATCCTAATCGGATTCGTCCTGGCTGGAGTGGTCGCGCTCGACGTCTACCTTCATAACCTCCTCGTCGAGCAAGGCGCACGGAGCGCGCGCAACCTATCTTACAATCTCTCCGACCAGACGGATCGATCGCTGCAATCCGTTTCGTCGACCGTTTCTAAAGTCATCGAACGCTTACAAAGCGACGGCGTCAACTCGGTCGCCGCCTTGGAATCCGCGGCTGGCGCCAAGGATATCCAGGCGATGCTGCGCGATCGTTTCGCCGAGGACAGGTCCCTCGACGGCGTCTTCTTCGTCGGCGCCGATGGGAAGATCGGCAGCCTTGATCGCGCGCCGCTCGCCAACGTTGCCGATCTGCATGGGCAAGATCACCTGGATTCGCTGCGCGACGCGTCCGCCGACGCGGTCTATGTATCGACGCCGTTTCTCAGCGCGGCCTCGGGCACGTGGCAACTGAGCTTGTCAAAGCGCGTCTCGGCGAGCGACGGCGCCTTTCTCGGTTTGGTCAACGGCGTTGTCGAGTTGGCGCCGTTCGACGACATCCTGGAAAAAGTGGCGCTGGGAAAACATGCGTCGGTTTCTATCTTCCGAGAGGACGGCTCGATCGTCGCCTGTTTTCCGCAGCGCGAAATCGCGTTCGGCGCCGACATAGCCGATGGCGACGTCTATACGCGTCTTATCGCGCGCAATCTTGACGGGATGGCGCGACAGACCAGCGCCGTCGACCGCGTCGACCGGCTGTTCGCCGTCGCCCACTCGCACGCGTTTCCCGTCGTGGCGGTCGTCGCCGTGGCGATGAACGACATCTTGGCCGAGTGGCTCCTTCAAGTCGAAGCGCTCGCGCTCGGCGCCGCGATCATTATCCTGGCGATCGCCGTCGGGACGTTCCGGCTCGCCGTTTACGTCGAACGGCTGGCCGACGCGCAGGCGCGCGAGGCCATTCAGAGGCAGGTTGCGGTCCAGTACAAGCGGTTCAACAACGCGATGGACAACATCGTGCAAGGGTTGGCGATGTACGACCGGAATGCGTCTCTGATCGCCTGCAACAGACGGTTCGCCGAGATTTATGGACTTCCTGACGCATTGACAGGGCCTGGGGTCAAGCGTGCGGAAATCTTCGCTTATCGCGGCGATCGAGGCTTTGGCAAGGCGCTGAGCGAACCGATCGAGGAACCTGACGGCAGCCTGTTGACGGTCAGCGAACTGACGGACGGACGCATTATCGCCCAGCGGAAGAAGAAGCTTGCCGACGGCGGATGGGTTTCGACGCATGAGGACGTCACCGTGCGCCACCGCGCCGAGGAGAAGGTCAAGGAGTTGGCGAGGAGCGACGCCCTCACCGGTCTCTTGAACCGCACTGAGTTCAAGCGGCGCCTCGAGCAATGCCTTGCGGAGGCGCAGCGTCGCATCGCCAAGTACGCCGTGCTCTATCTCGATTTGGACCATTTCAAAGAGGTTAACGATACGCTGGGGCACCCCTTTGGCGATAAGCTGTTGCAGGAAGTTACGGCGCGAATCAAAGCCGTCACCCGCGAAGGCGACACGATCGCGCGGCTCGGCGGCGACGAGTTCGCGATCGTCCAGCGCGTCACATACGTTCCGCGCGACGTCACGCGCCTTGCGGACCGGCTGATCGCCTCCATCGGCAAAACCTACACGATCGACGGCAACGACATTGAAGTTAGCGCCAGCATCGGCATTTCCTTGGCGCCGGACGACAGCGTCGACTGTGACGAACTGATCCGCAACGCCGACATGGCGCTCTATCACGCCAAGACCAGTCGCGGCAGCTACAGTTTCTTCAAGCCCGCGATGGACGAACAGGTTCAGTCTCGTCGCAAAATGGACAACGACCTGCGGGCCGCGCTCGCCGAGGAGCAATTCGAACTCCATTTCCAACCCGTCGTCTCGGTGGTCGACAGGCAGGTGAAGTCGTTCGAGGCGCTTCTGCGTTGGAAGCATCCCGAACGCGGCGCCGTGCCGCCCAGCGAGTTCATTCCGGCAGCCGAAGAGAACGGCCTGATTGTGCCGATCGGGGAATGGGTGTTGCGCGAAGCGTGCCGGGAGGCCGCCAAATGGCCGGCGCACGTCAAAGTCGCCGTCAACGTGTCGGCCGTGCAGCTCAAGTCGCCTGGAATTCTGCGGACAATCTTTGAGGCGATCGAGGCGGCGGAGATCGAAGGGTCGCGGCTCATCGTGGAAGTTACGGAGAGCGTGATGATCACGGACGCCGAACTGGCCATCTCGACGCTCCACGCGATCCGCGACATGGGCAGCGCGATCGCCATGGACGACTTCGGCACGGGATACTCAAGCTTGAGCTATCTGCGCCGCTTTCCGTTCGACAAGATCAAGATCGATCAGTCGTTCGTCAGTGAGCTTGGACAACGCGACGACAGCGTGGCGATCGTGCGCGCCGCGACGGGTTTGGCCAAAGCGCTTGGCATGGAGGCGGTCGCCGAGGGAGTCGAGACGGAGGAGCAGTTTGCCTGCGTTGCAATCGAAGGTTGCTCTGAGGCCCAGGGCTATTTGATCAGCCGCGCGATGCCGGCCTCCGACGTCTTTGCCTTTCTTGGCGTGGCGCCTGCGGAGGCAGCCAGCCGAGCGAGTGCGAAGCGGCGGTCGACGAGAGACTAGGTCGCGACGAGCGACTCCTCGCGACTTGCTCCGCACGTCACGCCCTTGCCGCTCATCCGGCGCGACGGAACGATCGCGACGGCGGCGCCGCTGTCGCTGGGCATGCGTTCGCCGGCGCGGTGAGTTGGCGCGCGGCGCCGCCGCTCAGAACACCAGCTTGCCGCCGATCAGCGCCAGGGTGCCGGCGAGCACCGGTCGCAGCACCCGGTCCGGCACTTTCGAGGCGAGCGCGCTGCCGATCGCGATGCCCGGCAGCGAACCGATCAACAACGAGACCAGCAGCGACCAGTCGACCGAGCCGATCCACCAATGGCCTGCGCCGGCGATCAGCGTCAGCGGCACGGCGTGGGCGATGTCGGAGCCGACGATGCGCACGGTCGGCATCTTGGGGTAGAGGGTGAGCAGCGCGGTGACGCCGATCGCGCCGGCGCCGACCGACGACAGCGACACCAGCGCGCCGAGCACGGCGCCGAGCGCAATCGTCAAGGCGGCGATCTGCCGCGCCGAGCAGCGGTCGAGCGCGTTGGCGAGTCGCCTGAGCAGCCAGCGGCGAAAGAGCAGCGTGACGGCGGTCAGGATCAGCGCGAAGCCGAGCACGGACGTGATGATCGTCCCGACCGACCTCGTGTCCTTGCCGAATTCGTTGAGCAGGAAGAGGGTCAACGCCGCGGCGGGGACGCTGCCAGCGGCCAGTTTGCCGACGATGCGCCAGTCGATCGCGCGATTGAAGCTGTGCACCGCCGACCCGCCGATCTTGGTCAGGCCGGCGTAGAGCAGATCGGTGCCGACCGCAGTCGCCGGGTGGATGCCGAACACCAGCACCAGCAGCGGCGTCATTAGCGAGCCGCCGCCGACGCCGGTAAAGCCGACCAGTGCGCCGACGACGAGGCCTGAGAGCGAATAGAGCGGGTTGATCGCGTGCAGAAAGGCCGGCATCCAAGGCTCCCGAGAGGCCGCGCGCCGCCGACCTTTCGCCCTCGCGCGCGGTTCCGGCCAGCGCGAGCCAGCGCCAGCCGGGTTTCTATATTAATTTACTAGACTTAGTCAACTCTGATTTGGCGACGCCTTACAGCTTCACGACGCGCATGTAGGGCTTGGGGGTCCTCCAGCCCTGGGGAAACCGCTTCTTCGCCTCCTCGTCGCTGACCGCGCCGGTGATGATCACGTCGCCGCCGACCTTCCAGTCGGCTGGAGTCGCCACTTTCAGCTTTGCCGTCAGTTGCAGCGAGTCGATGACGCGCAGGATCTCGTCGAAGTTGCGTCCGGTCGTCATCGGATAGGCGAGTTGCAGCTTGATCGTCTTGTCGGGGGCGATGACGAAGACGGTGCGCACGGTCTGATTGTCGGCGGGGGTGCGGCCGGTCGAGCTTCCGGGCGTCGCCGCCGGCAGCATGCCCCAGGCCTTGGCGATCGACAGGTCGGTATCGCCGATCATCGGGAAGTTGACCGCAACGCCTTGGGTTTCCTCGATGTCCTTCTCCCAGCGGAGATGGTCGGCGACGGGATCGACCGACAGGCCGATGACCTTGACGCCGCGCTTGTCGAACTCGCCCTTCAGTCGCGCCACCGAACCGAGTTCGGTGGTGCAGACCGGCGTGAAATCCTTTGGGTGCGAGAACAGCACCGCCCATGAGCCTTCGATCCACTCGTGAAAGTGGATCTTGCCTTGGGTCGTGTCGGCGGTGAAATCGGGCGCAATCTGGCCGATCTGCAACATATGCCTTCTCCCGTCTAGTGCAGCGTCTTCATCTGATCAGTATATCAGGCCAGTAGAGTAAGTCAATCTGTATAACATCATTACGTGTGAAATATAATCGGCGCGCCCCCGCGGCGGAACGGCCGCTTGCGTGCGCGCCCAGCAAGTGAAATTTTGTCGCCCAGCTTGGCATCGGGGCCGATCATGGATGAAGCGTTCATCGGCGTCGACGTGGGAACGGGCAGCGTTCGTGCGGGCGTTTTCACTTCTCGCGGGCAATTGCTCTCAAACGCGCGGCGCGTGACCGCGACCTGGCGCGAGCCCGGCGACATTGTCGAACAGTCCTCGGCGGACATCTGGGCGGCGACCGTCGCTTCGGTGCGCACAGCGATCGAGACCGCCGGCGTCAAGCCGGAGTCCGTCGCCGGCATCGGCTTCGACGCGACCTGCTCGCTGGTCGTTCTCGATCCAGCCGGCAAATCGCTTCCGGTTGGGCCGAGCGGCGATCCCGCCCGCGACGTCATCGTCTGGATGGATCATCGCGCGGTCGAAGAAGCGGAATGGATCAACAGCGGCGGCCACGACGCGTTGCGCTATGTCGGCGGCTCGATCTCGCCGGAAATGCAGCCGGCCAAGCTGCTGTGGCTGGCGCGCCACGCCTCGCGCGTCTTCGCCGCCGCCGGCCATTTCTTCGATTTGCCCGATTATCTCACCTACCGCGCCACCGGTTCGTTCGCCCGCTCCGCCTGCACGGTCGCCTGCAAGTGGCTCTATCTCACGCGCGAGCGGCGCTGGCCGCAGGACTTCTTCGCCGGCGTCGGGCTCGAGGCGCTGGGCGGGCCGGGCTTCGCCCGCATCGGCGGCGAGATCGTCGCGCCGGGGACGGCGCTCGGCGGCGGCCTCGCCGCCGATGCGGCGGCGGCCTTCGGCTTGCCGCCGGGCGTTCCGGTCGGCGCTGGGTTGATCGACGCGCACGCCGGCGCGCTGGCGACTTTGGGCGCCGCGCGGGGCGACGAGATTGCCGATCCGCGCCGTCGCGTCGCCATGGTTCTCGGCACCTCCGCGTGCTGCATGGCGGTCTCAGACGAAGCGCGCTTCATCCCCGGCATCTGGGGCCCGCATTATTCGGCGCTGACGCCCGGCCAATGGCTCGATGAAGGCGGCCAGTCGGCTTTTGGCGCAGCGATCGATCGCCTGATGCGGATGAGCCCGGCCTTCGCCGGCGTCGCCGGGCGGCCCAACGCCTTTGATTCCCTGGAGCGCGAGATCGTGGCGCGCGCCGGCGGCGCCTCGCAGGCGGCCCGGCTCGCCCGCGACCTGCACGTCCTGCCTGATTTTCTCGGCAACCGCTCGCCCCATGCCGATCCAGCGGCGCGCGGCGCCATTGTCGGCTTCGACCTGCGCGACGACGAAGAGAGCGCGATGGCGCTCTATGTCGCCGGGCTGTGTGGCTTGGGGCAGGGGCTGGGACAGGTGATCCGCGTGCTCGAGCGCAACGGCTTCGCCTGCGACGTCCTCGTCGCCAGCGGCGGCGCGGCGCGCAGCGCCCTGGTCAGGCAGATCGTCGCCGACGCGATCGGACGGCCAGTCGCCGCGCCGGAGACCAGCGAGCCGGTGCTCCTCGGCGCGGCGATGCTCGGCGCGGTCGCCGCCGGACGACGAACGCTGGTCGAAGCGATGACGACGATGTCGAAGCTGGGGGGCGTCTGCGAGCCGGCGGGCGGCGAGATCGCCGACTTGCACGCCGCCAAGCGGCGCGTGTTTGAAACGCTGCAGGAGGCCGAACGGACCGCGCGCGCGACGATGGGCGAGCGGCGGCGCGCCGCGGCTTGGCCCAAGGTGATCATCTTCGATTGCGACGGCGTGATCGTCGACAGCGAGACGATCGCGCTGGATCGCACGCGTGCGGTGTTGCGTCGCTACGGCCTCGATCTCAGCGCCGAACAGGCGCGCGAGCGCTTCCTCGGCGTCAGCGCCCAGGCGATCCAGCGCATGGCCGAGCGCGAGCTCGGCGCGAAGCTGCCGGCCAATTTCCTCGACGAATTGACCCAAGACATCATCGCCGCTTTCGAGCACGAGCTGAAGGGCGTCGAAGGCGTTCGCGAGGCGCTAACGGAACTTGGCGACGGCGCGGTCTGCATCGCCTCGTCGAGCTCGCTCGAGCGCACCCGCGCCTCGCTGCGCATTGTCGGCTACACGCGGCTGTTCGAGCCCAACCTGTTCTCGGCGGCCGAAGTCGCGCACGGCAAGCCGGCGCCCGACCTGTTCCTGCACGCCGCCAAGCGCATGGGGGCCAAGCCGGCCGACTGCCTGGTGATCGAGGACAGCGAACCGGGCGTGACGGCGGCGGTGCGCGCTGAGATGACGGTGTTCGGCTTCCTCGGCGGCGGACATATCGTCGGCCTTGCGCACGGCGAGCGCCTCAGCGCCGCTGGCGCGGCGCAAGTGTTCGACGACATGCGCGAGTTGCCTTTGCGCATCCGCCAGCAACAGGAGCGCCGCGTCGCCGGCGAGGCGCGAACGAAAGGAAGCGGTCATGGCGAGAAGCAGTGACGGCGAGAGCGCGCGTCTCGACGACGCGGCGCGGGCCGGCTGGCTCTACTATGTCGCCGGCAACACCCAGGACGAAATCGCCAAGAAGCTCGGCGTTTCGCGCCAGTCGGCGCAGCGGCTGGTGTCGCTGGCGATCAGCGAGCGGTTGATCAAGGTTCGCCTCGACCACCCGATCGCGCGCTGTATGGAGCTCGCGTCGCTGCTGCGCCAGCGCTATGAGCTGCGCTATTGCGAAATCGCGCCAACTGATCCGACCTCGAATTCCGTGACCCTCGGCATCGCCCAGATCGCCGCGGCCGAGATGGAGCGTTGGCTGCGCCGCGCCGATCCGGTGATCATTGGCATCGGCACCGGCCGCACGATGCGCGCCGTCGGCGACCAGTTGCCGCAGATGGAATGTCCGCAGCACCGCCTGGTCGGACTCGTCGGCACCACCAAGACCGACGGCTCGGCCTCCTTCTACGACGTCATCATGCGCGTTTCCGACACGGTGCGCGCGCCGCTTTATCCGATGGCGGTGCCGGTGCTTGCCCGCACCGCCGAAGAATGCGGGCTGCTGACCAGCTTGCCGTCGATTCGCAAGGTGCTGTCGCTGGTCGAGCAGGCCGACGCCACCTTCGTCGGCGTCGGATCGATCGGCGAGAACACGCCGCTGCTGAAGGACGGCTTCATCAGCGAAGACGAAAACGACGCCCTGCGCCGCGCCGGCGCGGTGGGCGAGATCACCGGTTGGGCGTTCGACGCGCGCGGCCATTTGATCGAGGGCCTGACCAACGAGCGCGTCGCCAGCGCGCCGCTGCACCGGCCGACCAAACGGCTGATGATCGGCGTCGCGATGGGACCGCTGCGGCGCGCGGCGATCCGCGGAGCGCTGGTCGGGCAGCTCATCTCCGGTCTGGTGACCGATGAGGCGACGGCTGAGCATTTGCTGCGACGCTGACCGGCGACGCGGAATTATATCATACAAAACAATTGCTTGAATCCAGTCCAGGCTTCCGCATTGTGCGCCGCAGCGACGATTCCGGGTTGACACCGGCGACGCGACGATGTGAATATTCGCCCGCTACAGTAGCAATTGCCCAAAACCGGCATTGCCGATCGGAGGATACGCTATGAAGGTGCTCGTGAAGGGCCTGTTGGGCGCGGTGGCGCTCGCCGGCTTCTCGCTTCCCGCTTACGCCGACACCACCCTGACCATCGCCACCGTCAACAATGGCGACATGATCCGGATGCAGGGGCTGACCGACGACTTCCTCAAGG
>Ga0181529_10006095_pt1 | contig 12365 bp, 10 predicted proteins | sample PEATcosm2014_Bin_36_FD_119763 | JGI IMG/M metagenome (GOLD analysis project Ga0181529, IMG submission 119763) | Peatland microbial communities from MTU Mesocosm Facility, Houghton, MI, USA - PEATcosm2014_Bin10_30_metaG | ecosystem: Environmental > Terrestrial > Soil > Wetlands > Peat | place... | reverse complement strand
TCGATCTCGAGACCGACGGGGGTGCAAGCCGGATCTTTCTCACCTGGGCCGCCGACGAGCGCCGCAACGAAATCGAGATCGAAGGAGAGCGCGGCCGCATCTCGCTCGAAGGCGACACGGTCGTTCTCGCGTCGCCTTCGCGGAATCTTCGCTTTTCCTGCCCGCCCGCGCTTTCCGAAGGCTCGCACCACCCCGATTGGTTCGACGGCGTCGTCGAAGATTTTCTCGGCGCCGTTGCGGGCGGGATTCACGAAAACCTCAAGCAGGCTGTGCTCTGCGCCCGGCTGATGGACGCCGCGCAACGCTCAAGCGCCGCGGGCGGCGCGCGGCTTTCCTTCGTCGGTTGAGCGCCGCTCGCGCGCGGCCAAAAACACGACGAGCAGACAGTAGATCGGCGCGCCGATCCCCGCCAGCAGCACGAACCAGTCTGATCTGCCGGCGAGCGCCAGAAGCACAACGAGATAGATGAAGTCGCGCCGCGAGGCGGCGTCGAGCATGTGCGCGAGCGGCCGCTCCGGCTCGGCCGACACCGACGTGAACAATGACCCTTCTCCGTCCTTTTCGCGCATGAGCCGCCAGTAGACGACGCCCGCTGAGCCAAGCGTGCCGACGACCGCTCCGGCGCCGAAAAAGAGCGGCCAACAAGCCCTGGCGGCCCAACTCCAGCCAACCGCCATGCAGGCGAAGATGACGACGTGAACGAGATTGTCGCCCCAAAAGTCGAGCACGCCGCCCAACCGGGACTGCTGAAACTTCAGCCTGGCAAGTTCGCCATCGCACCCGTCGAGGATGGAATGGGCGAGAAACAGCAGGGCCCCCGCCGTCTGCAGAGAAGGTCTCGAGGACAGGAAGAAAGGCCCCGCAAATACGCCGACCAGGATGGAGATCACGCTCATCTGATTGGGGGTGATCGCGGTTGGCGCGAGAACTCTGGAGATCTGGAGCGAAATCGGTCGCTCGACGTGACGCGCCATGAAGCCGTCTGTGTCCTTGACCAGCTTCCTCAAGAGGCGGCGTTCGGCCTCCAACCGATCGCCGGGCCCTTCGACCACTAGCGGATGGATCTCGACCGAAAGTCTTTCGGGCGGCCCAAAAAGCGCGCCGAGCGCGGTCTCGACCGCGCGCAGGTCGGTCGCACCCCTTTCGTCGAGCGTTCGCAGCGCGTCGGGGGCCTTCGCCGTCGCAAGCATGACGATCCGGTCGGCGGCGGCCCATACAGCCGGCTGCGGCGCGCCATTTCCGACGAGCTTCTCGAGCCAATCCTTTTCGGCAAGGACTGCGGCAGATGCAATCGCCAGCGGCGCCGTTCGCCCAAGCGGCAGGCGAGCTGCGAGTTCGGCCCAGCCGGAGACCGAGACAGCTTCTGGGATCACGCCGGCCTCCCCACCGACGAGCAGAACCTCGCCGAAGCCGGCGCGGCGGGCGACAAGCGCGGCGCGTTTCACGAGGCCAAGTCCGAGGATTTCGACGTCGCCGGGCGAGGAGGCCGCGGATCGGCGCCCGCCGAGCGCGGGCGACGGAGCGGCGAGAAGAACGAGGATCGGCGCGTCAGGCATGGCGGGTCGGACGCCGACAACTCGGGGCCATTCGACGGGATTGCGATGGACGCTGCGGCGTCATGCTCTTATTGCCTTTCCGACCTTGTCCCCAACCGGGGCGCCGACTGGGAGCGCAATCATTCGCATCTCGATCATAATCGCCAGCTTTCTCGGGTTCCTGCTTTTTGTCTTTTTCATCGCGGCGAGCGGGATCGAAGACGTCGGCCGGGTCATGCTCGTCCTCGGATGGAGCCTCGCGCCGATAACCCTGTTTCATATTGTTCCGCTCTCGTTCAGCGCGTTCTCCTGGAGCGCATTGCTGCCCGCCGCGCGCCGGCCCCGCGTCGCGACGGTCCTCTGGGTGCGCTGGATTCGCGAGTCGATCAATTCGCTTCTGCCCGTCGCCGGCGTCGGCGGCGATTTCGTCAGCGCGAGGCTCGTCCGTCAGCGGGGCGTGCCGGGCGCGGAAGCGGCCGCCGCCATGGTCGTTGACACGACAGTCGGCGTGGCGACTCAGCTTGTCTTCGTCGTCGCCGGAGTCGCGCTGCTCGTCGTGCGGTCGAGCGGAGACGAGCCGCTCGAAGCCGCGTATGCGGTGCTCATCGGCGTCGCCATGCTGGCGGCGTTGATCGCGGCGTTCGTCCTCGCTCAGCACCGCAGTCTGTTCGGAACCGTCCTGCGGCTCGCTCATCGCCTTGCGCCGGCGCAAGCGCTGATGGAGCTTGCGGGCGGCGCCGAGCGAGCCGACGAGGCGATCGTCGCCATGTACCGCCGTGGCGCGTCTTTGCTGCGCTCCAGTCTTCTGCGACTTATCGGCTGGGCGGTCGGCGCCGGCGAGGTCTGGCTGGCGCTTCACTTCCTCGGCCATCCTTTCAGCCTCGTCGACGCCTTCATCCTCGAAAGTCTGACCTCCGGCGTGCGCGCCGCCGCTTTCATGGTGCCGGGAGCGCTCGGCGCCCTCGAAGGCGGGTTCGTTCTGTTCGGCCAGATGTTCGGATTGACGCCGGACGTGGCGGTTGCGATCTCGTTGTCGAAGCGGGTGCGTGAACTCGCTTTGGGTCTGCCTGGGCTTGTTCTCTTGCAATGGATAGAAGGCCGCCGTCTCCTCGACCGCGGCGGGGCCGCGCAAGCCTGACTTTCCTTCACAAGACGGCGCGAAAGGCGGCGCTTTACTGAGTCAGCGGCGCCGCCGCGGCGGCGGCCCGATGGCGGCGCGGCGGTGGGGCGGCGGCGGGCGACTCCGTCGCTGGCGATTCGGTGGCGGGCGACTCCGTCGCCGGAGGCAAGCCAAGCCCTTCGCGCAGTTCCGCCCGGCGCGTCTGGTAGTAGCTTGACCGAAGAAAGCTATAGAAGTCGATCGACGAGGATTCGGCTCGCTTCCAGTCGCCAAGATGCACATAGGCGTCGAGGCCGGTCGTGCCGACCGACGCGCGCCAGCCGAACAGGCGTTCGAACGTCCAGCCGACCGGATCGGCGGCTGTATCCACCAAGCTTCCAACGGCGTCGCGCGCGGTCGCAGGACCGAAGTAGAGCCGCTCCAAGAAGGGGCCGTCGGTCACCCCCCAGACGAACATCGTCTGACCAAAATCACCCGTTTGCTGCGGCAGGCCGCCTGGCGTCGCGATGTCGAACAACCCGCCCAGGCCGAAGGTTGAGTTCATGAGAAATCGCCCAAACGTAATTCTGGCGGCGTCGAAACGGCCCTGCAGAACATCGTTGGCAAAAATACGGGGTTCCTTGAGGTTCGAATCGAGGTCGCGCGCACGATTGAGCACCGGGCCCGGCGACACCGCTTGCACGACTTCGGAAGCCGGGTCGAGCACGGCCTGATTGAGCTTCAGGACGCCGCGGTTGAATTGCTCGTTTGGATCGTTAATCGGCATCGATGGATCGCGCGGAACGCCCGCGCAGCCCGCCACGAGCGCCGCGAGGCTCGACGCAACCGACAATGTGACCCAACTTTTAAAGCGACCCATTCGCTGCCGAGTCTCTCTTTTGCCGGGGCTGGGCGCAGACCACATTGCCGCGCCCACAGGGCAAACGAGCGCGGACGCCCAGCCGCTCCGCTTCCCGAAACCCAACCCCGAATCAACCTAACAGAGCTCGCGGGACCCGACTATCGCCAATTTACCACAGTGCATAACTGCCGTGCGGAAGGTCAGGTCTCGGGATTGTGCTTGCTCTGCGTCGCCAGCAGCGCCGGCTGGAACAGGACGGCGGCTGACAGCGTCGTCGCCAGCGCGAGCGCCATGAGTTTCCCCATGCTCGACGTGCCGGGATGGTGCGAAAACCACAGACTGCCGAAGGCGGTCGCCGTCGTGCAGGCGCTGAACAGAACCGCCCGCGTCAGGGGCAATTGCAGGAAGTTCTTCTCACCCGCCCGCCACGCCATAACGTAGTAGATCTTGAAGGCCACGCCGACGCCGAGCAGCAGCGGCAGCGCGATGATGTTGGCGAAATTGAGCTGCAGCCCTGTCGCCACGCAGATTTCGAGCGTGACGACGATGGCGACCAGCAGCGGCACGAGCGTCAGGGCGACATCCACCCAGCGCCGCAACACGACGAACAAGATGATCGCGATGGACGCGACCGACCAGACCGCGGCCTGGAGAAACGCCGTGACGATGGTCGCCGCGGCCTCGATGACGAAGACCGGCGCGCCGGTCGCCTGGGGCGCCGTTTTGCGGACCGCCTCGACGAAGCGGCGCAGGACGCCGTTGTCGTTGCCATCGCCTTTGGGTGCAACCTCGATCCTGATTTCGCCATCAGGCGCGATCCATGCGCTCTTCAGCTCGGGCGGAAGCGAGTCGGCCGTCACCTCGCCTGCGTTCAAAAGGTCGCGAATCTGCTGGATCGTCGTCAGCAGCGGCGTGACCAGCACGCGTTCAACCTCCAGCCTCGCCGCCGGACTCGCCTTGGCGAGCGCGGTCAAATCGTCCGCCAGTCGACGGGCCTGAGCTGCGGCAGGGCTGTCTATGCCCGCGGACGCGCCTGAGAGATCCTTGGCCGTCTCGTCGATCGCCTCCAGCGTCTCGGCCGAAGTCGGCGGGGGTTTGAGCTCGTCCGGCGTCATGGTGTTCTGAAAGAAGAAACTCGCATCGTCGATGAGCGCGAGTTTTTCGTCCTGCTCTTTCGGAATGAAGCTCTCGATTGTTCGGACGCGGGAGACCTCCGGCAGCGCGTCGAGCGCCTTGGCGACGTCGGCCGCGTGCGCGAGATCGGGTTCCAGGATGTCGATTGTGTTGGGACTCGTATCGGGATCTCGCATCAGATCAAGGAGAGTCGAGACCGACTCGACCTGCTTCGAACGAAGGTTCAGCGGGTTGAAGTCGAAGCGCAGATCCTTGAGCAGCGGCAGACCGAGGATCGCCGCGGCGAGCGTCAGTCCGACAACCCAGTTGCGCCGCCGGTCGAGGAAACGATCGAGCGGCGCCAGAGCGGCGAAACCGACCGTCGCCTTCTCTTCGGCAGGCCTCAGTGTGGCGAGCAGCGCGGGCAACAGAGTGACGGTCGTTGCGAATGCGATGATCATGCCCGTTCCCGCGATCAGCCCGAGCTCGGAGAGGCCGACGTAGGCCGTCGGCAAGAAGGAATAGAACGCGGCGGCGATCGCGGCTGCTGCGAGCAGCAAAGGCCCGGCGACGCCTTGCGCGGTCGTCTTGATCGCCGCATCGAGGTCCCGCTCGACGAGCCGCTCAGCCCGATAGCGTACGCTGAATTGGATGCCGAAATCGACGCCCAGCCCGACGAACAGCACGGCGAACGCGACAGAAATGAGATTCAAGCTGCCGACCATCCAGAGACCGGCGGCGGCGGTGAAGACGAGACCAACCGCCAGGTTGACGAGGACCGCGGCGATGATCCGCGTCCGTTTCAGCGCAACCCACAGGATTAGGAGAACGACGATGATCGTGACGACCCCGTTCAACGCGGCTCCGTCGGCCACCGTGGAGAATTCCTCGTCTTCAAGCGGCACCGATCCCGTGAGCCGCACTCTGACGCCATTCTCCGGCGTCAGGCCAAGCGAAGCGATCGTCGCGCGAATCGCCTTCGTCGCTTTGCCGCCGGGTTGGAGATCGTTGTAGTCGAGCGCCGGCTGGATATCGACGAATCGCCGCAGGCCGGACGTCTCGGACGACGGACCGGATATGAGCCGTCGCCACGAGAAAGACTGTGGCTTTCCCTGCAAATCGGCGTCAATCGCGTCGGCGAGCGCGGCAAGCGCCGGCTCGACGTCCTCAAGCGTCGTCTTGCCGTGGCGAACGCCGTCGATCGACTGCGAAATCGCTCCGACGACGCCGCGAAGCGTCGGATCGGCGGCGAGGGTCGCGAGAAAGGGCTCGGCCTTGATGAGTTTGGCGGTGTCTTGCCGCACTTCGTCGATAGAGCGGAAAAGAACGCCATTGCGAGCGAAGAATGGGCCGCCGTCGGGCCGGCTGACGCTTCGTATGACGTCCTTGCGATCCTCCAACGCTTTCGTCAGCGCCGCCGCTGCGTTCTCCGCGCCTTCAGGGGTTGTCGCGTCGAAGACAGCGATGATGCGATCGGTTCGCTGCGGGAACAGCGCATTCAGTCTGATTTCCTGCTGTCGCCAGGGCAACGCGCTCGACAGGAGTTGGCTCGAGTCCGTGGTGATCGCCAGATGACGCCAAGCGTAACTCGCGGCAAGCGTGGACCCGGCGACAAAGAGCGCAATGACGAGCCATCGGTGGCGGATTGAGAGGCGCGCGACTCGGCCGATGGTTCTGGCGATCAGCGGGCTGTTGGTCGGAGCCATGAGCCGAGGTCAAAACGCATGCGCCATGCCGTGTCAATCGCAATATCCGCGGCTGCGATGGACGACCCGCTTGCCCCGGATCGGTTGCGTTCGCGTCGCACCGAGGCCCAGGCGCCCGCTTCGTCCAGCCATACGTGAGTCAAACATGAACCATTTCATCGGCGCGATACGATCACGCGTCGGCGCCCGCCGGCGCTGCGTTTCGGCGCGGGCATGAGCGCGAGCGACGTCGCAAGCCATCGCGCTGTCTCGACACGCTGGGGTCGACTCGCAACGTGTCGCCGCGCCCCCAGCGCCTGCATTCCCGTTAATGCGCGTACGTCGACTAAACGATTGCGCACTTTCTAGGCGCCAGCGCGGGGCTGGCTAATTCCTAAGCGGAAAAAGAGAACAGACGTCCTTGCAAATTGACGCGCGTCAACAAGGCGGGCCTTCTTTCACCGTGAAGTTCATGCGACCGCGTTCGGCCGCTCGCACAGCGTCGGCGCGGGACCACACCGAGGGGAACGAGCATGGCTTTCAGGCTTCAGCGTCGAGATTTTCTGGCGGCGGCAGGCGCCTCTTTGGCGGGTATGGCGTTGCCGTGGGGACCGGCTCGCGCCGCGTCGAAGGAAATTCTGTGGAGCACCTGGAACAATCTCGGCTTGCCCGATTACATCGACCCCTTCACCAAAGCGACGGGCGTCAAGGTCGATCAGTCTTACATCACGACGGACGACGAACAGTTCGCCAAGTTCCGCGCCGGCGGCTCGGCGGACGTCGACGTCTTCGTCCCGGGCCAGTGGGAGATGTCGCGCTACATCGCCTCGGATCTCGTGCAGCCGCTCGATCTGACGAAGATCCCCAATGCGGCGCACATGTACCCGGTGTTCCGCGACCAGCAGCTCAACAAGAAGGACGGCAAGACGTACGCGCTGCCGTACTACTGGGGCATCAACACCATTCTCTACCGCGCCGACCTGATGGACGAGAAACCCGACTGGTCGGTGTTCTTCAAAGGCGACAAATACAAGGGCAAGCTCGCCATGCGCGACTACGCGGTGGAGGGCATCATGATCGCGGCGCTCTACCTCGGCATTCCGCAGAAAGAAATCTTCAGCATGGACGATCGCCAACTGGCGGAGGTGAAGAAAGCGCTGATCGCCGAGAAGGCGTTGTTGCGCACCTATTGGACCTCGATCGCCGATCTCACCAATCTGTTCGCCACCGGCGAGGTTGTGTGCGCGTTCTCCTGGTTGCCGCCCTATTACGACCTGACGAAGCAGGGCGTAAAAATGGCCCTCTCGCTGCCCAAGGAAGGCGTGCCGTCGTGGTGCGACGTGCTGGCGATTCCGAAGGGCGTCGAGGGAGAGACGCTCGACGCCGCCTACCAGCTCATCAACTACCTGCTCGGCCCCGAATACGGCCGCAAGCTCGCCTATGGCGGGCCATACGCCCAATCGACCGACGTGGTGCGCGACCAACTGCCGCCGGAGCAGCAGGAACGGATCTTCATCAAGGATCTGGCGGTGATGGAATCGTTCGTGTGGCCGCAGATTCCCCAACGCTATAACGATTGGGTCACGCTGTGGAATGAGGTAAAGGCGAGCTGATGTGACTGACGCGGCGGCTTCGCCGACTGCCCTGAGAGAGGGGAACCACGCCCCTCTCCTGGTCGGACGTGGCGTGCACAAGCGGTACGGAGCGGTCCACGCCGTCCGAGGCGTTGACTTCGCCCTTTCGACTGATCGTTACGTGACGCTGCTCGGCCCGTCTGGGTGCGGCAAGACGACGATTCTGCGCATGATCGGCGGATTCGAAACGGTCACGGGCGGCTCAATCGAGCTCGACGGCCAGCCGCTGTTGGACACCCCGCCCAGCCAGCGTCCGGTCAACACTGTGTTCCAGAGCTATGCGCTGTTTCCGCACCTGAGCGTCGCTGAAAACGTCGCCTTCGGCCTCACCTTGCGCCGTCGCGGGCGGACGGAGACGGCGGAACGGGTCTCTCAAGCCCTGCAAATGGTGCGCATGGAATCGATGGGCGAGCGGCGGCCGCGCGAACTGTCGGGAGGCCAGCAGCAGCGCGTCGCGCTCGCCCGCGCCATCATCAATCGGCCGCGCCTTCTCTTGCTCGACGAGCCGCTCTCCGCCTTGGATCGCAAGATGCGCAAGGAGATGCAGATCGAGCTCAAGGATCTGCAGCGACGCCTCGGCTTGGCGTTCCTCCATGTGACCCATGACCAAGAGGAGGCGTTCGCGCTTTCCGACCTGATCATCGTGATGAACCACGGGGTGATCGAGCAGCAGGGCGATCCGGAAACAATTTACCGACGCCCTGCCAACGCTTATGTCGCCGACTTCATTGGCGGTTCGAACCTCGTCGAAGGACAGGTGGTGGAGCGCGCCGCCGGCGTCGCGACGCTCGAGACGCCGTTCGGCCGCGCCCATGCCCCGTGCGCGCCCGGAGTCGCCGCGGGCCGGCGCGCCTCGCTTTGCCTGAGGCCCGAACAGCTCGTCATTGGTCGGGAAGGAAGCCTTGGCGGAATCGTCCGTCACACAGTGTTCCAGGGCGCCGACTGGCTGGTTGAAGTTGCGGCCGGATCCGCGGTGTTGCGCGTGCGTTGTTCCGACGAAGCGGCGCCGGCGATCGGCGGCGCCGTCTCGCTCGGCTACGAACCGTCCAAGGCATGGATTGCCGACGGCGCCTTGCCGCGGGATGTGGTCTGAGCCATGGAAGGCGGACGAACATCGCTGGCGGTGACCGTCGGTCCGGTGCTCGCCGCTTTGACGGTTCTCTGCTTGGCGCCGCTCGGCGTGCTGTTCGTCTACAGCTTCTTCCACGTCGATTTCGTCAGCATCGTGCCCGACCTCAGCTTGCAGAATTACGCCAAGGTTCTCACCAGCGGCGCCTATCGCTACCTCATACTGAAGGCGTTGCTGAACGGCGCGGTCATCGCCGCGATCGCCGTCGTCATCGCCTACCCCGTGGCGTTCTTTATCGCCAAGCGGATCCGCGTCGTGAAGGCGGCGCTTTTGACCGCATTGCTGATCCCGCTCTACACCGGCGACCTCGTGCGCATCTTCGCTTGGCGCCTCATTCTGGGCAGGGAAGGCGTGCTGAACAGCTTCCTGATTTGGACCGGTCTGATCGACCGTCCCATCGAGGCGCTGCTGTTCAGTCCTATGGCCACCACGCTCGTCCTCGTCTACAATTATCTGCCTTTCATGGTGCTCGGACTTTGGTTGAGTTTCGAGGCGCTTGACGATCATCTGTTTGAGGCGGCCGCCGACCTCGGCGCGGGTCGGACGACGATCTTGGTCCGTCTCGTTCTGCCGTTGACCGCGCCCGGGCTCGTCGCCGGCGCGCTGATGGTTTTCGCCTTGGTCGTCGGCGATTTTCTCACGCCCCAGCTCATCGGCGGCGCGTCAGGCGTGACGGTGATCGGCGCCATCGCCGATCTGTTCGGCGCCGCGTTCGACTGGCCGCTCGGTTCGGCCATCGCCTGGACGCTGCTCGCCGCCATGGTCGCGGTGGTGGCCGCCGTCGTCGTGCTGCTTCGGCGCACCCCGTGGGGGAACGTCATGTTTGGCGGAGGATAGCGGGCGATGGAGCGCATCCTCAAAGCCTACGTCGAACTCGTCTACGCCTTCATGTACCTGCCGGTGGCGGTGGTCGCGCTGTTCTCGTTCAACAGCGCCGAAATGATGGCGTTCCCGATGACCGGGTTCACGCTCGGCTGGTACGACATCGCCATCCACGACGGGCGTCTGCTCGGCGGACTGGCCAACGCTCTTCTGATCGCCGCGCCGACAGCGCTGATCGCGACGACGCTGGGCGCGATGGCGGGGCTCGCTCTGACGCGTCACCGCTTCCGCGGCAGGCTTGTCTTCGCCGCGCTGCTGATCGTGCCGTTCTTCATTCCTAAGATCATTCTTGCTGTGGCCGACGTCATCGCGATGGCGGTGGTCGGCGTTCCACATGGCGTTGCGATGATCATCGCGGCTCAGTCGCTGATCATCCTTCCTTTCTCGACGATGGTGATCGCCTCGGTCCTGATCCGCCTCGATCATCGGCTCGAGGAGGCCGCGGCCGATCTCGGCGCGTCCGGCTGGCAGGTCTTCTCGCGGGTCCAGTTCCCGCTCATGCGCAACGGACTTGTCGCGTCGTTCTTCATCGCCTTCGTCTTGTCGTCGTCCGAGTACGTCGTGACGTCCTTCGTCGCCGGTCGGACGCAACCGCTGGCGATCATGGTCGCATCGGACTTTCGCTTCCATCTGTCGCCAAAACTTGACGCGCTGGCGACGCTGATCGTCGTCGCCAACATCCTGCTGGTGGCGGGCAGCGAGCTGGTGCGACGCCGCGCCAAAGGAGCCGTTGGATGACCCGTCGCATATTGATTCGCGGGGGCGAGACTGTGACCGCTACGGATCGCTGGACCGGAGACATTCTGATCGAGGACGGCCGGATCGTCGCTCTCGGCGCGGCGTTGACCGCCGACGCCGATGTCCACGACGCGGCCGGACTCCTGGTGCTGCCCGGCGGAGTCGATGTGCACACCCATATCGACTACGACACCGGCAGCGCGCACACCGCCGACACCTTCGAGACGGCCACCCGCGCCGCCGCGTTCGGCGGCACGACCACCGTCGTCGATTTCGCCTTCCAGCCGCGCCACGCTCCGAGCGTGACCGCGGCGATGGACGACTGGTTGGCGAGAGCGCGACGGCGTGCGTCGACGTCGGCGCCCATATGACCCTCACAACGGTGACTCCGGCGACGCTCGCCGAGACGCGCGAGCTTGTTCGTCACGGCGGCGTGACGAGCGTCAAGCTGTTCATGGCTTATCCCGACACGCTCATGGTGGACGACGGCGCGATCTGTCGCGTCATGCGGCAGCTTGGCGACGACGGAGGCCTGGTCTGTTTCCACGCCGAGAACGGAGCGGTGATCCAAACGCTGGTCGAGGAGGCGCTGGCGACCGGCCATACTGCGCCGCGCTATCACGCCTCGACCCGTCCGAGCCTGACCGAAGGCGAGGCGATGCATCGCGCCATCGCCATCTCGGAACTCGCGGGCGCGCCGATCTACCTCGTCCATGTCTCGACGCGCGAAGGCGCGGCGGAGATCGCCGCGGCGCGTGATCGCGCTTTGCCGGTCTACGCCGAGACGTGCCCACACTATCTGTTCCTCGACGAATCGGCTTACGACGCCGACGACGTCGACGCCGGCGCCAAGGTCGTCATGACGCCGCCGCTGCGCGGGCTCGACCACCAGAAGGCGCTGTGGCGCGCGCTCGCCGCCGACGATCTGCAGATCGTCTCCACCGATCACTGCCCGTTCTGCATCGACGAAAGCTCGATTTCGCCTCACCACGCCAAGCGCGCCGCCGCCGCGCGCGATTTCACCCGTATTCCCAACGGCGCGCCGGGAATCGAGACGAGAATGCCGCTGCTGTTCGACGCGGCGGCCAAGCAAAGGATCGACCTGCACTGCCTGGTGGCGATCGCCGCGACCAATCCAGCGAAACTGTTCGGCCTGTTTCCGCGCAAGGGGACGATCGCGATCGGCAGCGACGCCGACCTGACGCTGTTCGATCCAAACGCGATGACGACCATTCGCGCCAGCGAGCATCACAGCCGGGTCGATTACAGTCTGTTCGAAGGGTGGGCGCTGCGCGGCGCGATCCGCAAAGTGTTTTCCCGCGGCGAACTGATCGTCGACGGCGCGACGTGGCTCGGACGTCCCGGCGCGGGCCGCTTCCTTCGACGCGGGGCCAGCGGCCGGATTTAAGATCTCCTGCGCTATCGTCTGCCGACGACGCGGGACCTTGCGGCCGTCGCGGGTGACATTTTGCGCCGCGCGCTTTAAAAGCGCGGCCATACCCTCCTTCCGCCTGTCGAGAGCCAGCGATGAACCAAGCATTGCCGGACGCCGCTTTCGGTCCTGCGCCGCGCCGCGCCGCCGTTCCGGTGCGGGTCGGCCGCGGCGCTCGCGCCGTTATGGTCGGCGGCGGGGCGCCGATCGTCGTCCAGTCGATGACCAACACCGACACCGCCGACGTCGAGGCGAC
>Ga0181529_10006094_pt1 | contig 12369 bp, 7 predicted proteins | sample PEATcosm2014_Bin_36_FD_119763 | JGI IMG/M metagenome (GOLD analysis project Ga0181529, IMG submission 119763) | Peatland microbial communities from MTU Mesocosm Facility, Houghton, MI, USA - PEATcosm2014_Bin10_30_metaG | ecosystem: Environmental > Terrestrial > Soil > Wetlands > Peat | place... | reverse complement strand
GCCAACGGTCTCGGCCTTCAACTTGCCGAGGCTTTCGTTGGCGCCTTCGTCGAGCGCGATGTCGAAGAACGGCGCGACGCGCAGGCTGAGATGGCGACGGCCGAGATTGCGCAGCGTGACGAGCCGCATGTCGCCGGGATAATCGGTCGGGACGAAGACATCGCAATCGATCGCCAGATCGCCGCGCCGCTTGGCGAGATGGGCGATTCCGGGCTCGTAGGTCACCGCGTATTCCGCGTCCTCGCGCTGGAACGGCGCGAAGCCGATCGCGTCGGTCTCGCCGGCGTCGATGTCGCGGACATAGACGATCTGGCCGGGCAGCGTCGTCGTCGCGCTCTCAAAGCGGAACGGCGTCAAGCCGTTGTGACGTGCATTGCCCGCCGCCGAATAGACTTCGCCGTCGTTGCCGACGATCGTCGACGCACCGAGCTCGTTGGCCATCACCAGCGCCCAGGGCCGCGGCGTGCGATGGGTGAGCAGCAGCGACCGGCCGTCGGGCGAAAAGGCGAACGGCCAGCGATCGGGCAGCGCCTGCGTCGGCTCGACGGCGCGCGTCTCGTAAAATCGATCGTCGAGGTCGGTCTCGGAGATCGGCGGCAGGCCGAGACGCTGGGCGACGAGTTCAGCCGCCCATAGGGCGTTGTCGGCGCGGCCGATGACGAATTCCGCTTCGGCCGAGCCGTGCGCGGCGAGTTCGACTTCGAGGGTGAAGCTGGCGGCGGGATCGAAGGTCCACAGCTTGCCCTCGTCATCCGTCTTTCTCGGGCGCCACGGCTCGCAGCCGGTCGGCTTGGCGAGCGAGCCTTCGCCGAGGAAGCGTGTGCGCGAATCCTCGTAGCCGGTCAGTCGGCAGCCGGCGCCGGGCTTCACCGCGAAGAACGAGGTCTCGCCACGATCGGCGCGCGCCGAGCGCAGCAGTCGATTGCGGGCGAAAATGGCGTTGAGCGCGCGCATGAACACCGTCTCGACATGCATGCCGGCGAAGTCGAGGTCGCGCGCATAGGCGCCGACCTCATGGCCGGCGATTTCGCAAAAGCTGACGAGCCGAAGCCGGCGCGCCCGACCGGCATGGTTCTCCAGCTTGATGCGCCAGTTCAGGATCGCGCCTTGAGGATCGGGGCCGAGCTCCATCGTCGCGCGCAGGCCGTTGACCGTGTTGCTGATGCGGAAGCGGTTGAGACTGATCCGCTCGACTTCATAGTCGCCGGCGCGCCGCGTCGGCGACCAGCCGATCGACCACGGCGCGTCGCCATCTTCGCAGAGATAGAAGAAATGGCCGCGCTGCTGCAGCGGATCGAGCGGTCGGCGGAAGAGGTCGATCGGGAAGCCGCCACGCTCGTCGCCAGCGACATAAGCGGCGCCGCGCCCGTCGCGCATCAGCTCGACGGCGACCGACCCGTTATGGCCGGCGAAGGCCTGCGGTCGACCGACGAGCGCCGCCGGCGCCCCCGCCGGCGGAGGAACCGAGGTCCCTGTTCCTGCCGCTTCGCGCGAGCGCAACGCCAGCGCCAGCGCTGTCGCACCCGCGGCGACGCCGGCGACGCCATAGGCGACTGCGAGCGTCTTGACCGCGCCCGGCATGGGGCCGCCGTGCGACAGCGCCTCGGCGCCGGTCCACGCCTTGTCCCAGGCGGCTCCGCGCGGAATGTAGAAGGGAATGAGCAGCGGCGCCCAGGTGCCAAAACGGCGGATGCCGTCAGGAATGGCGCGGGTGCGCGCGCCATGGCCGATGAAGCGCGCCGCCGACTCGTCGAGCCGATCGCCGCCGAGGAAGGAAAGATTGACCAGCGTCGCAACCCTAAGACCCATGTGGTCGAACCAGATCAGCACGCGCAGCCAGTCGTAAGCGAGCAGCCCCAAAAACATCGTCAGGCTGAAATCGGCGAAGCTGTCGTGCGGCATGCCGACATCGGCGCCGATCGCCACCAGCGAACGCACCGCGCCGTCTTGGTTGTACCAGGACGGATCGGCTGACTGACGCAGGAACGTGTTGATGATCGGGGCCATCCACAAGCCCCAGCGCATCACTCTGACCGCCAGTTCGACCAGTCCTTGCGCGCCCGCGCCGGAGAACAGGCCGCGGATTGGCCTCAGGCTACGGTCGAGAATCGCCGTCAGGAAGATCGCGTTGATCGCGAACAGCGGCGCGGCGAACGACCAGTTGATGACGCCCGAAAGCGACTCGGCGTAAAGCAGTCGCACGCCGCCGGCGACCTCGCCGAGGTTGACCATGCCGTACTTGTTGAAGATCGGATAGGTGACGAAGTCGCCCAGCGCGCGACCGGTGATGCGATAGTTGGCGTCCGAATACGCCCAGAACTTGTTCCACACCACCGCGACCTGCGCGGCGTCGAAATACCAGGCGAGCGCGCCGGCGACGAAGCCGCCGAGCAGCACGCCAAGCCAATAGACGCGCGCGCTTTGCATCCTCCGACGCTTGCCGTCGACGATCCGCGCCAGATCGAACAAGGCGTCAACGCCGGCGTAAGCGAAAGCGCCGATGACGAACGCCCAGCAGAAGCGCGACAGCGGATCGGCGTGGACGAGGTCGCCGACATAGGCCCACCAGCAGCCGGCGCCGACGACGACGCCGCGCGCCCAGGCGCGCAAGTCGCCATAAGCCGTGCGTAGGCGGCCGATAAACGGCGCCGTGCCGTCAGCCGAGCCGATCAGCGTCTGCGCCAGGGGGAAGGCGAAAGCGCCGGCGATTGGCGCAACGACGCGCGCATGCGCGAGCAAGAAGGCGACCACGCCGCTGACGCGCAACGGCGACGACACGGCGAGAATGAGCAGCATGAAGACGCCGCCGTAGATCGCGCCGCGCGTCGCGCCGCCCCTGAAGTTGGCGCGCACGCTGGCGAGCGACGGCGGCCGCCCGCTCAGCGAGTCGAGCGCGAGACCGGTGACGAAATAGACGACGCCCCACAATCCCGCCTCGGCCAGCGCCGCGAACAGCGCGCCGAACAGGATTCTTCCTACCGGCGAGGCCCCGATCTGGGCGAAATTGGCCAGCAGCGGCGTCAACGCGGCGAACGCCGACAACGCGAAGATCAGCGCGTGCAGCGACGGCCGCCGCGCCAACCGTCCGACGCCGACCAGCGACAGCAATTGCAGCGCCGCCTCGTTCATGACGAACAGCACGACGACGCGGCCGACGAACACTTTCGCCGGGAACGCCGCCAGCAAGGGAACCAGGCCGCCAATTTCCGCCATATGCCAGTCGGCGCCGAGCACCACGACGAGCTTGAGCAGGAACGGCACGGCGGCGAGGCCAAGCGCCTCGATCGGCCGCAGCGGGCGCGCGTCGCCCAACAGCGTCGCCAACGACCCGCCGAGATAGACGCAATAGGCGACCGACGCGTCGGCGACGTCGAGACGCATCGCGTCCCCCCACGATCCGGCCAATTGCCAGAACGCAAGCGAGTCATTGCGCTGAAAGGCGAAGAGCGCGAAGGCGGCGGCGTCGATGAGCAGGGGCGCCGTCGGCACGACGCCGAGAAAGGCCCGCCGCCACAGCGCGAGCCCCGCCGCGCCGGCAAGGCCGGCGAATACCCATTCGCGACTGCTTAGCGAGGCGTAGATCGCCGCCGCAATCAGCGCCGCGCCGACGGCCGCCGCGGCCAAAGAAGCGCCTTGCGGACCACGCTCGGCGCCGACGTTCGTCTCGGTATCCGTCCCTGCGGAAATTTTCGTTCTTCCTTTTTCAAGCGCTCGCTTTGGCGAGCCGAGAGTCGCAATCAAGCATGCGGGCGTCAATCCACGAATATTTGGATTGCCGCTCGGCGCGCCAAGTCGTAGTTTTGGCCCCCAATAAGACGCGGAGGTCGCGTGAAGCTTACGATTGCTCGGACGATCGCCGTCGCCTCGCTCGTCGCGCTGCAAACGGCGACCGCCGCCGAATTGCCTTCGCGCCAGACCCAGCCGGCCCCAGCGGCGCAGAAATGCCAGATCGACGGCCAGGAAGGCGTCATCCTTCCCGGCTCTGGAACTTGCATCCGCCTCAGCGGTTACGTCAGCGCGCAGACGACGTTCGGCTCGGTCGGCGAGTCGCGGAAGACCGGCGCGCCGTGAGGCGCGCCGCCGCCGCTAGATCTTCGCTTCGCGCGCCATCAACCGTTGCACCGCGCTGAGCGTCGCTTTGAGCGACGCCATCACGATGCTCGGATCGATGCCGACGCCGTGCAGAAGCCGACCTTCCGAATCCTGGATCTCGACGTAGCAGGCTGCGGTCGCGTTGGCGCCGCGCCCAACCGCATGCTCGTGATAGTCGAGAAACGAAAAGTCGATCGTGAACGCGCGCTTGAGCGCGTCGACGAAGGCGTCGATCGGGCCATTGCCCTCGCCTTCGATCGTCAAGGTCGAACCGTCGCGACGTCTGAGCGTCGCCGACAACTCGCGGTTGTCGGGCGACGTCGGAACCATCTGCTGCTTGATCAGAGTCAACGGGGCGTCGGCGAGAAGATAGGCCTGCTGGAACAAGCCCCACAGCTCCGGCGAGGTGAGCTCCTTGCCTTCGCGGTCCATCAGCTCCTGTGCGACCTTGGAGAACTCGACCTGCAGGTTGCGCGGCAGATCGAGACCGTGATCGGCCTTCAACACATAGGCGATGCCGCCCTTGCCTGACTGACTGTTGATGCGGATCACCGCTTCGTAGTCGCGCCCGACGTCCTTGGGGTCGATCGGCAGATAAGGCACCTGGAACACCGGCTCGTTGCGCTTCTCCTGCGCCTCGAAACCCTTCTTGATCGCGTCCTGGTGCGAGCCGGAAAACGCAGTATAGACGAGCTCGCCAACGTAAGGATGGCGTTGGTGAACCGGCAACTGGGTGCAGAACTCGGCCACTTCGCGGATCGCGTTGACGTCGCTCAGATCGAGCTGAGGATCGACGCCCTGGGTGAACAGGTTGAGCGCCACGGTGACGATGTCGACGTTGCCGGTGCGCTCGCCGTTGCCGAATAAAGTGCCCTCGACGCGGTCGGCGCCGGCCATCAGCGCCAGTTCCGCCGCCGCGACTGCAGTGCCGCGGTCGTTGTGGGGATGGACGGACAGGATGACGCTGTCGCGATCGGAAATGTGGCGGCCGAACCATTCGAACTGGTCCGCGTAGGTGTTCGGCGTCGCCATCTCGACCGTCGCCGGCAGATTGAGGATCAACCGCTTTTGCGGCGTCGGACGCAGTTCCGCCTTCACCGCCTCGCAGACCTCAAGCGCGAAATCGAGCTCGGTGCCGGTGAAGCTCTCCGGCGAATATTCGAAGATGAATTCCGTCTCCGGCGCCGCGTCGGCGAGCGCCTTGACTTGCTTGGCCGCGGCGACGGCGATCTCGCGCACGCCGGCGCGGTCGGCGCGAAATACGACTTCGCGCTGCAGCGTCGAGGTCGAGTTGTAAAAGTGCAGGATGACCTTCTTGGCGCCTTTGACCGCGGCGAAGGTGCGCTCGATCAGCTCCGACCGGCACTGAGTCAGCACCTGGATTGCGACGCCGTCGGGGATGCGGCCCTTGTCGATGATCGAGCGGACAAAGTCGTAGTCAGTCTGAGAGGCGGCGGGAAAACCGACTTCGATCTCCTTGAACCCCATGCGGATGAGCAGGTCGAACATCCGGTTCTTGCGATCGAGGCCCATCGGCTCGACCAGCGCCTGGTTGCCGTCGCGAAGATCGACGGAGCACCACATCGGCGCCTTGTCGATGAGGCGGGACGGCCATTGGCGGTCAGGCAAGACGATTGGCGCGAAAGCGCGATATTTGTGGATCGGCATATTGGTCATGAAAGACCCCTGCGACGGCTGCGCGGACGCTTGGCCCCGTTACGGAAGCCCGGCGCGCATCATGAAGTTGTACGTGGGCGAATACCGACTCTTCTCCCGGCGCGATCAGTGCGCCGGGCGAGTAAGTCGCAGGGTCGACGGCAGAATCTGGGGCCGGATTCGCATGCGGCGCAAATAGTCCGAGCAGGGGCGAAAATCAACCGCGAATTTGGCCTTTCGCCGGGGCGCGCCTGTTGGTCGCGCCCCGTTGCCACCCGCCAACTGGCATGTTAGCGTCCCGACGGCTGTCGCAGCCAGCGCCCAATCCGGCGCCAAATCAAAGCGCCGTTGTGCGTGACGCGTAGCTTCCCGGGAGGATACCAAGATGTTGAAAAAGTTGCTTTGCGCTAGCGCCGTCGTATCGGTCGCCGCGCTCGCTGGCCCTAGCTTCGCCGCCGACAAACCGACCATCCCGATCATCGTCAAGGACACCACCTCGCCTTATTGGCAAATCGTTCTCGCAGGCGCTCGCCAGGCCGGCAAGGATCTCAACGTCAACGTGCCCGAGCTCGGCGCGCAGTCCGAATCCGACATCACGGGCCAGATCTCAATCCTCGAGAACGCGGTGTCCGAGAACCCGGCGGCGGTCGTCATCTCGCCGACCGAATTCAAGGCGCTTGGCAAGCCGATCGACGAAGCGGCCAAGAAGGTCAAGATTATCGGGATCGACTCCGCGGCCGATTCGAAGGCCTTCACGTCATTCTTGACCACCGACAACGTCCAGGGCGGACGCATCGCGGCTGACGGCCTCGCTCAGGCGATCACCGAGAAATACGGCAAGGCCGAAGGCGACGTCGCGCTCATCACTTCGCTGCCGGGCGTCGGCTCGCTCGATCAGCGCGCCAAAGGCTTCAAGGAAGAGCTGGCGAGCAAGTATCCCGGTCTCAAGCTCGTCGCCGACAAGGTCGCCGACGGTCAGGCCACGACCGGCCTGAACATCATGACCGACCTCATCACCGCCAATCCGAAACTGCGCGGCGTATTCGCCTCGAACCTGATCATGGCCGAGGGCGCTGGCCAAGCGGTGGCCGAAAACAAGAAGGCTGACACGATCAAGATGATCGGATTCGACTCCGACGACAAGACGATCGGCCTGCTCAAGGACGGGACGATCTACGGTCTGGTCGTGCAGGATCCGTACCGAATGGGCTACGATGGCATCAAGACGGCCCTCGCCGCCTCGAAGGGCGATAAGGTTGAAGCCAACGTCGACACCGGCGCCAACCTGATCACCAAGGCCAATATGGACGGCGAGAAGCAGCACGCGCTGCTCTTCCCGAAGGTCAAGTAATCGCGTGACGGCGGCGCTCCGCTCGCCCTGTCGTGGGCGTGCGGCGCGCCTTCCGTCGGCTGGCGGTCCGCCTGGCGTCCCGCGTCTCCCTTGCTCGCGGCTTCGCTTGCGCCCGATCGCCGGCTCGCCGATGATGAACGCAAATTGAACAGCGGGTGGAACGCTTGATGTCGGAGACTCTCGAAGGCGCGTCGGCTGCGACGACGGATCGCGAGCCGCTCCTGGTCCTGAAGAAGCTCGATAAGAGTTTCGGCGCCACCCACGCTCTCAAGGCGGTGGATCTGACGTTCGAGCAAGGCGAGATCCATGCCATCGTCGGCGAGAACGGCGCCGGAAAGTCAACGCTGATCAAGGTGTTGACCGGCGTCCATCCGCGCACGTCGGGAGAAGTGCTGTGGCGTGGCAAGTCCGTCGCGCTGGCCAACCCGCATGAGGCGATCGGCCTCGGCATCAACGCCGTCCATCAGGAAGTCGTGCTCTGCCCGCACCTGACGGTGGCCGCCAACATCTTCCTCGGCGACGAAATCACCCGCGGCGGCATGCTCAGCCACGGCGCGATGGTGCGCGAAGGGCAGAAGCTGCTCGACGATCTCGGTTTCAACCTGCCGGCCGGCGTCGTCCTGTCGTCGCTGACGATCGGCCAGCAGCAGTTGATCGCCACGGCGCGCGCCGAGCGGCGCGGCGCCAAGTTCCTCATCTTCGACGAACCGTCCGCTTACCTGACGCGGCAGGAAACCGCCGCGCTGTTCACGCTCATCCGCCGGCTCAAAGCCAATGGCGTGACGATTGTCTACATCAGCCACCGCCTCGAGGAAGTGTTCGAGCTATGCGACCGCGTCTCGGTGTTGCGCGACGGCGCGCTGGTGGGGACGCGGCGGGTCGCCGAGACGAATGAGGCCGATCTCATCGCGCTGATGATCAATCGCACCATCGACCAGATCTATCACAAGGACATCGTGCCGATTGGCGAGACGATCTTCGAAACCGACAAGCTCAGCGGTCCTGGGTTCCACGACATCTCGATCACGGTGCGCGAGGGCGAGATCGTCGGCCTCTACGGCCTGATCGGCGCCGGCCGCAGCGAGTTCGTGCAGAGCGTCTTCGGTCGACAGCCCGCCACCAGCGGTCGGATCGTCTGGCGCGGCAAGGACGTCAAAATTCGCAACGAGCGGAAGGCGATGGATCTCGGCATCGCGCTGTCGCCGGAGAGCCGCCGCGACCAGGGCCTGTGCCTGCATCTCGGCGTCGACCTCAACATCAACCTGCCGATCTTCAAGAGTTTGAGCATTGGCCCGTTCATCAACCTCAAGCGCGAAGCCAGCGCCGCCGATCGCCAGATTCGCGACGTCCAGATCAAGACCGCCGCGCGCAGTTCGCCGGTCACCAGCCTTTCCGGCGGCAACCAGCAGAAAGTCGTGATCGGCAAGTGGCTCAATCACGGCGCCAAGCTCTTCATTTTCGACGAACCGACGGTGGGCGTGGACGTCGGCACCAAGGCGGAAATCTATCGTCTGCTCGGCTCGCTGCTGCAGCAAGGCGCCGGCGTCATCATGGTGTCCTCGTACTTGCCGGAGGTCTACGAACTCGCCGATACGCTGCACGTCTTTCGCGGCGGCGCGATCGTCGCGACGCACGGATTAAAAGGGGCCTCGCATGAGGAGATCCTGACCGAAGCGATCGGCGTTTGAACTCGAATTGAGGGTGGTTGGGGGATGAGCGATCAGAACGTCTCGAAGGCCCGTCGCAGCGGGGCTGGGCTCAATTTGCTGTTGGGACTGACGCTGCTGCTGCTGTTGCTGGCGATGTGGCTGGCGCTGTCGGTCGAAACGACGACGTTCTGGACCGCCAACAACATCGCCAACCTGCTGCGGCAGGGCGCGATGATCGCGATCCTGGCGATCGGCGAGACCTTCGTCATCATCACCGGCGGCATCGACCTTTCGGTCGGCGCGATCGCCGGCTTCACCTCGATGATGGTGGCCTTGCTGCTGACCCACGATCTCGGCTTCGCCTCCTCGATCGCTGGGGCGATTTCCTGCACCCTCGCCATCGGAATCTTCATCGGCCTTTTCCACGCCTTCGGCGTGATCCAGATGGGGTTGCCGCCGTTCATTATGACCCTGGCTTCGATGTACGCCTTGCGCGGCATCGGCCTGCTGATCACCAATGGCGCGACGATCTCGATCACCAACGACTCGTTCACCGGCTTCTCGCGCGCGAGCTTCCTCGGTTTTCCCTGGACCGACGGTACGTGGTTCGCGGTGCCGATGCTGTTCTGGATGGTGATCGTGGTCGCCGTGCCGGCTTACCTGCTGCTGAGCCAGAGTCGCTGGGGCCGCTATCTGTTCGCCATTGGCTCCAACAAGGAGGCGGCGCGGCTGTCCGGCGTCAACGTCAAAGCCGTGACCTACATGGCCTACATCGTCTCGGCTTTCTGCGCGGCGTTCGTCGGCATCCTGCTCGCCATGCGCATCGGCATCGGCAACCCGACCCAAGGCGACGGCTGGGAGCTGCAGGCGATCGCCTCGTCGGTCATCGGCGGCACCAGCTTGTTCGGCGCCATCGGCTCGGTGCACGGCCCGCTGGTTGGCTCGTTCATCCTGACGACGATCAACAACGGCGCCAATCTGCTCAACCTCAATCCGTTCTGGCAACGGATCATCACCGGCCTGCTGATCATCCTCGTCGTCTATTTCGACACGCTACGCACGCGCAAACGTTGAGCGGTTCGATCTGACCGACCCCCTCGCCTGCCGCGACCTGCTCGCCCAAAGCCGCTACGTCTACGCGCAAGCGGCCGCGGCGGAGGGGGACTGGCGCGCCGCCGTCGAAATGCTCGAGCAGGCGCTGGAGCGTGCGCCGACCTGGCCGCCGGCGTTGTTCGCGCTCGGCGAGGCGCGGGAAAAGGTCGGCGACGCGAACGGCGCGGCGGAAGCGTTCCGCGCCTCGCTCGCCGCCGATCCCGCCGACGCGCAGGGCGCGGCGGGGCGGCTGGGATTGCTCAACCAAGGCGCGCCTCCCCTTGACCTGCCGCGCGCCTATGTCGCTCGGCTGTTCGACGACTACGCCCAGCGCTTCGATCGCCATCTCGTCGAAGATCTCGCCTATCGCGGCCCGGCGTTGATCGCCGCCGCTATCGACGCCGCGGCGCCCGGCCGACGGTTCGCCCGCGCGCTCGATCTCGGCTGCGGCACCGGCCTCGCCGCCGCGCCGCTGCGGGGGCGAATCGAGCGGCTGGAGGGGGTCGATCTCTCCTCCGCGATGTTGGCCAAAGCGCGCGAGCGCGGCCTCTACGACGCGCTCGACGCCGCCGACATTGTCGATCATCTGCGACATTTCCGCGCAGACTTCGATCTGATCGTCGCCGCCGACGCGCTCGCCTATTTCGGCGACCTGCAGCCGGTCTTCGCGGCGACGGCGGCGGCGCTCGCGCCGGGCGGATTGCTCGCGTTCACTGTCGAGACGTTCGCCGGCGAGGGCTATCGCCTCGGCGAAACGATGCGCTTCGTTCACGCGCCTGCCTATGTCGAGGCGTGCGCCGCCGCGGCGTTCCTGAGACCGATTGTCGTCGAAGCGGCGTCGGTGCGACGAGAAAAGGGCGTGGACGTCGCCGGTCTGACGGCGGTCTACGCCGGCTGATCGCCGCTGCGTTCAGCGGCGATGCAATGCCGCGAGACTCGCCAACATCGCTTGCCGCTCGGGCGAATCCTGATAGGCGCGAACGACCTGCTCCGCCTCGCCGAGCTCCGTCTCGGCGTCGCAGCCGTGGGCGGCGAGCCATTGCAGCGCCGCCAAAGGCTCGCCGGCGCCGAGCCGCTCGAGCAATTCGCTGTACGGGCGCGGATCGTCGGCGGTCGGGCGATAGACCTTGTCGAGATCGTCTTCACGCACATGGGCCAGCGCCGCCGCACACAGTCGCGGCGTCGCGTCGAGATCGAGCGACGGGATGGCGGCGATGAGGACGAAGATACCCGGCCCCCAGTTCTTGTCTTCGAGCATCTGCACCGCGTCGTCGTTGCGGCCGGGCGCCTGGCGTGCGCCGGCGATCGCGGCGTCGCGCGTCTCCGGCCGGTCTGCGAAGCTCAACCACGCCCACAACCGCGCCTGGGGGCCGAGCTGCGAGAATTTCTCCGGCGAATCCCTCAGCGTCCGGCCGAGCGCCTTGGGATCGCGCAGATCGGCGAGTTCGTGGATCGGCCAACCCGGATCGCGATAGCCCTCGGCCATCGCCTGCCAGGCGAGCGACTCGGCGTCCACCGCGCAGCCGTAGCCGACCAGCCAGGTCATCGCCGCGACCGCGGCGTCGGCCTTGTCGGCGACGTCGGCGTAGGGCCGCGCCTGTGGCCTGGCTGCGACGAGCGGCGCGACCTCCGCCTGCAGCTCCGCCTTGGCGCCGGCGCAGACCGCCGACGTCGGGTCGAGATCGAAACGACTGAGATCGGCGAGCGGGAAATCTCCCCGCTTCAGCATCGCCTCGGCGTCGGCCTGCCGGCGGTCGAGCTTGCGGATCGTTTCGATGACCTGGTCTTCTTCATAGAAGCCTCGCCCGAGCAGGCGCGTCCATTGCCACAGCGGCGCATCGGCGGGCGTCGCGGCGACCTCGGCGCGCCACGCGGCGAGCGCCGCTTCGTTCTTCGCCAAGACCGCGTCGCGCGCCCCCTGCATAGCCACCACCGAAAGCGAAACCGCCAGCACGGCGCCCCAGACGCCGATCGAGACGGGCTTTTCCGGCAGTCGAGCGCGCAACGGCGGCGTAATCGCCCACAGGCAGAAGGCGACGATCAGCGGCGCCGGCGCGGCGATCGCTAGGACCGGCCAAGCGAATGGGGGCACGTTCGGATGGCTGAGGAGATCGAGCGCGCCGAACGCGGCAATGCAGGAACCCGGCACGAGCAGAAGCGCGGCGAGTCCCGCCCAGGCCGGCATGCGCCCCTTCGCCCAGCACAGCAACACGACGATCGCCAACAGAATCCAGACGATGATCACCTGCAGCGCGGTGAAGGCCTGGGCCATTGCGTTGCCCGCCGCATCGCTGCTGTCCAGGCTGGTAAGGCCCGGCAGCAGGATCAGCCATCCGAGGAGCGCGACGGCGGAAAGGACATAGGCGACGGCGACTGCGCCGCTCGACTTTGGTTTGTCCATGGCTCCCCCACTCTGCGCGCCCGTTCCGCTTACGGTCCGGTCGTCAGGGCGCGGGTGTGGCCCGACTGAGACGCCGCCCTTCGCGCGCGCGCATGATCGCCGCGTTGAGCGCGCCGCCGAAGACAAAG
>Ga0181529_10006093_pt1 | contig 12369 bp, 8 predicted proteins | sample PEATcosm2014_Bin_36_FD_119763 | JGI IMG/M metagenome (GOLD analysis project Ga0181529, IMG submission 119763) | Peatland microbial communities from MTU Mesocosm Facility, Houghton, MI, USA - PEATcosm2014_Bin10_30_metaG | ecosystem: Environmental > Terrestrial > Soil > Wetlands > Peat | place... | reverse complement strand
GACTTACCCCGGTTCTGCGTCAAAGCCCGTTGCGGAGTCTCGCCACTTTCTTGCATCGGGCATGGAATCCTTGTCGCGAAGAGTCATCCAGTTTATTACTTCCCATTCCAATGCCCGCCCTGCCGAGCCATTTCCGCGCCGCACGGTTCGTTTGCCCGCTGCGGAGGTTCGCGTGGAGACTATGAGGCGGACTTCTCATCCTTCGCGCGTGCGAGGCCGATCAGCTTCGCTATCGTGGCCGCGGGGTTTTGAGGGTTTTCCATGCGGAGCTGCTTGTCCGTTCGGAGTTGGATGGCTTCGGTCCAATCAGGATGGGTGAATATATAGAACCGCTCGTTTTGAATGGCATCGAAGACCAACTCGGCAACCTGGTCCGGAGGCATGCTTTTCTCGATGAGGCTTTTGAACGCCGCCAGGCCGGCTTGCATTTCCGGGGTCGGCGTCACCGGTTCGTTCCGCATCTCAGGGGGCCTGTGGCGCTCGACGTCGGCAATACCAGTCCGCACCAGGCCTGGGCAAAGAACCGATACTTTGACCAGCGCGTTCCGTTGTTGAAGCGTCAAGTACAGGCTTTCAGAGAGGGCTACCACCGCATGTTTCGTCACTGAGTAGGGAGCGGAGAAGCCACCGACGATGAGCCCGGCATTCGAAGACGTGTTGACGATATGGCACTCCGTGTTCTGTGCAAGCATCAGCGGCGTGAACACCTTGACCCCATGAATCACACCCCACAAATTGACACCGGTCACCCACTCCCAGTCGTTCCAGGTGGCCTCCCACGGCGCGCCTCCGGCAGCGACCCCGGCATTGTTGAACAGCAAGTGCACCTGACCAAACGCATCGAGCGCCTGTCGAGCGAGCCGCTCGACGTCCGATCGTTTCGAGACGTCCGTCCTTACACCGATCACGCTGCGACCCGCGATTTTCAACTCAGCTTCTGCCTTGGCGAGGCTTGCTTCATCAACATCGGCGAGGACTACATTCATGCCCGCGCGGGCACATCGTTCGGCAATACCACGTCCAATCCCACTGGCCGCGCCGGTAATCACTGCAACTTTGCCTGCAAACTCTCTCATCGTGCGCTCTCCTGAATCCTGACTTCCGATGTCAGGATTCCATTTCGAAAAAACTCGCGGCCTTGTCGAAGACAAACGCGCACCAGTGTTCCTGCAAACTGCTTCGGTTTGCTTTGCACAGTTGTGCACGATGCAGCATCGACTTCTCCGGACGAGAGCCGTTAGCTGAAATTACACGATCCGGGATTGAAATACAGTCTGTTTTCTCTTTTGCGGCACTGCTATCCTGAAAGTAGAGAAGATAAAGACGGTGCTTGGAACCGCCCTGAGATGGAGCGAAGCGGAGAGCATCGGGACAGGCAGCGAGCATCGAGCCTCCCCAACGCATCGGTGAACCGTTCTTCAAGCACTTCCTCATCGGATGGGCAGAGATCAATCGCCATCGCTCCCCCAGTCCCCAGAGCAAAACGCCCACTGTCGCCTGAACAACAGCGCAAAACTCAATTCCCGCGTAGAGCCGGCAAAGTCGGCGGGGGCTGGCAGGAATGGGATTCAACTCATCCGTTATCCCAGAGGAGTACTTTTCGCGGCTCTGCCTGAAAACAATGCCTGGAATCGAAATCTCAGGGCCAAGATAGGGCACCAAAATGGGTTGCCGAGATCTCACTTCCGAGACCTCGGTAACCGCGATCGTTATCTGGACCGTTGGAAGACCCAGCCTCAGTCCGCCCACGGCGGTTCACGGTCGTAATATTGCGAAAGAACGTTGCCGAGAGGCTTTTCCCTCCAGGGAAAGCCAGATGCACCACGCAAACTGCAGAACCACTCTTGTGTGCCTCGGCCGCGATCTTCCGCAGTTCCGGCAACACCCCGCCCACGGCGATTCGCACCTCTTTCCGCAAGCCGCGCGGCGTGGCTCGCAGCTGGCCTGCATACCGTAGCCCGCATCTGCGTTATACGGTTTTGGAAGTCGGCGTTTTCGCAAAATGGGTCTCTTGCCGTGCAGGGGGTATGCTATCCTGTTGTCCCACGAAAAATAGAGAGGTACGGACTCTTTTACCGGGTGAGAGTGTGCCATGAAGACCTGTCCTGTGTGTGACACGCCCTACGGGGATGGACATAAACACTGTCCCACTGACGGCGCTGTATTGTTAGAGTCGCAAGAGCTTGAACCCGGCCACATCGTACGCGGCAAGTACAAGATTGTGAGCAAGCTCGGCGCCGGCGGCATGGGTATTGTCTACCTCGCCGAGCACCTCATGCTCGGGGGCAGGGTCGCCCTCAAGTTCCTAGCTATCGAGCTGAGCAAGAATCCCCAGTTCATCAAGCGCTTCCGGCAGGAGGCACGCGCCGCCTACCAACTCCGCCATCCCAGCATTGTCGAGGTCGCCGACCTAGACCAGGACGAAAATGGCAGCCTCTTCATCGCCATGGAGTATGTCGCCGGTCCCAGCCTGCGCACCGTTCTCAACCGAGTGCGCCAGGGGTTGCCCGCGGAGCGGGCGGTCCACATTGCCTGCGGAATCGCGGGAGGACTGGCAGCGGCGCACGGCCGCGGAGCGATCCACCGCGATATCAAGCCAGAGAACATCCTTCTGGCCACTGATCCCGACGGCGATGAATACCCCAAGATACTGGACTTCGGTATCGCGGCGATGACCGAGGGCATCACCAACCTGAGCAACACCCGCGGCCTGCTTCTCACCCCCCAGTATGCTGCTCCCGAGCAGTGGCGTGGCACACCGGCGGCTGAGCTTGACGGCCGCACCGACCTCTATGCACTCGGCGGCGTCCTCTACGAGATGCTCTCCGGCCGCACCCCATTCAGTTCCTCGAATATGGAAGGCTGGATGTACCAGCATCTGCAGGGCACGCCAGAGCCGCTTGGCCGGCTCTGTCCCGATATCGAGCGCAAGCATCCGGGCCTGGAGGCCATCGTCATGAGGCTGATGGCACGCGAACGCGAGCAGCGCTTTCCCTCGGCCAAGGCGGCCGTTGAAGTACTGGCGCGCGCGCTCGACATGCCGGCCCAAGTTCCTGAAGTAAGGACTCAAATTCCTGACGTCAGGGTGCAAATTCCAGATGTACCGGCGCAGATCCCTGAAGTGTCGACGCAAGTTGCTGAAGTTGAAGAGCCGGTGCACATAGCCCGATACAGAACAGCTGTGGAGGTTAAGCCCTCCGCTCTGTCGGCTGCCGATGAAATGGAAGAAGAAGAGGCCCCGCGCGGAACGCTCCCGAAATGGAAGATCTGGGCGGCTGCCGGCTCTTTAGCCACCCTCGCAGCCATCGTTCTAACGGTATGGGTTCTCCGCCCCTCGCCGGCGACTGCGTTGCCCGTTCTCCAACTCAGGCCCGGCACCTACACGCACCCGCAACCGATCGTCATCACCGACGCAACACCCAACGCGGTCATTCATTACACCCTCGATGGCAGCCCTCCCACCGCGGAATCGCAAGTCTATTCCCAACCCATCGCATCTTTGCCCAGCGGCGCGATCGTCCGCGCCATGGCTGTGGCGAAGGGGCACAAGCCCAGCACCGATGTCGCCGGGACATTCGTTTGGCAGGAATCCGCCCGCGTTGTGGCCACTCAGCAGGCCGAAGCCACCTACCAGCAGGCGATCTCCACCCTCGGCCGCAAGCAGTACGTACAGGCGCGTGGCCTTTTTAACACCGCATGCGATGGCGGCGAGATGAAAGCCTGCAACTATCTGGGGTACCTGGTTAACCAGGGATTGGGCGGACCCAGGAACGAACAGCAGGCCGTCGAGATATTCAGAAGGGCTTGCGAGCAGGCCAACCTGGATAGTTGTGCCAGCGTCGGTTCGCTCGACCAGGACGCCGGCAACAAGATCGACGCGCGAAAGTACTACCAGAAAGCCTGCGCCGGCGGTGTAACCCAGGCTTGCAAACTCTTGCGCGACTTGCAATAGGCAGGGCTCAACCGCCGGGGTTGGCACCCGGATAGAGATGGATGTAGGGAGTTGCACCATGCTGAATCGATCGATCGCTTACCGCGTGCTCATCCTTGCTATCGCCACCACGACCCTCGCGGCAGGGGCGCAGGTTATCGTTTCCCCAAAAAGCGCTACCCCCAAAAGCACTCCCTCCAAAACCGCGCCGGATTCCATGTTGCTCGTTCTTTGCGATTTGGCCTGTGATTGGAAGCTGGATGGCGAAGCCAAAGGCCATATCGATGCGGGCAGCTCGGCCAAGGTCACGGTCACCCTCGGCCAGCATGTGGTTGCGGTCGTCTCCGCGGATGGGGCCGACCAAGTCAAGATTTATCCCGAAGTAAGAGCCTCGGGGCAAACCGTGGTTGACGTTGAACTCAAACCGGTCCGCGAGGCCCGCCTGGAAAAAGAGCACAAGGCTGCCGAGTCGGCCGCCGCGGCTGTTGCCCCGTCGGAAAAGCCAGCGGCTGTTGCTCCGCCCCCGGAACCGGCACCCAAGCCCGCCCCAGATCCTGTCGCTGCTGCAGTCGCACAGGCAGCCAACTACAACCGGCAGGGCAATCAGTTCTTCCGCCAATTGCGCTACGCCGAGTCAAAGACCTTCTTTGAGAAGGCATGCGACGGCGGGAACATGGAGGGATGCAAGAACCTCGGATTGCTCTACAAGAGCGGGATGGGCATGCCCAAAGACCCCAGCCAGGCGCGCCTGCTCTTTGAAAGGGCCTGTAACAAGGGAACCTTTGAAGCGTGCTCCAGCCTGGCTGACCTTCTTGCCACCGGCTCCGGAGTTGCACAGGACCTTACACAGGCTCGCTTCCTCTTTCAGAAAGCCTGCGATGGCGGCTACCTGGATGCATGCTGGCGACTCGGCGACATCTACCGCTACGGTTCCGGCATCAATGCCGACTTCGCCCAGGCCCGCGTCTTTTACCAGAACGCCTGCGACGGCGGCAACATGGGGGCCTGCGACAGCTTGGCCGTGCTCTATATGAACGGCCTCGGAGTTCCTCGCGACGACGCAATGGTTCGCACGCTATACGAAAAGGCCTGCGATGGCGGCGCCATGTCCGCATGCAACCACATCGGCGCTCTGTATGAAGTAGGAAGGATCTTGCCGCAGGACTACACCCAGGCCAGCACCTTTTATAAGAAAGCCTGCGACGGGGAAGACCTGGAAGGTTGCAACAATCTGGGGCAATTGCTGGCGAACGGCAAGGGAATCGCGCGGAACAAATCCTATGCCAAGATCCTCTTCGACAAATCTTGTTCTGGTGGTTTGCAGACGGCCTGCGCCAACCGCAAAAACCTGCCCTGAGCCTTCCGCCGGTTCTTGATCCACAGCGAGCAGGGTTGCGCGGTTAGCGCAACGCCGCCCTCCCCACCCTTTCGCCTTCTTTCGGCGAAAGGGTGAGAGACCACAACACTCAGCCAGCCGGGCGGGGAACTCTCCTCAGCCCGCTTTCTGCACCTCGGCCGCAATCCTGCGCAGTTCCGGCAAGACGCGGCCCAAGGCAACGGGCGCCGCATCCCGCAGGCCCAGGGCGAAATACACACCGCGATAGAGCTTGTACAGCTCTTCGTAGACCGCTGCCGACTTGGGGTCCGGCTCGACGGTGCGCAGCGGCAGGCACACAGCGGCCTGCGCCTCTTCGATGGTCTTGTAAGTTCCCGCGGCCAACAGAGCGACGATTCCCGAGCCCAGGCTGGTGGGAATACCCGCGGGCACCAGCACCGGCTTGTTGAGCACGTTGGCATAGACCTGGTTGAGTACTTCGCTCTTCTGCGGAATGCCGCCCGCGTTGATGACGCGGTCGATGCGCACGCCGTGCTCGGCCATCCGTTCCAGGATGATGCGGGTGTGGAAGGCGGTGCCTTCGATGGCCGCGAAGAGCTCGTCCTGCGCGGTGTGCACCAGATTCCAGCCCAGCGTGACGCCGCCCAGCTCGGGATTCACCAGCACGGTGCGGTCACCGTTGTCCCAGCTCAGGCGCAGCAGCCCGGTTTGGCCAGCCTTGTAGGCTTCCAGCCCCTCGGAGAGCGCGCCCACGGTTGTGCCCGCGCGTTTGGCGACGGCTTCAAAGATGTCTCCCACGGCGGAGAGGCCGGCCTCGATGCCGGTATAGCCGGGATGCACGCTGCCGGGCACCACACCGCAGACTCCGGGAACAAGCTCCGCTTGCTTGGCCATCGCAATGATGCAAGTGGAAGTTCCAACCACATTGACCGCGTCGCCCTCGCGGATGTTCGAGCCGAGCGCGTCCCAGTGCGCGTCGAATGCGCCCACGGGGATGGGGATTCCAGCCTTGAGGCCCAGCGCCTCGGCCCACTTGGGCGAGAGATGCCCGGCCAGGTGGTCGCTGGTCAGGTATTCGCCGCCTAGCTTGGCGCGGATGCCGCCAAGGATCGGGTCAACGGCGACCAGGAACTCCTCCGGCGGCAGACCGCCCCACTTGGGGTTCCACATCCACTTGTGGCCCATGGCGCAGACGCTGCGCTTGAGGTCGGCGACCTGGGTGATGCCGCACAGCGTGGCCGCGACCATGTCGCAATGCTCCAAAGCGGTGACGAACTGCGAGCGCTTTTCGGGGTTGTTGCGCAGCCAGTGGAGCAGCTTGGAGAAGCCCCACTCGTGCGAATAGACGCCGCCGCACCACTCAATGCCTTCGAAGCCGAGCTCGTGGGCTTTTTGGGTAATTTCCTGGGCTTCGGCAAAGGCGCGGTGATCGCACCACAGGTAGTACTCGTCGAGCGGTTCGAGGCCTTCGCCTACGGGGATCACGCTGGAGCCGGTGGTATCGAGCGCGATGGCCGCTACGGCGCTACCGTCCACCCCGGTCGCATTGAGCACGTCGCGGGTGGCGGCCGCAAGAGCCGTCATCTGGTCCTCGTGGGACTGGGTGGCAAAGTTCGGGTCTTCGCGGCGGCGATGCAGCGGATAGGAGGCGGACGCGGTCCCGATTGGGCCCTTGACGCTGTCAACCAAAGTAACGCGGACACTGAGTGTGCCGAAATCGACCCCAGCAACGATAGACATTGAAGAAAACCCTCCCGGTAAACGCTTTCTGACTCGCATCCCAGAGTACACCATTCCCCGCACGGATGTCTGGAAATCTGTCACGCATCTCTGGTCATGAGGGTGAAAACGTCTCCCGCAGCCGCGTTGCGCTCCTCCGTTTGCGGTTCCTGGGAGATCTCTAGGGAGCGCGGCGGGGGCCTTCTGTTTCAGGGGCAGAAGAATACAAGGAAGATTTGGGTTTGCACTATCCCAACCTTGACGCAAGAAAAAGGACGCGCCAAGGTTGGGGCGCCCAATGTTTTTGGCGACGCCAGTGCTTCCTCCGGCATCGGCGCTCGACAAAAACAGCGCTAGGCGGGCGGGGATTTTGCCGTGGAAGCCGCTGCCGGGGAGACTCCCTGCACCAGTTTCGGAGCAGAGATGGTGGGCGGCGCGCCGTTGGACCCATTCTTCACTAGAATCGAAATCCTCCGGTTGGAGGGATCGGAAGGGCTGACCTTGTCGCGCGGAAGCTGGTCGGCGTAGCCGCGCACCTGGGTTACCTGGTCGGAACGCACACCGTGCTGCTGAAGCAGACGCCGCGCGGAGTTGGCTCGGTCGGCCGAAAGTTCCCAGTTGCTATAGTTGGCGTCGTTCGAGTATTGCGTCGAATCGGTGTGGCCTTCGATAAGCAGCGAATTGGGCAGGGTCTTCAGTTCCGCCGCCAGCAGGGCGATCAACTGCTGTCCGCTGTCGCTCAATTTGGCGCTGCCACTTTGGTAAAAGGTCCCCTCCCGTTCCTCGATCATCTCCACACGCAGGCCCTCGGCGGTCGTGGTGATCTCGATCTGCTTGGAGAGCTTCTGGAGTTCGCTCTTCTGGGCGATTTCTTCCTCGAGTTTTTCTTTGAGCTTTTTCATGTTGTCGGCGGTTTTGGTGGTCACGGCGATGCCGTCCCCGGACATGGTGGTGCCCAGCAGGTTGGCGGTTCCCTTGGGATCGTTGAAGTAGCCAGCCACGGCTTTCTTCACTTTCTCGCTGGAACCCATCAGCCACAGCACGATGAACAGCGACATCATGGCCGTAACAAAGTCGGCGTAGGCCACTTTCCACGCGCCGCCGTGGTGGCCGCCGTGGCTGTTCATCTTTTTGACGACGATAATCGGTTGCGGCTTGGTTGTCATGGCTCTCCTATGCCGCGATGGCCGTCTCGGTCGCGGCTGCCCCGGCGTTCTTGCAATGTCTTTCCATCTCGTCGAAGCTGGGCCGCACATGCGCGGGGATAGCCCGCCGCGCCATCTCGATGGCAATCATGGGCGCACCGCCCTTGAGAAACGAAAGCAGCAGCACGCGCAGCACGTGCAGATAGCCGTTGTGGCTGGCCGCGCTCTTGGCCATGTTCGAGCTGAGCGGCCCGGCCACTCCGTAGCACAGCAGGATGCCCAGAAAGGTGCCCACCAGCGCCGCCGCTACTTTCTCGCCGATCTCCTCCGGCGGCCCGCCCAGCGAGCCCATGGTGATGACCACGCCCAGGACCGCTGCCACAATGCCCAGGCCGGGCAGCGCATCCGCCACGGTGGTCAGCGCGTTCACTGGCTCGCTGGCTTCGTGGTGGTGCACCTCCATGTCCAGTTCCATCATCTGGTCCATGTCGAAGGGCTCCACGCCGCCGGTGATGGCCATGCGCAGCGTGTCGCAAACAAAGTTCAGGGCATGATGGTCGCCAATGAACTCCGGGTAGTTCTTGAAGATGGAACTTTCAACAGGCTTCTCCACGTCCATCTCCACGCTCAGCAATCCCTCTTTGCGCACCTTGTTGAGGAATTCGTACATCATCTTCAGGGTATCGAGATAGCGCTTCTTGCCGAACGAGGAGCCTTTCAGTACGCCCACCAGCCCGCCACCGACCGCTTTGATGATGTGCACCGGGTTGGCCACCAGCAGGGTGCCGGTGGCCGCGCCGGCGATGATCAGCAGTTCGGCTGGCTGAAGAAGCACGACCATATGCCCCTTCTCCATCAAGAAGCCGCCAATGACCGCTGCGAAGACCATAACAATGCCTACGATGGCAAACATGCATTCCTCCCCGGCGCGAGTGCGATGTGGTTTCCGCCCGCATCGATGCTCGATACCATGGCTTCCTGCGCCCGATCGAGCAATTGTTCCAACGTCTGGTTCGGCTCCGCCTGGGCCGCGCCAATGCTCACGGTGAGCGATACGCGATCGCCCCACCAGCGGAAGTCAGCGGTCCTGGCCAGGCCTGCCAGCATCTGTGCGTGCGACGCCAGCATCTCCGGGGTGCGCTCGTGCGATACGGCCAGCAGCTCATCCTCGCCCCAGCGGCCCAGGTCTTGGCCGGGACGCAGGCCGTTGGCCATGGCCCGCTCCACTTTCTCCAGCATTGCCTCACAGGCCATGGCGCCGTGGCTCCTGCGTAGCTCGTGTGCCTGATCGACGGCGATCCAGAGCACGCCGAAGGCCGGCCCGCCGTGCGCGAAGTCTTCGTAAACCGTATGCAGACGGTCTTCCAGGTCCACCAGGCTGCCTTCGATGGCAGAATCTTCGCCACACTCCCCGTGCGGCAGTGCATCCAGGTTCTCCGTGGGATGGAAGAGAATCGCGGTCCCCAGGCGTTCGCCCAATGCGTCACGTAAAACCAGGGTGCGCGCGAGCGTCTGTACGGCGTGGCCCTGCTTGTGTTGGGTCAGAACCAGTGTTCCGCGGCTCTCATGGGGTGTCTCCGCGGGCTCGCAATAGCCATTTCCCGTGCAATTGAGCAATGGCTCGAGCGCCTCGGGGACAGACCGCGCCAACAGGTCCACGCCGGCATGGCCCGTAATAGCCTGAGCGGCGCGGTTCCAAAAGGCCACCTCGCCATCCCTGCCCAGCAAGGCAATTCCCTCCGGAAAGCTGTCCAGCGCGGATTCGAGAAGTTCCCTTTGAACGATCATCCAGGCCCCTCCAACTGGTGTATCGGCGGGGTGCGGACGAACTTAACCTCTCAATGTGCGCGAAAAACAGTTGGATTTTTCCAATGGAAATTGCCATCTGGCGCGGATAGAGCTGTCATCCTGAGCGCAGCGAAGGACCTGGGGTTGCTTCTCCTTATTTCCGAGTAGCCGGTGACTCGCTCATTTCGAACTACCTCTCGCGCTGTCATCCTGACGCGCAGCGGAAGGATCTGCGGTTGCTTTTGGCGTCGTTTGCACCCGCAACAATGCTCGCCCAAACCGAGGGTCTTGTAACAGGGCACGACTTCAGTCGTGCCGAAAAGCCGCAAAAAATCTGTGGGCTTTAGCCCCTGAGGGGTGTAGTTTCCGAATTGCCGGTCATTCAGGCGCATCACGCAGATGGCCGCGGCTCTAGCATAGAATTCCCGCATGGCCGTCTCATCGAACGAATCGACTGGCTGGAAGCCTGTCACACTGTCGAGTGCATTCCTTGTGTCACTCTGCGTCGCATTTGGATATCTGGATATCGCGACGCATTTCCGCTTTGATCTCACTGACTACTACGCCGCGATATTTGTGATCGGCGCGCTTGCCGCATTGTGCTGCTGCATCGGTGTCATCGGTTGGGCAAGACACCTTCGCAGACAAGGTCGTGTGCTTTTGGCGATTGCGGTCTTCCTTTGGCCATGGTCTATTTTGCTGATCGGCTATCCTTTCGCGGGAACGAACATCCACGGTCCTGCGGCCCCGGTCCTCGTGTCGATTTGGCCCGCATCAATCTTGGCGGTAATCCTGTTCGTAATGGCGGGAGTGGCAAAAGAGAACGCCTGACTGGCAAGATGAATCGCTCTGGGCGAGTAGTCGCCTATTCGGAAATTGGGCGTTCTTTGCGCAGAATTACTCCTCCTTTCCGCACAATGGTTCTGGAACGTCGTGCAGGCAGAACTCGATGCGCGCGGGTGTCAACGGTGCATCGGATTCCACAAGCGGGAAAAGCCGCCGCTAACCCCTTTGCTGAGACGATTTTGCGGACAACTTCAATGATAAGACGAATTTAGCGCGACACCCATGCCGTATCCCATTGAAACCAGGGATTTTATTCCAAAAATATGGGGGGGGGAGGGCATAAGCGCTAAGATAAGACTTGCTTGGCTGGCGATTTGGTTGTACTCTTCTTCGCATGTCAGAGCTAGAGGATTGGCCGGTTGTTCTGGAACTGCTTCCTTTGGGCTGGGAGCAGGTAGGGCGCAGCAGCGGAGCGGTGAAGCGGCTGCGCGGGTTTGCCTCGATGGATGCCTTGCTGCATACGTTGTTGCTGCATGTTGGTTGCGGATGGTCTCTGCGTGAGACGGCGGTGCAAGCTAAGTTAGCGGGCATTGCCGATGTCTCCGATGTGACCTTGCTAAACCGGCTGCGCGATGCCGAACTCTGGCTGCGGCACTTGTGCCGGCAGTTGTGGCAGGAAGGCGGAGTGAGTCTGCAGCCGGCGCTGGGTGGACGCGCAGTGCGGGTGCTGGACGCGACCGTGGTCCGGGAGCCGGGTCCGACCGGGAGCCAGTGGCGGATTCATTACAGCCTTCGCCTTCCCAGCCTGGAGTGCGACTGCTTTGAGTTGACGCCGACCCATGGTCAAGGATCTGGGGAGCGGTTCGGGCATTTCGATTTCCAACCCGGAGAACTGGTGCTGGCCGATGCCGGCTACTGTCATCCGGCGGGGATCGCGGCGGTGGTCAATCAACAGGCCGATGTCTGTGTTCGCCTGAATCCATATGCTTTGCCTCTATACGACGAGCGCGGCGAGCCCTTCTCGATCACCACGGCGGTGGCCGGTTTGCGGCGCGGCGGTCAAGCGGCGGAGTGGCCGGTAGAGGTTCGTTCCGGCACGCAACGCATCGCCGGACGGGTGTGCGCGATCCGCAAGAGCCAGGCGGCGATCGACCAGGCCCACCGGCGCCTGCGCGAAAAGCTGAAAAGCGGAAAGAGCATGAGCGAGCAGACATGGCAACTGGCCCAATACGTGATGGTTTTCACCACCCTGCCGCGCCCGGCCGCCACCGCCCGCGAGGTGCTGGAGTGCTATCGCTTGCGCTGGCAGATCGAGTTGACCTTCAAGCATCTCAAGTCCATCGCTCAACTGGGGCATTTGCCCAAACACCATGATCGAAGTAGTAGGGCTTGGCTCTACGGAAAGCTACTGGCAGCCTTGCTTGCCCAGAAACTGGCCCGCATCGGAAAAACCATTTCCCCCTGGGGCTACCCACTGCCGGAAACTCCGCACCCGCAGTCGATGGCGTGAGTTCCAGTTCGCCTTCCATATGCTCACCGCCGCCATCGCGCCACACCTCCGGCTCCGGGAAGTGCTCCGCCAGTGGAACCAAATCACAGCGGCCCTCGCCGAACCGTACCGAAAGCGAAGACCAAGGATCGACTCGTTATCTTAGCGCTTATGG
>Ga0181529_10006091_pt1 | contig 12372 bp, 9 predicted proteins | sample PEATcosm2014_Bin_36_FD_119763 | JGI IMG/M metagenome (GOLD analysis project Ga0181529, IMG submission 119763) | Peatland microbial communities from MTU Mesocosm Facility, Houghton, MI, USA - PEATcosm2014_Bin10_30_metaG | ecosystem: Environmental > Terrestrial > Soil > Wetlands > Peat | place... | reverse complement strand
CTCGCAGTATGACCGGCCCAAGGCCAGGTGTCGTTATGTGGAGATTGCCGAATACCTCGGTTTGGGCGGAGCAACCAAGGATGAAAAGGTAGCCAACCTGATTGCGTGGGTGGACAGCCTGAAGAAGGAACTGGAGATTCCCGCCTCAATTCAAGAGGCCGGAGTCAACGAGGCGGAGTTTCTGGAGAAGCTGGATAGCGTTGCCATCGATGCGTTCGACGATCAATGCACGGGCGCCAATCCGCGGTATCCGCTGATCGAAGAGTTCCGCGCGATCCTGCTCGACAGCTTCTATGGAAGGTCTTTCGTGGAGTTGACGGACCGCACGGATGCGAAGACCGTAGCACCGTTGGCAAAGCCGGCTCCGGTTGTTGCGGCAAAGGCGAAAAACTCCAAGGGAGCCGTGAAGGCTGGAGCGGAGGCCGAGGAAGAGACCGAACTTGCAAGTTGACTCAGAGGTGCGAGTCAGTGGCGGACTTTGTTCATAAGTCCGCCATTTTTTTGTTTGTCCACCCTTTGCAATCACGGGGAAAGTGCCTTGAAGGCCTCCTTGCTCAGAGATACTGGATGAGGGCGCGCTTCATGTATTTGCTCTCCAGCAATTGCGCGATTCGCTTGACGATATTGCGCCGCAGGTCGAGTTCGACCGGGATGTTGGGGTCCTGGTGCGCCTCGTTGATTCTGGTTCCGACGGCGAATTTTACGATGTCGCTATCGAGCAGCATGGTGGCAAGCCGCACGGCTGCATTCGACTTCAAGTCTTCGGCAACGAACCCCTCCTCAAGCAGGCGAAGCACTTCGCCCAGGGTCAGCGTGCCTTCTGTCACCAGCTCGAATCCCTCCATCTTCGCGGAAGGCGGGACCTTGGGATCGAGCGGTTGCCCGAGGTCGATCTGAATGGGACGGTTCAGCAGCCGGGAGATGATATTGGCGGTGGTTCCGCCGCAGATCACCTTGCGGCCGGGCGTGCTGACGGACATCATGGCCATGCTCTGGTCGTGAGAGCGCTCGAATGGTGCGCCGGTCAACACCAACAACTGGCGGGGCTTTCGGAAGTAGACCACGCCGCATGTAATGTCGTCCCGCGGGCCGAGGGCGTCGAACTCTTCCGCCTTTGCGACCAGAAGGCGCGACAGCTCGCGAGCCGAGATATAAGGGTTCCAGCGGATCTGTTCGCGCACATATTTATCGACGTTTTGCAGACCCCATCCGAGGGGGGTGCGGTACTCTCCCATGCCCGCCTGCGAGATGCCGTCGGAGAAGAAGACAATGCGGTCTTCGCGCTGGACGTCGAAGGTGGAGTAGTAGATCACGCGGTCGTGCCAGCGCGTGGGATGCACCTCGGTCTTCTGAATATGCAACTCGCCGCCGGGTCGGACCAGCAGGAACGGCGGATTGCCGTGCTCGATGATGCGGGTCTCGCCGGTGCTGGCCATATCGACGACGGTGAAGGTGGAATAGCTGATCTTGCGCACGCTGCAGATGGGCAGTGTGTCCATGATGGTCTCGGCCGAGGTCCGAATGTCCATCGCGCTGGCCGTATATTTCAAGGCCATGGTCGCCGTCATTGTGGCCAGCACGGAGGCTTTGACGCCGCTGCCAAGGCCGTCGGCAAGGACCGTGAGGATGCGGCCTTCGGGTTCGACTTTGCGAGAGAGAAAGACGTCTCCGGAGATGTATTGGCCGTTCTTTGCACGCTGGCAGGAATCGACCTCGATAAAGCTCTCGGTGCCGGTCACGGCTTCTCCCCGGGATCGTTGTCGTCCACCTCTTCGGGGCTGAACGAGCGCACGATGGAGTTGAGGGTGATCTCCGAATCGGCGGCGTTCTCTCCCAGCAGGTAGGCAATCTGCTGGACGGTATTGAGGTTCTTCTGGATGACCTCGCGGGCGCGCTCGATGATCTGCTCTTTCTGGAAGATGGGCTGGGTGATGTCCTGAAAGATGCCGCACAGGACGGCATGGGGCTCGATGGTGAAGATGCTTGTGTTCAGGATGCTGCGCTGGTAGCGGATATCGTGGCCCACGATGTCGTTGCCCGATTCGAGCACGCGCTTGAAGAGATTGGAGAAGGGGACCACGACGCTGGGGGCGCTGCCTTCCGGGTCAGCGGACTGGCTGGCATCGGTGGCGAAGAGACGCGTAAAACGCTCGTTGCTTTCGATGATCTTCAGGTCTTCATTGACGATGACGACCGCGGAGGGCATCTTGCGCAGCAGCGCGTTGGCCTTTTTCTGCGCCAGCTTGCGGGTATAGGTGGCGCACATCATGCGCTCGGCGTTGTGGTCGAGCAGGGCACGGGCGAAGTCGCGGCAGGAGTCGTATCCGCAGCCTCCGCAGTTCAGTTCATCCTCGGCGGAGTACTTTCCCACGGTGCGCATCGCTTCCCGCAGTTGCAGTTCGCTGTATTCGGCGCGAGCAACCGGAGCAGCGTCATAGTGCCCGGTAATTGCAAGCGAAGGCTTGCGCGGAAGCCTGGCGCCCGGCTTTGCGTAGTTGAGGACGTCATAGCGCCGGCGCGCCACCGGTGCGTTGCGCGCCGCTTTCGGCCCATTCACGCAGGAGCCCGCGCACGCGGTCAGTTCAAAGAAGATATTGTGTTCAGGATGCCACTCGGGAATGCTCTTCAAGGCCTGCTCGACATTTGCGATTCCGGAGAAAGACATAAACCGCAGGCTGTTGGTGTCGCCGTTGCCGGCAACGCCCGGGACCATTCCTCCATCGATGGGATAGAGCGCGCCCTCCTCGGCCTCCTGCGGCTGGAAGTGGTCCTCCGGCGTGGTGTCAATCTCCGCCAGATGAATCTTCTCTTCCGCCAGCCAGCGGTCCAGGTCCTCGAAGGTGAGCACGACATCGAGCAGCTCCGGGTGCTGTTCGGCCTCCTTCTTCTTGGCAATGCATGGCCCGATAAAGACGGTCGCGATGTCGTCGCCAAAGTGTGCGCGCAGCATCTTGCAATGCGTCAGCAGGGGCGACAGGATGCCGGAGAGATGAGACTCGCATTCGGGATGATACTTGGCGATGAAGTCGACAACCACCGGACAGGCGGAAGAGATCCAGATCTGCTTCGGCTCGCTGTGCATCAGCGCGTAGGCGCTGGCCGAGACCTGCTGAGCGCCCAGCGCGGTCTCCGATACGGCAAAGAAACCCAGCTTTTTGAGAGCATGAATCAGTTGCGCCGGACGAATGCCGGAGTACTGCGCCACAAACGAAGGAGCGAGCGAGGCAATCACCCTTCGCCCGCTTGTCAGCAGGGCTTTGGCGTCGGGCAGATCGTCGCGCACCTGCTTTGCGCTGTGGGGGCAGGCCAGGACGCAATTGCCGCACATGATGCAAAGCTCTGGCACAACGCGCGCATAGCCATCCTCGACGCGGATCGCCTTGACCGGGCACTCGCGGATGCACTTGTGGCAGTCCTGGCACTCGCGCTGCTTGGTGTAGATGGCATTAAGCTTGGCCATGAGTTCCTCGAGTCGAGCCGTCCAACTGCTGCAGCAGCTCGCGCAACCTGTCCGCAGTGATGTTGTGATGGAACTCGCCGTCGATCTTCAGATTGGGGCCTTGCTTGCACTGGTCCTGGCAGAGACAGCCCGCGAGGCGAACCGAAGCATTGGGCCCTTTGCTCTGCTCGTATTGCTGCAGCACGGCGAGAATCTCGGAGTTCCCCCTGGCGAAACAGGAACTCCCAAGACAAACCACAATATCTACAATTTTATCATCGGAGGACATGGTTCACCTCGTTCTGACTGCAATCGTATAAGCCGCAAAGACGCATCCTGCAAAACGTGAACGGGAGCCTGGTTCAAGCTCCCGTTCACTTTACTCCGTTGTCGAAGCGTTATGAATCCGCACCGGCCTTCTGTTCTGGGCTGTCGCTTTCAATACGGCTGTCCAGCACTTCAATTGCCTTTGCGGCTGTGGCGTGAGTAATGTGCTGGCCGTCGATCATGACGGTCGGGCCGGTCTCGCATTTCTCGAAACAGAAGCTAGCCCGCACGTCGAGCCGGTTTTCCAGCCCATTCTGCTCCGCATGGCGCAGCACGCCGTTCAGCACTTCCTGCGAGCCCTTCAGGAAACAGTTGGTTCCCAGGCACACGTTCACTTTGTGCTTGTCTTCGCACTGCGACTGCATCAGCGGAAGAACTTCGTCGGCAAGCCGGCGGCGGCTCTGGTAGTTGGTATGCAGCAGATGGTGCGCCTTCTCTCCGCCAATGTCTCCCAGGAAGCGCTCGTAGCACTCGGTGATGAAGACGTTGTCCTGCGACTTGTGCAGTTGCAGTGTCTTGTCCGCCTGATAGAGGCCCTTGGTGCGGAGCGCGCGCGTGTTGGGCGAGGTGGACACCGGCTGTCCGGCACCTCCCACGCAACCGCCGGGGCAGGCCATCACTTCTATCAGGTCGTACTGGCTCTTGCCCGCCCTCACCTGTTCGGCGACGACGCGCGCGTTGCGCAGTCCGTGGACGATGGCCAGCTTGAGTTTCGTGCCGTTGACATCGATGGTGGCCTCGCGCAGGCCGGAATCGCCGCGCACCTGCAGGAATTCAACCTTCTCCAGCTTCTCGCCCGTCACCTTCTCCGCGGCAAAGCGCAGAACGGCCTCGGTGACGCCGCCCGTGTTGCCAAAGATCACTCCGGCGCCGGTGTAGAAGCCGAAGGGCATGTCGAACGATTCTGGCTGCAGTGTATCGAAGATGAGGCCGGAAGACTGGATCATGTGGGCCAGCTCCTGCGTGGTCAGCACATGGTCCACGTCCGGATCGCCGTCCATGGCAAGCTCCGGGCGCTGCGCTTCAAACTTCTTGGCCGTGCAGGGCATGATGGAGACAACCTTGATGTCCTTGCGGTCGGCCTTGAGCTGTTCGGGAAGCATCGCCTTCAGCAGGGAACCAAGCATCGCCTGCGGCGAGCGGCAGGTGGATAGGTTTGGCAGTAGTTCCGGGAAGTACTGCTCCGCGTACTTCACCCATCCGGGGCAGCAGGAGGTGAACATGGGCAGAGTTCCGCCAGCCGTCTTGCGCCGCAGGAACTCCGAGCCTTCTTCGATTACCGTGAGATCGGCGGCGAACGATGTGTCGTAGATCTGGTCGAAGCCGAGAAACTTGAGCGCGGCAACGATCTGACCGGTGGTGATCTCTCCGGGCTTGCGGCCGAAGCACTCGCCCAGGCCCACACGCACGGCCGGCGCAATCTGCACAACGACCTTCTTGGTGGGATCGGCGAGCAGGTTCCAGACCGCATCCTCCTCGGATTTCACCGTCAGCGCGCCGGTGGGGCAAACGCTGGCGCATTGCCCGCAGTTGACGCACTCCACATCGCCGAGGTGTTTGCCGAAGGCCGGCTGCACGCAGGCCTCATGCCCTCGGTTCGCGAAGTCGATGGCGCCGATGCCCTGGATCTCCCAGCACATGCGCACACAATCGCCGCAGAGCACGCACTTGTTCGGGTCGCGCACAAGCGATGGAGAAGAATCGTCCACCGGGACCTGTTTATGCACGGACTTGAAGCGCACGTTCTTCACGCCCAGCCGCTGAGCCAGGCTCTGCAACTGGCAGTTGGCGCTGCGCGAGCAGGTTGGGCAGCTCTGGTCGTGGTTTGCCAGAAGCAGTTCCACCGCGATGCGGCGGATCTCGCGGATCTCCGGGGTTGTGGTCTGCACCTTCAGTCCGGCCTCGGGCGGCGTGGAACATGCGCCCTGGATTCCGCGCCCTTCGATCTGCACAAGGCACAGACGGCATGCGCCGTACACACTGAGTTCGGAGTGATAGCAGAAGGTGGGCAGGTCGATCTCGGCCTTGCGGATGAGTTCGAGCAGGTTGCGCTCTCCCTCGATCGCTACGGTTCTTCCATCGATCGTCAAAGTTGGCTGCGTGAGCGTATTCATCTGGCTATATCCCTTCAACTGCATGAATCTTGCAGGCTGCTGCGCACGCACCGCACTTGATGCACAGTTCCGAATCGATGTGGTGCGGCTTCTTCTTCTCTCCCGAGATGGCCCCTACTGGGCAGGCCGCAAGGCACAGGCCGCATCCTTTGCACTTCAGCGGATTGATCTGCGGGCTCAACAGGGCCTTGCAGCGGCCGGTGCGGCAGCGCTTCTCGAAGACATGCTCTTCGTACTCCTTGCGGAAGTAGCGCATGGTGGAGAGCACCGGGTTCGGCGCTGTCTTACCCAGCCCGCACAAGGACCCGACCTGCACCGCATGTGCCAACTGCTCCAGCAGGACGAGCGTGTTTGCGTCCGCGCGGCCTTCAATCACGTCGTCCAGCAGCGCCAGCAGTTGCCGCGTGCCTTCGCGGCACAGCAGGCACTTGCCGCAGGATTCGCGTTGCGTAAACTGCATGAAGAAGCGCGCAATGCTGACCATGCAGGTGCTCTGGTTCATGGCGACCAGCCCGCCGGAGCCGACCATTGCGCCCACCGAGCGCAGCGACTCATAGGCGAGGGGAAGGTCGAGATGCTCCTCGGTGAGGCATCCGCCGGAAGGACCGCCGATCTGCACCGCCTTGAAGCCGTTCTTCCATATCTTTCCCGCGTCGTCCGTCACTCCGCCGCCGATGTTGTAGACGATCTCGCGCAGCGTCGTTCCGAAGGGAACTTCGACCAGGCCGGTGTTGGCAACATGTCCGGTGAGAGCGAAGGTCTTGGTGCCCGGAGATTCTTTTGTTCCGATTTCGCGGAAGACCTCAGGGCCTACGTTGAGAATGCGCGATACATGGGCCAGCGTCTCCACGTTGTTGATGATCGTCGGCTTGCCCCACAGTCCGCTTTGCGCGGGGAAGGGTGGCTTGGGCCGTGGCATGCCGCGCTGTCCTTCGATGGACGCGATCATGGCTGTCTCTTCGCCGCAGACAAACGCTCCGGCACCCTCCATCACATCGCACTTCATGGAGAGGCCCGTGCCAAAGACATTCTTTCCCAGAATGCCTTCACGTTCGGCGTCCGCCACGGCGCGGCGCATGCGCTCGACCGCCAGCGGATACTCGGCACGGACGTAGACCAGGCCTTCGTTGGCGCCGATCGCGCGTGCCGCGATCATCATGCCTTCAATCACGCTATGCGGATTGCCCTCCATCACGGAGCGGTTCATGAACGCGCCGGGGTCGCCCTCGTCACCGTTACAGATGACGTACTTCTTGGCTGAATTCTGGATTCGCGCCGCCTCCCACTTCCTTCCGGTGGGAAAACCGCCGCCGCCACGTCCGCGCAATCCGGAGTCTAAGATGAGCTTGCAGATCTGCTCGGGCGTCATCTCGACAAAGGCTTTTTTCGCCGCACGATAGCCGCCGTGCAACTTGTACTCGTCAATATCCTCCGGATCGAGGAACCCGCATTCACGCAGCACCAGGCGTTTCTGGAGCGAGTAAAAGTGATTGTCTGTAAAGCCGTGGCAGCTCTTGCGCGTGGTGGGGTCTTTGTAAAGAAGCCGCTCCACAACCTGATGCCCGACCAGGGTCTGCTGCACAATCTCGGGCACGTCTTCGCTATGCACCTTGGTGTACAGAATGCCGTCCGGCGCTACCGAGACCAGCGGCCCCATCTGGCAGAATCCCTGGCATCCGCTCTTGGAGAGCCGGACGTCATTTTCTTCTGCTTCGGCGCGAAGTTCCAGGACCACATTCACTCCGGCGCTCGCCATCTCGGTCTTGAACCGCTCGTAGACCTTCATTGAGCCGTTGGCCATGCACCCGGTACCGGCACAGATAACTACCCGGCGGACCTGGGAAGGCATGAGGCCTTCGCTCCCATCCTTCGATCCGGATGTGAGTGGATTCTCGTTGACAATTGTGAGTGTTTCCGCGCTAGACATGGGACTCCTCGGCTGAGGGCTGCTCAGCAACTGCGGACGCGCCCGCAAGCGATGCCTCCTGGGCCTTGATCTCATCCACCAGGGCCAGGGCCCGCTCGGGAGTCATCTGGCCGTGGACCTGCTCGTCTATCACCATCGCCGGGGCCAGTCCGCAGGCGCCCAGGCAGGCCACCGTCTCAACGGTGAAGAGCATGTCAGGTGTGGTTTTGCAATTTTCACTCGTGCCCAGCTTCTGGCGCAGAGCATTCAGCACGGGAATCGACTGCTTGACGTGGCAAGCCGTCCCGTCGCACATGCGGATCACATGCTTTCCCTTCGGCTCCAGCGCAAAATGCGCGTAGAACGTGGCCACGCCAAAGACGCGCGCCGCAGGAACACCCAGCGAAGTTGCCACAAAGGTGAGCACTTCTTCCGGCAGGTAGTGGTACTCGTGTTGAATTGCCTGAAGAATCGGAATCAAACTCGACGCACGGCGTGCGTGGTGGTCCAGAATGCCGCACACCTTTTCGAACTTCTCCGCGCGATCTACAACCATTGGCATTGACGCCATCAAACAGCCTCCTTCTCTTGGTTCTCCTGCATTGGCGTCCGCAACCGCCTCGCCAGCTTCCAGGAAAGCGAAGCCAGCGTTGAATAAAGATCTTCGTTATGCACAATGATGGATTCGGGAACTTTGAGCTTTACGGGAGCAAAGTTCCAGATGGCCTGAATGCCCCCTTTGACCATCTCATCCGCCACCGCCTGCGCCGCTTCGGCAGGGGTTGTAATGATTCCCAGAAGAATGCTCATCCGCGGGGCGAGTCCGGCGAGTTTCTCCAGGGGCAATACCGCCTTCTTGTGTATCCATTGGCCGGTTTTGGCCGGGTCGGTGTCGAAGGCTGCCACAATCCGCAGACCAAATTTGGAGAACCGTTCGTGGCCAAGCAGCGCAGTGCCCAGGTTGCCCACACCAACCAGAAACGCCTCGTTCACGTTGTTCCAGCCAAGAAAGCTTTCGATGGCCTGGATGAGATCGGCGACTGAGTAGCCGGTCTTCGGCTTGCCGATGATCCCGGTGTACTGTAGATCCTTGCGGACTTGCACCGGAACGCAGCCCAGATCCCGTCCGATTGCGCTACAGGAGATCCGGGTGACCCCCCTGGCCTCAATATCCACCAGATAATGGTGGTACTGGGGCAGGCGCTTCAGGCTAGGCTGCGGAATCGGCAGCACTTCGGGGCGTTTGACCTGCAAGACATTCGATAAATTCATACCGATAACCACATACCGAGGTTACCGTGGGATGCAACTGCAAGCCGTGACGGCTATCACATAGTCTCGAGACCCAAGACACAAACATGGCACCGGCACCTTCTCTGCGAGAAGGGATCAAGAGAAACACCAGGGAAGGTCTGAACAAGTCCCTGGAATTCCCCTTGGCACGGGCAACGACGGAGATTCTGACCCAAATTCGGGTCAGAATGACGCTTCCAGGGAGGGCCAACTGACTTAATCAGAGATTCATTAGCGCCGGCGCCCGCTGGTGGTTTGGATCATCACTACGCCATGCGGCGGAACCGTTGCGGTAAAGGTGTCTCCGGTTGTGGGGATGTCTTCGTGCTTCCAGAGGTCGCGGACTGTGGGGCCTCTCATGCCGAAGCCGAGGCCTTGCCCCAGGTGCAGGCTGTCCCAGCGGAAGCTGATCTCCGCCGGCTTGTCCCCGCGATTGAATAGACCGATGGCAACAGCATTTCCGGTGAGCGGACGGACCAGCACTTCGCTGGTGCCCTCCTGCGAGAGGAGTTGCACCGGCTTCGCTTCGAGGTCCTGATCGATGGCGATGATCTCTGGATTCGTCAGGATCGATTTTGTCTCGTCCGTCATGGTGCGCAGGTCGTTGCCGGCGATCAGCGGCGCGCGCAGCATGGCCCACAGGCTGAAGTGGGTACGATATTCATCGGCGGTCATGCCGCCGTTGCCGACCTCCAGCATGTCTGGGTCGTTCCAGTGTCCTGCCTGCGCATTGTTTGCTATATCCAACTGGGCGAATCCGATGCGTTGCATCGACTGCCAATTGTCAGAGATGTCGCCGGTGGTGCGCCACAGATTGCCGCCGGCCTTCGCCCCCCACTTCCATACATCGCCCGCGCCATACTCGCAGAGGCTGAAGACGATTGGCCGCTTTGTTTTTTCCAGCGCCTCGCCCATCTTCTGGTAGGCGCCCTCCAAGTCCGCCCAGGTGGACTGATAGATGCCGCCGGCGCTGCACCAGTCGTACTTCAGATAGTCGTAGCCCCAGTCGGCGAAGGTCTGGGCGTCCTCTTCCTCGTGGCCGTAACTGCCCTGATAGCCTCCGCAGACCTGCGGCCCCGGCGACGAGTAGATGCCGATCTTCAGTCCCTTCGAGTGGACGTAATCGGCAAGGGCCTTCATGTCGGGGAAGCGGGCGTTGCCGGTGATCTTGCCGTTGGCGTCGCGGGAGCTGGACCAGCCCTCGTCGACGATGATGTAGGTGTAGCCCGCCTTGGCCATGCCGCTGGATACCATGGCGTCAGCCATGCCGCGCACAGTGGCGTCGTCGAAGCGGTCGTGGAACTTGTTCCAACTGTTCCATCCCATCGGAGGCGTGCGGACCAAGCCGTTGTCCGGCAGATCGCGCAGATCGGGCAGCGGCAGCCGCGCCGGATGCACCTCCTCACTTGTGACCCGCTCGAGGGTTCCAGTGTCTGTACCGCCCCAGGGGCCGTCGTGGGTGATGCGCGTGGCGGGGAACTTGTCTCCCTTGACTACAGCGTCATACGTCGTGGCATTGGCGTCCGTGCCGCTGGCCAGGTGCAGTTTGCCGGCGTGCAATGTGCCGGTCAGCGGGCGACGGCCTGCGGTGGAGACGGCCTCGCCGGTCTGCTTGAGCTGGAGGTAGTCCAGGCCACTTGTGGGCGAGCTGAACTTCCAGTAGCCGGTCATGTCGGTCTGGTTGCCAGTCTGGGCGAGGGCTGAGCTGGAGGCGCAGAGGAGAAGGGAGCAGGCGACGATCGTCGAGAGAAGAGAGAGACGAATGGATTTCATGGATTCCTCTTTGTGTGTGTTGAGCGCAGCGAAGAATGCGGGGATTCTTCGCTGCGCTCAGAATGACAATTCGTATCAAATGAGAATTCGTATCGGTTCAACTGTCTTATTGGAAGAGGACGGGGGCGAACTGGAAGAGGTCCTTGCGCCAGGTCTGCCACTCGTGGGCGGTTCCGGGGGCCTCGTAGAAGATGTGCTTCACGCCTGCGTCATCCAGTGTTTTGTGGAAGGCGAGAACGCCGTCGCGCATGCGGCTCGGCTCGTCGGTTCCGATGCCGACAAAGAAGCCCTTAACCTTCTTGTTAAAGGCGGCGGGATCGGCAAACGCTCCGTTGTATGCGGTCTTGAAGTCGGGAGCGCCCGCGCCAAAGCCTGCTCCGCTGAATGCTCCGATGTAGCCGAAGGTGTCCAGGTGCGCGGTGGTGATCTGGAGCGTCTGCATGCTGCCCATCGAGAGGCCCGCCATGGCTCGATGACTCTGGTCGGCGATCGTCCGGTAGGTAGAGTCGATCAGTGGAATCGTGTCATTGAGCAGTTCCTCTTCGAGCCCGCTCGTCATCCGTGGCCCAGCCAGTAGACCGGCGGCTGGCCCGGAGGGTGCGGGCTGCGCTGCTGGCACTGCCTTGGCCGCGTAGCCGTTGGACATGACGATAATCATCGGCTTTGCCTTGCCCGCCGCGATCAGGTTATCGAGGATAAAGTTCGCATGTCCCTGACGTATCCAGCCCGTCTCGTCCTCACCTGAACCATGTTGCAGATAGAGCACCGGGTAACGCGCTTTCAGGTTCGTATCGTAGTCTGGCGGCGTATAGATGACCAGGTGACGCCACGAGTCGGTGGTCTTGGAGTGGTACCACTGCTCGCGCACCGTGCCGTGCGGAACATTTTTGATGGTGTAGAAGTCCACGCCCTTCTCGGGCACGTCGATGCCGCTGGAATCCTTGCCAACGCCGTAGTAGGAGTAGCTCGCCGGATCGTCCATCATAACGCCGTCGATAACCAGATAGTAGTAATGGAAGCCCGGCACGATGGGCGGCGTCGTCACCGACCAGACGCCGTCCGCGCTCTTGACCATGTCGAAGGGCGTCTGCACGGCACCGACCTGTACTTGAACCTTTTGCGCGTCGGGAGCCTTGAAGCGAAACTCAACGCGTGAATCCGCACCGATGCGCGGATACTGTGCCCCGGGGACATTGGTCACGGCAGGCTGCAAGCCGGCCTCGCTTTGTGCCCAACACGCTCCACCGGGAAGCAGGACAGATAGACACAGCAACATGGACAGAAACATTGTTCGCTTCTTCATAACGTCTCCTTAGGGAAGAACTGGTTCGAGTGCCTTGTAGTGTGCCCAATCGAAATCCACATGTCCTGCGTCGGTGGTGTGCGCCGTCGTATATGCAAAGAGCGATGGCCTGGACCCCTTCCACCAACTGAATGCGATCCGCGCCGGTTTTCCGATCTCCTGGAACGACCTTCCATCATCCAGGCTGTAGGAATAGGCAGCACTATCTCCGTTGACG
>Ga0181529_10006090_pt1 | contig 12373 bp, 7 predicted proteins | sample PEATcosm2014_Bin_36_FD_119763 | JGI IMG/M metagenome (GOLD analysis project Ga0181529, IMG submission 119763) | Peatland microbial communities from MTU Mesocosm Facility, Houghton, MI, USA - PEATcosm2014_Bin10_30_metaG | ecosystem: Environmental > Terrestrial > Soil > Wetlands > Peat | place... | reverse complement strand
CCCTCCGGGCCTCCCTCCGGGCCTCCCTCCGGGCCTCCCTCCGGGCCGGCCGGAGAGCCGAAGCGCAGGGCGTAGCGCTCGCGGCAGATGCCCCTCGCATCGCAGTTCTCGCAGGCCCTTTTCTGGGTCTCCTTGGGCGCGTAGGGATACTGACCGGCGGAGATGCCCTCGGCCGTCCGGCGCAGGGCGGCGTCGAAGGCCGCCAGGAACGAGGCCAGGCCCTCCTCGGGCACGTAGGCGCCCTCCGCGTTCCGCTCGCCGCCGTAGGCGCAGGCGGCCGAGCCCGCCGCGCGCCGCGAGTCGCCCTCGATCGAGACGTACCAGGCCGAGTCGATCCTCGCGCTGGCGCCCACGAGGCGGAGGTAGCAGGGGATCTGGGCCTCGGCTATCTCGCCCTCCGGTCCGGGCGCGACGCTGGCCTTGGACGGCAGGGCCCCTTTTTTATAGTCGACTATGAGCTCGCCCCAGGGCGAGCGCGATACGCGATCGATGCGGCCGCGGAGGACGACGCCTCCCGCCACCTCGGGATACTCCAGCTCGCGCTTGTCCTCGGTCGGCCCGATCTCGAGGGAAGGGAAACGCTCCGCCTCGGCGTCGACGAGGTTGCGGAGGAACCGCTCGAGCCTGCCCTCGTAGGCCTCGAGCACGACGCCGACGAAGGCGCCGCGCTCTCGCGAGAGGCCGGCGAAGGCCTCGGCCAGGCAGGCGGGGACGAGGTCCCGATATCGCTCGGCGCGCTCGGGCAAAAAGCGCCCGTCGGCCTCGCGGATGCGCTCGAAGAGCCTCGCGAGGGCGTCGTGGTAGACCTCTCCCAGGAAGATGGCGTCGACGAAGGCGATGCCCGAGTCCTCGGGCTGGGCGCCGAGTATTCTCAGGTAGAGCTGGGCGAAGGGACACCGGATATAGTAGTCGATGGCAGTCGCGTCCAGCTTGAGGAAGCCGTCTCCCTCGCGGCGCAGGCGGGCGGCGGCGAGGGCCGCCGTCCCCGGCTCGAGGAAGGCGCCCTCGGCCCGGGGCGCGGGAGCGGCCGAGGCGGAGGCCTTTTGCCCGAGGGCCTGGACCTTGTGGAGCCGCGCAGGGGCCGGACCCTCTCCGGAGAGCCAGGCAGCCTCCTCGCGATACGAGTCATCGCGGCTCTGTATGGTTTCCCACTCCGCCGAGGAGGATAGGGACACCAGGAGGCCGTGGGCCGCCTCCTCACCGTCGAAGCCCGCCTCCGGGCAGGAGAAGGTCACCGAGGCGCCGGAGCGGGCGTAGGCGGCGATGAAGTTGGGCGCGGCGTCCCTCTCGGCCTCGAGGGGGTCGCCGTAGACGGCGAGCGAGAGCCTCCTTCGGAGGGAGGCGCCGAGGTAGTCGAAGCCGCGGCGGGGGAGTGCCAGGGCCTCCTGGGAGGCGCCCAGGACGAAGTGGCGCTCGCAGGCGATACCGGCCGCGACCCTCCAATCGTATACGGGAATCCCCGCCGAGCTGCCTGCGCCCACGTAGGTCTGCGTCTCGAGGGCGCGCATGAAGAGGGCGAAGGCCCCCTGGACCTCGAGGCCCGTCTCGGCCTGGGCCTCGGCGAGTTCCTGAAGGACGACGACGCAGCGCGCGAGGGTGAGGTCGGTCCCCTCGTCCCAGTCCCCGCGATAGGGCGAGAGGAATTCGGCCTTGAAGACGTTATACGCTCTTAATAGCGATCGGAAGTCGGCGGCCGCCGCGATCGCGCTTATGCGCGACTTGAGCCTTCGATAGGCCGAAAGCAGGGCCCCGTCGAGGCTGCGCTCCCAGGCGTCGGCCCGGCCGGACCCCTCCGGCCCTGCCTCCGGCCCTGCCTTCGGCTCGGCCTCCGGCGGGGCCGGAGACCGAGCTTCCGGCCAGGGGGAGACCGCGTGGTAGCGGAGCCCCGCGGCCACGATGGCGCGACCGAAGGCGCTCTCCTTCCAAGGCCAGGCCGGCGAGACGAGGAGGTCTCGGAGCGCATCGAAGGCGAAGCCCGAGGACACCGCGTCGCGCAACGCGGCGAAGAGCCGTCCCCCCGTCGTGGCCGAGAGCTTCGAGCCCGAGCGCACGGCCAGGGGCAGGGAGAGGAGGCTCGCCTCGCGCTCGAGGTAGGGCCGATAGCGATCGAGGGAGGCCACCGTGATGGCCATTCGCTCGGGGCTCAGGCCCGAGTCGAGGAGCTCACCGGCCTCGGAGAGGCTCTCCCGCAGCTCGGCGAGGGCGGTCGCGGGCCTGCGCAGGCGGACCGGGGGGGCCGCCTCCGGTAGGCGGACCAGCCTCACCGAGGGCATCGAGCCCAGGACGGAAGCGTATTCGCCGAAGTCCTCGATGAGCTCGGGAAAGAAAATGATGGTCTTCCCCGCGCTCTCTCGCAGGGATCGCGGCTCGTAGGAGGGCTCGTAGCGCCCGATGCCCCCCAGGAAATCCTCGTATCGCGAGCGGACCTCGAGCCAGTCGGAGAGTGCCGGGTCTCGCTCCCCGCGGCCGGCGGCCTCGAGGGCGGCGGGCAGGGAGCCCAGGGCCCTCAGCCTCGCGGCGACATAGCCCGAGAAGGGCTGCCAGAGATTGGCGAAGGAGGGGGGCAGGATCGCCTCGAGGAAGGGGTCCTCGGCATTGCGGGCCAGGAGGCTCGCGGCGAATAGGGATCGGACGAAGTCGTTCGAGGGCCTGCGCCCCTCGGAGCTCGAGGCTGTCTCCTTGAGCCTGTCCCAGCCCAAAAAGCGATCGGCCTCGAGGGCGCCGGCTCCCTCGCGGAGGGACTCGGCCAGCCAGGACTCGGCGCAGATCTCGCTCGGGAAGACGAATCGGACAGCCCGGTCGCGGAGGGCGCCTCGGAGCTCCTCGGCTATGCCAAGCCCCATAGCCATTAGCTGCGGGCCCAAGCGCCCTCGATGGCGTCCGGTCCGCTCATCCACGCTCCTTCCTCGGCCTGCCCCCTTTCGCCGACCGGGTCTCGAGGATGGCCTTGAGCTCATCGAGGCTGTAGCTCGCCTCGGCCCCGGCCGACACGAGGGTCAGGACCGAGCGCGCCGGCCCGAGGGGCAGGCTCCGGGCACGCTCTTCGGCGCTCGCGTCCGCGCTCAGGGCGAGGGTCCCGAAGAGCGCGCCCATGCCGGCCGCCTCCTCGAAGCGCTCCTTGTTGAACCAGGTGACCCCGTCGAAGAGGTTGACGCCGAGGAGGGCCCTGAGTTCCTCGTCGGCCGATCCCTCCTCCACGATCGCGGCCGGGTCGGGCTCGGCGCCTCCGCCCCCGAGCCTCGCGAGGAAGGCCTTGATGAAGGCGATGCCCCTGAAGGCCTCGTCGCCATGGATGCCGACGCCCCTGAGGGCCTCGCGGAGCTTCCGGTCGAAGCAGTAGCGATCGATGATGCGGCGGGCGCCCTCGGCCGCCTTTTCCAAGGGCAGGAGGGCGGGGGCCCCGCACAGCGACTTGAGGGCATCGAGCAGGGCGAAGCAGAGGGCGAACTCCATCCTGCCCGGCCTCGCCATCTCGCGAGCGAGAAGCTCGGCCGCGGCCCTGTCCGCCTTGCCCAGGCTCGGCTCGGCGGCGATCGGCTTGCCCGCGGCCTTCGGCTTGGGCTTGGCGGCGAGGAGTCGGGAGGTCAGGCGCGCGACGGAGGCGAGGGCAGAGATCGAGGCCGCGAATCGCTTGGCGGCTGCCTTGGAGGCGGCAGCGTCCTTGGAGGCCAGGATCGAGGCGCGCCGCGAGGCGGCGGCCTTCGGCGCGCCGTCGCCGGGCAGGCCTTCCTCGGCGGCCTGCTCCCGCATGAGGGAGCGAGTCATGGAGAAGAAGGCCAAGGCGGGCTCGCGGACCGCGGTGACGATCGCCGAGGCAGCGGCGGCCTTGGCCCCCGCCCCCAGGGCCCCGGCCCAGGCCAGGAGCTCGCCCGTCATCAAAGCCGCGAGGGAGGCGTAGAGCTCCTTGAGCGCGACGTCCTGGACGGCGGCCGAGAAGTCGGCCGCCCCCGCCCCGCCCAAGGCGTCGTGGACGGCCGCGTAGAGGCCCCGCTCGTCGTCCTCGACCTCGAAGAAATCGAGGAAGACCTGGCTTTGGTAGCCGTCGAGGATGAGCCGGAGCCCCGAGTCCGCCAGCTCGCGGGATCGTCGGATGAACCAGAGCTCGGAGCGCTGCTCGCGCATGACGCAGAAGCGCGTCCGCCCGCTCGAGGCGCGGCCTCCCTCGACCAGGCCGAGGGCCTGGGCGACGGTGGAGCGCGTTAGGCGCTTCTGTCCTCCTGGGAGCTTTTCGGCGTAGGGCGCCGACTCGCGCAGGCTCCCCTCGGCCCTGGGGAAGGCGTTGTTGTAGGCGACGAGGGCGCGCTCGATCCCGTCCCCATTGGCGTAGGCGAAGACGTTCTCGTCGACGGAGCCGTCGGCGCGGACGAGGTCGAAGAGGAGGAATCGCTCTACGCCGGAGAACAGCCTCCGGCGCTTGAGCAGGGGGAATATCTCGCGCTCGTGGCGCTCGAGGAGGCCCCGGTCGACGGACTCGTCTCGGTAGGCGCGGCGGTACTCCATGCCGTACTTCTCCTCGAAGCCCTCGAGCTGGCCGTGGCCGAACATCGGCAGGCCCGGCATCGTCGCCATCATCGTGCAGACGCCGAAGTACTTGTCGCCCCGGCCGAACTGGGCGACGGCCGTCTCCTCGTCCGGGTTGTTCATGAAGTTGACGAATCGCTTGAGGATATCCTTGTCGAACTCCTGCGTGTTGCGGATCGTCTCGCGGTACTTGGCGTTCTCCTCGCGCTTGAGCATGTTCATGAAGGCCGAGTTGTACACTCGGTGCATGCCTAGGGTGCGGACGAAGTAGCCCTCCATCATCCAGAAGGCCTCCGCGAGCAGGAGGGTGTCCGGGGCCTCGCGGGCGCAGAGGTCCACCACCTCCCGCCAGAATTCCTCGGGCATGGCGGCGTCGAAGGCCTGGGCCGAGATGGCGCGGTCCGAGCGCGAGGGCACGTCCCCTCCCTGCCCCGGCTCCGGGTACCAGAGCCGCCGGAAGTGCTTGCGCGCCATGATCATCGCCGCGTCGAAGCGGATGATAGGGAAGTTGCGCGCCACATGGAGGATGCGCTCCATCACCGCCTCGCGCGCGTCCTTGCGCAGGAAGTCGATCTGGGCGGTGTCGCTCCAGGGCAGGCCCGTCCCGTCATTGCCGTGGTATATGTAGGAGACTCGCCCCGAGCCCCGGTCCAGGCGCTTGAAGACGACCGCGGCGTCCGAGCGGTCGTAGTAGTGGTCCTCGAGCCAGATGCCGATGCGGCCGTCGCCGGAGAGGTCGCCGCCCTCGAATTTGTAGCCGGGATAGGGGCACTGATCGGACTGCATGAAGAGCTCTGGCCTTTCTCGCATCCAGGTCGAGTCGATCCCGGTGTGATTGGGCACCATGTCCGCCGCGAGGCGGATGCCCCTCCAGCCGCATCTCTCGCGCAGCCGCTCGAGGGCGGGCCAGCCGCCGAGCTCCCCGGCGATCTCGTAGTCGAAGAGGGAGTAGGCGCTGGCCGCCGCCTCGGGGTTCCCGCAGCGGCGCTTGATCTCGGCGCTGGCGGGGCTGCGCTCCCAGAGCCCGATGAGCCAGAGGGCGTTGAAGCCCCGCGAGGCCAGGGCGTCCAGCTCCTCGTCGGGTATCGCGTCGAGGGTGCGGACCTCCCTGCCGTAGGCCCGAGAGAGCTGGTAGAGCCAGACGAGGCTCGACTTGGCCATCATGACGACGTTGGGCATCCAGTCCTTGTCGGGGCTGAATCGCTCGTATTCCCGCTCCATCCCCGAGTAGACGTAGGCCCGGGTCGGGCCGGGCCCGGGGAAGCGGGGCTTCTCCTCCTCGCGGATCAGGTCGAGGGATCCGAGGAGCCTGAGGAGGCGGTCGCCGAGGACGAGGCCCCAGCGGCTGCGGATGTAGTCGAGCTGGCCGGGCAGGGAGTAGGGGGCGGCCGCGGCGGGGCTGCGCAGCATCGTCAGCAGGTCCTGGTCGTCGGGGCCGAACGAAGGCAGCGAGGCGAAGCTCGCGGCCAGGACGCCGAAGGCCTCCTCGTAGGCCGCGGCCTCGGGCGTGCCGGGCGCCGCGAGGATGGCCTCGTCGAAGAGGAAGCGGAAGGGCGCGAAGGCTGGGTTCTCGTTGGCCAGGCGGAGGAGGATGAGTTCCTCGAGGGCGAGCTCCCGATTGGGCACCGCCGCGCCGGAAGCGGAGCTTTCGAGCCACTCCGCGGCCCCGATCTTTCCCGCGTAGACTTCTACGGGAGGGAAGCGTTCGACGAAGGCGAGCAAGAGGGCGTCCAGAGCGCCCTGGCCCAAGGCGCGGTCGAGGTCGGCCATGGCGCGCGAAAGGGCTTCGGGCGCGGCCTTCTCCCTGAAGAGCCTCGAGACGTCGTGGAGAATTTCGTCGATCAGGGCCATTGCGTTGAGCCTGCCGGCGCGGACCGCCTTTTCGGGGAGGAGGGCGGCGTCGACGACCTCGTTGATGCGCCGCGCGAGGAGGCGGGCTGCGCGGAAATCCGGCAGGATCACGTTCCCCGTGCTTTGGAAGAGGCTGCCTTCAAGGCTCAGCTCGTCGCGGGCGGTCCGCGAGACGTGGAACTCCATCGCGCGATCCCCGAGCCGGGGGATCAGGGGACCCGGGCCTTCGAGGGCCTCGAGCCTAGCCACGAGCACCCTTTTCGCATACCGCATGAGCACCTCCCCCGCCGTTATCGATACTAGCCGAGGCGAGGCCCCGCTACAAGCTTCGGCGGCTTTTTGTCTTCCATAGATACCTCGCGGAAGGTATACTAACACAACGACGGAGGCGGTAAACTTGTCAATCACCATCGAGCATGAAAGACGAAAAAAAGAAATATTGGAGAAAGCTCTCGATGTATTCATCGACGAGGGCTACGAGGACACGACATTCCAGAAGATCGCCGAGCGCTGCGGCATCACCCGGACCATCCTCTATCTGTACTTCAAGAACAAGCGCGAGATCTTCAATTTCAGCATCAAGCTCTTCACGGAGAGGCTCGAGGAGGAGATCCATGCTATCGGGACCGACCCCGCCAGGAGCCAGGCGGACAAGGTCGCGGCCATCCTCGCCCTCGTCCTCGCGGCCATCACCTCGCACCGCCGACTCCTCACCGTCATCCTGGACTACCTCGGCCATATCCGGGCGGCCGGGGCCGATCCCGATGAGAGGGTCCGCAGACGGACTATCAGGATGCGGCATATCCTGGCCGGGATCCTCATCGAAGGCCAGCGCAAGGGCGATTTCCCGCAATTCTCGGTCAAGGCCGCGAGCGACCTCATCTACGGCCTCATCGAGGCCGCCATATTCCGCATCGCCGTCCTGGGCCAGCAGGACCTCTCGGGCCTCGACGAGGCGGCCGCCCTCCTCGCGGCCTCGCTCAAGACGAACGAGCCCAAGGGCAGGGGCAGGCAGGCCCGCGAGGGCAAGGTTCAGGCTTGACCGGCACCGCGCGCAAGCCGGAGTGGCTCAGGGTAGGCCTGCCCTCGGGCGGCAACTGGCGGCGCGTCTCCTCCGTGCTGGAGCGTCGGGGCCTGGCCACGGTCTGCGACTCGGCCCGCTGCCCCAACAAGGCCGAGTGCTGGGGAGCCGCGACTGCCACCTTCATGGTCCTGGGCTCGGTCTGCACGCGGGCCTGCCGCTTCTGCGCGGTCGAGCACGGGCCGCGAGGCCAGCCTCTCCGAAGCGAGGAGCCCGAGGAGCTCGCTAAGGCCGCATCCGAGCTCGGCCTCGCCTACGTCGTCGTCACCAGCGTCGACCGCGACGACCTGCCCGACCGAGGCGCCTCCCACTTCGCGGCCTGCGTACGGGCACTCAAGGCCTTGGAGCGCGCGCCGCTGGTCGAGCTCCTCGCGCCCGACTACCGCCAGGGCGAGATCGAGCTCGTCCTCGAAGCCCGTCCCGACGTCCTCGCGCACAACCTGGAGACGGTCGAGCGGCTCCAGGGCCTGCGGGACTCGCGCGCCTCGTACTCGGCGAGCCTCCGTACCCTCGCCCTCGCGGCCTCGCGGGGAGCGAGCGGGCCCGCCGTGAAGTCCAGCCTCATGCTCGGCCTCGGCGAGGAGAGGGACGAGGTCCTGGCCGCGATGGACGACCTCAGGGAGTCGGGCTGCTCGATCCTCGTGATGGGCCAGTACCTCAGGCCGAGCGCGCGCCAGGTCGAAGTCGTCCGCTATCTCGACCCCGAGGAATTCGCGCGTTATGCGGAAGAAGCTCGCGTCCGGGGCTTCGCCTCCGTCGTCTCCGCCCCGCTCGCGCGCACGAGCTACCACGCGAGGGAGGCCCACGCGCTGGGCTCGCCGCCTAGACCTTGAAGCGGCCGATCGCCCTCTCCATGCCCTGTATCGTCTCGCTCGTGGAGCCGCTCATGTCCGAGACGCGCCTTGCGCTCTCCGAAATGCGGTCGGCGCCCCTGGCCAGCTCGTCCATGCTTTCCCGGATCTCCGCGCTCGAGCCACGAAGCCTCTGGATCTCGCCGAGTATGGTCTTGTTTCCCTCGCTCATCTCGGCTGAGCCGTTGCGCACCTCGGTGGTGATCTCGTTCACGGACTTAAGGGAGTCCAGGACCTGTTTCCCGCCCTCGCGCTGCTGCCCCAGGGCGTCGCGTATCGATCCCACGATGCCCTCGGTCTCGGCCATTCGCGAGGCGACGTGCCCGAATGCGGCCTCCGATTCATGGGAGGCGGCGACGACTTCGGCGATGGCCGCCTGGACGCCGGAGAGATCGGCCCCGATGGTCGAAGACTGCTCGGCCGCGGTCTCGGCGAGCCGCCGGATCTCCTCGGACACGACAGAGAAGCCCTTGCCAGCATCGCCCGCATGAGCCGCCTCTATGGCGGCGTTCATCGCGAGGAGATTGGTTTGCGAGGCTATCGAGGCGATGACCTCGTTGGCCTCCTGGAGCGTCCGCGAGCGCTCGGCGATGAGGGCGATGCGCTCGCCGACGGCGGTCTGCGTGGCCTTGCCCTCGCGCGAGGCCTCGAGGAGGGAGCCGAACTGCTGGGCCATTTCCTCCATCGACCGCGAGATGGCCGCGATGCTAGCGACCATTTCCTCGATCGCGGCCGATGCCTCGGTAACGCTCGAGGCCTGATCGGTGATGAGGCGCTCGAGGCCGTCGATGTTGTGGGCGATCTGCTCGACCGCGCTCGAGGACTGCTCGACGCTCCCCGCCTGCAGGGCGACTTTGCCCCGGACCGCGTCGATCGTGCCGGACATCTGGCGGACCGCTCCCGCGGTGGACTCGACCGAGCCGCCGAGCTCCAGGCCGATGGACTCGAGCTCGCCCTGCGACGAGCGGAGGCTCGTAACGATCTCGCGGAGCTTGCCCAGGAAACGGTTGAAGTCCTGCGCGAAGGCGCCGATCTCGTCGTTGCTCTGCATGTCTAGGGTGCGGCCGAGGTCCGCCTCGCCCTCGGCCAGCTCGCGAAACCTCCTCGCGACGAGGTCAATGGGCCCGGCTATGGACCTGGCGAGGATGAGCCCGAGGACCAGGAGGAGGGCCAGAAGGGCCGCGATACCGAGGGCGAGCCAGAGCACGAGGGACCTAGCTTGGGCCAGGGCCTGGCTCTCCTCGGCAGCCACGCTCTTGGCCAGGCTCGCGTGGAGGGCCCCGATACGCTCGATCAGCTTTTGGGCGACAGGCGAGGAGTCCTCGATGAAGGATTGCATGGCATTGACGCTGTCCGCCTTGAGCGCGAGATCGAGTACCTTGGCGTCGGCCGCGATAAGGGCGTCCGTGGCGGCGGGAAAGCCGGGGTCGTCGGCGGCCAAGGCGGCGGCCGTCTCCTTCGCGTCCTTGGCGAACTGCTCGTAGCTCGCGTCCAACGTCTCCATCGCGTCGATGTCCTTCTCGCGGAGGAGGGCCTGTAGTGTGTCGCCCAGCCCCACGGCCGATGAAACGGCCCTGAACGACAGCTCGTCGACCGAGCCGAGACGTCCGACGAGGCGCGTCGTTGAGGCGTTCGCCCTTTCGAGGGAGATGACCGCGAATGCCGCCGTCCCGGCCGTGACGAGAGCGCAGACCGAAACGAGCAGGATGAGCCTGCCCGCGATGCCCAGTCGCCCTTTCATGGCCTTCTACAGCTTTGAGATTTCGAGGCCGATGACGATCGAGCCGATGGGCTTGCCCCCGTCGAGGACGGGGAAGGAGACCTGGACGCTCACCTTGCCCGAGGAGGCGTCGAGGTCCGGCGTCCCGATCCAAGTCTTGCCGGACATAGGCACGTCATGCTTGGGCTTGCCGGTGTGGTTCCAATTCGTGGTCTTGCCGAAAAACGCGACCTTCGTGCCGTTCGAGCCCGAGACGAAGAGCTCTGCGACGACGTCCTTGCGCTTGGTCCTGAGGTAGTCGGCCAGGGGATTCTTGGCGAAGGCTCTGATCTCCGGGGACAGCGCGCTCAACGAGTCCCATTTCGCCTGTGTCATGCCGGCGGCCTCGGGATAGGGCGATGCGTTATACTCCTTGACCGCCTTGACCACGACTGGGTCCGTGCCGAGGGCGGAGAATTCCTTGAGGTATGCAGAAACCTTGGCCTTCTGATCGCCTGTGAGAGGGGCCACGCTCTGGGCGGAAAGGGCTAATCCTGCAAGGACGAATAGAAAAAAGCACGCGTTCTTTTTCATTCTATTACCCTTTGGCGGTGCGCCAGCCGGCCACGCGAAGGTACGGGCCGGCATGATAAAATTTCTCGCATAATGATACTTGTCCATCGGTTCTGGTGTCAATGCTCGGTATTTCACCATTGCAGCGGCACGAGGCTGGGGGCCGAATTTAATCGCCGCGCCCTCGGGACCATCCTGACGCCGGCTGAGAGAGCGCGCTATACTCGAATGATTAAATCCTTGTCCCGGAGCTGGCATGCGAGCCTGGCCCAACGCGCATCGACCGCGACATCGAGATAATCTAACGTGAGGATGACGAGGAGGAGAGCATGAGGATCAAGAACCTGCCCTGGCTCGCGCTCGCGGCGGCCCTGGCCTTCGGCCTATGCTGCGCCGGCTGCGCCAAGAAGAGCCCGGTCGCGCAACAGCCGGCGCCAGCCCAGTCGGCCTCGTCCGGCGATTCCGAGCCCGAGCCCCAGGACGATCCCTTCCCGATCGCGGACGAGGAGGGGATCGCCAAGTCCAAGGCCCTCAACAGCCAAGGCTTCGACGCGTACAAGAAGGGGGACTACGTCGAGGCCGCCAAGCTTTTCGACCACGCAGTCGACGCGAACAGGCGCAACGACACGGCCTGGTACAACGAGGCATGCAGCATGAGCCTCGCTCTGTCCAAGGATGGCGCCGCGGCGACCGTCACCGACATCGTCGAGTGCCTTGGTAAGTCCCTCACCCTGAACTCCGCCCGGGCGGCCAAGCTCGGGACCGACCCCGACCTCGCCTCCCTCCAGGGCGAAGAGCCCTTCATGGCCCTCGTCGAACGCTTCAACGGGCAGAAGGATCCGGCCCTCGTAACGCTGCAGGGCGTCGACTCCTTCGAGGGTGATTTCTCTGTTACCTTCAAGGCCGAGGACAAGGTCGCCGACCTCGTGTTCCACGGGGGCGACCTGCCCATGGAGCAGCTCGTCGATCTGGGAATTTTGATTAAGGATGGCGATCGCTACGCTCCCGGCGAGGCCAAGGCTGGCGCGCCCTTCTACGCTCGTTATAAGGAAGTCTCAGGGCCGCCGGCCTCCAGCCAGGCGGGCGCCGACGCCGCGGTGACTACCCACCTGGTCCTGATCTCCCTGGAGGTCGCTACGGGCCTGGACGCGGGAGCCTAGCCCTCCATGATAGCGCGTCGCGATCACAAGGTGGCCGGAGGGAAGCTCCTCAGGGTCGAGGTCGAGATCGAGTCGGGCGTCGTGCTTCGGGCCCTGGTCCGAGGCGATTTCTTTGCCCATCCCGAGGAGGCCTTCGAGGCCGCCGAGGCCGAGCTCGTCGGCCTGAGCTCCGACCGGCTGTTCGACGCGGCCCTATCCCTTTTCTCGCGCCCGCCCCTCGTCCTTTTCGGCGCGAGCGCCGAGGACATCGCCCTGGCCCTCAAGGAGGCCGCCCGTGAAGCTCAGGCTCGTTGACTCGCCGGCAGGGGCGCCGGGCGCCTACAACATGGGCGTCGACGAGGCCCTCCTCGGCTCGGTGTCCCGGGGCGAATCGCCGCCTACCCTGCGCCTCTACCGATGGTCCCCGCCCTGCGTCACCGTCGGGTACTTCCAATCCCTCGAGGCCGAGGTCGATCTCGAGGCCTGCCGGGCCCTCGGGGTCGACGCCGTTCGCAGGCTCACCGGCGGAGGGGCCGTCTTTCACGAGGCCGAGATCACCTACTCCCTCGTCCTGCCCCTGGGGCACGAGCTGGCCCCCGCCGACATCCTCGAATCCTACAGGCTCATCTGCGCGGGGCTGATCGAAGGCCTCTCCCTG
>Ga0181529_10006089_pt1 | contig 12374 bp, 8 predicted proteins | sample PEATcosm2014_Bin_36_FD_119763 | JGI IMG/M metagenome (GOLD analysis project Ga0181529, IMG submission 119763) | Peatland microbial communities from MTU Mesocosm Facility, Houghton, MI, USA - PEATcosm2014_Bin10_30_metaG | ecosystem: Environmental > Terrestrial > Soil > Wetlands > Peat | place... | reverse complement strand
CAGGTTGCAGCCCGTGTCAACGCAATTCGGGCTTGCATGGTTGGTCTGAATGGAAACGCTGTTTGCGGCTGGATAGAACCCCGGAGAAGCATAACTGGAGGAAGTCTTGAAGACGACGGCAAGGCTATTTGGGATTCCGCCAGTATCAGGAGCGCAGGAGGCGTAGTCTCCGTCATCGCCGAATCCAAGGCCGCAGCCGCCATCGCCCAAAGCCGTTGTTGCGGAATCCTGAATGACAAAAGCGAAACCGTCGCCAGCGCTGGCGCCGGGCGCCAACTGGAAATAAAACGTAGTGGAAAAGGAACTGCCAACCGGCTGCGGAGTGGTATCCCAGGCCGACCCGGCCAAATTGATCGCGTCGGGGGTGAGCTGCAGCACGGTCAGGGGTGTCGCGACGGCAGCGGCTTCGGTTCCACTTGTGTGGCCTGAAGGGACAGCGAATGTGACCGTGAAGGAACCGGAGACAGGCGACTGAACGGGGAAGACGAGGGTGTTAAAGAACGGCGAGGTTGTGAAGCCGGAGAGGATGACAGGTTCGCCTGCCACGAAGCTGTTTGACGTGGTGGCGAAGGTGACTGTGGCAGTGGGCCCGGTTCCGGAGCTGGTCCAGCCGGTGATTGAGGCGGCGCTGTCGACCGGCGCCAGAATGTTTGCGCTGGGATTGATGGCAAGGCAGCTTATTCCATTCACGCTGAAGTCAGGGGAATAGTTGGGAGAGGTTGGGCAGGAGGTCGCCCAGGCGTTCACGCTTGTTGCGATGACCATGGAGGCGACAACCGCGGCAAACTTCGCCATGTTCACGAGACCGAGCTTCATAGTATTCTCCCCTGCTTTTCCTGTGGCTGTAGCACTTTTGTGGCCATTCCTGGAGGCACCCAGGCTCGCCCTGGAAATTCCGGACGGCAAGTCGGCACACGAATGCATTCCGCGCGATCGATCGTTCAATTTGGAAACGACCTGGACCCAGTTCTGGTGAGTTGCAGGAATGAGGGCTCGGCATCCGTGCCCGGGAAGAAATCAAAAGAAGGAGAAGCCCAGGATCGGAAGGGAAAGGGCCTAATCTCAAACCATCCCGAGGGTAAACCCACCAGGAAGTTACTAGAGTTTGCATGGGCGAAGGGGTTCATGTCAATGGGTTTGTAGGGAAATTTAACACGTTTGCAATAGGTGAAAATGTTTGCGCATCGAGGGTAAATATTTGCCACACGGCCGGATGAGCTTAGAGCAGAGGGGCGGGTTGTTTGGGAATGAAAACGTTGTCATTCATCGCCCGAGCGGCGATTGGCCTGGCTTTGTTTGCCGCGATTGTCAATCCGCACTTAACCATTTATCTTCACCTGAATGCTTCCCCTCAATGAGAACCTGAAAAAGGTTGGACTGGGCGCTGCGCTCATCTGCGCGACGTCGGCACTCCTGCTCTACTCCGACCTTGGGTCGCGCAACAGAAACGGGGCTGGGGGCGGCCGGACGAACGGGCTGCTTCAAGTTGCGATGGTGCAGCAGACATCGATTCCCGCGCTTGACGATGGCGTGACTGGAATGCTGGCCGCACTTAAAGAGCGCGGCTACGTGGATGGCGGACGGATTTCGGTCCATCGCTACAACGCGCAGGGGGATGCGGCCACGGCGAACGCGATTGCGACGGAAGTGACGAGCGGGGACAACGACCTGATTCTTACGGTGTCGACCATATCGCTGCAGACGGTGGCGAATGCCAACAGGAATTCGACGCCGCCGCGCAAGCATGTGTTTGGCGTGGTGACCGATCCGTATTCGATTGGGGTTGGCGTGAGTAGAGAGAATCATGCGGTGCATCCGGCTTATATGACGGGGATTGGAAGTTCGCCGCCGGTTGCGGAATTGTTTGCGCTGGCACGGGAGCTGCGGCCTTCGCTGAAGAGGGTGGGGCTGGTGTGGAATCCCGCAGAGGCGAATTCGGTGGTGGCAACAAATTTGGGGCGCGCGGTGTGTTCGCGGATGGGCATTGAGCTGATTGAGGCCAACGCGGAGAACGCGACGATGGTGGGGGATGCTGTTTCGTCGGTGCTTGCGCAGAATGTTGACGCGATCTGGGTGAGCCCGGACCTGACGACCGGCCATGGGTTGGACGTGATCATCCGCAAAGCGAAGGTCGCGGGGATTCCGGTGTTCTCGTCGACTCCAACGGCGAAGCCTTCAGGCACGCTTTTCGACCTGGGCGCAGACTATGAGGCGATTGGTTATGCAAGCGGGATGATTGCGGCGGATGTGCTGGATGGGCGCGATCCGGCGACGATTCCGGTGGAGGACATGATGCCGTCGAAGCTCCAGGTGAATCTGCTGGCTTTGAAAGGATTGCGGGACCCATGGAATTTACCGGAAACGGTAGTTTCGCGTGCGGACGTGGTGGTGGACGAGAGTGGGCGACACGTAAAAGCTATGGATGGGGCGAAGGCGAAGTAGTGAGTGAGCGTGGGTTCGGGTTACGACAGCTGAGAATTGGCGGGATGAGGCGGGAAGGCTGCTGATGGAAATTACGCAACGACATGATGGCGAACGACTGGAGTTGTTGCTTGCGGGCCGGCTCGATGCGAGCTGGGCGGACCATGTGGGCAACACGATCCAGGATGCGGTGCGGGCAGGCGAGCACCACATCGTTCTGCACATGGCGGGCGTGCATTACATCAGCTCTCTGGGCATTGGCGTTCTGGTGAGGCAGTTACAGCTTTTGCAGACGGTGAATGGAAGCCTGACGATAAGCCAGCCGAGCGTTGCCTGCCGCACTGTGCTTACGTTGTGCGGATTGGCGGAGTTCTTTCAACTCGACGGGGCCAAACGAGCGGAGGCTAAGCTGTCGGCGTCCGTACGGACGGTTACGCGCGGCGGGGCGACTTACCAGATGTTCCCGCAGAGCGTGGCGCAGCCGCTTTCATGCACGCTTGTGGGCCGGCCTGAGCGGCTGCGCTCGACTGGATTCACGCAGGCGGACTGCCTGCCGGTGAATTTTGCGAGCGGGTCATTTGGCCTTGGGCTGGGTGCGTTTGGAGAAGGATTTGCGGACTGCGAGAGCCGGTTTGGCGAGTTTCTGGCGGCGGCGGGGTGCGCGATCGCGCTGCCGACGAACGATCGACACTGCCCGCCGGACTATGTTGTTGAGCAGGGAGAGATGGTTCCACGCGTTGAGACCCTTTATGCGCTGGCTGGTGCCGGGGATTTTCCTTCGATGGTGCGATTTGATGCGCTGAGCGAGGGCCCGGGGACTATTGGATTGTCGGAGTTCGTGGAAGCGTTGATTGAATTGTCGGGTTCAGACTTGATTGCGTTTGTTGCGCTGGCTGAAGCGGCGGGGCTGGTGGGCGCCAGCCTGCAGCGTTCGCCGGCAATGCGGCCGCTCTCTCTCGATCTTCCCGATGTTCGCGACTGGATGCTGTTTACAACGCAACGGACCAAGGAACGCAGCCAAGTGTTGCTGGTTGGAGTGGCGGGGCGAAGGATTCCGGAATGCGCAGCTTCATTCATGCGTCAGATGAAGACGGATGCGAAAGTGATGGCGCACATTCATGGGGCGCTGTTTCCCTATCGTCCGGTTCAGCGCGGAGAGTTGCCTTATGCGAAGACGGTTGCGGAGATCTTCACGCATTCAACGCCGAGCACCGTATTGCATTTGATGGCGGACACACGGCCATTTGAAGGCGTGGGCGAATCGGATCTATTGCGCGGCGCATGCTGGATGGGTCCACTACGGGCCATTACCGAAGGATGAGGGATCGATGACACTGCTGATCGGGGCTTTAACACTCGGACTGATTCTCGCGGTGCTGGCGCTCGGCGTGTACGTGAGTTTTCGCATCTTCAACATGCCCGATCTGACTGCCGAAGGGTCTATCACGCTGGGTGCATCGGTGGCGGCCGCGCTACTGGTGAGTGGACACAACGCATTTGTATCGACACTGGCGGGGGCCTTTGCCGGTTCAGGGGCCGGCATGGCCACCGGGCTGCTGGCCACGAAATGCAGAGTGAATCCATTGCTGAGCGGCATTCTCGTGATGACAGGCCTCTACAGTGTGAATCTTCACGTGATGGGAAAGAGCAACATTCCGCTGCTTGAGGTGACAACGCTTGCCGATTTGGCGGAGCGGTTGGGTGAGCGGATCTTCGGCGGCGAGGTAAACATCAATCTTGCCGGATGGACGGTGAGTGTTCGTGATTTGTCGATGTTCCTCGGCGTGCTGTTGCTGGTCACGGCGGTCTGCTTGCTGCTCTACTTTTTCTTCCGTACTGAGATCGGTACCGCGTTACGCGCCACGGGCGACAATCCACAGATGATCTGCGCTCTTGGCGTAAGCGTGGATGCGGGAACAATCTTTGGGCTGGCGATGTCGAACGGACTGATTGGCCTGAGTGGCGCATTGCTGGCGCAGTTTCAGGGTTTTGCCGATGTTCAGATGGGAATCGGGATGGTGGTGCTGGGGATCGCAAGTGTGATTATTGGCGAGGCCCTGGTGGGATCGCGAACGATAGGGTTGTTGATTGCGGGTACGGTGATGGGGTCAGTCCTGTTTCGCCTTCTGGTGGCGATCGCCTTGCGATGGGGGCTGAATCCGAACGACCTGAAACTGATTACCGCACTTTTTGTCTTTGTGGCGCTGGTGATGCCGGACCTGGCGCGCAGATTGAAGATGAGCCGGAATCGAATCGAGGAGGCGGCCTGATGAGCATGCTCAAATTGCATCGCGTCTCCAAGACATTCAATCCCGGAACGCCGAATGAGGTGCAGGCGTTGATCGACGTGACGCTCAACCTGGCACCGGCATCCTTCCTGATTGTGATCGGGACAAATGGATCGGGCAAATCGACTCTGCTGAATGCAGTGGCCGGTTCGTTCAAGGTGGACTCCGGAACGATTGAGCTAGCCGGCGAAAAGATCACTCGCTGGGAGGAGCACCAGCGCGCGAAGTTGATCGGCCGCGTCTTTCAAAATCCGTTCAGCGGAACAGCCCCGACCATGACCATTGCCGAGAATCTTGCACTTGCGGCCCGGCGGGGACGGTCGCGCGGTCTTGGCCTTGCAGTCAATCGGCGCATGAAGAACGAACTGCGCGACCGCGTGCGCTCACTCAACATGGGACTCGAGGATCGATTGGGCAATGCGATCGGAACACTTTCAGGCGGACAGCGGCAGGCTCTAACTCTGCTGATGGCCTCGTGGCTGAGGCCGGAACTGCTGCTTCTGGATGAGCACACAGCGGCACTGGATCCTAAAACCGCCGACCAGGTGATTCGACTTACGCATGAGGTTATCGAGCGGGACAAGCTCACAACGTTGATGGTGACTCACTCGATGCAGCAGGCGGTGAACCTCGGCGACAGGATCGTGATGATGTACAAGGGCAGGGTGCTGCATGATCTCGAAGGGAGCGAGCGGGCTCGATTGCGTCCGGAGGATCTTTTGAGCCGATTCGAAGAAGTGCGCCGTCGCGAACAGATGGATGGTGCGGTTGGCGAGATGTTGATGCAGAACTACGTTTAGCGGGCGACAAAAACAAGGTTTCCCAATCGTTGAATCTGATCACTCGACAATCGGACACGCCGCCGGTCTTGACTCCGATTACATAATGATGAATCCCGCCGGGGAATGGAAGTCATTCGAATGCTTACGCTAGAGAACTCGCATTTGAACTCACATTACGGAAGTACCGAAGAGTCGCATTTTTCGTTTCGATTTTGAAGGTGGCTTCGTTAACCTCAGGAAGCTAAGACCCTGTAGTCCTTCGCGCATTGCAATCTGAATTCACGCGCATTTGGTTCCCTTGGATATCCCCGTCTAGGAGCATCTATGCAAGCGGTGCGCTCATACGGTACCCCGCCGAAGGTCCTTTCGCTTTGCACATTTTTACTCTTCGCGAGCTGCCTGATCACAAGTTGCGGCGGCGGATCCATTGCGGTTGACCTGGGCTCGATCGCTGCGATCTCCGCGCCGAACACTACTCTGCGCGTAACCCAAACGACACAACTATCCTCAAAGTGGATGTCAGCCGGACAGCCGATCAGTTTTTATGTGAACGGAATTTTGGGTGGAAACGCCGAGGTGGGTACGATCAGCAGTACCGGGCTCTACACTGCACCCGCGATTGTTCCCACGCCCTATACGGTCGAGATCACGAGCTCCATTCCACGGTTTCCGACCGCAACGCCGGGCACAGTGACCATCCAGGTATGGAATCCGATCCCGGTGTTGGGCTCGGTAACGCCGACGGGATTTTCCGAGGGGACAACCACCGTTATTGTGAACGGATCGCAGTTTGTGTACGGGGCTACGATCACCTGGAACGGCGCGGTGGTTCCGACAACCTATGTATCTGGCACCGAACTGGTGGCGCAGATTTCTGCCCCTAATCCAGGCATCTATCCGTTGCTAGTAACGAATCCAAATCCCGGGTCTGCGAACACAGCATCGATTTCGTTGAATGTGGGACCGGGGCAAGTCGTGTTGCAACTGGAGGCGAACGCCGGGACCGATGTGCGTGTTTCGAATTCACTGAATTTCGGATTGTCGGTCAATGGAACGGACAATCCGGCGGTGACACTTGCCGTGAATGGGGTTCCCGGAGGCAATTCAGTGGTGGGGACGGCAGTTTCAAACAAGGACGGCTCGATCACCTACACGGCACCCGCAGTTGTTCCGACACCGAGCAATATCGTTCAGCTTGCGATTACAAGCGTGGACAATCCTGCGGTCTCAATTGCGCAAAATGTTTCTGTGATGAACCCGATTCCGATTCTTACATCTGCTACGCCCATGAATTTCAATCCGGGGCCGGCTACGATTGTTTTGTCGGGCCAGAAGTTTATTACGGGTGCGCAGGTATTGGTGAACGGCGCGCCTGCACCGACGACATTCAACAGCGGGACGCAATTGACGGCGAGCCTGGACTTGACGGAGCCGGGTAATCTCGACCTGCAGGTTCTCAATCCGAGCCCCGGCCCGGCGACCTCGGCCGATCTGATTGGAACTGTGAACGGGACGCCGCCGGTTCCGGTCGTCACTCCGCAGGACGCGGCTCGGTTTCTTGAGCAAGCCACATTCGGTGCAACTGATGCCGATATCCACCATCTTTCGATGATTGGTTTTCAGCCCTGGCTTGCGGAACAGTTCAATATTGCACCGGTGCCGTCAGAGCCTGCTGTCGAACAGGCACTGATTGTGAATAACCCGCCTTGCGCAACAGGCGACGTGAAGTGCAATGCGGCGCTCTTTGTACAAAACAGTGCCGATGAGAGCTTTGTGCAAGATGCTTTCTGGCAGCAGTCGCTGACGGGGAGCGACGAGTTGCGGCAGCGGGTGCGGTACGCGTTGTCGCAAATGTTCGTGATTTCCAGCGACAACACAACAGCCATTCAAAGCATGCCTCGCGGCGAAGCGAGCTACTACGACATGCTTGGCGCGGACGCATTTGGAAATTTCAGACAGCTGCTGCAGGATGTAACGCTGAGCCCGATGATGGGCCAGTTCCTGTCAATGCTGGGGAACGACAAGGGCAATGCGACGACCGATCCGGACGAGAACTACGCGCGAGAGGTGATGCAGTTGTTCACCGTCGGCCTGTGGCAGTTGAACGACGATGGTTCACAGCAACTCGATGGGACCGGAAATCCTGTCCCGACGTACTCAAATGCCGATGTGATGGGACTGGCGGCGGTGTTTACCGGCTTCAGTTGGAACATACCCGGCGATAACAGCGATACGGCGTGGTCGAACTGCTGCCTCTATGTGGGGCAAGGCTTGGGAGAAGAGTTGCTGCCCATGCAGAGCTTTGCAAGCCACCATTCAACGGTTCAAAAGCAATTTCTTGGGGTCACGATTCCGGCATCAGGGAGTCCGGATCCAAACGGCGATCTCAAAATTGCTCTCGATACCTTGTTCAATCATCCGAATCTGCCTGCGTTCTTTTCAAAGCAGATGATTCAGCACATGGTGACCAGTAATCCAAGCCCTGCGTATATCAACAGAGTTGCGCAGGTATTCAAGAACGATGGCACAGGAGTTCGCGGGAATTTGCAGGCGGTGATTACTGCGATTCTGCTTGACCCGGAGGCTCGCGACTCAGCAACCGATATTTCCAATCCTCAATTTGGCAAGGTGCGCGAGTCGCTGCTGCGCTATACGGAGTGGGCGAGGGCATTCACCGCGCAATCGCGCACTGGTTCATTCGACATCGGCAGCACGGAAGATCCGATCTACGGGCTTGGCGAGATGTGGCTCCGATCGCCTACTGTCTTTAACTGGTTCAGTCCTGGATATACTCCGCCGGGCACGACTATCGCCGCAGATGGCCTGCTGGCTCCGGAGATGCAGATGACGAATGTTTCGACTGTGGTGGGGTACATCAATTATCTGCAAAATGCGATTGGCGGAAATGCGAACGGGGGCCCTGATGTGTTTTCGTCGTACGCAACAGAGATGAGTTTGGCGGCGACGCCAGGCCCGCTGCTGGATCGCATCAACCTGCTGCTGATGGCAGGCCAGATGAACGGCACTCTCTACAACCAGATTCTGTCTGCAGTCGCTTCGATTCCGATACCGACTGGAGACCAGAATGCAATCAATGCCGCGCTTCTTAGCCGCGTGCAAACGGCAATCTATCTCACCGCGGCGTCGCCTGACTTCGCCGCGCAGCAATAGGAGCGAGCAATGTGCAAAGGTCACCAATCCAGACGGCAATTCCTACGAGCGGCATCGATGGCATCGATGGCCGGTTTCTACGTGAGCCCGTTCTTTCTTGAGCTGAACTCGCTGGCGGCAATGGCGCAGGGGGCTGGCGGATCGAATTATCGAGCGCTGGTCTGTGTGTACTTGCAAGGTGGCAACGATGGTCACGGTACCGTGATTGCCACCGACAGTGACTCGTTCGCCGCATTTACGCAGGCCCGGTCGGGCGCGCCGGGGCTCGCCTATCCGCTGAATGAGCTGCTGCCGATTACGCTGAAGACTCCGCAGAGCGGCCGTACTTTCGCACTGAATCCGTTCCTTGGTGGGGTGCAGAATCTGTTCAACGCGGGGCGCGCAGCTATTGTGGCGAATATGGGTACGCTTGTCACTCCGGCCACCAAAGCGCAAATCAGTGCGAATTCGGTGCCGCTGCCGGACTCGCTGTTTTCTCATTTTGATCAGACTGCGGCCTGGCAGGCCATTGCGTCGAATCTGGGCAGTGGCGAGCATGTGGGTTGGGGTGGGGCCGTTGCTGACGCAATCGAAGCCATGAATCTGAATTCGAATTCCATGTTCACGTGCATCTCGACAGCGGGCAATGCGCTCTTCCTGGCCGGACAATCATCGTTTCAACTCAACGTGACAGCTGCCGGTCCGATTCCGATCTATGGGCTGGCTCAGCCGCCGTTTGGTGCACCAGCGGCGACAAACGCGCTGAGTTCGATCTTGGCGAACGATGAGACAAATCTGTTTGCGCAGGAGTATCAAACGGTCATCAACCGGTCAATCCAGGCGCAGTCAATGTTGACTAGCGCGATGGCGCCGGCGGGGACGGGTGGAGTGGCGAATCCTCCGCAGTATCTCGATCCGGTAACAACCAAGCTCACAGACAACCCGCTCGCTGCTTCATTGCAAACTGTGGCTCGCATCATCGCAGGGAGAGCGAGCCTCGGAGTTACAAGGCAGATCTTTTACGTGCAGCTGGGCAGTTTTGATACGCACGACGGCCAGGCGCAGACTCATGCGAGGCTACTGACACAACTCGGTTCGGCATTTGAATACTTTGATGGAGTGATGGTGAACATGGGTCTGAGCAACAGCGTAACTTCGTTCACGATTTCTGATTTTGGACGGACGCTTACCTCGAACAGCGACGGCACCGACCACGGCTGGGGGAGTCACCATTTTGTCGTGGGTGGTGCGGTGCAAGGGCAGAATATGTATGGGCAGTATCCGGTGATCGGCTCGAACCAAGCCAATGATCTGGGTGCGGGCAGGCTGATTCCGACGACAGCAGTGGAGCAGTACGCGGGCACGCTTGCGAGCTGGTTTGGTCTGTCCGACGGGCAAATCAGGACGGTGTTCCCGAACTTTGGGAACTTCGGCACGAGCCCTTACCTCGGGTTCATGGGCTAGCCGAAAAGGCTGCGGGGAGGCCTCAGCGCATTCCGGCAAGGGATGGACGGTGCTTGATTGCATCGTCGATCAAGGCCGTCAGCTCGGCCAATTCCGCGCCTTCCAACTCGCGGCGCGGAGGGCGCACGGTTGCCTTGCCGACGCCGGCGCGCTCTTCGGCCAGTTTGATCATCTGCACGAACTTGGGCACCGTATCGAGCCTAAGCAGGGGCAGAAACCATCGATAAAGTTCGAAGGCCTGCTGCCATTTGGACGCCATGGCTAGATCGAAGAGCGCGACGGATTCTTCTGGGAAGGCATTCACGAGGCCCGCGATCCAGCCTGTTGCGCCTGCGGCGATGCCTTCGACGATGGCGTCGTCGACGCCAACGAAGAGCGCAAGCCTCTCGCCGATGAGGGCACGGATTGCGGTGACGCGACGTACGTCGGTACTGGACTCCTTGACGGCCACGAGGTTCTCATTTTCAGAGGCAAGCTCGGCGATTTGTTCGGGAATGAAATCGGTGCCGTATGCGACGGGGTTGTTGTAGAGCATGCAGGGCAGGGGAGTGGCCTGAAAAACGGCGGTGACATGCGCTTTGGTCTCACGCCAATCTCCCTTATAGACATAGGGTGGAAGCACCATAAGGCCGTTGCATCCGACTGCCGAGGCCATCGTTGCCAGCGCGACGGTTTCATCGGTTGAGAGGCCGGCTATTCCCGCGACGAGCGGCGCGTCGACAGCGGAGCGGATTGTTTCAAGAACGGTCCTTTTCTCGGCATGACTCAAGGTGGGCGATTCACCAAGCGAACCCAACGCGACGATGCCTGTGCATCCGGAATCGATCAGCCATTTCGCGCGCTTGGTTATGGATGACAGATCGAGGCTGAAGTCGGGGTTCATTGCAGTTGTCATCGCCGGCATGACGCCTTTCCAGATCATGGTTTCTCCTTTGGTGAGATTTGAGGCTCTCGAATCAGCGTCGAAAGTCGAACGGGGTAAATAGGCGGGCGCGTGGCTCCGGTTTCCCATCCGGTCAAGAAATTGAGTGCGGCACCACAGACTCTGCCCTGACAGGGGCCCATGCCGCAGCGGGTATAGATTCGGGCGTGGCGCATGGAGTGGTACCGACGAAGTGAGACCCAAGGAACATCTTCGCATCTGCAGACGATGGTATCTTCCTGCACGAGATTGCGAAGCTCAGGGCGCGGTTCGAATGTACGGTCCATGGCGGCAGCGATTTTTCTGAGGGCATCGCGCTTGCGGAACAAGGGACCGGCGTTGGCTTCTTTTCCGGCTGCGGCAAACCCGGCAATCTGGCCTTCGACCAGTGCGAGGTCAAGGCCGCCGACGCCCGCCGATTCGCCGACGCTGAATACTCCATTGACTGATGTCCTCTGACCCTCGTCCACGCTCGCCTTGCCATCCACTAATTTGCAGCCGAAGGCAGATTGCAGTTCGGTGTTCGGGATCAGATGAAATCCGCAGGCAAACATGTCGCAAGCGATGGTTTTTGTGCGTTTGCCGTTCGTCAACGTGACCGAGCGCACGGCATCTTCGCCGGTGGCGGAGACAGGCCACCATCCGTAGCGCAGGGGCGAAGTGAGAAGTGAAGCGCGATAGGCGAGAGCGGAGACAAGCAGGGCCGGGCGCTTGATCAGGGTAATGGCGAACGGAATTATCTGCCGCCATGCCGCCTGATCGTAGATTCCTTCGATGCGTGCGCCCTTCGACTTGAGGAATGCGGCGACTGCGAGAAGGAGCGGGCCGGTTCCGGCTATAACAACGCGCTTTCCCTGGACCGGGAGACCCGATTTGACGAGGGCTTGCAGTCCGCCGGGGGCAAAGACATTGGGGAGCGTCCAGCCGGGAAAGGGAAGCAGGAGTTCGCGTGCGCCCGTGGCGAGGATGGCGTGACGGAAGGTGATTTCGATGCTGCCGTTTTCGTTTTCCGCGAGGACACACTTTTCACTGAGGCAGGCAACAACGCGCGTGGAAAGCAGTTGCGTCGCACCGCAGACTTGAAGGCGACGAAGCCAGGAGGCCTCTTGACTGTCGTTCGATTTTGGATTTGCTGGATCTCCGATTGCGGCGCGCCAGATCTGGCCGCCCGGCAGCGGATTGTCGTCAATGAGAATGACGCGCGCACCCGACTCTGCGGCAGCAACACACGCGGCGATTCCCGCTGGTCCTGCGCCTACGACGAGGACGTCACAGTCGAGATCCATCCGCTTATTCATCTGTGTTCACCACCATGCCGTTTTCGCAGAGACGTTGGCAGGTGCGCTG
>Ga0181529_10006088_pt1 | contig 12375 bp, 8 predicted proteins | sample PEATcosm2014_Bin_36_FD_119763 | JGI IMG/M metagenome (GOLD analysis project Ga0181529, IMG submission 119763) | Peatland microbial communities from MTU Mesocosm Facility, Houghton, MI, USA - PEATcosm2014_Bin10_30_metaG | ecosystem: Environmental > Terrestrial > Soil > Wetlands > Peat | place... | reverse complement strand
GGAAGGCCAGTACAGTCCATCGTACTGGGACGTCGGCAAGCGGTAAGCCATCGGACTTTGGCTCCGATATTCGCAGGTTCGAATCCTGCCGTCCCAATACTCGAGAATAAGCGCTTTTTCTAAGGAGACTTTAGAATGAACCAGTCCGTGCTTAATGCGGAGCCCCGCTCCCGCGCCTCGAAAGGCGAACTCAACAGGCTCCGCGCCGCGGGCCGCATTCCGGCCGTCATCTACGGGGGCGGCGAAGCCGCTACCCAAGTATCCCTCGACGAGAAGGAATTCCAGAAGGTGGCCTCGGGCATCTCCGAGAGCACCATCCTCGGCCTCGACGTCGCCGGCAAGACCATGCGGGCCTTCGTCAAGGCCCGTCAGAGGGACAACCTCACGAACAAGATCATCCATGTCGATTTCCTCGAGGTCGTCTCCGGCCGCGCCATCCACGCCCGAGTGCCTATCCACCTCGTCGGCATCCCTGTCGGAGTGCGCGAAGGCGGAATTCTTGAGAATCCTGCCCATGAAATCGAGGTCGAGTGCGACCCCGATTTCCTTCCCGAGGGGATCGATCTCGACGTCAGCGAGCTCCACGCGAACCACTCCATCCACGTCCGCGAGATCCCGATGATCGACAAGGTCAAGGTCCTGAGCAGCCCCGACCTCGTCGTGGCCGTCGTCAAGTACGCGAAGGAAGAGGTCGTCGCCGCTCCCGCCGCAGCCGAGGCAGCCGCCGCTCCCGCCGCCGGAGCAGCTCCCGCCGCCGGAGCAGTTGCAGGGGCAGCTCCCGCCGCCGCAGGGGCAGCTCCCGCCGCCGGGGCAGCTCCCGCCAAGAAAGAAGAGAAGAAGTAAGGCATCCCATGGAGGGTCGCCGCGCGCCGAGCAGGATCATGCCCGCCCGGCGCGCGGCGGTTTTTTATGGCTGAGCGCACGATAGGCAGTGGCGGCGCGGTTCGCCCGGATTCGCGGGCGGCGCGGGCGGCAGTGTCCGCGGTTCGCCAAACCCTCGCCTCGCGAGGGCTGGACGCGAGCGATCGAGTAGCCATCGCCTTCTCGGGCGGCCCGGACTCGACGGCTCTTCTGTCGGCCCTCGTCGCCGCGGGGTGGAGCGGCCCCACCGCCATTTATGTGGATCACGGACTCAGGCCGAGGGAAGAGCTCGATGCCGAGCTCTCGCTGGTCCGATCGTCCTGCCATCGCCTAGGCGCGCGGCTCGTTGTCGCGCGCGTTCGTCCTGGCGCGATAGCGGAGCGCTGCGCGATCGGCGGTGAAGGTGTCGAGGCCGTAGCCAGGCGCTACCGCTATTCCGCCCTTCGCGCAGCCTCGAAGAAGCATGGGGCAGTTGCCGTTCTCCTGGCCCACACCCGCGATGACCAAGCCGAGACCATCCTTATGCGGCTTTTCGGAGGATCAGGCGCGGGCGGATTGCGGGGCATGCCTCGATCATCCGGCCTCTTCTTGCGGCCATTCCTAGGCCTGGGGAAATCCCTGCTTCTGGAATACCTGAGCGAGTCGGACCTGAAGTACTCGACTGATTCGACCAATGCATCGGGGGAGTTTTTGCGCAACCGGGTTCGGCGGGGCCTGATCCCGGCCTTGGATGCGGCCATGCCAGGCTGGAGGAAGGGACTCTGCTTGGCCGCCGACAAGGCATCTAGCGACGAGGAGGCCCTTGGCTCCATGTCAGAAGCCATGGCATTTCGCGGCACTGGGCCCGGAGAGGTCGAGACAAGGGCAGAGGCCCTCCTCTCCGCGAGCGGAGCCGTCGCCGAGAGGGCCATCGTCTCGGCCGCGGGCGCGCTGCTGGGGCGCCCGCGTTTTCCTCATGCCGCGGCGAGGGCCGCGCTCGCCGCGTTGAGAGGCACCGGGAGTAGGCGATATCTCGGCGCGGGCCTGGAGATCCTCGTTCGGGACGGATCGGTCATAATGCGCCGCGGCCTTGATTTTCCCAGGCGCGGCGGATATTTTGTACTAATCGATCGGCCTCTCCGAGTCCGTGTCGGCGCCGTTGAAGTGATCGCGGCATGGAGAGAGCGCGGGCGCTCAGGGATTCGCGCCGACGCCTTCAGTTTCCCCCTCGTCGTACGTTCTCGACGCCCGGGCGACGCCATAGCGTCGCGATGCGGGACGAAACGGTTGGACGCGCTCTTCTCGGAGTGGGGAATTAGCGCCGCCTTCCGCGGGAGGGCGCCCGTGGTCGAGGACCGCGATGGGATCGTGGCCGTCCTGGGAGCCTCCTTGGGGGGCAAGGACCGATTTCGCTGGAGACCTGGCATCGAGATTTCCGAAGGAGCGTCCATGCCCCTTCTTTCGGTCATAGTGAAAGGAGCCTGAGGCCTGATGGATTTCAACGATCAGAATCCGCCCCCACGCGAGAACGGGCAGGGACCGGAGCAGCCTGCCCGTGGAAGCAGGGCGGCGCTCGCTCTGTTCCTTTCTCTCGGAGTGCTGTTTTCCGCGCTCTTCCTATTCAACGACCGCGGGACGGCTAACGAGATAACGTACTCCTCATTCCTCAACAGCCTGGCGCAAGGCGACGTCGACTCGGTCAAGATCCTCGACCAGAGCGAGATCCAAGGAACCTTGAAGGGCAAGACCGGGGCTCAGGCCATATTTAAGACGATGATCCCCTATGATGACCCAGGCCTCCTCGATCGGCTAACTGCCAAGGACGTCAAGGTCTCGGGCGGAATGAAGGGCGCGAGCCCATGGCAGATCATCATAGAGTTCGCGCCCTGGCTCTTCGGCTTTTTCATCATCTGGCTCATGCTCAGGCAGGTGCAGGGCAACAACAAGGCCTTCAGTTTCGGCAAGAGCCGGGCTAAGCGCTACGTGGAGCCCACGAAGAAGACGATGTTCTCCGACGTAGCCGGACAGAAAGAGGCGAAATACGAGCTTCTCGAAGTCGTCGACTACCTCAAGAATCCACAGAAATTCGTCAAAATGGGCGCGAGGATCCCCAAGGGCGCCCTCCTCGTCGGCATGCCTGGCACAGGCAAGACCCTCCTCGCCAAGGCCGTCGCGGGCGAAGCCAACGTGCCATTCTTCCATATGTCGGGATCAGACTTCGTCGAGATGTTCGTAGGCGTCGGCGCGAGCCGAGTCCGCGATCTTTTTGAGCAGGGTCGGCGCAACGCACCTTGCATCATCTTCATCGACGAGCTCGACGCCGTGGGCCGGACACGCGGCGCTGGCTACGGCGGAGGTCACGACGAGCGCGAGCAGACCCTCAACCAGATGCTCGTCGAGATGGACGGCTTCGATACGAAGGATGGAGTCATCATCCTCGCCGCGACCAACAGGCCGGACGTCCTCGATCCGGCCCTGCTCAGGCCCGGGCGCTTCGATCGTCAGGTCGTCGTAGCGATGCCCGACGTCCAGGAGCGCGAGGACATACTCGCCATCCACATGAAAAAGATTCCGGTCGACTCGGAAGTCGATGTCAAGCGCCTGGCCCGTGCGACGCCCGGCACCTCGGGGGCCGATCTCGCCAACCTGGTCAACGAGGCCGCCCTGTTCGCCATCCGCAAGAACAAGGCCACCGTCTACATGGATGACTTCGAGGACGCCCGCGACAAGATACTCATGGGAGTGGCGCGGAGAAGCCTCGTCATCACCGACGAGGAGAAGCGGGCCACGGCCATCCACGAGGCCGGACATGCCCTCCTGCACTATCACCTCGAGCATTCCGACCCGCTCCACAAGGTTACGGTCGTTCCCAGGGGCAGGGCGCTTGGTCTAGCCCTCTCCCTCCCGGAGAAGGATGTGTATTCCCGCTCGAAATCATGGCTCCAAGACAGGATCGCCATCATGTACGGCGGATACGCCGCGGAGCAGATAGTATACGGGGAGACGACGACCGGCACTGCCCAGGATATTCGTCAGGCCACCGATTTCGCGCGCAAGATGGTCTGCGAATGGGGCATGGCCGAGCAGATGGGACCCGTGGCCTATGGCCAAGAGGAGGAGCCCATCTTCATCGGCAAGGAGATCGCCCAGCATAAGGACTACTCCGAGGATACGGCGATGCGGATCGACTCCGCCATAAAGAAGATCCTCGAGTCGGCCCTCGTCAGGGTCACGAGCATCCTGACCGAGCATCGTGATCAGCTCGAGAAGCTGGCCGACGCCCTCGTATCGCGGGAGACTCTTGAGGACGCGGAGGTCAGGGTCCTCCTCGGCTTTCCCCCGAGGGAGATGAGGGCCTAGCTTTGCGGTTCCGGGCCGTCGTCGCGCTCGTAGGCCTCGGCCTCGCGCTTGCCGCGATTCCGGCCGCAGCTCAATCCAAGACTCAACGAGGCGCCGTGGACATCCGGGGGTCTTCCGAGCTAGCCCGCGCCCTCTTGGATGAGGCGCAAACCGCGGCGGCTCTGGGAGATTGGGCCGATGTGCGGGCCTATGTTGACGAAGGCCTCGTGCAGGACCCCGCTGACTCGGATCTCCTCTATGTGCGCGCCCTATGCTCGACCAAACTGGATTCGAGCATTGACGCAGCGATCGGCGACCTCGACGCCGCTCTCGCTTCCGCCCGCTTCGCGTCATATTCCCGGCGAGAGGCCTTCGAATTGAAGGCCGAGCTGCTCATACACGAGCGTCGCTGGAAGGAGGCGCTCGACGCCATAGGGAAAACTGGCCAGGGCCCGCTGTCGCGTTCGGGCGCTGGCGAGCCATCGACCCTGCTGGCGATGGCCAGGGCCTACTCAGGCATCGGAGACCGCAAGGATTTCGATGCAGCGATAGAGGCGGCGCTCAGGCGCTATCCCGACGAGACTGTCTTCCCCAGGCTCTTTTTGGCGCATGCCTCCCCGACACCCGAATCCGAGGGGACGCGCTCCATTGCCGACACGATCCTTCGCCGTTTGCCTGGCTATGCCGAGACTGATCCTGAGCTCCAGGTCCTCGCCGCGCCCCTGATGAACGGCATAAATGAGCAGCGGAAGGCTGTGCTCGCGTTTCGCTCAATGGGGGGCGCCTCGAGCGCGGCAAGCCTGAGGGCCCTCGAGTACGGACTCATCGGCGAGGCCCAGGCTGCCTCAGAGCTGCTCGTCGACGATCGAGCCGCGGCCCTCGGCGACATCTCCTCTCTCCTCGCCCTGGCCGGCAGCCCGGCTGGAAGGAGCGCAGTCGCGGCCGCGATCTCGGCCTGGACCGGTACTGTCCTCGTCGACGCGGACGGGGATGGCGTCTACGAGGGACATTTCTCCCTTGCGAAGGGCAAGGCCACGAGCTACGACCTCGATTCCAGGCAGGCCGGGTCGGTCGACCTTCATCTCGATTTCGCGGACGGCTTTCCCAGCGCGGCACGGCTTCTGCGAGGGGACGCATCGATCGAGGTCTCGTACTCCGTCTTTCCCTCAGCCGCCTCGGTGAGCTTCACGGATAGCGACGGAAAGCGGGGCTACGTCTTCGGCCCCGACGCCTTCCGATATTTACCTGTCTCGATGCGAGCGTTCGTCGGCTCGGAGGCCGCGGCCGTCTATTTTCCCTATCCGACTTCCTCTCCCGACCCCACCGAAACCGCCTGCGCAGCGGCAGCCTCGAGCGTCGAGACCCTACGAGATGGCCACAGGACCTTGACCATGTTGGATAAGGGCCTGCCTGTGTCCTCGACCTCCTACGAGGGCCAGCGAATCATGTCGATCACCGACTTCGAGAAGGGAAGGCCCGCCAGGATACGCATCGATGCCGACGGGGACGGTCGCTTCGAGACCAGGGGCCGGTTCGCCGCGGACGCGACGCGGACTTCGGCGCCCGAGTGGCTCGAGACCGATATGGATGGCGATGGACTCTACGAATACAGAGAGCAAACCGTATTCCCCTTCCGGCAGGAATGGGATTACGACGGGGACGGCAGCGTCGACGCCGTAAGGTTCCACCGTCCCGACGGTACGATCGAAGAGGATTTTTCCTCGCATCTGGACGGTCGCCTCGACGAGGCCCTTGTGCTCCAGGACGGCAGAATAGTCTCCTTAAAGCGAGACGGCTCGGATATCGCCATGGTACCCGATTTGAATCCCAGCTTGACCTGGCTCGGGGCCAAGCCCTTCGACCTCGGCAGTAACCTCCCCGACGGGGAAGGCCTTTTCTCAGCGATGGGAAAGCGATATCGCCTGTCTCGCGTCGGATCTCTAGCCTTTGCGGAGCTTATACCTTGACTCGACACCCGACTCTCCTCGCTGCTGTGGCAGCCAGTTTGGCGGCGGCGGCGGTTTTCGCCTCGTGCGCGACCCCGCCTCCTCGCGCTGCGGGCAAGACAACGCCTACGTATTCAACGCTCAAGCTAGGCGAGCTCGAAACCCTCTTCAAGTCCGACGCTTCCCTGTCTTTGGAGGAAATCGCGGGCATTCTCGATGGCGACCAGACCCTGCGTCCCCCAGAAGGTCCCTCCGACGCTGAGCTCCGGGCCCTTGCGTCCAGAGCCATGGCCGCCGTCGAGTCGGAATACGAAGCGGCCATCGAGGCCAAGGACTATCCGAAAGCCATCTCCCGCTTGGACAGCCTCGAGGCTTTAAGCCAGGAAAGCAAGCTCTCCGCCTTGCTCTCGCCCAAGGCAGCCTCGGAAGCGGGCGCATGGCTCGATCTGAGGTGTTCCTTCCTCGTTCAGGAAGCCGAGCAGTTCTTTGCCAAGGGCCAATCGACTCCAGCCCTGCTGACATATCTCGACGCGCTCGAGCGCGGAAGGGCTGGAACCCCCTCGTTCAAGGCGGAGGAACTCTCAGTCTGGGCGACGAGAGCGCTCGAGGCCAAGGATCGGCGTTCGACGGCTATCCTCTGCCGCGAGCTCGCCTCCCGCTCCATTGCCCTGCCTCCCGCTGCCCAGGCCTTTCTCGAGTCCAAGGACTCGATGGAGTCGATGCGCTCGGGCGTGATAACCATCAGGGTCGACAAGGGCATCAAGATCGAGCAGGGACTTGGGACGCCGGATCGCGTCCTCGGCACGGGATTTTATATCGACAAGGCCGGCTTCGCACTCACGAACTACCATGTCATCGAGAGCGAGGTCGATCCGAAGTACAAAGGCTATTCGCATCTCTCTGCCAGCCCTTCCTCGGCGCCGGAGGAAAGGCTGGGGGCGAAGGTCATCGGCTACGATCGCCTGCTCGATCTCGCCCTCATTAAGGTCGACGTGACACCAGACTATGTTTTCTCCTTTGCCGAGAGCAAAGGGCCGCCTCCAGGACAGAAGATCACTGTCATCGGATCGCCGGCCGGCCTCGAGGATACGGTAACGGCGGGCATCGTGAGCGCCGTAGGCCGGCGGATACTGCAATGCGGCAACGCGATGCAGATAGACGCGGCCCTCAATCCCGGCAATTCTGGAGGCCCCGTTCTCGACGAGGATGGGCGCGTCGTCGGAATAGCCTTCGCCGGCATGCTCCAGTTCCCGGGGCTCAATTTCGCCATAACGGCCTCCTGGGCTGTCAAGGTTATTCCCGAACTCTTCCAGGGAGGGGAGCTCCATCGGGCCTGGCTAGGACTCGCCATCGCGGAGAAGGAGTCCGGCCCCGTCGAGGCGGGATTGGGCGTCACGTATCGGCACCCTTCGTTCACTGCCGGGATAGAGGAAGGCGACCGCATCCTTTCGGTGGGCGATGACAGGCCTAAGGATATCGCGGCAGCGCAGGCGCTCCTTCTCGGCCGTGAGCCGGGCAGCCTCGTCCAGGTAAGCCTGTCATCGGAGGGCCGCGAGCGGACAGCCTTGAGGTACCTCGGAGATCGGCCCTTCTCGCCCCTCGAATCGGCGGCTAGGCTGGACCGCAAGGATAAGCTCTTCCCGGCCCTCTATGGCATGGCCCTGACGCCTATGCCCAGCGCCCTCTTCGAGTCGTCCAACTACAGCGTGGCCAAGGTTTGGCCTGGTTCGATCGCGGACGAATCCGGGCTCTCGGAGAACGACCCGATCTCCCTCAAGCGCTTCGTCGTCGACCAGGAGCAGGGAGCCGTCATCATCCAGATCTACGTAAAGAAGCGGAAGGCCGGCTTCCTCGAGAGCATCATCCAGCTTCCGGCCAGCCTCGAGACGCCCGACCTCATCTAGCTGCTGCTGAGAGCCTTCGATTTTTTTCCGCTGTTCGCAGGGAAATCTCAGCCCGTCTTCTCCCAATTCCTCCCGGCCTTGCTTTTTTCCTGAGCGGCTTTATAGTAAAGAGACAGGAGAATAAATCCATGGTGTCCGGACACCCGCCCAAGATCATTGATCTTCAAGGCCCGCTCTCGATCGACCGTGCGGCCTCCCTAAAGGAGGAGCTCGGCTCGGCCCTAGGCGAAAACGATCAGGTCCTGGTCAACCTCTCCCTGGTCGAGGAAATCGACCTCGCCTGCCTCCAGGTACTCTACTCGGCGAGGGCCCAAGCGCGGGTCCAAGGCAAGGAATTGCACCTTGTAGGCCCGGTTCCCTCGCGCGTCGTCGGGCGGCTCGAGGCCTGCGGCGTCGTGAAAGGAAGTCCGGAGCGAGCCGAGGACCTAGAGTCCGCGCTCGTCGGATTCTAGTCGGAGGGCTCGATGGCGCTGTCCATAGACCGATTCAAGGAAACATTCCGCGAGGAAGCCCACGAGCTGCTCGGCCATCTCGAGGACGACCTCCTGGAGCTCGAGTCCCAGCCGCTCAACACGGAGCTGATAAATGCGGCCTTCCGCGCGATACACACGATCAAGGGATCGGCCGCGATGTTCGGCTTCGACGCAGTATCGAAATTCTCCCATGAGCTCGAGACGGTGCTCGACCTCTGCCGAAATGGGACATTGTCGATAACCCAAAATTTCATCGGGCTCGCCCTAAAGGCGAGGGACCACATCAAGCAGCTCATGGATTTCGAGGCCGAGATACCATCCCAGGTCGAGGCGGCGAGCGCATACCTGCTCGACAGGCTCGCGGAACTCTCGCAGAAAGCGAAGCCTGACCGGAGCGAGGCCGTTCCGGCGAAGGCGCAGGGGCCCATCGAGCCGGCGCAGGAGGCGGGCGATCGGAGCCGGACCTACAGAATCAGCTTCAAGCCTTCATCCGGCATCTTCAAGAACGGGACGAGGGTGCTCAATCTGGTCGAGGAGCTCGCGGCCCTGGGATCAGCCGACGTCTTCCCGCATATGGAGGGCATCCCCGCTCTGGACGCCTTGGATCCGGAAGCCTGCTATGCTTGGTGGGACGTCATTCTCACGGCGAACGTCGACGAGAACGCGATACGCGACATCTTCATCTTCGTCGAGGACCAAGCCGAGCTGCGCATCGAATGCGTCCAAGGGGTCCGCGCCGAGGCGAAGAAGCTGGGCGAGATTCTCGTCGAGCGAGGGGATGTTTCGAAGGAGGACCTCCGCGAGGCACTCGGCTCTCAGCACAAACTTGGGGAAGTTCTCATCGAGAATAAGGTCGTCACGAAGGCCCAGGTCGAATCGGCCCTCGTCGAGCAGGAGCACTTCAGGAAGCAGCAGGGCGCCGAGGCCGCGGCAGGCTCGATACGGGTGGCCAGCGACAAGCTGGATGCCCTCGTGGACCTGGTTGGCGAGCTCGTGACCCTGCAGGCGAGGCTGGCGCAGACTTCCCTCGAACTGCAGGACGCCGCGTTGGCCTCGGTCTCCGAGCAGTTCGAGCGGTTGATCGCCCAGCTGCGCGACAATACGATGAGCATAAGGATGCTTCCGATCGGCAGCACTTTCAATAAATTCCGACGAGTGGTCCGTGATCTCTCGCTCGAGCTGGGCAAGGAGGCCGAGCTACTCACGGAAGGCGCCGAAACCGAACTCGACAAGACCGTGATAGAGAAGCTTGGCGATCCCCTCGTCCACATCATCCGCAATTCCTTGGACCACGGCATCGAGAGCCCCGAGGTGAGGGAGAGTGCTGGGAAGCCGAGGACAGGGACTATCAAGCTTTCGGCGCTGCACTCAGGCGCCTACGTCCTCATACAGGTATCGGACGATGGGAAGGGCCTCGACCGCGATGCCATCCGGAGCAAGGCAATAGAACGCGGCCTCATCTCCGCGAGCCAAGAACTCGTGGACCAGAATCTGTACCAGCTCATTTTCGAGCCGGGCTTCTCCACGGCCAAGAAGATCACGAACGTCTCGGGGCGCGGGGTCGGCATGGACGTAGTCAAGAGGGAGATCGAGGCGCTCGGAGGCGGGGCCTACCTCGAGTCGCGGGACGGGGCCGGCATGACGGTGACCTTGAAGATCCCCCTCACGCTGGCCATCATCGAAGGTCTCCTCGTGCGCATCGGCAAGGAGTTCTTCGTCGTGCCCCTCTCCTCCGTCGACGGCTGCATCGAGATCAGGCGCGAGGAGCTCGAGGCGCTCGGGCGGAGGGGCATCGTCAGCTATCGCGACGAGCTCGTTCCGTTCGTGCGGCTTAGGGACTTCTTCGATTTCGACTCCTCTGCCGCGGGGGAGCCGGAGCCCGACATCGAGCAGATGGTGATCGCCTCGGCCCAGGACAGCCGCGTCGGCCTTGTCGTAGACCAGGTCATCGGCGATTACCAGACCGTCATCAAGCCGCTCGGGCGCATGTACCGCGACGTCGAGGGAATCTCGGGCGCCACCATCCTGGGCGACGGCACCGTAGCCCTTATCCTCGACGTCAACCGCCTGACATTCGTCGTGCAGAAGGAGGGCGGCCGCAGGGCGGCGGCGGGAGCCTAGCGATGAGCAACTACGGATCGGAGAGCCCTGGCTCCTCGGACGGCGGCAGGGCCTCATCGCAGATGCCCTCGCTGAGCCCCGCCGATTTCCGCCGGCTGGCCATGTTCATAGAAAGCGAGCTGGGCATCAGGATGCCCGAGTCCAAGCGAGTCATGCTCGAGGCTCGGCTGCAGAAGCGGCTTCGGCTGCTCGCTCTGCCGTCCTTCTCCAAGTATATCGATCATGTGTTCTCGGACTCCGGAAGGACCGAGCTGATCAATATGATCGACGCCGTGACGACCAATAAGACGGATTTCTTCCGCGAGAGCGATCATTTCGACATCCTCGTAAACAGGATCATACCAGAGGCCGAGACCCGCTTCGGAGCCGGGGTCGCGAGGCCACTCCGACTCTGGTCCGCGGGCTGCTCTACGGGAGAGGAGCCGTATACGCTCGCAATGGTGCTCGAGGAGAGACGGGGCGCCGATCCGCGTTTCTCGTACAGCATTTTCGCGAGCGATCTCTCCACCAAAGTGCTCGAGAAGGCCAGAGAAGCAGTCTACGAAGAGTCGAAGGCGGCGGTCGTGCCCTTGGGCCTCAAGCGCAAGTACATGCTCCGCAGCAAGGACAAGGACAAGGCCTTGGTGCGCATGAAGCCGGAGATTCGAAGCCACGTCTCCTTCGGGCGCATCAATTTCATGGATCCGAGCTATTCAGTCGATGGTCCCTTCGATGTGGTCTTTTGTCGGAACGTCATCATCTACTTCGAGCGCCCCGTCCAGGAAGCCATACTGAAGAAACTCTGCGCCAACGTCCGTCCCGGAGGCTGGCTCGTGCTCGGGCACTCCGAAACGCTGACCGGCATGGATATCCCGCTCAAGAGCGTAGCCCCTACGGTGTACGAGAGGCACTGAGGCAGGAGGAGACGATGCCGGACCAGATTCGAGTGCTGATCGTTGACGACTCCGCGGTGGTCAGGCAGACATTTAAGGAGGTCCTCGAGACGGATCCCGACATCCTGGTCATGGGTGTCGCGGCCGATCCGATCTTCGCGCTCAAGCGCATGGAGACCGAGATGCCGGACGTCGTCATCACCGACGTCGAGATGCCGCGCATGGACGGGCTCACTTTCCTCAAATCGATCATGGAAAGCAACCCGATCCCCGTCGTAGTCTGCTCGAGCATGGCCGAGGAGGGCTCGGCGAACGCCCTGGCCGCGCTCGAGTTCGGCGCGGTAGAGATCATTCAGAAGCCCAAGCTCGGGACCAAACAGTTCATCGAGGAGTCGCGGATGCGCATCTGCGATTCGATCAAGGCGGCCTATGCTAGCAGGGGAAGCCTCGGCAAGCTCAAGCGCCGGCCCAAGGCGATGCACGAGGTGGCGCCGAAGCTGACGGCCGATGTCATGCTGCCGAAGCCTGACCGCACGATCGTTGAGACTACCGAGAAGGTCATCGTCGTCGGGGCCTCGACCGGCGGGACTGAGGCCCTCCGTGAATTCCTCGAGGACATGAGCGAGGACGCGCCCGGCATCGTGATAGTCCAGCATATGCCCGAACACTTTACCGCGGCCTTCGCGAAGCGGCTCGACGGCCTCTGCCGCATCGGCGTCAAGGAGGCCGAGAATAACGATACGGTCATCAGGGGCAGGGCGCTCATCGCTCCGGGCAATATGCACACCCTACTCAAGCGCTCGGGGGCGCGCTACTATGTTGAAGTGAAGGAGGGCCCGCTTGTTTGCAGGCATCGTCCGAGCGTGGACGTGCTCTTCCG
>Ga0181529_10006087_pt1 | contig 12379 bp, 9 predicted proteins | sample PEATcosm2014_Bin_36_FD_119763 | JGI IMG/M metagenome (GOLD analysis project Ga0181529, IMG submission 119763) | Peatland microbial communities from MTU Mesocosm Facility, Houghton, MI, USA - PEATcosm2014_Bin10_30_metaG | ecosystem: Environmental > Terrestrial > Soil > Wetlands > Peat | place... | reverse complement strand
GAAAAGCCGGGCAGGAAGAGGAGGTTGAGCATCTCGCGGTCGCTCATGTGGGCTGCCTGGTCGGCGCTGACCAGGCCGCGCTGCACGGCCTTCTGTTTGACCCGCTCGTTATCAATCCCGCCGCCGTCATCGGTGATCTCGATGTTGACCTGGCCGCCCTCGGGGTAGGCGCGCATTTTCAAACAGCCCTCGGCGGGCTTGCCGTGCTCGACACGGACTTGGGGTTTCTCAATGCCGTGATCCACCGCGTTCCGCACGATATGTGTCAGCGGGTCCTTGATGGCTTCGATGATCGTCTTGTCCAGTTCGGTTTCCTTGCCTTCCATTTCGAGGCGCACCTGTTTGTCGCAATTCGCGGCCAGATCCCGCACCACGCGCGGCAGCTTGCTCCACACGTTGCCGATCGGTTGCATCCGCGTCTTCATCACGCTCTCCTGAAGTTCGGTGGTGATGAGATTCAGCCGCTGCGAGGTCGCCAGAAATGCGCTGTCGGCGGACTGGCCGGTAAATTGAAGCACCTGGTTGCGCGCGAGCACGAGTTCGCCGACGAGATTCATCAGCTTGTCGAGCAACCCGATGTCCACGCGAATGGTGCTGTCCGACACCGTCGGGTTGTGCGCGTCGTGCAACTCACTGGCTGCGGGCGCCGGCTCGCCTTTCGCGGGCGCGGAAGCCACGGCGGCGGCGGGGGTGGATGCCGGAGCAGGTGCCGGGACAGCGTTTGGAATTGGGGCGGGCGTCGGGGCGGGTGCGCTCGCGGACACTTTGGTTTCAACCGGCTCCGAACCCGGAGCGGCAGGAATTGCCTCGGATGCGGACGGGTTCGTTCCTTCGTTCAATTGCGTGAGCCGATGGACCAGTTCCGAGAAATCTTTTTCACCCGGCTGCCCGGTCTTCTCGATTTCGCCGAGCATCAGGCGCACCGCGTCCACGGTGGCCAGCAGCGCGCTTGCGATGTCGGGGTTGATGGTGATCACCCCGTCGCGCATTTTGCTCAACAGATTTTCCCCGACGTGGGCGACGGCCTCCAGTTTGCCAAAGCCGAGGAAGCCGCTGGTGCCTTTGAGCGTGTGAATCGTTCGGAAAATGCTGCCCAGCGTCTCCGTCGAGTGCGGATCCTTTTCCAGCACGACCAAATCCCGGTCCAGCCGGTCGAGGTTTTCGTAGCTTTCAACGAGGAACTCTTTTAAAATGTCATCCATAATTCAACAGTTTCTCTTTCGGTTCTTCAACACGGTTCATTTGCAGCTCAAGTCGTTGCGAACAAAAAAAAGGCACAACTAAAACATTCCCTCTTCACGAGACGAATTGTTCAGTTGTGCCTTTATCTGACAGGCCCGATGTCCTGTCCGCAAAAGCTCCCGCAACCAAATTGCGGGTCAAGTTGCTTGGTTATCGGCGGGCTGCGGAAACGCTGAAGGAAAATATTTGGCGGGTTTAACCGAGCAGGGTCTGCAGGTCTTTCCGCAAATCGCCCAGTTCCTTGCTTTTGAAATGGTCTTTGGTTTTTTGGAGGACGCCGACGGTCTTGCGGAGCGCGTTGAGCAATTCCTGTTTCTCCAGCGCCCGGTTCGTGCCCAACTGTTCGCCTTCTTGGATCAGAAGATTTTCCAACTCGATCAGACTCACCACGAGATGGCGCAGGGTCAACCGCAGATAACTCTGCATGGAGGCTTGCCGGTCGGGAGCCGGAGTCTGCTGCAACAACTTTTGCAGTCGTTCAATTTCCCGGTCCCAATCGTGGAGCCGTTGCCGGCTGTCCTTCAGCACGCGCAAACTCCGGCGTTCCGCCACCGCCGAGGCGAGCAGCCGGCACAGCTCTTCAATGTCCGGCGGTTTGGTCAGGTAAGCCGTCACCCGCAACCGCACCGAACGCGAGGCGGTGGCCACCGTCGGGTCGCCGGTGAGCAAAATCACCGGCAGCCCCGCGCTGGCGTCCGGCAGGTTTTCAATCAATTCCAATCCGGCGTTTCCCGGCATGCAGATGTCCGAGAGCAGCACATCATATTCCCCAGTCCGCAGACGTTCGATGGCTTCGTCAGCCGAGCCGGCGAAGTCGCAGGTGAAGCCGGCGCGGATCAGGCATTGGCCCACGCCACGACGAAACGGCTCGTCATCATCGGCGAACAGGATTTTCCCCCGGAGCGCCGGGTCAGGCAGGGCGGCGGTGTCCAAATTTTCCATGGCGCAATTATTATTTTGAGCAACCCGTCAAATAGTATTTGTGGAAATATATGCCATTCCCGCCGTGTTCGCCAGCCTGAAGGTCGCGTTAAGGAAACAGCGCGGTGTCCCGCTTTCGCCGGACCGCGAGGGCTTTCATGCCCTGGCGACCGCCCGGTGCAAGGCGCCGGTCAGGGCTGGCAGGACGATGGGTTTTTCCAGCAACTCACAAATGCCCGCGGCGCGCAGGTTTTCCTGGTTCAGCTCGGGCGAAAAACCGCTCACCATGATCACCGGCAAGTCCGGGCGGATGGCGCGGAGCTGCCGCGCCAGCTCCAATCCGTTCATTTCCGGCATCGTCAGGTCGGTGATGACCAGATCAAACTGCGCGGGCGTGCTGCGGAACAGTTCCACGGCGGCGCGGGCGGCGTTGCTGGTGGTGACCTGATAATTCAGCCGTTCCAGCAGTTTTCCCAGCGATGCCGTCAGCGCCGGCTCATCGTCCACCAACAGGATTTTCTGGCGGAGACCGTGAACGACTTTGCCCGTGGCGCCATCGGTCAAAGCGGTCTGGCCTGTCTGCGCCGGAAAATAAATTCGGAAGGTTGTGCCCTGGCCGACTTCACTGGCGACGGTGATGATGCCTTCGTGCGAAGTGACGATGCCATGCACCACGGCGAGGCCGAGACCGGTGCCTTTGCCGACCGGCTTGGTGGTGAAGAACGGTTCAAAGATGCGCGCCAAGGTTTTCGCATTCATGCCGTGCCCGGTGTCGGCGATGGTCAGCCGCGCATAGGGGACAGGCCGGCATTCCGAATGCGCCTGGATGAACTGTTCATCGGGTTGAAATGGTTCCAATGTCACGGTGATTTGCCCGGCGCGGTCTTCCATCGCCTGATGCGCGTTGGTGGCCAGGTTCATTACCACCTGGTAAATTTGCGTCGGATCGGCGAGCACGGCGGGCGTGTCCGCAGCGAGGTCGGTTTCGATGTGGATGTTGGCCGGCAGCGAGGCGCGGAGAAATTTCATCGCCTCCTTGACGACGGTGTTCAGCCGGATGACCTGGCGTTTTTGTTCGCGCTGGCGGCTGAAGGTGAGAATCTGCTGCACCAGTTCCTTGGCGCGGTTGGCGGCCTTGAGGATTTGCCCGACGCTGTCCTGCGCGACGGAATTGCCCGTCGTGTCCTGCTGGAGCAGATAGCCGTAGCCGAACATCGCGCCGAGGATGTTGTTGAAATCGTGCGCGATGCCGCCGGCCAGCGTGCCGATGGCCTCCATTTTTTGCGCCTGCCGCAAATGATCTTCGAGCTTGTGCCGTTCCGTGACATCCTGCTTGATCGCCACGAAATGCGCGATCTGGCCGTCCGCGCCGCGCACGGGCGTGATGGTCATTTCCTCGGTGTAAAGCCGGCCGTCCTTGCGTTTGTTGATCATCTCCCCATGCCAGACATTGCCGGTGGAGATGGTGGCCCAGAGGTTGGCGTAGAAGGCCGGCGGATGCTCGCCGGACTTCAGCACGCGCGGATTGTTGCCGACGGCCTCCTCGGCGCTGTAGCCGGTGAGCTTCGTGAAGGCGGGGTTGACCCATTCAATTTTTCCGTCGCGATCGGTGATGACGATGGCATTGGCCGCGGCGGTCAGGGCGCTGAATTGCAAATGCACCTGCTCCTCAGCACGTTTCCTCTCGCTGATGTCCTGCGACATCATCAGCAAATGCGATTTCCCTTCATGGATGAAAGGCACAAAACGAACCGAAAGCCATAATTCGATCCCATAACCGGTCAAGATATGATCTTCGAATAATTGTTCCTGCCCGGTGGCCAGCGCCAGTTCCGCCCGCTTGAGTAAATTTGATTTTTTCCAGGAATCCAGTTCCCGGAAATTCTGTTTCTTCAGGTTCTCGACCGTGGTGCCGACCAGCCGCGCCGCCGCTTCATTCGCCGAGACCGTCTGCCCGTCCGCCCGAAAGGTGATGATGCCGATGGGCGAGGCGGCGAGCAGTGTCTGCGCATAATTCCTCGCATCCACAATCTGCCGTTCCGCCTGCTTGCGTTCGGTGATGTCCATTGCCGAGGCGAGCAGGCAGCGCTCACCGCCGAAGATTGCCGGCGCTCCCGACCAAAATATCTGGATGACCTGGCCGGACTTCACGCGCATTTCCAATTCAAAATTATGCGCCGCGCCACGCTCCTGAATTGTTGCAAACAACGCCGCCCGCTGCTCCTGGTTCACCCACATGTCCAACTCAAAAATCGTGCGCCCGACCACTTCGTCGCGGGACCATCCATATATTTTCACGAAGGCTTCGTTCACGTCCAGAAAGCGGCCTTCCTTGAGCGTGGAAAGCGACATGGCCACCGGACTGGAGTTGAATATCCGCGCAAGCTTCGCTTCGCTTTCCCGCAACGCCTGCTCCGCCCGCTTGCGTTCAGTGATGTTTTCGTGCGCCACGACCACCCGCACCGGGCCTTCGCCGGGAAAGCGCGTGACGCGGCAATAAAACCAACGCTCCGCGTTGGGGGAATGGCAGGGATACTCATGGAACCAGGCGGGCCGCGCGCCGCTGGCAACCTCGCGGATTCCTTTGATGGCTTCGGACGCGTCCCGGTCGCCACTGGCAACGGCCATCTCGCAGGCCGTCAAATAATTCACTCCTTCGCTGACCGCCTTCCAATCCGTCGTGTTCGCCCGGGCAAACTCGCGCCACGCCTTGTTGGTGGCCAGGATGGTTCCTTGTTCATCGAGCACCGCCACATGCGCCCCCAGCGCGTCCAGCGTGGCGTGGTTGAACCGCTCGCTCTCGCGCAACACCTCCTCCGCCCGCTTGCGTTGGGTGAGATCACGGGCGATGCCTTGGATGGCAAATGGCTTCCCATCGTGGTAGATGAGCGAGGCTTGGATTTCCACTGGGACCTCTCTCCCATCCTTGCCGCGCAGACGGAATTCAGCCGGCTGCTTCTGCTGGCCGGTGGTTCTGATCTCTTCGGTCGTTTGAAACGCCAGCGGGAGCTGGTCTTCCGTGAGCAGCGAGGCGAAAGTGAGCGTGGCGATATCTTCGCGCTGGTAGCCAAGCAAATCCAACGAAGCCTGGTTGGCGTCGAGAAATTTTCCCTCGAAATCATTCAGGAAAACGCAGTCGAGCGAACGCTCGAACAAGGATTGGTAACGCTCCTCGCTTTTGCGCAGCTTCTCCTCGATTAGCTTGCGTTCGGTGATGTCCTGAATGACGCCCAACATTTTCACCACCTGGCCGTCCTCATCCAGGATCAGTTTGCCGAGACCATGAACCGTTCGTTCCTGCCGGTCATTCCGGCGCACAATCCGGTAGATTCGGTCAAACACAACCTTGCGTTTCAAGACCTGCTCGTTCCAATAATGCCAAAGTTCAGCGCGATCATCGGGGTGAACAATCTCCAGCCAACCCGCCAAATCCTTCGTGAATCCCGCATCCGCGATGCCGAGCAATTCATCCATAACCGGCGAGCACGTCCACCGTCCGGTCGCAACGTCCAGCACATACGAGCCGAGGTTGGCGATCCGCTGCGCCTCCAATAGCTGCGTGGCGGTCTCCCGCAACTTCTCCTCAATCAATTTGCGTTCGGTGATGTCCGTGGTGGCGCCGATCAAGCGGACCGCGCGGCCGGTCGCGTCGCGCTGGCCCTCGCCGCGCGAGAACAACCAGCGGTAGCTGCCATCCTTGTGCCGCAACCGGAATTCAATCGCATACCGCTCGCCCTGCTCCAGATGCCGCCGGGTTGTCTCCTTGACGGCCGCCAGATCATCGGGATGAAGTTGATTCAGGAAAGCAAGCCTTTGATTGGGGAACTCGTCATCGCGGTAACCGATGATTTCCTTCCAGCGTGGCGAGAAATAATCCTCATCGTTGAGAATGTTCCAGTCCCACAAGCCATCGTTCACGGCGCGCTGCGCAAGCACGTAACGCTCCTGACTCCGAAGCAGCGCTTCTTCCGCCTGCCGGCGCTGCTCCGCTTCCCGCGCCCAGCCTCGCAACAAACGCCGCACGATGAAATAAAGCAAAGCGCCGGTTGCCAGCACGAAGACGCAACCCTTGAAAATCTCGATCTCATCGCGCACATCGGGATTGGGAACGAGCAGTTCCAACAGCTTGCCGGAGACCAAAATCCAACCGCCGGCCACGAAGAAATAAATCAACGTGACTTTCAGCGCCTGGCGGCTGGCTTTAATTTGCATGTGGGAATTCAGTTACGGTTGAAAGTTGAAATCCCCCCTCCGCTTCCCGTTTCAAAGACAACTGTGGTTCACATTAACCGCAATTCTCTGGAAACACAATTTCAACCTGGGACCCAGCCCGGAATTGCTTCCGCGCCCGGTTCAATTGTTCATGCAGGCCCTCAAATTAATGTCCACGGTCAGGATATGGTGTTTGATCCACTCACTGGCTGTTCTTTGGATGCTGTCCAACAACTCCGGTTTGGGTCCTTCCGCCTGATAGCGGCCCTCGAGTATTGCGAAAGCACGCAGAAACGCCGCGTGCGCCTGCTTGTTCTGTTCATGTGCCGGACACTTATTGCTCGACATGCACTGCTCCTCAAACTTGAAATGCGCGACCGCATACAGGTTCAGGAAATCGAGCAGTTCGTCATACTCCGCCTTTGGGGGCGGCGGCCCGTTCAACAGCATCTCCAGCTTGTTGATCTTTTCAATCAGCAACCGGTGTTGAGTGTCCACCAAGTCCGATCCGGTCGCAAACTCTTCAGTCCATGTCAGCATGTTTTCGTTTTGTAAATGGTTGCACCGCAATGTTCATTTTTCAATCGGCGTCAAATGCGCCGGAACCGCCAATTCCGGAAGACGGGAGGAGCGGCTGTTCTTCGGTTCTTTATCGGCGCAGCCCCCGGTCGGCTTAAGGACAAACCGGCAGTTTTTAGAAGGCGAAGACATGAAAATCAGGTTGGAATTAAATTCCCATCCACTCCTCCCATTTGAGCCAATCATGGATGCAATGCCGGGAAAATCGTTCTTGATCGCTTTTGCCACGGGTCGAACGGAGGCAAAAAACAGGGCCGGACTTTCATCCGGCCCCGCTGTTCACTAGTTTTATACGCCTGCTTTCAGGCACATGAAAGGCGCCAATGTTTCAGGGGTCGCTCTGCACTAACCCGCCCAAAACCTTTAAGGATTAACTTAGAAGTTTCAGAACCGATTGCGGCAGGGCATTGGCCTGCGCCAGCATCGCCGTGCCGGTCTGCACGAGGATGTTGTATTTGGCGTAGTTGGTGCTCTCCTGCGCAACGTCCACGTCCGTGATCTGGCTGTTGGCCGCCGACAGGTTGTTGTTCAACGTCGAGAGCTGATTGCTGTAAGCGGTCAGCGTTTCCATGTTTGCTCCGATGTCGGCGCGATCCTTGGCCAGTTGCGCGATGGCGGTCTTGACATCATTCAACGCGGTGGGAGCCGTCGCCATCGAACTAATGCTGTCATTGGCCAGACCGGCGAAGGTGGTGCCGGTGAGGTCAACACCATTCATGCTGAAGGTGTTGGCATCGCTGTCAATCGTCACATTAAGCTGGCTGCCGTCAAACAGCGTCACGCCGTTGAAGTCTTTCGTGGACACGCTGCCGATGTAGTTGGCCAGCGTGTTGAAATCCTGTTGATACAGCGAACGGTCGCTGTCCGACTTCGTGACGTCCTGGGATTGCACCGCCAGTTCGCTCATGCGGTTCAGCGCATTGGACACCTGCTGGAGGTAGCCGTCCTGCGTCTGGTTGAATGAGATGGCGTTGCCGATGTTGTCGTTCGCCGCCGTGTTCCGCCCCATTTGAGCCGTGAGGTTCATCGAGACGGCCAGACCCGCGCTGTCATCCGCCGGCGAATTGATTTTCGATCCGGAAGACAAGCGGGCGAGCGATTGACTTAACTGTGCTGAAGACTGCATCAGCAGGTTGGCGCTGCTTTGAGCAGACAGGTTTGTATTGATTACCATAACTCTATCCGTGAGTCGCCCCGTGAGGGGCATTGATTTGCGCGGCGTCCTTGCCGCGGCGGACCATTTTTATCGGGCGATCCACCGTTTTCCCGTCCAGTTCTTGGTGGCGACTGGCAGCCTGTCTTGCGACCCTACTGTATCGGTGAAATGCGCCCGGACTTTAGGTGAATGCGGGCGGAACCGCGGGTTCGGCCTGCGAATTTGTTTTTCATATCGAACCATCATGATGTATGCCACGGGCGCGGTGTTCTGCTGCGGCGGCGTCATGCTACTGCTGTATCGGCTGGAAAACAAGCTGTATGGCAAGATTGCCAGCTTCGTGTTCCTGGTTCCTTTTCTGGCAATTTTCCACTGGATCTCCTTTGGCGCTGGCGACCGCACCGGCACCGCGAGCACCCCGTTTTCTGTGGCCCATTTGGTGAATGTAAGGACGCCGTTCGCCCTGTTCACCATCCTGGTGGACGTGGTGATTGTGGCCGGATTGATTCATTGGCTGGTCAAACGGCGGAAGGATTGATGAGGGTGGATGCAATGTCCGCGCTGTGCGCCGCTTGCGGCCTTCCGCAAGGAATCGAGCCGCAGGCTCGACGCTGCAACGATTTTTTAGGAGCGCGAATTGTCCTCAATCCGCAGCGGGTGGCAACGATAAGACCCGTGAAAGTTTGAGGCATCCGGCTCGAATTTCTGCTCAATGATTGACCACCCGCAACGGCAAGCGATCCTGAAAAATTGCAGATTGCTGGAGGAAGGCTGTAGGCTGGGGGCTGATGGCTGGCTGGCAGGGAAGTTGCGGTAAAGGGTGATGGCCACGTGTTCGTTCCGGCGGATGCAGTCCTTGATGGCTTCGGCGTCTTTCGCACTGGTCTGCGTTTCAATGCTTCGTCCATTTCACTTCACCGATGACAGCTTGATGTTCACGGCCTGGGTCATCTGGTTGGTAAGGTTTTGCATCTGACCGGCGCCGCCACGGTTGCCACCCAGATTCAGGGGCACGCGTATGACCATGGTTATGTCCTGATTCATGGTGGTATCAATGGCCTTTCCGATTTCCGGGTCGAACCATGTGACACCCGAAGAACTGCCGTCGAGGATGGTTATGGTCACTCCGGTCGGATTTGCATTGGTATTGTTGGGCAGGGATTTGACGAGGCCGCTAAATTCGAGGCGGGCACAATTGCGTTTTCCGTGCATCTCCCAGCTTTTGAGGGTGAAATCGTAATCTGACACAAAGGTGCTCATGGTGCCCACGGCAGTCACGATCTGGACGGGCCAGGTATCGCCGGGTTGCACCGCTTTGGGGGGCAAATAACGGTTTGCGTCCATCAACTGCTTGAAATAACTCTCGTTGAAGGTGCTCTTGAGGGGCGCCAGAGCCGTGGGCGTGGCGCCGGCCTCCAGGCGGTTCATCATTTCATCAATGCCTTCGATGCGTTCAATTCCGTTGGTGGCATCAAGGTAATACCGGATTTTGGAGCCGACGATCTTTCCAAAGATGCCGTCCAGCGGATTCGGCTTGTCCGTCGCTGGTTTCCTGGTCGAATCGTAATCCAGCATCGTCCTGCCGGCCTGCGTCGTCTTCATCCGGGCGCTAAGGAAATCCATCTCCACTTCGTGTGTGCCGTCGGGGTTGGCCTGCAACACCGTAAGCCCGAATTCCTGTCCCATGGTTGTCTCCCGCTGCATGGTTGCGGTCTGGCCCAGTATGGACATTTCCGAGCTTTGTTTCATGTCCAGGACTTGCACGATGCGTTCGCCCTGCGGGAATTTCAATTTCAACTCCACCGGTCCGGTGGGCGTGGTGAAAGTGGAGGATTCGCCCAGCTTGCCGGATTTGTTGCAGCCCGCCAGGATCAGGCTCAATGCCAGCGTGGCGCCGATGAGAACGAGGTTTTTATTCATGGTGTTTTTCCTGTTCGATTTGAAAACGAGTCTAATCGCCCGCAGGTGACAGGGGAATTATAATAGCAGGGAAAAATTGTAATCTCTCCTGCGTGGCCCATCGTGTTCACCCGTCGCGGCAGGTGCAATCCGCCCGCCGCGCCGAAATTGGATGCGGGCGGATGCCTCAAATGATTCCAGACGAGATTTGGCGGCGCATCATCCGGGGCCAGGGCCGCAAGGTCAGAGGTTTATGTTCCGCCGGGTCAATTCCACGGTGTTGGTCTGGCTGTGATCGGGCGTGACCAGTTCCAATCGCATGGTCGTCCCGGCGGGGCCGCGGATGAGGTTGACACAATCCGCCAGGGGTTTGCCCTCCAGTGAAACATCATCCGCCTTGCTGACAATCATGCCACTGCTGATGTGCGCCTCCGCCGCCGGGGAATTGGGAACGACTTGTTGAACAACGACTGTGTGTCTCCGGTATCATTTCTTAACATCAGACCCACGCCGACAAATTCCGTGATCCTAGGGGCGTCGTCCGTGATCCTCTGCGGCGGGCGATGGGAAACCTGCTTCTGCGGTTGAAAAACGAACAGCAGGACACCCGCCACCATCAGGATGGCGATGCCGGTGGCAATGGCAACGGCGGTTTTTTTGTTCATAAGAATCCGGCTTCGGACGGCAGTTTGACACTGATTCCGCTGATTTTCATCAAAATAATTGTGGGGTCACCGCTGTGCGCCGGTGTTGGCCTTCTCCCTATGAAATTTGTTCTTGATAAAATTTGGCGACAGGCAGATGTTTCGCTCATCAGTCGTCACACTTTTACCACCAGCTGAAAGGGCATCATGCAACGACCCGCTTCTGTAACCGTTTTCGGCGTGCTGAACATCGTGTTCGGCGCCCTGGGCTTAGTGGCGATCATTTTTTCAGCCATCGCCCTGATGGTCGTTCCCACCGGCTCCACGAACAATCCCGTCCTTGAAATCATGCGGAACAGTCCGGGCTACGCCGCGTGGATGAAAATGGCGATCCCGCTCGGCGTTCTGGCCTCCGGCGTTTCCATCGCGGCGGGCATCGGCCTGCTGAAATTAAAGGGCTGGGGGCGCAACCTGTCCATCGGCTACGGGATTTATGCCATTGTGGCCGGCGTTGTTGGCGTGATGCTCAGTTTCATATTCGTCATGCAGCCGTTGATGCAGCAGGCCTCGCAAAAATCCGGGCCGGAAGCCGCCGCCCTGATTGGCGGGGCGATTGGCGGAACCATTGGCGGCTGCTTCGGGATGATTTATCCCGTCCTGCTCCTGATTTTCATGTTCCGGCCGAAAGTCGCGGCCGCATTCCGCCCCCCGGCTGAACCGGGTTCAAATTGAGACCTGACGCCGAGTTCGATGATTTCCATTGATTGATGGCCACGTGTTCGTTCCGGCGGATGCAGTCCTTGATGGCTTCGGCGTCTTTCGCGGCGGTTGTCCGGCATGTTTGGAAAAGGCCCCCAACCCATCGGAAAATGGCTTTTGGTATGTCCGGGGGGGCAAATTTTGCATGCTTTGGGATCTCTTACCCACCCAGACAAGTGATTTCGGAACCTTGGGAAACGTCTGTTTAACCTTGTTCAGCCCCCAAACAACCTTGGGAAACGTCTGTTTAGCCTTGTTCAGCCCCCAAACAACCTTGGGAAATGTCTGCTTAACCTTGTTTAGCCGCTAAACAACCTTGGGAAATGTCCGGCTAACCTTGTTCAGCCGCCAAACAACCTTGGAAATGTCTGACTAACCTTGTTCAGCCGCCAAACCACCTTGGAAATGTCTGACTAACCTTGTTTAGCCGCCAAACAACCTTGGGAAACGTCCGGCTAACCTTGTTTAGCCGTTAAACAACCTTGGGAAACCTTTGCGTAACCTTGTCCAGCCGTGAAAGAACCTTGGAAAATGCCTCCAGCAGGTCTGGAATCCGTAATTTTGATGAAAAATTGGGTGCGGCGAAACTGAAATCAGCGATAACGATAAAGTTGAATGGTCAAAAAGCAACAGTTGAGGCCCGGTAAAACATGCTGCTGTCGGGAAAACCAAAGGTCAGCCCGGAGGGCTGATGGAAATTAGCCGGGGATGGAGTCCCCGGAAAATGACCAGGCAGAATCATGCGCCCTGAATGGGCGCGGGAATGGTGTCGGCCAGTTCGCAGGGGATGTCCGCCGCCCCTGCCGGGGCGGATTATTTTGTGTGGGGTGGACCGGGGGCGTTGCCCTTGTCTTTACCCACATCTGTTTTGGAGGTGGTTGAAGTTGTCTAATCCTTCGGTCATCCAGATCAATCGCTGCCAGCCGCGCCAGATGTTTTGCCAGCCGGGGGAACCATCGCCTGTGCG
>Ga0181529_10006083_pt1 | contig 12382 bp, 10 predicted proteins | sample PEATcosm2014_Bin_36_FD_119763 | JGI IMG/M metagenome (GOLD analysis project Ga0181529, IMG submission 119763) | Peatland microbial communities from MTU Mesocosm Facility, Houghton, MI, USA - PEATcosm2014_Bin10_30_metaG | ecosystem: Environmental > Terrestrial > Soil > Wetlands > Peat | place... | reverse complement strand
GGGATTTATCCCCCTGAATACGGCCTATCGAACCAACGGGCTTTACAGGCTGCGGAAAAACTCACGTTTTTGCCTTCCGGAGGGAGCGTGGGGCTTCAGCCCCACGAATAAGTCCAACTAATTTAGCGGGCTTTAGCCCCGGGCCTTTTGCCAAAAGCAGCAATCAAGCCTTTTTCCGCAGCCTGTTTAGCCCCGGGCCTTTTGCCAGAAGCGGCAATCAACCTCTTCCGCAGCCCGCCGCCACGAAGTCCAGACTTAGTCCAGACCCAATCCAGACTTAACATGCCTTTTTTGAAGACTTTGAGACTTTTCTCACACAAAGGAGAGAACCCCCATGACCGGCGCAAACGAAACAAGCCAAATCTTCGCCTTTACTACGTCTCGCGCGCTTAGCGCGAGCTTAACCAGCATATTTTGAATACTTTACGCTATTAGCACGGGGGGGGTACATGCGAATCGACGCTTCCAGCCAGTGCCAACCGGCTACGTTTCCCGGCAGCATCTCGTACCGCCGGCCCATGTTCTTCTACAATTCCTCCATGAAGCTCTCCGATCTCGCCACTCATCTCGGTGCAACCCTCCACGGCGATCCCGACGCCGAAGTCACCTCCGCCGCCGGCCTGGAAGAGGCCCGCCCCGGCCAGCTCACCTTCGTCGCCAACCCCAAGTACACGCCGCTGGCCCGCACCACCCAGGCCACCGCCGTGCTGGTCGAACCCTCCTTCGGCGAGATCGCCGCCGCAACCCTCCGCATCACGAATCCCTACCTCGCCTTCGCCCGCGCCCTTGAGCTTCTCTACCAAGCCCCCACCTACGCCCCTGGAATCCATCCCACCGCCGTCATCGCTCCCACAGCAACCGTCGGCCCCGACGCCCACATCGGCCCCTACGTCGTCATCGGCGACCATGCCGTCATCGGCGACCACGCCACCCTGCTCGCTCACTCCGTCGTCTATCCCCACGCGCAGATCGGCAGCCACTTCTTCGCCCACGCTCACGCCATCGTCCGCGAGCGTTGCCGCCTCGGCGACCACGTCACCCTGCAGAACGGCGCCATCGTCGGAGCCGACGGCTTCGGCTTCGCTCACCACAACGCCCCCGCCCCCGACGGCCCCGCCGAAACCGCCGTCATCCTGAGCGAAGCGCATAGCGCGGAGTCGAAGGCCCCCCGCATTTCGTCTTTGCCTTTGCCTGTTCTTCCCGCATGGCACAAGATCCCCCAGACCGGCGTCACCGTCCTCGACGATCACGTCGAAATCCAGGCCAACTCCACCGTCGATCGCGCCTCCATCGGCGAGACCCACATCCACACCGGCGTTAAGATCGACAACCTCGTCATGGTCGGTCACGGCTCCTCGGTTGGAGCCAACACGCTGCTCTGCTCGCAGGTCGGCCTCTCCGGCTCCACCCACGTCGGCAAGAACGTCATCCTCGCCGGCCAGGTCGGCGTCGCCGGCCATCTCACCATCGGCGACGGGGCCATCGCCACCGCGCAGACCGGCATCCCCTCCGACGTCGCTCCCGGAGCCACCGTCAGCGGCTATCCCGCCATCGACAACCGCAACTGGCTCCGCTCGGTCGCCCTCTTCCACCGTCTCCCCGAGATCATCCGCGAGTTGCGCCAGAAGTCCAAAGAATAATCATCCGGAGGTAGCCAGTCTCAACCACGTCGTTATTCTGGCGCAGCCCCAGAAGGTCGTCATTCTGGCGCAGCCTCTGAAGGTCGTCATTCTGGCAAAGCCCCTGAAGGTCGTCATTCTGGCGCAGCCAGAATCTCAGTATTTGTCCTTGTCTTTGCAGTTGCCTGTTCTTGATCCATCGTTTGTCGTTGTTTGTTCTTACATTCTTTGTCTGGCATATTGAGTTAAACTTCCTGTGCCTTTCTGGTTCGCGCAAAGATTTGGCACACTGAAAGAGGAGAGTTGAGCATGGCTGAATTCTGGAGAGATATTTCGCGGAGAGAGATGCTCAAGTCGAGCACTATGGCGGCCATGGCAGCAGCGATTACGCCGGAATTGCTATACGTTGCGGCTGAGGCGCAGGGCGCGGCGGCAGCGACCGTCGAGCAGTGGGGGATATTCGAGGCTTTCTTCCCAGGTCCCGCGACAGGAAATCCCTTCGTCGAGGTAGAGTTCGCCGCGACCTTCGAGCAAAGCAGCAAGACTCACTCTGTGACTGGCTTCTACGATGGCGATGGAATCTACCGGGTGCGCTTCATGCCGAATTCAACCGGCCTCTGGACGTATCGCACCAGGAGCAACCGCCCGGAGTTGGATGGCAAGACGGGCTCGTTCACCGTGCGCGCGGCGGGGGCTGGGAATCGCGGTCCGGTGCATGTGAAGGACCAGTACCACTTCGTCTACGCCGACGGCGCGCCCTATCGCGAGTTGGGGACGACCTGCTACGCCTGGACCAGCCAGCCCAACGCGCTCGAAGAGCAGACGCTGAAGACTCTGGCCAACGCTCCGTTCAACAAGATGCGCATGTGCGTCTTTCCCAAGTGGTTCAACTACAACCATGTCGAACCGCCGCAGTATCCCTTCGTAGGGCAGGCCCCGAATCACTGGGACTTCACCCAGTTCAACCCTGCGTACTTTCAGCACATCGAGCGACGCATCGCGCAGTTGGAAGCAATGGGGATCGAGGCCGATCTGATCCTCTTCCATCCCTACGACGAGGGCCACTGGGGCTTCGACAACATGGGCGCGGAGGCCGACGACCGCTACCTGTGTTATGTCATCGCACGGCTGGGCGCGTACCGCAACGTCTGGTGGTCGCTGGCCAACGAGTGGGACTACTTCAAAACCAAGACCGAGGCCGACTTCGAGCGCATCGGTGAGACGATCGCCGCCAATGACCCATACAAACACCTCTGCTCGATCCACCAGCAGAAGGTCTTCTTCGACCACTCCAAGCCCTGGATCACCCACGTCAGCGTGCAGAACGACATGCCGGATAACGCGCCGACCTATCTACGCAAGTGGTCGAAGCCGGTGATCTTCGACGAGTGCCGCTACGAGGGAGACATTCAGGAGGGCTGGGGCGACATTACCTCCGAGCGGCTGGTAGGCAACTTCTGGAAGACGCTCGTAGAGGGTGCCTTCTGCGGCCATGGCGAGACCTACCTGAACACGCGCGAAGAGCTCTGGTGGTCGAAGGGTGGCGTGCTCGTGGGGCAGAGCCCGGAGCGCCTGAAGTTCTTCAAGCAGATCGTTGATGCGGCTCCAGCGGCGGCGACCGTGCTCGGCGGCAAGAACACCTGGGGTGTCGAGGGCGAGTACTACCTCACCTACCTATGGGATCGCCAGCACGTCACGCAGAGCTACCGGCTGCCAGCCGGCGGACAGTTCAAGGCAGAGATTATCAACACGCTGGCAATGACGATTACGCCGGTTTCAGGAACGCTCTCGGGCAATGCGTCGATTGCGCTGCCGATCCAGCCCTATCTGGCGATTCGCGTGACACGCGTGTGAGCGGAGGCGCGAGTCTAGCGGCGTTCACTGTTGGCGCAGAAGCTGGATGGCAGATAATACTCTCCGAAAAAATCCCCGCCCCCTCGCGCAGCGAAAGGGCGGGAACTCAAACGGTCTTCATCCTTCCATGGATCCTATGGATTCGCGGGAGCAGACGGTTTCTTCGCTGCCGCGGCTGCTGCCGGCTTCGGCTTCCAGAAAGGATCGGCTTTGATCCAGTCGTCCCCCGGATAGCTCATCTTCGAATTGAACTCATACAGGTTGGTCTGCTCCGACTCAATGCACGCAGCCGACAGCTCCCTCACCCTCTTCATTCCATCCGGCCCTATGGCGTCGGCAACCTTCTTGTCGTCGCCCATACTCGCATCGTCTTCGGCCAGCGATGTCATCTTCGAGATGGCCAGATAAAGGCCTCCATTATCCGTTCCGTAGTAGCTCTCGTACAGTGCCCAGTTCGCAGTCGGCGATGCCTTCTCAACCCCGGCCTGGTACAGCTTCACCAGCTCCTTCCACTCCGACCTGTGTCCCGGCTTGATCTTGTACGCCGATGCCTCGAAGTAGCGCGCATGCACCACGTCGCCGGAGCGCAGGCTGCTCTCCGCATCGAAGACGAAGACGCCCTGGTCGATCTCCGTCAGCAAATCGCCATCCGTAACGCTCAGCCGGTCCAGCGTCGCGGAGAGCGCCGAATTCTTCGCAATCGCATGGTTGTCCTTCTCCCACGCCTCGAACGACGGATACCCCACCATGAACAGCACACGCGGCCTTCCCGACAGCGACTCAGCAGCCAGGTAGTGCGTCGGCCACTTCGCCGCGGCAAACGCGTTCACAAACGCGCTCTCGCTCTTCTCGTGCAGCGCGCCAGACCTGCCCGGCTTCACAAATTCGCGTTCAATCACCAAAACCTTGGGCGGAGGCATCACCGCACCCGTCATATCCTGTGCCACCATGGCACTGCCGCCTGTGAAAAATAGACACAACCCTGCACATAATCCTGTTAGTTTTCTCATCGCTGCCCTTTGACTTTCAGAGTTATTTGCTCATCGAATTCGCCACAGCAAAAAACGTTGCGGCTCCGCAGTTGCAACTCTTCAGTTGCATCTCCACATGGTTTTGTCTGCGATTCGGGCCCAAAACAAGGAAGGAAATCTGTTGTGCCCCAGATTCCAACCCAGTTAGACTCACCTGCCATCATCTCCGACTTATTTTTTTACTCCGTGGCCCCATATCTGTCTCTATCCGCCATCCCCCGCTCCATGCGATAGACTTGACCCCATGCCACGCGGAACATTCATCACCTTCGAGGGCCTCGACGGCTCCGGCAAGACCACCCAGATGCGTCGCCTCGCCGCCTGGCTCACTGCCTCCGGCCGCACCGTCGTCAGCCTGCGCCAGCCCGGCTCCACCGCGCTCGGCGACCGTCTCCGCGCCGTACTCCTCGACTCCCGCTCCGAGTCCGCCCTCGGCCCCATCAGCCCGCTCGCCGAGATGGCCCTCATGTTCGCCGACCGCGCTCAAGCCATCGCCGAGATCATCCAGCCCGCGCTCGCCGCTGGCTCCATCGTCCTCTGCGACCGCTACACCGATTCATCCGAGGCCTACCAGGGAGCGGGCCGCCAGCTCGGCAGCCAACGCATCCTCGCTATGCACACCGCCGTCTGCAACAACCTCCAACCCGACCTCACCCTGCTTCTTCTCCCACCGCTGGAAGCCGCTCTCGCCCGCGCCCGCCGCCGCAACCACCGCTACGCCGCAGCCCAGTCACAACCCCAGCCGCAATCCGAAACGCAAGCTGATCCGCAACCCTCCGATGAGAGCCGCTTCGAGCGCGAGTCCGACGCTTTCTACTCCCGCATCCACGCCGCCTACCTCGACATCGCCGCACGCGAACCCCACCGTGTCCTCATCGTTGCCAACGACGACACCGGTGACAACTCCATCGACGCCATCGAACTCCGCATCCGCGCCCTCGTCGCCCCCCGTCTCTCGCCATGATCTCCACGCAACCCGACGGTCTGTTGCATCGCATCCACCGTCATCGGGCGAACGCATCGTTCTTCTTCAACGCCGCGCCTGCGCGACCCCCTCGAAGAAGTTCACATATGCTGGAAGGATCAACGCAGGATCGAAGCGCTTGGCATTGCGAAAGCCCGCCTCGCGGAGCTGTGCAAGCTGGTCGAGTTCTGCGGCAATCCGCGCCGCCGACCCCGTCTCATCCTCCGGATCGATGTAAAGCGCCGCCAGACCAGCCACCTCGCTCATCGGCGGTCGGTTGGACGTGATCACCGGGCAGCCACAACTCTGCGCCTCAATCAACGGCCAGCCAAATCCTTCATGCAGCGACGGAAACAGCAGAGCGGTTGCACCCGAGTAGAGCGCCCAGAGCTCTTCGTCGGATGGACCGACGACCTCGATCACGCTGCCCTTGGGGAGATTCAAAGCGACAGCATCGCGCATCTTCCTGGTAAATGGCTTGCCTACCATCACCAGGCGCAGCGGAGCAGTGCTGCCGCAGCGAAGCCGTTCCAGCAGCAGCCCAAAGATGCGCAGCATCCCAGGCTGGTTTTTATACCACTTATCGCCTCCAACGTGGATCAGATACCGCTCGTCCGCAGCCAGGCCAAGTCCCTGGCGCATACGCAGAATGCTCTCTTCCGTTGCCGGCATACAGTTCGAGTTCAGCGGGTTTGGAATCACCATCACCCGCTGCGCAGCTCCGCCACAGAGCGCGGCCAGTTCGCGTGCCGTATTTGCAGAGACGCAGACCACATCGCGGGCATCCACAAGGTGCTTCAGAATCCAGCGCTGTTGCAGCTTGCCCGTAAGCGATCTCTTCTGCCCGGAATAATCTCCTCGCGCCGCCCGGATGGCCAACAGATCGTGACAAGTGATGCTGGCCGGACGGTCGCCGACATGCGCCAGATACATGGAATTGGAGTGGTCGCACACATGCACAAGGTCGAAGCCCTCTGCGCGGGAACGCAGATCGCTGGGGAAGAACACATACTTGTCGATGTAGCCAAGCCACTTGCGCAGAAAGGGTTTTGAGGCCAAATCGCCAAGAATCGCACGTGGCTGAATCAGCTCAACCTGGTGGCCGCAAAGGGTCATCTGCTGGCACAGCATCTCCGCATAGCGCAACATGCTCGCTTGATGGTCCAATGCGTAATTGCCAACCAGCAGGATCCGCATATCCGTTGCATTCAAGATAGCAAATTACTTCGCGAGTGGAACCATGCCCGTCCTGCTGCTACAGTTGGAGGTGTTTACCGCACGCCGCATCATCGTCCATGTTGACTGCCCTCCAAATCACGCGACTGCAAGACCAGGCCACGCTCCGCTGGCACCAGGACCCAGAAGCGTCCGCCCCGCTCACTCCCGCGGTCTCCGAAGCCCCCGCGGCGTCCACGGACATCATTGAGCTCGCCCTCGCCCATCACCGCGCCAACTTCGATCTCTGGCACGAAGAAGACAAGGTCCGCGAGCCTGGTGCCACGGACGCCAGCATCGCCAGCCTCAAGCGCTCCATCGACGCACTCAACCAGAAGCGCAACGACCTGGTTGAAGCCATCGACCGCACTCTCCTCGTCGCCGCCGGAGCGCAAAATCCCGCCGCGCCGCTCCACTCCGAATCCCCCGGCCTCATCCTCGACCGCCTCTCTGTCCTCGCGCTTAAGCTCTACCACACCGCCGAGGAGGCCCATCGCACCACCGCCTCCGAGGCCCATCGCCAGCGCAACCTCGCCCGTCTCGACCTGCTGCGCGAGCAGCGCGAAGACCTCGCCGCCTGCCTCGACACGCTCTGGCAGCAAGTCCTCGCAGGCCATCGCCGCTTCAAGCTCTACCGCCAGCTCAAGATGTATAACGACCCAGACCTCAACCCCTCCGTCTACGTCCATAAATCGGGCACATGACCCACCCGCGCACCTGCCGGGTTGACCTTCTCGTCCAGGATGCGTATAAAACCGGAACATACTCAGCCAATAGTGTTTGGGTGCTGACCGGCAGCTTCCGGTCATTGCAACCAACAGACAGGAACCGCAGAGACCCCGATGAAGACCGCCACTCGAACCTCCGTCAAACGTCCGCACACCCTCGCTGGGGTTGTGCCTGCATCCGCCAACGGCCCGCGCGCCCATGCCCTCGCCCAATACGAAGCCGCACTCCGCCTCATGCAGGAGGCCAAGTTTGACAAGGCCTGCGCAGCCTTCAAAGTACTGCTTGCCTCCAGCCCCGCCGACCTCACCGAGCGAATCCGCATGTACATCAACGCCTGCACCCAGCAGGCCGCCCGGCACGAGTCCCAGTTTCTCTCCGGTGAGGAGCGCTACGACTACGCCATCTCCCTGCTCAACGACGGAAACTACGAAGACGCGCGCACTCAGTTGAAAAAAATTCTCGCCGACGACACCGGCGCCGATTTTGCCTTTTATGGCCTCGCCGTCCTGGCCAGCATGACCGGCGACGCCCATACATGCCTGGAGCACCTCACCGAAGCCATCCGTCTTAACCCGCGCAATCGTATCCAGGCCCGCGCCGACTCCGACTTCCAGGACATGGCCGACGACCCGCGCTTCACCGAACTCCTCTACCCCGAGGTCTGACCACCCGCCGCAAAACCGCGCGCGCTCCATCCCAGTTACACTGATTACATCTGTGTCTTCCTCAACTCAAAACGGCAAGCCGTCCCTGCGCGTCGTAGCCATCGGCGGAGGCACCGGCCTCTCCACTCTGCTGCGCGGCCTCAAACTTTACGTCGCAGCGCCCACTGCAGCCCGTCGCACCACTGACGCCATCACGCTGCGCAACGCCAACCCCCAGCCTGAATCGCACCCCGCGGACCTTCCCTGCCTCATCCGAGACCTCGCCGCCATCGTCACCGTCACCGATGACGGTGGCTCCTCCGGCCGCCTCCGCGAAGAACTCAACATGCTCCCGCCCGGCGACATCCGCAACTGCATGGTCGCCCTCTCCGAGGACGAGTTCCTGCTCGCCCGGCTCTTCCAGTACCGCTTCCACCACGGTGACCTCGAAGGGCACAGCTTCGGCAATCTCTTCCTCGCCGCCCTCTCCGGCATCACCGGAGACTTCGCCCAGGCCGTGCAGATGTCCTCGCAGATTCTCGCCGCCCGCGGACGCATCTACCCCGCCACCAACAGCAACGTCACCCTCACCGCGCGTATGGACGATGGCTCCCTGGTCCACGGCGAGACCAGCATCACCGCCAGCCGCCATCACATTCTTGAACTCAAGCTCGTCCCAGCTGACGCCAAACCCCTCCCCGCAGCACTCGATGCCATCGCCAACGCCGACCTCATCACCCTCGGCCCCGGCTCGCTATACACCTCGCTCATCACCAATCTCCTCGTCCGCGGAATCCCCGAGGCCATCGCCGCATCCCACGCCACCCGAGTCTACGTTGGCAACCTCATGACCCAGGCCAACGAGTCGCTCGGCCTCACCGCCTCCCAGCACATCGAAAAAATCCTCCAGCACTGCGGCGTAAACGGCTCGCGCATCTTCGATTACGCCCTCATCAACACCGCCCCCATCTCGCCCACCCTCCTCGATCTCTACGCCCGAGGTGGCCAGGCCCCCATCGCCCCCGACCTCGACCGCATCCGCCCCCTCGGCGTAGAACCCATCTCCGGCAGCTTCGCCCTCGAGGGCAACCTCCTCCGCCACAACCCCGACCGCGTCACCCAGGCCCTCCTCGCCCTCGTCCTCAACCGCCCCTAATCTCTCCCGCCACCCGCTCCCCGCGTGATACCGTACCATTCATGACCCTAGACTTCTCCATCTTGTGGCATGATCTGCTACGCTCCTTCCACGTTTGGATTTACGCCCTCAAGTGGCCGCTCGCCTTCGTGGCCGGGTGGGCAAGCATCTATATCCGTCGATGGCAGAAGCGTCGCGGCGAACAGAGCGCCCAAGGCTGGCCCTCCGTCGAAGGCCGTATCTCCAGCGGCAAGGTCGTGGCAATCCCCAAGACTTCCCGCTTTATCGCCACTCTTGAGTACATCTTCTTCCTCGACGAGTACCACACCGGCAAGTACACCCACGAATTCTCAGAGGAAGACGAGGCAGACGACTTCGTCCGCACCATGAAAGACAAGCGTGTCCATATCCGCTATAAACAGTCCAACCCCGACAAGTCCGTCCTCGAACAAAGCGTCGTCGAGCAGCACATCCTGCTCGCCCCCCGCTTCGGCTGAACCCGCCTATAGCGGTTGAGGAAAGACGAATCGTCATTATGCGCGCAGTACCACTGAAGTTGTCATTCTGAGCGCAGCGAAGAATCCCCGTATTTCGTCGTTGCTTGTTTTACGCCGTCATCCTGAGCAAGCGCAGCGAGCCGAAGGCCCCCCGCATTCGCCTTTGCTGTTGCCTGATTTTCTGGTTTGTCATTCCGTAGCGTAGCAGAGGAATCTGCTTCTGCCGTTGCTCCTGCTTCCAGGTACGCCAAGGCTTCAGCCTTGGCTCTCTCAGACGACCAATTGATAAAGGTGCTTTAGCCCCTGGAGTATGCGCTCCTACCCTGCCGTCACAATCTCCGAAAAGTCCGCAATCCCCGAAAAATCCTTTAGCACGCGACACAACAACGCAAGCCGATTCGCGCGGATCTCCGGCTCAGGAGCCATCACCATCACCGCGTCGAAGAATGCATCGACCGGCCCGCGCAGTGTCGCAACCGACTCCAATGCCGCACGATAGTCTTTCTCTGCGCTCAACAACTTGACTTGTTCCGCAACGGTAGCAGACCGCTCCGCCAACGCCCGTTCTGAAGGCTCGCGCAACAGACCCGCCTCAACGTTTCCTCCAACTGCAATCCCTTTCTCCTCCGCCTGCGCCAGAATGTTCTTCATCCGCTTGAACGCCGCGCTCACCGCCGCAAAGTCCTCGCTTCCCCGCACCGCCGTCACCGCCTCCGCCCGAGCCACGGCATCCCGCACATTGTTCGCACCAACCGCAAGCACGGCCTTCACCACGTCGTACGCCTGTCCCTTCGCCTCGCGCAGATAGAACTCCAGCCGCTCCGCGAAGAAAATCTCCACGCGCCTGCGTACCGTCTCATCTGGAGAAGCCGCATCCACCACATCGCCCAGCATCAGCGACAGAGCCGGCTCGGCCTCCGCTAGTATCTTCACAATCCCATTGGCCGCCCGCCGCAGCGCAAACGGGTCCTTCGATCCCGTAGGCTCCAGCCCCAGCCCAAACATTCCAACAATCGTGTCCGCCTTATCGGCAATCGCCAGCAGCGCGCCCTCCACCGTGCGCGGCACCGCGTCCTCCATCGACTTCGGCAGATACTGGTCGTAGATCGCATCGCCCACCGCAGCCGAAAATCCCTGCGCCCTTGCATACAGCCCGCCCACCTGCCCCTGTAGCTCGGTAAACTCCTTCACCAGCTCCGTCGTCAGATCGGTCTTCGCCAGCCTCGCCGCAGTCTCCAGCGCCGCCCCATCCAGCTTCGATCCGCGCGCCGCCATCAGCCCGGCCAGCGACGCGGCCAGCTTGCACACCCGCTCCGTCTTCGCCGCATAGCTCCCCAGGTCCTTCTGGAACGTCACTTTCTCCAATAGCTTCACGCGCTCCACCAGCGGAACCCGCTGGTCGAACTCCCAGAAAAATCTCGCGTCGTTGAACCTCGCCCTCAGCACGCGCTCGTTGCCGTGCCGGATCACCGCCTCGCCCGCAGCATCCGCCTTCGTATTCAGCACTGCCAGAAAGTGCGGCGCAAGTTTTCCCGCCGCATCCTCCACAGCAAAGTATTTCTGATGATCGCGCATCACCGTCACCAGAACCTCTTCCGGCAACGCCAGATACTCCGGCTCGAAGCTCCCCAGAACCACCGTCGGCCACTCCGTCAGGTGCGTCACCGTATCCAACAGCGCCTCATCCTCGCGCCATCGCAACCCCGTGCCAGCCGCCCGAGTCGCCTTGTCCAGCGCCTTGCGCACCACCAGCCGCCGCTTCTCCACATCCGCCACCACGTGCGCGTTCAGCAACGTCTGCTCGTACTCATCGGGAAATCCAATCGGAATGGCCTCGTCTCCTGCTAGCACGCGATGCCCACGCGTCACCTTCCCCGCCGTCTTCCCGCCGAACTCGACCGGTACCACCACCTCGCCCAGCAGGGCCATCAGCCAGCGCACCGGCCGCACAAACCGCTCCGGCTTCCCCGGCCGCCAGGTCATGTTCTTCGCCCAGTAGATCCCCGCCAGCTCCTTCGGCAGCTCCTCCGCAATCACCTCCGCCGCCTCGCGCCCGGCCTTCACCTTGGTCGCCGCAATATACTCGCCCTTCGCTGTCGTCACCGTCTTCAGCGCCGCCACCTCCACGCCCGCCTTCCGCGCGAACGCCAAGGCCGCCGCCGTCGGCGCGCCATCCTTGTACGCAATCTTCACCGCCGGCCCAACCAGATCCTCGGCCACATCCTTCTGTTTTTCCGCCACGTCCGCAACCCACACCGCCAGCCGCCGCGGCGTGGAGAAGCTCTTGCTCCCGGCACCAGCCGCAACCAGCCGCTCGCGCTCCAGCATCGCCACCACGCGCTTCTCCAACTCCGCCTGCGCGCCGGCAATCATCCGCGCCGGAACCTCTTCCAACCCGATCTCAAACAGAAACTCCGCCATTACCCAACCCGTCCTTCGCTGACTCGCTGACTCGCTAACTCGCTGATCTTCTCGCCCTGCGCCGCATAAGCCTTCGCCACTCCCACCACCAGCGTGCGAATCCGCGCCATCACGCCCACGCGCTCCGTCACGCTGATCGCGCCGCGCGCGTCCAGCAAATTAAAAACATGCGAGCACTTCAACGCCAGCTCGTATGCCCCCAACACCGGAAACCGCTTCACTCGCAGCGTGTACTCCTCCGTCGGCTCGCCAACTCGCTGACTCGCTGACTCG